>Ga0163217_1056709_pt1 | contig 18308 bp, 27 predicted proteins | sample SynspAceP_FD_185933 | JGI IMG/M metagenome (GOLD analysis project Ga0163217, IMG submission 185933) | Saline lake microbial communities from Ace Lake in Antarctica - Synechococcus sp. Ace-P (PacBio error correction) | ecosystem: Environmental > Aquatic > Non-marine Saline and Alkaline > Saline ...
ACAGAGAGAGAGTGAAGGGTTGGGTCCATAAATCGGGTCGGCGCTTTAAAAAAGGGGGGCAAAAGCCCCGGACAAAAATTTTTTTTAAAAAAACTTTTTTTTTTTTCCCCCCCCCCAGAAAGGGAAAAAAAAAACGAAAAAAAAAACCCACTTGAAACTTTTTCCAAGCTTTGGGGGCAAAAACACAATTCCCCCCCCCGCAAAATGAAAACGAATCCCCGGTGGCAGTTAACTTGTTGGACCTGGGTGTTTTTTTCTGACGCAGCCATCGTTTGGCTCGGCCAAAATCGCAAGTATAAAACGCGTTGTTTGTTCCGCGGCTTATCGCTGACCTGAAACGGCGACATCGAAACAACACAAGCTGACAACCAGGCCGATTCTCGAACCTCCGTTTTCCTTAATACGAGAACCCATTCGATCTAGCTTTAGAGGCCGTGCATCCGCGCGGCCTTTTTGCCTGTTCGGGGCCCTTCCGTTCGGGCCGCGCCGTGTGCCCAAACCTGACATGACCCCAACACAGCGCTTCACTGCCCGCAAAACAAATCTTAAAAAACCGTGAACATGTCCCAAGCCCTCCACAATTCCGTGTCCCTGATTGGGGGGGATACAGAAGCCTGTCCAAAGCAAAGGACGGTCCGCAGATCAAGAGGGGTGGGGCCCCGGAAAAACGCAAGGGCACCGACTTTATAACCAACTCTTAGAGGGAACCACTGACCATGAAACTTTTCAAGCTTGCCCAAACACATTCCGCAATGACGAGTCCGGTGGCAGTAACTGTTTTGACTTGGGACTCGTTCCTGCCGCAGCCATCCGTTGGCCCTCGGCCATCGCAGTATACGGCGTGTGGTCCCCGGCGGTATCGCTGGACCTGGAGCGGCGACATCGAACAACCAGCTGACCAAACCAGGCGAATCTCGACCTCGTTCTAATACGAGACCAATCGATAGCTTAGCAGCGTGCATTCCGCGCCGCCTTTTTTGCGTAAGCCACCGCCACCTTTCAACATATCACCACAATTGGGCCATGCCCCTGCCCCGTGGTGACGGCGAGTGTTTCCCTGGGGGTTAGTAACACAGTATTGCGCGACACCGTCACTCGCGCTGCATTCAGGAAGACGACACCAATGCGACTCGCTATTTGGAATTGGTGCTTATTCTGCCGGCGTCCCCGCACTCGCCGGGGGCGCTATGTATATGCCAAAGACCGCATCGGCCAATATCAGGCCCGTGCTTGCCAACCAAGCAAGCAGCGCTCGCCATCAGATCACCACAACCCAAGTTTTTTCGTGGGCCAACCGCCAGATCGCTAACGGCGAGCCGCTGACGCGCGCCGATGTGGCGTCCCGATCCGTGGCCCGAGGGCCCGTTCCCGCAGGCCGCGTTTAGCGATCCCGCGCAACTGTTTCCCGAAGATGCGAGCGAATGGCGCGCACGGTCTTGCGGGTCATCGGAACGTGACGAGCCTGTTTTGGCCGTCAAAATCACTGCTTCCGGCGAGGACGCAGGCGTGTCCACGCGCCTAGGCAAGGGCCAAAACGCGCTTTTGCGAATCAATTGTAGACGTCCCGCCCAAACTGGCCGTGTCGGGTTTTCTTGCGTCCCGCGCGACCGCGTGATGTGTATTGGACCGGAAATGGCGATGACGGCGGCATCAAACCCGCCTGATCGAGCCTGGCCATGTCAAGATCATCGGCCATCGACCAAAACGAATGATGAAGAATCGCAACCGGCCCAACGATTTGCAACAGACCATCACTTGAGGCGATGCCGACCCAAGTGGCAAAGCTGGCTCCAGGCCCAAGCAACGGGGCGTTTGTCGCTGGCCTTCTCGCACGCAAGAACGACAACGATGCCGAAATGTCGAGGTGGACCGCCGCGACCCATTCCTCGACTTGAGGATGAAGTGGTCCGCCGCCCGCCGCACCAGAAGCGCCCAAGGTCTTGCCCGATCCGCACGCGCCGTTGGGCAAGGTTGTGGCAATTCCGATCCCCTGGCAACCAATTGATGTGGATAACTAACTAACTCCGCCGCGCAGTCGTCCTGCCGGCGGAAATGGCTTCACAACACTGTGCAACCCAATGATTCTTGCAATAAATTCTGAAGCAGGCATTATGATCGGCAAAAGCTTCTTAACGCCCAGCAGGCGGATCATAGGAAGGCAGGATCACAATCGACATTCAGACGGTTGATTGCGGGCGGGCCTAATGGGGGCTACGCTGGTGTTCGGAGCGCTGCCCCACGGCAGGCGGGCTGACAACATTTGCGCGTGATGCGCGGCGAGAACGGCAGCCGCTGCTGACGGTTCCAATGAACCGCGGCCGTGGTCGTCGAGAGCGCACAATTTTCGCAAGAACTTTCCAGTGGCCAACCCCGGGCATCGCAGATATGCGACATTGTTCGACGCGCACAATTTATGTGCTTGCAAATCGCAGGGCCGCAACCCCACCACCCCCCGCTGAACCCTGCTGCCCCCGATGGTCCGCCTGAATTACCAATGTCGAAGTGCAGGTTGTGCCCTGACATTGCTGAGTTTCAAAGAGCGCCTTCAGCAGATCATGCCCAAACGAAAGCATCGAAGTGCGCACCGCAAATGGACGCATCGTGCTGTCTGCACCGTCTCTAGTATCAACGGCGGCTGGACCGAGCGGTCGCTGGCCCAGCGCTATGCGCCTGATCGGTTTTTCAACTTAATGACGGTCGGCGGCACCCAGCAGGTCATGCTGGAGTGCGCTTTGCCGAAATGCGCGATCCGTGGCCAAGAACTTGACCGCGCAGCCTTGAATTCCACCGGCAATGCCTGCAACGGTACTGAACAGGCGGCGGGGCATTTTGGCAGTGTCGCCGGCAATCAACCAGATCGTGCGGCCAACGCAGACCCTCCGGCCCTCGACAATCGTCAAGGCAGCGCTTCAACGCTCGCCCTGGCAACTCCGCCGTGCGGTCAACATCCTGCTCGAAGCCGCCTCGCAGCAACGCGGTGTTTGTGCGCTATCTATATATATTGACCGCACTTTCGGCCAAGAGGCCACTTTCTGCAGGCGGCGAAATACCCCGTGCCAGTGTCTGACGGCCAAGGCCCGGCGTCGCTTGACTATAAAGCCCTTCCGGGATTGAGCTGACCTTTATTCCGCGTGTTTCTGGACGACGGCAGATAACTTGGAGCTGAGACGCGTCCGTCAGTGGCGTCGACAGTGCGATCACCGTCGAACGTGGCATTCCTGTAAAGCGCTTTTCGGGGCGGCGTCAACATCAACGACAGTCAGATTGCGCGACCGGGCAAAGCTTTGCAATCGCAGCCTCTCAGGACGATTTAGCAACCTCAAGGGCAAGTGCCTGGCTGGGCGACATCCGATCCTCGCGCTTGTTCCGTTCCGCCAGCTATAGCGTGACCAAAAGTGAGCTGGTGATCATGATCACGCGCATCTTGTCACGCCGACCACGACGGGCGATTGCGTTGCAAACCGACAGGATTCCGCATCCCGCGAGAACCGTGATTTTCTCTTGTTTGGTTCCGCAGGCCGACCAGACCCAAAACCGCCCCGGTTGGCGAAGTGGCGCGCCAGATTTTGAAGCCCCTACGGCTAGTTGTTGGAGTGATCGGTGATGGGTTGGACAACATTCCTCCTCGGTAATCTGGCGCGGTAGCGCCTTCTTCGCGCTTGCCGGATGTAGCGGTCGTGAAGATGGGCGCGGAAGTTGACGAGGGCGCTTTGGCAACCCAAACGTTGAACAACATCGGCGTGCCATACAGGCCAGATCCAAAGTGCAGATCGATTTGCGCACCGCTTTGCCGAAGAAGTCGATAGCACTTCACATTTGCGTTTAATTCCAAGCCGCTTGACGCCGTGCGGCCCGGCGACGCGTGTGACCGCAGGGCCGACTGGATCAAGCAATTTCCCCGAAGTTCGTTTCCGGTCTACGTCATAACCGATCTTGTCGGCAGCCCCCAAGCTTCAATCAAGCGCCTTGGCAAACGCCGGCCGACCGCCGTTGTAAGCTACCGTGACGCCGCGCACGGCATTAGCCCGCGCGCGGCTTGAAGCCGGTGGCCTCATTTGCGAGACGTCAGCCTTTTGTGTTCCCACCCCAGCGCGCGAAGAAACGCATAATCGGCGAGGCACCGTCACGGAAAGTGTCCGGGATTTGTGGCCCGATGCACCGCAATGCTGCTCGACGGCCAATACGCAGCCGTCATTTACCGGGCGAAATATTGCAAGTGCCGCGGGCGGCACCCAGCCCTGCGGCGGCAGCGAATAACTATCTATCTAATTGTCCTTCAAAGTTTTTGCGTTCTTGCCGCAATATGCCCGCTTGAAAGGGCAGATTGTTTCCCACGGAGAGGGCAATTCCGTCGACTCGGAGCCCCCTTTCTCAGAAACCGTGCGGACGGCAGTCAGTTAAAAACCGCAACGGAATGATTGAACGAGTGAGGTTGGTACAGGCCTTGGTGCAGTTGATCAGACATCGGACCCTGCCACCGATCCTGCGTGCACGTGTCGCGGACGTCCAGGCGTTTTGAATTCCTGATTGACGATAATGGAGGCCACTCGGGCGAAGCCTGGGGCGATTTAATCGTTTGGAGGAATATTCTGGTGTTTTTTGGATCAACCCGATGCCATTGGCCTCGAAGTTATTTGTTTATCGCCTGTCAAGCCAAGAAAACAGCGGAAGATATGCTGTTGGATTGAGGATGTATCGAGCCGCCAAAACCCCGCCAATTGGGCGTGGTCTGGTTGCTCGACCTTGATGCGATCAACCTGCACCGTCTCATCGTCGCAGGTGCCTGGCAATTTTTGCGCCTATCCGGTGCCTGAGGGCGGCCTGACGACGCGATTGCACGCGTCCACCGCCCCGCTCCGTGCCAGTCATGCACCCCAAACGCAAACTGCGGCGACACTCGGGCCAAAGGCTCAAGGCCAAATCGACGGTCATCGCGGTGCACGCCCTGCGGCGGTGTGGGTGCCACAACCTTTTGCGTGAACTTGGCCGTGGGAATTGGCGAACGCAAAGGGTCTGAGGCGCGCGTTGCGCTATCGACCTTGATCTGCAATTTTGGTGGGGCGGCGACGCTATTCTCGACCTGCCGCGCCGCGATGCGGTCTAATGAATTGCTATCGACACTGCATCTGCGGGACGCGGACGCGTTCAAGCAGGCCAATGCTGGTCTATGGCAGCGAGCTAGCGTGTTCACCGCCCCCGCATGTCCTACCGTTGATCTGAATCAACCAAGGAAGAAAATGTCGAGCGCTTGCGATTGGCTTTGCACTGAGCCAATTCGATTTCGTGGTCCTCGACACTGCCCCGCACCCTTGGTCACCTGGACCGAGACCGTGCTGACGCTTGCCGATGTCTACTATCCTTGGTGCAGCTTGACATGCGCTCGCCAGAATTGCGCTTCGGTTCTTGAAGACGCTGAAGGCCGAAGACTTTACCCTATCGTCCGAAAGTTACTCGTGATGAACCGCTCACCCCGCTTTTACCGATCTTCGGGTCGGACGCGGATGAAGCGGATGGCAGAAAAGCCTCCGTATCACGATTGGCGAAAATGCTGCCCGATGGCGGCCATTCAACTGAACCGAAGCCAATGAGGAAGGCAGCCCTTTCGTATATGGCGGCCCCGAACGCAGATCCGGTGCGCAACTGAAATCGCGCGCCTCGCCAAACAAATGCTCGAGCTCGGCATGGGCGAGACTCGCCACAAAGCCAAGGGCCTAGAAGGAAGACAAACGATTTGTTTTCAACGCTACGCAAAGAGGCTCCCGCAACGCCGGTCAATGGCGCTGCAACACCGCACGCTGTTCAAGCCGCAGCGGCAACCTGCGCATCTGACGTGCAGCGCCGTCCAACTCATGCGTCTGCCCCGCCCGCGTGCCGCCGAAGCGACCCCGCAGGACAAAGAGGCAACGCCGCAAGAAGAAGATGAACGACCTCAAGGTCGCCGCTGCACAAAGAGTTGGCTGAAGAAGTTGAACCTCGCAGCGCTTAGAGAACGCGTCCGAGAAGGATCTGCCGCGCCGAGATTGGCGAAGATCAGCAACCGAAATGCTGTCCGAACATGAGCGTGGTTCTGAACAAAAGACCGACCGCCGCAAATCCTGAATGACCGAGCTTTACGACGAAGTGGCGCGGCCTCGGCCCGCTGGGAAAAACCGCTTGCTGAACAGACGACACCATCTCGAATATTTCTGGTGAATGGCCCGGCAGCGCATCTTCTTGAAGGCAACACGGTAAGCTGGAAGCTATCCAGCGTGAAGTTCCGGGACGAAAAAGCCCTGCCTGCGCATCATCGACAAGATCGTATCCGCCGTGGGTCGCCAAGCGTTGACGAAAGCAACCCGTATGTGGACGCGCGCCTGCAAGACGGCTCGCGCTTCAACCGCGATGGTCGCCCCGATCGCGGTCCGATGGCTTTCGCTGTGTCGATGTCGCAAGTTAAGAAGGAAGCGCTGGACGTTTGACGATCTGGTCCAGTTCGGTTGCGTTACCGAAGAAATGGCTGCCTATTTTGCAGGCCGCCGTGCGTGCCCGGCTGAATATCAATCGTCTCGGGCGGACAGGCTCTGGTACACGAGACGCCTTAACGCTTTGTCCAGCTTCTAGGGAGCACGAGCCGTGCTTGAACGACCTTTGAGGACAACGGCAGAACTTCAGCTTCAGCAGGTCCATGTGGGCCGGATGGAAGCGTCCGGCGAACGTGAGGCAAAGGCGCTGTGACCCAGCGCGACTGTTGCGCAACGCGCTGCGGGATGCGCCCTGACCGTATTATCGTCGGCGAGACGCGCGGCGAGGAAGTCATCGACATGTTGCAGGCCCATGAATAACGGGCCAGAACGGCATCAATGCGACGATCCACGCGAACTCGGCCGCGACGGAGTTCAGCCGTCTGGAAAAACATGGTGCGCTGGCCGGGATCGAGATGCCCGATCCGCGCGCATGCGCAGCCCTAGATCGCATCTGCTGTGAACTTGATTGTTGCAGGCCTTCGCGCTTGCCAAGGACGGCTCACGCCCGCAAGGTGTCGATCACCAGAAGTGACTTGGCATGGAAGGGCGACGTGATCTCGAGCAGGAAGTGTTCGTTATCAGCGCAACGGGCCTCATGCCCGATGGCACGATATTGGGCAACTTCACTGCTTGCGGTGTGCGGTCCCATTATGCGGATCGCTTTCAGCAATGGGCTATGATTTGCGTCCCTCAATCTACGAGCCTACACGGGTGGAAGACAACTCATGAATTATGGCCGTCGAACCCCTTATTTATATCGGCATTTTGTCGTGTGCCTGCTACTTGTCGAAGGTATAACCTCGTTATCTTCGGCGCTCTATCAGCCTGAACTCGCGGTGAACCGCCGGTTGAAATGCCTCGACCGGGTGCTTGCGCGTGAACCAAAGTGCCTGCGAGCAGTTGCGCAAGGAAGTTGGCCAGCCCCTTCAAGGCCAGAACATTCCACTTTTATGCCTGCTGGCCGGAAGGCTAGAAAGCCAATATCGCTTTTGCCCCCGGCGCGTTATGGGCGTAATGGCAGCCCTTAGCCCGTTGTCGCCCTTCATCGCGTTGTCGATCATGACCGAAGCGGGTCCCCTGAATTGTGCGCGTGTGTCTCTATCGTGATGGGCAACGGCGGCGTCTATATGTTGGGTGAACAACAAGGCCAAGAAGCGCCTTTCAAAGATCGAAGAGCAGCTGCCCGAAGCGGTGGAACTGCTGGTGCGCTCGCTGCGCCGTTCGGCATCCCGTTTTCCAGCGCGATCAACAATCGTCTGCCAAGGAGGTCGCCGATCCATTGGGCACGCGAATTTGCGCATGATCGCCGACGAGGCCGCTTACGGGCGCGATGTCACAGGAATCCGCTGAAAGAACTGGCCGAGCGGAATGGATATGCAGGATTTGCGCTTCCTCGCGGTGGCCGTGTCGATCCAGTCGAAATCTGGCGGTAACTTGGCCGAGATCCTTTATGGCCTCGCCAGGTGATCCCGCGCGCGTTCAAGCTGTTCCGCCGGGTCCAAGCATCACCTGCCGAGGCGTAAGTGGTCAGGCATGTTCCAATCCGCCTTTCCGCTGTTGGCCCTAATAACCATCACCGTGATGGAGCCGATTATTACGCCAGAAGTTCAAGACACCCACATTCCTTCATCCCGGCAGCAAACTTTGTCGTGGCGGTCTTCTTGATCGTGAAACATTTGTGTTCATGAAGATCATGGTAAAACATCAAAGGTTTTTAGGTCGCTTTCATGCTGGCAAGTTTTCAACGCATTTCTGGTCGCACAACTAAGGCCCGCTCGGCCCCCATCATGGCGTGGGCGGCCGCCGGTTTGATCTTGTGCTGGATCGCGTTCCGCTTCTGCTCAGCCATAAGCCCGACCGGAATGGAAAAACTGCGCGAAGGAGCGCGTGAAATGCCAACAGCAACGTGTCCGAGGATCCCCAAACCAACAAGCTGCGTCACGCAGGGGTATGGAGCCAGCTTGACCCGCTTTGCTGACCTTATCTGGAACCGCAAATGAAGAAGATTCTCGGCCATCCGCGAGCAGTTTGAAATTCAGCGGATACCGCCTCAAATCTGCCGTCGCGCACGTTAGTAACTTCCGCACAGTTCGCGCGTTTGGCATCGGCCTGCTGACAACTCGGCCGGTGAATCTAATACTTTGTTGACGGCGCGACGAGCAAAACATCGCCAAGGCGGCACTGACACAACGCTCGTGCCCTGGCCCCTCGTCGGTTATACCTGCCGCTAAAGCTGGGTCACCAAGCGCAATCGACACGCGCCACAAGAATCCAAGAACGGTTTTCAGACGCCTCGACCTAATGCTGGTCTGCGTGGAACGCGGGACAAGGTCCTCGACCAAGCGATGCATCCGCGTGTTCCGAGCGAAATCCGCCCAGCTTTTCCCCGCTCTGTCCGAAGAGTTCGAGATGGTCCCGCCTGGAAATCAAAGCCGGTAAAGACAAAGCAACCGTGCTGAAAGACATGGGCGACCGGTCTGGGGTCGCCGATGTGGCTAAGCTTCGTGACCGTGTTCTGATCCAGTCGCAAACCTTTGGCACGCCTCCGATTGCCGGAGGCCCTGCGCGTCCTATGCCAACGAAATGCGTGACAAACGCGTCATGCGCGCCGAAAGAAAAGGCCAACGTTTTGCCGGACAAAAGCTGAACGCTCTGGGCCGATGATGTTCACCCTGCCGCCGCTTTTGAAATCATCCTGATTGAGGCCCATCAACTGTATTCTATCTACGAGACATTGTCCGCGGCGGCGGGATCGGGGTAAGGTAGGCGGCGATGAACCCTCACGATAGGATCATCTGCTTATTGGTCGGAGCCCTTGTGGCCTTGGCTTGCCTGCCAACCCGCTGGGCAGCTTGAGCGTTATCCGCAAAGGGGCTATGCGCCCGGTCCTGCGCCCGCGTGCGCGCAACCGATCAAACGGTCGATGGGCCCGATTCGTCGGGCACCGTGAATGGCGTCGGGCGAATACGAAGCTGGCGTTGAAAGCCTATTTGTTCCATCCCGGATGATCCACATTTCTTCCTCGGCGTTTCGGCTCTGTTCCGTGCAAGATCGGTTCTGAAAAAAAAAAAAAAAGGAACTTCGGGACGGGGACGAACCATGCTGATCCATCTTCATAAGCAAGCCGACGACGACTACCGAAGGTCCGGGCGGCCATTCAGAGCAGCGATTGACGCAGGGACGGTTTCTTGCGGAACGCTTTTGGGGTAAACCGCGCAGACGGTTCCTTACAAGTGGCGCAAACGCGACAGCGTCGAGGACCGCAGCCATACACCGCATCGGTGCAGACGACGTTGAACGCCCGCGCAAGAGGCGTCGCCGTGGCGCTCGCAAGACGCTGCTGGTCCTCGCTTGATGATCTGCTTGCGTGGTGCGCGAGTTCCTCAACCGAACGCCTCACGCTTCGGGCTTGAAGCCGCTGCCCTGCGCCGTCACGCGGGTGGGAAACCTGCGCGATCTCAATCCAAGGTAGCCAAGCCGAAACAAACAGCGCATCAAGGCTTATGAAGCCCGGCTTATATCCACAATCGACGTTAAAATACCTGCCCCAAGATTGCCCGATGAAAGCCGCCGTCGCTACCTCTTCGTTGCCATCGACAGGGCAACACGGTGGGTATTTATCGAATCTTCAAACGGCCAAGACGCGGCGAATGGCGCGTGCTTCCTTCGTGACCTGGAGCAGCGCTTGTCCAATCCGTATGACCATTCTTAACAGACAATGGCAAAAGAGTTTTTCACCCGACCGGCTCTTCGGTCTGCCGAAAGCGCGCGGCCGAGCCGCGCACGAGTTCGACAACGCTCCTGCACCGCTCTGAACATTGAACACCGCTGACCCCGCCCAAAGTCAAACCCCAGACCAACGGGATGGTGGAGCGCTTCACGGCCGTATCGAAAAGTGCTGCAAAAGCCACACTCCGATCAGGCGATGGAACTGGAGACGACCCTGCCCCGCTACCCGTCCTGGCCTTACAACCAGCAGCTTCCGTCATCAGCACTGGGCAGCAGAGCGCCCCTTGCAGGCCATGAAAAGACCTGGCACAAGCTCAGACCAGAGCTGTTCTATATGAACATGGATCCTCAGTAACTTAGCGTCGATATGGTGACAGTAGACCACCATAGGCGGCTGCAGGCGAGCAGGGCATGCGACAACAGATGTCTTGTCCCGCGCTTGATCGGGCGACCTTGCGGTTGGACGCCTGCAGCAATCCGGCCCTGCTTGCGCGAGCGACCGAGCAGGAATGCCGAGTTCGTGCCCGCATGGAACACCTCGGCGTGGTGTTGATGGAACTGGGGCGAAACGGCGAGGGCGATGCGCGTTTTCGCGGGTCGCATGTCTGCCCTCGACGGGGCAAAAACACCGATGAATCCGCGATAATCTGCGCGTGTGGCGCCTCGCAAAAATGGAAAATCCAGCCATATACTCCTGTTGGATAACCCACAATTCGACTTGGTGAGGGAGTCCGGGAAGCCTTCCAGCTTCTGTCCCACACCATGACGAAGGCGAGCAGTAAAATAAGGACGCATCATAAATGCGCCCAACAGTGTAATTTGGCAGCCGCTTGCCGCGTGATTGCGCTATCGGGCATTGTCAAGCAAACCCGGTGCCCGGGAGACGTGTCGCGATCCTTGGATGGCGTGAACGTCATCGACGAAAGCAACCTCAACGCATTATGCTGACTGTGCCGGACCCCGAAAGAAAGCGGTTTGCCTATTTCCAGCGCTCGTCTGCTCAAGAACCGGGGTCGGATCGACTTCAAAGCGTGGCTTGCGCGATCGTTGGTGCGTGCAGGCAAACCGCAAAGGCGCTGCTGTGTGGGCGAGATGTCTGTCGGCAGTTCCGGTATATACCTCGTCGATTATCCTCCGCCCTCGTGCGTGCAGGCGTTGGTACATCGGCTGAGTACAACTGAACAGAATCCCGGCGCTTCGAAGACCTACGAAGCGATGCTAGAGGCCATGGTTGCCGACAGCAACCGCGCTGGAGGAGCCGGGGCGCCGACAGCTCTACGAGACCGCGGCGCTGACCTGCGGCGCCCAGCTGGCGTGCTGAAACAACTGGGGGTATTCCAAGCTGACGCGGGGTGATTTCCGCGAAGGCCGAGACAAGAGCGTGGTTCGTTTCAAGTGCGATAGAGTTGATAGGCAGCCTGTTTACCGCCAGAGAGAAGAACACCTCGTCTGGCACGCGGGTGCGCAGCGGCAATTACCGCATGCCAACCGTGCCCGCAACCAGGTGGCGCGCCGGCGCAACTGCGCTGCACACCCATGGCGCTCAGCCGCGATCAAGCAAGGCGACGTGGTCCACTTGCGCAAGGCGCCTTGTTGCAAGAAGCCATCGACACCCATGGATTTCGATGCGCAAGTGCGTGCGCTGCAGACGCTCGAGACGCGCCAGTTTAACCTATGACGCTTTCTCTGACCCTTACGCAGTGCGCTGTGGTTTCCTGCCGATTGCGGTGCGATCTGCTTTTATAGCTCGCCTGGACCGATATGAAAGTTCTAATGAAGAATCCCAACAAGGCAGTGGCTTTTGTTGCTGGCGGGTTTCGCGATCACGGGCCTTGTTTTGCGCTGCCGCTGAAGATTACCTGTGGGCGCTAACGCCCATATCGGCGCGGTAATTGGCCTTGGCTATAATAATCGTCTCGCCTCGGCAGGGGCTTGTCGCGTGGATGCGAAATTCGCACCGGTGGCACTTTTGTAGCTTTTCCCGACCTGTCCCTCGTTTTGACACTTTTCGCCGCCATGCTTGAAATCGGGAAAGCGTTTGTTTCGCGCATCGCTTGGCAGGACGGATTCCGGCATTCGGCAGTGCGACGCTGACTGGGCTTCATTGGGGGGAGAAAAACGCGGATTTCCCATGGGTCCCTGGCACTTGGTGGCCGCTGGCCTGCATTTGGGCGTTGCCACTGATTGACATAAATACCCACGCATCTACGGTAAAATCTCGCGTGTGCCGGTTGACGGATGGGCTGCCATGGAACCAAGAAATCCTTAACCGTTTTGCCGCCCGCGCCGCGTGTGCTGGACGATCCTCGTCTATCCAAGACCAAATGATCCGCGATATTTTACTGAAGACGATCCACCGGACTGTTCGCTGGAAATACGTCACCGACATAGCCCATTCCGTCGCGATCCCAGTGCCGCTTGTGCAGCAGCTGGTTGTCGATAGTGCGCGCGACGAAAAACTGATCGAAGCGAATGGTTCGGCTGGCTCTGAAGGCACCTCGAAATGCGCTTATCAGTTGTGGGCTGGTGTGCGGCCCGCACCCGTTGGACGCGCTGACGCCAGTCCGAATATTAACGGCGCGATGCCGCGTCCCTTGGCGATCTACCGCCAGTCCCGCTGCGCCATCGGTCAAAGAATATCCGCATGCACTCCCCGAAAAGCTAATGGGCGCGATGGGCAATCTGATCCTGCTGCATACTTTCTTGCGCGATCTTGGCCCTGCGATCTGCGTCGGGGCGGGTCATTGCTGCTGTATGGCCCATCTCCGAAACGTCGATCTAAAACGGGTAATTCGGGGACGCGCTTGCGATCATGGTTTTTTGTGCCGCGCGCGGTCGAGATACTCCGTGCCAGATCATCACCGGTCCTACGAGTCCTTCGTGCATGAGAGGGTGAAATCCGTCGATCAAGCCGCCTCGCCACCTGCGCCGGGCTGCGGGCTTGACGGGCGCTACTGAGTGCAGACGGTGGCGGTGCCTGCGGTGATCACCGGGGGCGAGTGGAACTCTCGATGCTCCGACCTGACCGTACAACCCGGTTCTCCGCGCGCACGCTATCAGGCCCCGCTGCAAATGAAGCGACCGGCGGTATCTTCTCGTCCGACGGATCTTGGCCGTAGGCCGAAAGCCCGGTGTGTCCGCGTGGCCAGCCTATGAATATCTCGCGCTGCAATCGGGGCGAAAAGTTTCGTGGTGCCTTTGATACGCTGGTGATTTTCTCGACCAACTCTCACCCCGAGACGAGTTGTTTGACCAAGCCGCCCTGCGCCGCGTGTTCTTCAAGATTCAAATCGAATGGGCCGACGAAAGAAGAGTTCCTGCGCGTCTTCGCGCTCGTCGCCAAGCGCAAGGGAATGCCCCTTGACCGGCTGGCTTGATCCATCCTGTTGGACGGAAGGCGGGCTACCCTGAGATCAACAATGTCTTACGCCAACTACCACGCGCCGTTCCTGATCGCCAATCCTTGCGATTTGTTGACTACGAGGGGCATCGCGGCTGCAACTGACGCCTGAATTCTGAATCGACCGGCTTTGGGCAACCTCTATGTTGAGGAATCCGATTTCGCGCATTGGAGCGCGGCCTGATTTTCGGCTTTCCATCTCAGGGCATGACGCAGCCCTGCCGCCCCTTTTTCCGACTGGTTTGCAAAGCGCGGCTGGGGTTTGCACGCCGCACAAGCCGAAATGCTAGCGCGCCAGCTGACCCGCCTGTTGGCTTGATCGCGCCGACGGGTGGTGGCAAGACCTCTTAGCGGTTGTTTCTTCCATCGCTGTTGGAGCTGCAGACGGCATCGCATAAGGGGCTTGCACACGCCTCTATGTCTCGCCCCTGCACCAGCGCGGCCGCAGACATCAAACGCAATTTGCGCAACGCCTTGTAGATGACATGGGGCTTCCCCTATGCCGCATCGAAGACCGCACGGGGCCGACACCCCCAAACCCGAGCGCAGACTTGCCAACGCGCTGACCCGCCCCATATCCTGCTAAACCGACGCGGGCGGAATCTCCTCGCGCTTCTGCTCAGTTACGAGGATGCGCCCGCGTATATTCTGCGGGACTGCGGTTCGGGTGGGTTGTTGGACGACCCAATTCACGCGCACTGGCCGAAAGCAAACGAGGCGATCAGTTTGATGCTGGGCCTTTGCACGACTTCACAAATTGTGCGGCGTGCGGCGGTTTGGGCTGTCGCAAACGGTTTGAAGACCCGGAGCCATCGCAAGTTTCTCGGCCCCGCCACCCTGATCCTTGGCGATCCTGACTCCGATCCTGGCCCGGACCGCGATTGCGATTGCTCGACACCGCCGCCGCGCCGCCATGAGGCGGAAGGGCGGTGCCCGCCACGTGCCGATCCCGAAGTCCTCGACCAAATTCCGCCAGCAACAAACCTACGCTCGTCTTCCAACAACACCGGCGCAAAGCCGAGATTTTCTTTCAACCATCTGTGGCTTGCATCGACGACAACTGCACATTGGCCATTCAACCATGGCAAGCCCGACCGGGGCAGCGCGGAGCGGGTTGAGGCCGCCATGGTCCGCCGGAAGAGCTGCGCGCGATGTCTGCACCGGCAGCCCTTGATCTGGGATCGCTGGGGCAACGTGGAATCCTTGTGATTCCAGATCGCGCACCCAAGACCGTCAAGCGTCTTGTCCCCAACGGATCGGGCGCGCGAACCACGCGAATACAATGCATCCGTCCAAAGCCTGCTGGTGCCCGCAATCGGTTCGAGAATTGTCCGAATGTCGTGCGGCCGCCTTGATGGCGGGTCAAGGTCATGCTCTGGACGGCCGATCCGCGCGGCCCGGAACCGCGCGATGTGCTTGTCCCAACATATCTTAGCGCGCAGCCTTCTGGCCCGTTTGAAGCGGGCGCGCTTGGTAAGATCACGAAGTGTGCAGCGCAGGCAGTTATGTGGGTCTGTCGGCGCGAAACGGGTTCGATGCTGCCTCGATTTCTGCGCGACCGGGGTGGCTACGCGCTGCGAGCCCTATGATCGCTGGAGAGCGCTTGCACAGCACCGCGCCGACGGATGTGGCAAATTAACGTGATCCGCGGCAGCGCCCAGCATGGATACGGCATGACTATGGGCAGTGATCGATATCGGACGCCTGATGGTGCCCTTTAAAGAACAGTCGTCGGCGGCACGCCCTTGGCGTCCAGATTGAAGAAAGCTTTGCCGCCACCTGACCGCCCGGCGATACCTTCCTAATCGGCGGCGAATCGTCCGATACGAGGCCTGCGCGAGATGACCGTGGAGGTAACGGCCAGTGCCGTCGCTCGCCGAAGATTGCCACGTTTCAGTGGCACGAAAAATTTGCGACTCACCAACTCAGCCAGCGCGTGCTTGCGATGTTTCTGCAAGACGATTGGCCGGCAATTGCCCGAGCACACTCCGCGAATCGGCTTGCCAACTGCAAAAGCAAGGTCTCGAAGATTTGCCGCGCGCTGACCGCTTGTTGGTCGAGAACGTTTCCCCATGACGGGCGCGACACACTGTGTCTCTATCGGGTTCGCGGGAGATAACGCGCAACAAACCTCGGGTCTGTTTGGGTCCAACGCAGCGGATTGGAAGAACGTCCAGGCCTCGATCCGGTTGGCCTTCGTTGCCACGGATAAACGCAACCTTATCTGGGGGCTGAAACGCCGTCGAAGAACCTCTGCCACCTGGTTTGCCCCGGAACGGGCTGCGCGACGCGTTTGAGGTTTGGTTGTCTGCACGCAGGAATGAAGCGCACCATTTTCTGCGCCGGGGGCGGCAACGATTGCAGGACCTGATTGAGCGCAACGCGCGCGGGGGCCGTAAGTCGGGGCGCCAAGGCGAACGTTTTTCGTCTGATATTCTTTACGACACGCTACTGAAATACGAACCTGAGGCATTGTGTTGTTGCAGATCACGCCGCGCGCAGGCTCTTGGCGCGGCCTCGTCGATTTCGGACGCATTGACGAGATGCTCCAGCGGCACTGCAGGGGCGGATCGGATTCATGTGGCCGTGCGGCCGATCACGCCCCCTATCTGCCCCATGTTTTTCATCGAGATAGTCGCGTTCCGATCAAGGGTCCCAGCCCGGAACGGATGCTTGGAGAAGCAGCTGAGGCATTGCTGCAGCGACGCAAGGCCTCGCCCCGACTTTAGACTTGCGCGTGTCTTCGATTTGCGATTGGGCCCAAAACATGAACACATCGCTTTCACTTTTGCGGCATCTCGTTCCAGGTCACATTGGCTCGGGCCGCGTTTTGTGGTGGCCAGACGCGGGAAATGCTCGTAGTATCCGATCTGCATCTGGCAAAAATCCGACGGGATCGCCGCGCGTGGTGCCGCGCTTTTGCGGCCCCTACGAGACGCTTGAGACGTTTGCAGAACTCGCCCAGACAGTCGCAGCAACTGCCCGCAAAGACCGTCATTAGCCTTGGCGATAGCTTTGACGATGATCGCGGGGTGAACGCGCTTGAGGCGCCAAGAGCGCGCGATGAATCGAAGAGTTGACCCGCTGCGCACAATTGGATATGGATCAGGCGGAACCACGTCCTAGCCCCCGAAGGCTTGCGGCGAGAGCGCGGATGAAGTTGTCAAAGACACGGTCGCCTTTCCGACACATCGCGTCTGATCAACGCGAGCACGCTGGGCGAGATTTCCGGGCACTTTCATCCAAACTGCGGGCTTCAAACCCGCGCCGGGATGACTCGCGCGCGGTCTTCATATGGGATGCCTAAACGTCCTGATTTTGCGGCATATGGGGCCTATACAGGCGGGCTAGATGTTACGGCATGATACAGATCATTGGATCACTTTCGATCCGGCTTTACAGCCCAAGCAATCCTGACCGGCGTTCGCCAATTTGCGTTCCGGCCTATCGGGCTGCAAAGACCGCCCAACACAGACGTTCGCACAGCAGCCAGCGGCTTCCACATCGGCGCGGTAATTCCGGACTAACCGGAACTTTGGAGCCGTCGCGCAGGGTCAGATCACCTTGGCCACTTTCCAACTCAATGCCCCGACACCGCACTTTCAGCGCCCAATGGGACCGGTGCAACCCGAGGCCCGGAACGCGGTCTCCTCCGCAATCGCATCGCAACCCGCATACGCAGCCTTCTCAAACTGACTTCGCCAATGCACATTGAACAAAGTGATCCTGAACCGATATGCGCAGCAGATCATCCGGCTCCAAGCCCATTTACGCAACGCCTCAATTACGAGGGGTTTGGGCTCAGTTGTAGCTGGGGGCAAAGCGGTTGACCCAAGCAAGGGGCTAACGTCCGCCGCGCTGGATCTTGAGCACGATGAAAACCAATGGGTTCAAGTCAAGCGGCACGCTGATCACAACCAGATCATCTCCAAATCGGCATGAATTCCAGTTGGCTTGCAACCCCAGCACCAACATGTTCATTCCAATAAAGGCCAGGGCGTAAAATCACCGTAAACAAGACCGGTGGTGGCACGTGCGCGCACCCCAAAATCCACGATTCTGCCCCGGGGCGATTTGTCGATAAGGCGGCGGATCGTCATAGAGATTATGATGGAGACCCCCGATGAGAGGTGACAGCTAGATCCGCCCCTCGCAAGCAGGTCATCGACAGGTATGTCCCAAACGGCCGCGGTCAATGGTCGTCAGTGTCTGCAGCAATAAATGCGAACAGAGCGATCGGTGACAGGATATAAGTTATGAGCTGACGCATTGGAGATTTAGCATTTCGGCCCTTCAATTCCTGGTCAATGCGTTTCGCTTCTGGCACTGTCGCCACAACAAACATCCGCCGACCATTGTAGTATTTAATGTTTTAATTATCACACTCACCATCTTTTGGGGGAATAAAGGCTTAATATTTTAGGTCCTTTTTTGAACACTGCCCGCTAAGCACTCCAACAACCAGTCATAGTTTTGGATGCAGTCAGGTTTGGAAAGCGCTGGTCGCATGACCCACGGCTTCCGACGGATCTTTGGCCTCTATATCCGCGACTCGGCATCTTTGAACCCAGCCTCTTTATGGCTGCCGTCACAGAAAGGCTTGTTCTTTGAAGTGGCCACAGCGAACAGATACGCCTGTCTTGGTCTGAGTGATTGCGGTGGCCTGTGGGTTCTGA
>Ga0163217_1017989_pt1 | contig 18304 bp, 10 predicted proteins | sample SynspAceP_FD_185933 | JGI IMG/M metagenome (GOLD analysis project Ga0163217, IMG submission 185933) | Saline lake microbial communities from Ace Lake in Antarctica - Synechococcus sp. Ace-P (PacBio error correction) | ecosystem: Environmental > Aquatic > Non-marine Saline and Alkaline > Saline ...
GGCACAAAACAAAGGGAAAGAAGAGGAAAAATTTTTTGGGGGAAAGTGCGTTTCAAAAATAAAAAGCTGGTTGAACTTGGAATGCCGGGCAAATATTTAAAAAAAATAGGGTAAGGTATTGGCGTTTGTAGCGGCAAAATGAATTCATCCTGATTTGGTTGATGGCCGCTACCAGTGTGCCAAAAACCGACATAATATCATACTCTATGTGGTCTACAAAGCCCCTTATTTTCTTTTTAAAATTTTTCCGAAGGAGGATGGGCCGAACAGTGGGTGATAACCACCCAACCTCGATTCTCGTTTTATAAGGATAGATAGAGAGGTCTGGATACTCTCTAGAAAAGCGGATGGTTGACCAATGCCCAATATCGGCCCGGAGATTTTTTCAGCGACGGCAACGAACGATTTCACTGCTGATTCTTTTCTTCCAATATGGAATTTGTAAGCCAAAGGGTTTTTGAATTCAAAAAAAGGTAGCCGCAATTGGGTTGTTTTTGGAATAGAAAATTGTGCTTGATGGCGGAAGTATTTGCCTCAACCATGCGAAACTTGCCCGCACCCGTGAGAAAATTCAATTCATCTGGATTATAAAATATCCGTCCCAACCTGAGTGTAAGTACACCCCGGACCAATTTGCAATATAAGCTTGCCCTTCCGTTCGCCACCACAGCAGCGAGTGTACGCCATCATGGTGAATGGCGTACAGTAACTGTTCTAATTCCTAATACGTTTTGAAACGGCGGAGGCGGCCAATGAAATTAGCTCCGCCGCCCGCCGCAATGAGCCTTTGCCTCTATACACAAGACAACAACGCAAGAGATGTCGGTCATATTCGCATTTATAATCTCACTTGGTTTTAAATGATGGCTGGTGATCAAACTAATGGTAAATGATTTCCATGAAATTCCTACTTTATTCTATTTGTTAACTTTGAATCGAAAGCGAGTGACACACAAGAAGTCCCTTAATGTTGAACTTTATGAGGAACCCAATTTTAATGATAAGCCCAAAATTAATTGCGCTTGAACAGGCGTTGATTGAAGCTGAAGCGACCCGTTAATAATTCTGACTAAAAGTGGATCCACGTAATCATGATCTGATTGGCGCTAATCTGTCGCAGACACTTTGTTTCTAGTGGTGAGGATAGACCGGGCAAATTTGGGCAACTGGATATGTTCAAATTCGCGGCCTCAAAGACTACCTGCCCAACAACAGTCCCATAAATGGCTATCTTGGTTTTATGTATGTCCGTTTCCCCAATGTCCGATGACCAGGCCTTAATAAAAAACTGCTAGAGAAACTTATGTTTGGGTTCCAAGAAGCGGGCATCAGGGATTTCTATCTTGAGGTGTATACCCAAAATAAACGTGGCGATTAAGGCCTATGAAAAAGTGGGTTTTACGTCAGTGTGTGGTAAGCAGATGAAGTTGACCCTTTGACTTGCTTCCTGCCGAGGTGTTTTTTTGGCTAGCTTTTAACTTATGTTGGGTAATCGCGTATTTTTTTTTCTATCCAAGAGACAAGGACGTACTTACTCTCCGATTTTCTTAACAAGGGCCTTCTTTTTACCATGACAGTACAGAATCAAAGAAATCATTTTTCTGATTACCTTTTACCCCTGTTTTTCTAAAACGTAACGGCCGCGCCCATTATTTTGATCAAAATGTTGGTCAATGGCCTCATTTTTCACTATGGATGCTTATTTTCCTGGATTTTTTTTTGTAGGCAGCTGATGCTTAAACGGCTGTTTACGGGTCGATGTTTCCAGCTTTTATCCCATCATTGCTTGTCCTACTTTTAAGTATCGAACGGTTTGCCAGTTTGATGCGCGACAGTTAGGAGCCGGAAATGGGTCCATGTGCGGTTTGACGGTGTTTCCCAAGCCTTAGTTGTCTTTGAAGTAAAGTGATGTGCTGTTTGGTGGGGCTTTTTTTTAATCGGTGGGCAGCTCCTAAACAAGCTTCGGTTAGTAAGTGGCTCAATTCTTATTGGGGATAATGCCTTATTCGCTATAAATTCTATTATTTTGGTTTTCTTTTCCCCCTTTGGTGTTTTATTAAACCTTAATGCGATAGTTTGCGTTTGTGAGGGCCAAGTTTCGTTTTTTATGGCGTTTTGTCTCACTGTTTTTCTTGTATACTCAATGGGATGTCTTTAATTATCTGCTCATTGTGGCATGAATTGGGGGTGTGGAAGGCTTCGCTTATGGCACGGTACTGGCTCAGGCTATCCTCGAGTTAGTCATATTAATTTTTATATCGAAAGTATAAAAAGAACCCCCCGTCAATCTTCAAGGTGTGTGTTTTCTAAGTCGCGACAGCATTGGCTAACAATTTTTGTCTCTCGTGCGCGTCAAGTTTAAATTATATTGGTTTAGCGTTAGCGTCTGGTGCCATTTTATTATGAATGGCAATTTGGGAATGCGAAATTATGCAACGACATAGGCGCTTTGATATCACACGCTTAATGACCTGCGAACTTTTTGCCCTACTTGTTTGACAGGCAATTTACAAGCGAATTGTGGTAACAATTTTGGGGCAAAGAGCTGAGTAGAGTGGAATAGCAAGTATTAAAATTGTTTTGTCTGTTAGCTTATTACTGCGTTTTTACACTTATCGCTTTTGTTTTTAGAATGTGATTTAAGGCGCATTATTTGTCAATGGATCAGGCCGTTATTAATGAATAATGGCAATTACCTTGTGCTACCTTGGCGCTTGTTTCTGGTATATCCCACAGATTGATGATTTCAGTATGTTCTGGTCTCAGAGCGCGGATTGGAGATGACGCCAAAAAGAGGCGGGTATGTTAGTGGCATTCGTAGAAACCCTAGCGTGCATTGTTCTTTTGCGCGTTGGTGAGGTTTTATCTCTCCTTTTTCTTGCTGAAATGGGAATTTTGGGTATGCAGCGGCGAGATACTGAGTTTTTCGTTGTTACTTGGGAGTATCGCTATTGTGCTTGTTTCGGAGTCTACGTGAGTAGAAGTCAAAAATTCTTTCGATTATTTTTAAGAAAACTAAACAAAACAGGGCTGCTTAAGGAGGTTGTATTAGGCGAGGGGTGCCTGTGGATGGTTTTCTTTCAGTGGTTCCTAACGGCTGATTTAAACCTTCATTGTATTGTTAATAACCCTCAATGCCTGATGGCTCCGGCGTATTTTTGATGCCGTTCTAATTCTGCAAGACATAATACCCGCGGCGTAAAGCCTGCACCTCACATGCGCTGCAGGGTATAGAACCTTTGGTGTTCGTTGAAATGCTCCTAAGCTGTGTTTTATCAGCTTGAGTGTTGATAGGCGCAGACGTTCGAGTTCAACGCCATCAGCCAGGGCATGCTTCAAAAAGCAAACCTCTAACCTGTTTTGTTAAACGCAGGAATCGCAGTTTTTCGCGAAGCGCTTCGATGCAAAAGTCCGGCAACGCGTCGGCTAGGTTGTCGTTTATCCCCGGCTTGAAGGATTGGCTCAACGGGCCAACGTGCTCTTGCGTCCCTCACCGTCTCAAAAATGCCACCAACGGTTTGTGCTGCGCATCGTAATTACCTGCCGCCCATGACAGAACGCATGGCTTTCCTAGTTTGCCGCTGAAATTCCGATACCCGCTAGAGGAACCACCTGGATAATCAGCAAGTGTCAATCCCGACAACAACGGCAACGTTGGGCGTTTGCGTTCGTTAACGCGAATATTGACTCATGCCGTTCGTCACAACAGACCGTTCTCTGCCGACGGTTGCCCGCTACAACGGTTCCCAGCCAGGGCACATGCTAGAAGCTATAAACGAATCGGCCATTTTTTGGCGAATGAATGAAGGCCAGTTAATTAATCCGCTGCACGCGCTAAAATTTTCGTTGCCAGCGTGTTCGGACCAAAACGTGCTTTGTCGTAGCGGAATTGTCATCGCTCGATTACGAAAGCCCACGAGAAAGGCTTGGCTATCGATTAAAGCACTTTTGTTATGAATCATTTCGGAACGTATCACGGCGCTGTGACCAATTGGCTGGATGGCGATGTTTTTGATATAGTTGGTGTCGCGCGTTAGTCCAATGTGACGGTCGGCGAAGTATTGTTGTCCATTTTTCTAAGTGGCTGCATGGTCCGTCTACGCGGACGCTAAGATGCGTATTCTCGCGCACCACAGCTCAACTAATTTGGGCGCGCATTGTTTGTTCGACCATCGGCAACAGGTGAAAGTGCCAATGGAGGCTTATCTGACGTAGAGATATCTCATCTGGTGTGCGCTCAGCGGCTACAAATTCGTTAAGCACTTTACGGCTGTATTGTTTTCGGATCTTTACTTGGCGTGTAGAGCTTGCCGTCAAAAGTGCCTTGCGCCGCTTCGCAAACGTACATTTGGAGCTCGGTATTTCAGAAATTTTCTTACGATGTCGCCAAAAACCAAAGGTTCCGTTGTGCGCTCGGCGTACTTCTTTTGCGCGTTCTAAAACAATGGCTATAGCCCATTGGTGCAATACCGAACGCAGCTAGTGAATCACAAGGCCCGAAACCAATAACAATAGGGCGTTTCGGTTAGTAGCCGGTCTAAGCGAACAGGGTGATAATTCAAGATCAGGTGTTTGAAATTGTTTGATGATTCAGCAAAATCGACTTGAGTAAGGCCGTCGTCGCAATGTGGTTTCAAATATCCAAGGTGTAGATCAGTCATGATGTGTGTTTTTTTACGTGCATATAACCGCGACGGATGACGTTTAAAACGGAATGGATTTGTTCGGCTGCAAATTTTCAAGCATGGATAAAATGGTAATTTTCCAGTGCTGTGGCGTCGGTGATCCCAGGGGGAGTTGGATATGAAAGTCGTAATTCATAGGAATCAATAGTTAGAATGCGAGTTAAAATGGTAATATCCGTCAATAATGCGATATTTTTTCGTTGAAAAAGCTGTTGCCAAATAGAGGCTTTGAACTTTCATCTCAAGAATAGGCGTAATCGATATTGTTATTATAGTAAGGTGAAACGTGGAACTGCTTCAGAAGTGTATTTTTGTGCTAAGTACATTTACTTCGAATGAAAAATGTGTCTCTATAACAAGGACTGTTTCAAATGTCTCTACTGTTTTTCTCGAACGCTGGGGTTGTTGTCACCGTGCGCTTTTAACGGTAAAGGCTTCCTCTTTGCCTACTCTGCTCACGAAGCGGAATTTTTTGTTCCTTTTTCCCTGCCTAAAACAGAAAAAAATTGTTTTTAAAATAAACGAAACAATTTGGTCATGCGACGGTTTATGGATGCAAGCGTCCGCTGATATATAGAAGCCATGTTCTATATTCAAGCGTTTTAACTGCAAAAATGCAATTTGATCATTATCGTTACCACATAACAGGCGTAAAAAAATTTGCGGTCGTGGTAAGAGTTCGAGTCAGAACGATATTCGACAACAGGGTTACAAGCTTGGGTGATTGTGTAAAGATTTTGGGTTACTCCTACAAAACATGGGAGGAGTGATGGACGCCGCAGAAGCGAGGCCCATGCGGCGCGCTGACATTTTTGACCTATGTGGCGAATAACGGCGGGAGAGTGTTTATATTCAAGGTGGCGGATTATTTCGTTGAAATGTTTGTTCGCGGACTAGGAAGGCACACGTTGGAAAATTTGCGAAGACTTGGGTTTCCTAACGTTGGATGATGCGCATGCTGAATTTGCGTTGGACAGGTGACTTGATGGATAAACATACCTCGTCCGCGAAGGCGATTGCGAAAGATTTAATTGATATTGCCGTTTGTTGATGTGGTGTCGATAACTCTGAACGATTTCTCTAATGACTTTAGAACAAAGCTTAGCCGCTAGTGATGTCCGTTGGCCGTTGAAGAATGAGAAAAGGGCGTGTTTTGGGCACCCAATTTATCAATGTTCCTAATCCTGCTTATGTGTGATTGGGAGGCGAAAGTACGATGGAAATTGGGTGCATGCGGCCGCTTGAATAAAGGACCGAAATGCGAAGTCTACGAGTTCCATGTTGGCAGCCAGAGAAGTAGGTTTTTTGAGCTTAACAAAGATTGTCATCAAAAAAGCGGCTATCCGAATGATAAGCCGCTTCGTCTATCTTAGTGAAGAGCTTTGCTAAGAACTTGTCTAAAACATACCTAAAATATGCCACCGTAAAGGAAATTTAGTGTCAGCAGTATCACACTCGATTAGTGACAGAAGGTTTGCCAAAACAAACCTTGGTGACGCGGTAATGGATAGAGTTACCAAGCGCAATTGCGGTGATCAGTGGCGGAGCCTGAATAAGGAACATACGTTGGAGAAAACCAAGAACTTGGGTCATCAAGCACGGCAATGGCTATGAACAAGCCCAAGTTATGTTAGCAAGATCTCAGCCATTGGGTGTCATATGGCGAGAGAACGCCTGGCCCAATTGGTTACCACGGGCCCACGCGTGTGGAAATAGAAGCGTCCAGTAAACTCAAGTAAGTAAAGGTGAGTTTGGGAGAAAAGGAATCACCTCGGTTAAATAATTAACCCAATATGTTTCCTCAGTCCAGAGTAAGTGTCAATGATTGCACTAATCCAATAATACCCGCCGCCGAAATAACAATGTGCCGTACTGAAATCTTTGTCTATGCTATTTGTTTGCCATTAATCCAAGGCTTGGCCCATTTAGGCCAAATTAAGAGGCACAAATCAGGCCAATCCCAACCCGCAAAGAAGACTATGATGCAGCGATCAGTAAATCCCACAAAAAAGCAAAAACAAGTTACACAGCACAAATTAATGTGGGGGTGGCGTATTTTCTATTTCGAGTCATGAACTGATTTTTTCGATCGTGCGCTTTATCGGCTTGATTCGGCGCTTTATCTGGAAAAAAGCCCAACAAGAATAACGCCAAGTGTCATTGATCTAATTTTCCAACCCCAGACAGGAAGGTGTAAAAGCAAATATTCACACGTAAGAAAAGGGGCGTTATATTCAAGATCCGGCCATTGCCAGAAAGCAACATGTTGGCAGCGTTTTGCAGGCAGGAAATAGAAAAGGCGGTGGTAAACAAAACGTACCAAATGCCCGCCGCCAGTGAACATGCCTTCCGCCATTAGTAATGTTTTGATCGTAGCCAAAAGTGATTCGGCAAGGGAGGCAATAATTGGATGCAATGAGTTACGATACACTCACGCCAGATGTGAAATTAAAAAGCCAACCCACGCAAACAAAGCAAGTTTTTGATAATTCGGTGCGCTGGTAACTGTTGCCGTTGAGAAATCGAGCAATCAGCAAGCGTGGTAGCGCGTGTGAGATTTTATGCCCCGTGTGAATTACGGCCGTGCACCAAATACCATACCACTGAACAGTAACAAAAAATGTCGACTTGACGTGGAATCCCTGCAAATTATTACTTGTGTTGGAGCGAGCTGCGTTGGCCGTCGCAAAAAGCAAATATCCCAAAGCAGGCCGAATAAGGCAGGCACCAGAGAGGTTGCCCAGCAACGCGATACAAAAGAGAACAGCAGTCCCGGCGAAAGAGCTTTGACTGGACTTAGAAAATTGAATAAGAAACTGCGCCATGACAAACGTCATTATTATGATTAGGGATAACATGGCCAGTTTGGGGTTTTATTAGGGATTGGTAGCTTTTTAGCGGTTTATCATGTTCTGGTGGGGAATTACTTTTATTACTCATTAGAAAAGCCCAATGGGATTATAGATTGGCCTCGTTTGAAAACCGGTCAAAGAAGGCCCATGTTTTTTATTAACGAAAGGCTATAACTGCAATGCCTTCAAGTCAATAGCCGCAACATGATATTTAAGTTTTGAACGGTGCCGCGCCAGAGCGCGCCTTTGCCTAATTATTCGGGCAGGATTTGCGAACCAGCACACCGATTTGATTGTCAGGTCAAGCTCAGTACAGGGACAATTCAACTTGGGTTGTCTATTATCAAGATCATGGGTGTGTTAAGAAAGGTGCTGCGTCCATCTGCGCAATGCATTAAGGTTCCATCGAACAGTGACGAATGTATCGTTTTGCATAAACTCATGCCAGTTTTAGCTTGAGAGAGGCTGTTCATGTGACGGCCATTGTTCAAATGAATTGGGTTATTATTATTATTCATCATTACTTGCGAAATTACCGGTGGGACGCTGGTACTGAAAATAGGGAGCTGTTGTCTTAAGCTCTGAGCCAGATTTGCATTTCCGGTAAGTGTTTGGTGATTAAAAGTTAGAACATAGAAGCGGCGCAAAATAGGTGCCGGGGTTGTCTGGTGCGTGTTCATAACGTTCAATTAAGGCATTAACCTGCCGACCGGCGGCTGAACCTCGAAATAGCAATTGGTGAGGTAAATCACCCATGGCCTGCCGGGCAATAGGCGCGTGTGCTTCATTAAGGGTTTTTAGGCATAGGGATCGCACCAGTTGGTAAAGACCGAGGATTATGACACAAACTGAGAGCGTCTTTGATTTTTGCGCGTTGAAGTCGTATCTAACTCAGTAACCATTAAACCCAGCCTTCAGCAACTCTGGTGTACTGAACTGGCGCTAGAATAACGCAAACCTCGTCTTTGCTAAGATTACGCTGTCCTATGGCGGCGAGTCCGTCTGGCAGGCAAAGTACCGTCACTAATCGGCTTCTTTCATAAGCGGCGTTTTTCTCAAATAATCGCGCTTTTTTAGACGACAACTACTGATGACTTTCAATGTTGGATGGTTAATCAGACCGCTCTCTTACTTGAAGGCCTGTTGTGCGCAGTTTCGCGCCATTCAATAAAATACTTTTTCACAGACGGGGAGTCCTGTAAGGATGTCCTTAAATCAAAGTAACAAGCCAGGCTAAAGTGTCGAATTGTCTGCTTTTCTATCGGTTCTTAAGAGAAGCTAGAGTGTAATGCATATCAGGGTGAACTGATGTTTGACGCATTGCTTAATTTTATTGAAAAAAAAGCGTGTTTCAATCTTAGCTCTCTGATCTCGGCGGGTGTGAATCGCTTTTACTCATTGGAGAATCTGATGTAAATTTAATGGCCCAATGATTTTACCACTATTATATGTTGTTATTTTTATGAGATAGTCCGATAAAAAAATCGACAACCGCTTGCGCCGAAGCTCTAACTCAGTGGTGTGAAAACGCATTAGAGTCTGTAGACGGATTGTTTTGGCTGACTCACTTAGTGAATTACAACGCCTTTTCCAAAATTCCTTGAAAATTATTGTGTGTTCGAAACTCGATCTGGCACTTTTACGTGCCTATGATGCAAAACAAGACGACTACCTATGCTCACTGAGTAACAATGAGCTAAGTGACGTTAATATAAACTCAACAAACTTCGTCAGCAGGTGAGCTTTGATACCGAAAGAAGCATGCGAAAGAATGCTATCACGCGGGGAAGTGGAAGTGAACGACCTAAAAAAATTCACAGTTGCATTTTAAGTAAAGCGTGTTCTATAGTCCCTTTCTTACCCTTGGTATGCGTTTCCTTTCAGCTTGCAGTTAGGGTTCTTTTTTTTCCTCCCTCTTCGAAGTATTTACGCATCGCGCAATAAAGGTTTTTATTTTCATGGAATGGACGCCCTATTTGATGGGCGCGGCAACTTCTACCATAGAGACGTTATCATTGTTGTTGAATACTTCGGATCGATTTCAACGGCTTTTTTCCGGTGGAAATTCCTAGTGCTGTCAACGCAGACTTTCCCATGCGTAGCTACTGTCGAAGTTTTTCTCGAATAATAATCTCGCATCCGTAGCCCATAAATCGTAAACCATTGAGGTTGTTGCAAAACTCGAGGCAAAAGTTGACCATGCTAAATCTGAATTATTCTTTTCTTATACTAGTTTGACGATGTTGGTGATGTGTGGTTCAAAGAGGTCGTCAAATGGATAGAGGCGGATAACAACAGTGAGGCTGTCATCGATATGCCTGGCTTGCGTTAATTGTGACATGTTCAATCGGGTTCTCAGTGGTCAGAATCCGAGCGCCCGACTGAGAGGTAGGGCATTATGAGTAACGCCGAAACGCTCTAATGCCTCCAAGTCGATTACACTGAAATCATCACGTCGAACTGGTAGTTGCTAGCCGTAAAATACTGTCTATCGTGCTGGCCGAAATCTCTGCGTGAGCCTGCAACTAGATGATGTTAATGTCTCAATCGGGATATTGCTTTCATGATGGCCAGCGGTTTGGTCGACGCAATAGCGGAGGCGCGAATAAGCGATCGAGACAAGAATAAATTTATGGGTACAACAACATCGACAGGCAACGACGAGAAGTGAGAGGTGTATGCTGCCATTGTCTTGTGATATGACGGCGTGCCTGAACGTAAAGACAAATAAAACAAACCAAACTCGCCTGCTTGGCAAGACCTAGAGCAAGCAGCCCATTTGTTTGAAACCGCGAATGTTTTAAAAATTCCATCCCAACAGTAATAAAGTAGTGGTCTTCCCATGATTAAACCGATGTTTATATCCGAGAATAGTAGGAAGTGGCTAAACATAAAGCGAAGTTAATGCGGCACGGACCTGTCATAAAGAAACAAAGCCCAAGTAACAAGCCTTTAAAAGCGCTATGTCGCTCTCTAATTCATGGGCGATAAGGCGAGTTACGCTAAAAGACCGCCGTGCTAAGAAGGTTCCCAAAGGCCGGTGAGAGCCCAACCAAAAGACATAAGCAATGTGGTGCCGATAACAACATCAGCGCAGTGGCGGTAAAAGTTCTCGTATCGCGCGACGCAAATATATACGAAAAATAGGCGTTACCAAAAAGCTGCCGCTTAAGATAACGGTGCGAATGGCGCCAATAGGTCACTAGCATTTTTTTGCCACGACGCTAGCCGCTACTAAATGATACGGGTCTCAGAATGATTTCCGCTTGAAGCCATGTTTAGAGTGTTTGACTTAATGACTCTAATTTAGCTTCTGGTGCCGCCAAGCAGAGGAATAAAAAGCCAGCATGGGAATGACGACATGTTCTTGAAGTGAGAAACGCGAAGGACGATTGCCCTCCATCCGATTTCATCTGGCCTTTTTCGGTGAGCGGTTTGGATGACGATGGCGGTAGAAGAAAAGGCAAGACTAAACAATGGCTTAAACTGTTCGCCAGTCTGGTTAAGTAGGCATACCCAAGCCCCCATATAAATGAACGCCGTTAAGGCAACTGTCAACCACCATAACCGAGTAATTTTTGGCTTCAAAGCCCATAGTTTTTTGGGTTTTAACTCTAAGTCCCAACAGAAAAACAGCATCAAATACAACGCCCAATCGCAAAGTGTTGGAGGGAGCCTGATATCTACATTCAGCAATGCAGTAATGGCTAAGCTAATGTCCGCGCTATGTGCAGATACCCTTAGAACAGAGCCTGAGCCGAGCGAAAGCGATAGAACAAGAAATGACCCCAGCCACAGAAAAACAAACGTTAAAAGAGGCGTCGTCAATGCAGTGCTCCTTAGGAAATCGGCTTACATTGTTGGTCTTTAAAATCATCAAACCGCTTAAACCAAATTGCGTTATTTCATGTCGCAGACGAGCCAGTGCGAACTGGGTCGACACATCTGGCCCAATCGGTAGAATTTCCATATTGTTTTTGGGTCTGTGGCCCCCTTTGTCATCCACATAGATAAAGCGAATAATATTCACGGGTCGAATGGACCTATATTGTTAGGTAAACTTTAATTCCCGCAAAAAACACTTGTAAACTTGGTTTCCACTCTATGTGAGTCAAAAAATTAATGAATGTATGGGTTGGTGTCTGGCGACATTGTTTCAGGGCTTCGGAAGCGATCTAGAAATGGACGAGTGTAAGGAAGCAGCTGGTTTGGGGGCTTGGTCTAAGTTTGAGGCTTAGTTGGTGTCTGAGTGGAAGTGGCTGAAACTCGATCTTGTATGTTTGCATTAGGACGAGATTGAGCTTGGCACCAAAATCGATGGGTCGTGGCTAGCTAATGGTGCGGTTGTGACTTCTATCTACGGCAAGTAAGGTGACGCGTAATGGCTCTTGCTTGTTCGATGCAGCTTGCAATTTAAGGCTAATCTTTTGTGTGACCGTCTGTCGTGGATAAATGAGCAAAGTACTTTAGACATGATGATTCAGAGAATCCTGCCTCTGGTTTGTTTGACGCGTGAGGTGTGGTAAAACGAAATTGAGAAGGGGTGGTTATGTAAACAGCTTCGATATGGGGCTGTGCTGTAGAAGGAGACTGCTGTGAAGGTTATTTGACCTTGATAGCGAGAGAGAGATAAAAAAGCGACCTAGTGAGATATCGTTAGGCCGGTTGTTTGTTTAATTCTTTAAAAGGTGTGAATGTGTGATCTGGCCGCGTGCTGTGGGTGTCTGTGTGCGCGTCGGAAGCGATCGGAGTGTTGTGCGCTGTGCGATAGAAATTCTGTTGTGTTTTCTGAGGGAGGAGGGTTGTGTGTCACTTGGTCGTTGCATTGCTGTTTTCACTGGATGTAGAGAATAAGAAAGGTTCGCTGCGCCGTTGTTCGTCCAAAACGTTTGTTTAAAATCTGCGGCTTTGATAGCAAACCGGGTTCGCCTTGATGATGAGTCACTGAATTTGCACTGTTTTTTTTCAAAGCATAATGTCAGCAAGTTGGCGAATTGGACTACCATCAAATTCAGCAATTGTAACTCGCGCATGTCCTTCTGTAATCGAGCAAGATTGCTCAGATGGCATGATTTATGTGCCAGAGTCGCCAACATATTTTTCCTGCGCTTTACCGTCTTCTTGTGGTCCTGCATTAAAGGTGTTTATTAACGCCGATTAACCGCAGAACTACGGCACCAAGCAAGCGAGGGTTTTTTGCTTTTTTTAAGAAAAGTGCGACAAAACAGCGTAAACTGTCACATCCAGCGCGTTCACGTTTCCGACGATAATTGTTAACGGTTCGAGCTTTTCTACTTGAGCTCGTTTTTCAGTCGCGTCTTCACAGTGTCCTGCTTGTCAGGATGGACAACCGCATCGGCTTGGGCATCCCATGTGAGTTCTGAATAGGTTTGATCAGCGTTAGATTGAAATCTTGATCAATGCCACATTAAAAACACCGTAATCGATATTCCGGCAATGGTCTTCAAATGAAACTGGAACCTAAACAAGCCGCAAAAAATGTGATCAGTGTCGGTAAATAACCCAGTCACCCACGGACCATACTTGTATGTCTGAATCACTTTCTAAAACAAAAACCGAATTCACTAACCAAAGCCTCGTAGTGACTGCCTTTTTGAGCGCACGATACGTGAAATACGATAGATTCGTAAATCATCCGAATGATAAACTGTTGTTGGAATAAGCTTGCCAGCCTAAATCCAATAAAGTTAAACGTGGAATCCATTACTTTACCCCAAGCGAAATACGCCATCGTAAATAAAAAGAACAGCAATGTGCTCTAATTAGTACAGCCGAATAAATTTTTTTATTTCTAGCCAGAAAATTACGTAAACACCGATAAGGTTTATAAACCATTTACACCGATATTTAACTGCCTCGATCCGAGTATTACGAGATTTAGCACAGTGTTAATGCACTACAAAACAGAATATATCGCTTATATAAGGTGCTGCTAAGTATATTTATAATGAAAACATTGAACATTAAATCAGCGTTAAAACTATTTTAGTCGAATACTTCTAGGCACTTGTTGGAGTAATACACGTGAATGTCTTCCACCGCCTAATAAATAATTTCTTGGTCGCTACGCTGAACGACGTTATGATTTGGAAACGTCCATTGCAATATATGCTTAGCCGATCGTCTGTTTCTTTTCATCCAGTAACGGAAACACAACGCGAATTATTACTGATTAAAAAGTTGGCCGTAAGAGGCCGCCAAGGCGTTCACCAACGTGGCGATTCATAATAAGTGGCTTTCCGCTAAATGTTGGCTTCTTCCTCAGAGACAAAAGAGTGGCAGGCATTGGCACTTGATAATTTCCAACATTCGAATCTTTCGCACACTTGTTTTGGCTTAATACGTTGAACGCATCTTGGCTGATGCGTATTGAGGGCGCTTGGGATCGGTCACAATACGTCAGGCTACCAACACCGGTCGAATCACATGCATTATGTTTGTCGTTTATATGGGACCATTGGTTTCATTCGTTATAAGCCCTTGTTTTAGCCATATATTTTTGTAACGTTTAAGACACCTTTAAAAAATCTCAATGTCTTTCTTTGCTTAAACTCTGGTTGCGGCTCGGATGAAGTAAGCATTCTTCGGTGCGTAAACAAAGTAACTCCTTCGCCATCCACGTGAATGGACTCCCGCCTTCTAAAATGGAAAAGGGCTTATACAAACCACATCTCCTGTAACTGCGGACATTTTTTTCGGCCACGGCATTAATCTTGTTCCAAGAATCATAATTCATCGAGGTCACCACCCCATGCATTAAATTTGCCGAGGCTTTTGCACGGCGTCGCCTTTGTCGTTTACGACGTAAGGTTTGCCCCTATGCACGCATCAGTCAGTCATCAGAAGGAATTTCAAGAATGCGAATCTGGCTTGGTAGTGCGAGACGAGCTGGTCGAGTTTTGAGCATCGACAATAAAGGTCCACGTCGTCGCTGAAGCGATTGCCCGTAGCGACGCACAAACTCCAGCTTGAGCGTGTTTGCCGTTTTCCTCCCAGTTTGTCCTTCGCGAGTTGGCCACGCCAATCCAGACTTGCTCTGCTGTTCGTGTTCGGCAGCATGCGAAAGTCCATCTAGTTTTGGTGAGGTGTACAGTGCAGTGCTCAATAACAGTCCTTAATCGTGGCTTTCATACAAGGCAAAGTTGCGCCATTCTAGGTAGAGGGCGAAAACATTCAAGGATATTTTGTCCTTATTTCGACGTGTTGTACTCCGTGTAAGTCACATTTTTTGCGTCTTTAACAATTAACTCGCGGAACGCTTACCGAGCGGTTTTTGTAAAAAATACCTATAGGTTAGGTGTGGTTTTGCATCTATGGTGTGTTTAGAGGAGTCGGAAATATCTGTTTAATATCAGGTGTTATACATTTTTTAAAAATTGCACGACCTTCGCAATAACTCTAAAGGAAATCAAACAACAAGTACAAGAAGGTCTTGGTTCTGGTTGTTGAATTGATCAGTTGGGAAAGCGGAACGTTGACGTCAAAAACAGTTCCCAAAATATTAAACTGAATGGAGGTTTACTATTATGAACATAAAACGCACCCCTACTAAACACGGCTTTGGTACTGTTACATGCGGCTTTACATTGGCAGCATGCAGTCAAGATTCTGAAGACAAGGTAGAAAGTAGCCAATGTCCAGTGCAGTATACCGTTGAGCAAAACCATGGACGATGCTGGTGATTGCTTTGAAATGAGCGCTGTACCCTCAATGGAAGACACATGACGGACGCAGGTAATGCCTGTAGAAGATACTCATGTGAAGGACATTAAAGAAGGCGCGAACGCGAAAGACACTGAAATTGTTAATAGCTTTCATTGGCACAAAGGGGCTGGTAATACGCAGGCTTCTTTGCTAGTTTGACTAGGTTGTTTTTTGATCGTAAGTAAAAGTATCTACAAAAAATTCCGTTATTTTCGTTATTTATCGAGTTTGTTGTAAGAGCGTTTTGACGCTAATACAATTTGATTGGCGGTGTATGTGTCTATTGCCATCGGCGATTTTTTTTTGAGTGTTTTTAAGTGATTGCGTATTTTTTCTATGTCGTTCTATGCGGCATGCAATAGGAATCCCCGGCTTGATTGTATCTGTCTTCGATTGGGTCATGTTACATCAGTTTGGGTGAACACGAGGGTGTTCCCGGGATAAATAACATGATCCCGCCAGAATATAGGCTCGTTCAATTGCATGTTTTTAGCTTCTCGTACATTACCAGGCAATTGTAGAGGCGATTTTTTCTAAGCTTTGTGCAGAAAGGTTGTTTGTGTTGGCCATCCTATGGTTAATGTGTCGGATACGCTAAAAATGTTGAGGCAAGGCCGCAAAGCATCGCCTTCTCTGTCTTTTAGTTTGGGCGCACATAATAGGGAATTGACCTAAACGAAAATTAAGATCTTCGCGGTAAACTTCATCGCGGATGGCGTCACCGAGTACACGGTTTGTTGCGGCAAATTGATTTCGTACGGTTAGCTATTTTTACTTGTTGAGCACCGACCGTTTGTAATTCACCGCTCTCATGAGTACTCTAAATAAACTTGTACTTGTGTTGCGTAAGGCATTCTTCGCGTGACTTCATGCTAAGAATAAGAGTTGGCCCACCTTCTTGCTTGCTCGAAAACGCCTTGGTGATCTTTTATGGGGCTTCCGTGAAAGCGCCTTTTAACATGGCCAAAATGAGCTTCACTATCGATCAGTTTCAGGATAAGGCACCGCAGTTTTGGCGATGGAGGCCCTTCTGCGCGTTGGCTAAAAACATCAGAGTGTTGGCAATTAGCTCTTTACCTGTGGCACTTTCTCCCATGATGAAAGGCGTTGGCTTTTGTTTGCTGCGACTTTTCGATTAGTACGGTAATAGCGAATTCAAAGCTTGAAGAGACCGACTAATAGGCGAATGTGGTCGAGATACGCTTGTTGTGTGATGATAAGTTCTTTGGTTAGGTTGAAGCTCACAAAAGATTCTTCTAGTGAAGATCCAATCACTTTAAGTTGAACGGGGCGCGATAGTGAAAATCCAGCGCCTTTGTGCATCAGCTTATCCAATATGATCCGGCCCCACCTTGGCTGAAAAAAAAACTCTGTTTTTGATACAGAATAGGCTATTAATGAGTTTCTTTTAAAAGCAGTGTCATGCAATGAATTGAGCTTCAATGAGAGCGACATCGCATTGTGGCAGCGGTGAGCTGAATCTAGGCCAGTTTTTATCTTGGATGGCTAATGTTCAGTTCATACTGTCGAGACGCTTGAATTGAAAGCAAGTTTGAAGCTGAATAAGGATCTTGAACATGCATAAATAGCTTTTGGTGAAGACAGTTATTATTTTCCCTGAGTGAAATGAAAAATTCATATAGTAATGAAATCATGAGGGTTGAAGCCTCGCAATAGTCCCATATCTCATTTACTTTGCATTAAACAGCGGCCTTTAATCATCTCTGTATTTGCCACAAAGCTCACACTTTTTATATATATTTTGAGAGAGCCTTGGATGAGTCAGTGGGGGGTTCATGTTCAGTAGGCACGAGTGTTGCTTTTTATGTGGCGCTTGTGTTGGAATTTGGCGTAGACTCGGCGGTGCTGTTTTGGGTGCGGGGACATGTTGTCGATGTTGTTTGATGGTTTTCTGCTAACGGTCCACACTTATGGTGCGTGTCGAGTCCAGCATACACATGCGATAAGCATTATTTTTAGAAAGTGTGTCTTCTTTGTAAGTCGATGTCGACTCGCCGAGCGGATGTACTTGTATGGGGCGTAGGGGCTTTACCAGAAGGATACAGGGGCACGATGATCGCGGGAGGGCTGGTTATATTGCGGATTAGGCGGTATTTATCCGCTTCTAAACGCCCTGAAAAATACGCGTCAAGTCGTGTATGAGTCGGTAACTGGCAAGTCATAAAGACGCGTTGGGAAGTTGGTTAGGCTGATTGATGATAAGTTGTTCGCTATACGTAATCGAACTACTTGGGTGTGCATTCAGGTGTTGCCTCGGCAATGTGCATCACAGACGCAACAAGCGGAAAGACTGATGAAGGTAAACAACAGAGCTTAAAACACATCAAGCTTACGCAGTTTAAGGTTTCTGTGTTCTGAATTACTTATCAAAGTCACAATGCGGTAATCCAATGTTACTACAATACTGCCTTGATTGTCATGTGTGGTGAAGACAGCTAAACTGGCGCTGTTCTGTTGTGGTCTTGTGGTGAGGTGAACCGTCGCGAGGTTTGTATTAAACCACCAGTTTGGTAAGTTTTCTGAAAACGTGAATGTGTAAGTCTTCTGATCTGGATTTTCAAAATAAAATAATTGTCTTTTAACGAATAACTCGGCTTTCGCCTCGCACCCCACTGCCTACGGAAGTGGGCGTGCTTTGAACTTATTACTCATTGGTGAGTGACGGTCGCTCGGATTAAGAAAATTCGTATCAGATCGCCATCAGACCGCAAGTTTCTGACGATTATCGAACCACGAGCATTTTAACACAGCCAGATCCGTATGGGTCTTACTTTATATAAGTAACGTAATTGTCTGAGTCGCAGAGCTGATTTCTTTTATTTAACTGCTCTACACCATTAGATCTGGAAGCGCAGGCGCGTCCCGATACGGTTTTGAGCTCTGTGAAATTTTGTATTGGCGAGCTGTTTTTTGTGCTTTGAATTGCTCAAGTGAGGTTTGCTCATTGGTTTTCGACAACTGCTGCGGCTTCACAGATGGTATCTTTGGCTCTGCTGTGTCGTTGTAATTAGGCGTGATTCT
>Ga0163217_1033564_pt1 | contig 18304 bp, 7 predicted proteins | sample SynspAceP_FD_185933 | JGI IMG/M metagenome (GOLD analysis project Ga0163217, IMG submission 185933) | Saline lake microbial communities from Ace Lake in Antarctica - Synechococcus sp. Ace-P (PacBio error correction) | ecosystem: Environmental > Aquatic > Non-marine Saline and Alkaline > Saline ...
CAAAAAAAAGGGGGGGAGGAGGGAAGAATTTTTTTTAATAATAAAAAAGAAAATTTTTAGCTTCGGAGAGCGAGCAAAATTTTTCAGGATTCCCCTGTCATTTTAAATGAAAAACTTCTGATCGTGGGGAAATGTTTTTGATGTCAACGGTTTGGATCTTGGGGGAGCCTGACCCGGGAATTACTTCATGAGCCCTATGGGGAGGATTATTCGACACGGTGAATCTTTAAAGATTTTTGACACAAAAACCAAAAAGTTAGTCTTGGTTTACAAGATTTACTTGGAGCTACTACGATCTCCAACTCGAATTGAAAGCCTCCTTGCTTGAAATCAATTCAAACAATCTTCTTCATGGCCCCTCAATTGGCAATCGGCAGTTTTAACCTCGGTGGAGCGACAGTGGCTTCACGTGGGGAAGAAAAATTGCTTTTTAAAGGAATGTTTAAGTTAATTCCGGAAGATATTATGTTGACCTAGATGATAATTGTAAATGGGCAAAGGCAAGCCTTTGGACAGCGAACAAAAATTTAGCGCTATCGCCAAAAATCCTATTTTATTCAGCTACTTCCCAAAATCAAATCTTTGAATCATCACTTAAACTCGATCAACAAAAATCGAAGCTTTAAATTACTCAGCAATTTGGCTCCTTCCCGGGAAACTGTTCAGCATGATTTGGTATCTATGAATGAGAGTGGGCGTTTTACATTTATTTCATGATAAAAAGCGAGTCCCTCTCCTTGCTGGACTATAAAGGAAACAGGCCTCATTACATCGCTTTTGGTGCTGCTTTTGGAAATTTAGATTGGCTCTGCTGCGCAGGATTGGTCCAATTCGAATTATTCCTTCAAATCAAATCTTTAAAGATGAATTTAATTGCTTCTGTGGTATTTGAATCAAGACATCCAAGGCCTGTTGAGGTCCATCGGAGAGTTGGCAGCTGGTATCCAATCCGAACTACAAGAGAAATGAGATCGGCGTGATTATTCCAGCAGAAAAGTTTGAACAGCATACGTAGGCTATAGCCAAAGCAAGTGGTCATGTTGAAACAATTTCGACGTTGAAAATCTCCTAGTTTGGGGTGAAGTAATAGGGGCATGATGATATGAGAAAATTATTTCATATTCAGGGGTACACGATTTTGGTCAGCGAAATCAGATGGCAGAGCAGAAGCGATTGATACAGGTGATGGAAATAGATATCGCTACTTTGGAATATCCCAAGATGGACCAATTGGTGATGGCTTTGATTCGAAGATCACTGGAACGATGGAATTTTTCAGAAATTGATTTAGGTCAATGGATTAGCTAAAATTTCAGATAAAACGTTACTTTTCGGCATCTGCAGTGATGATGGTAACAAGCTGAGGAATTAGCCCTATTGCTTATCTGAGATCTGGAGGTCACCTTACAACGGATCTGGATTAAGGCCAACCAAGTATGGATTTAGCTTCGCAACCTATTTCAGCTTCTCTATTTGTCTTTCACACCGGGTAATAGAGAAAAAGAAAATGGATATTCTGAATCAGAAGTAGCAGTAATAGAGGTTGCTTTAAGAACAAGTTTTAAATATCATATTTAATAAAGATTTGAAAAAATCAAGAGTTTTTCCATGTTTTAGATTTAATGTAGCCTCAAGGACCAAGCAAATTAGATTCTTTTAGAAAGAGAAGTTTCTGAAAATTTAATATCTATAAATGTTTACTTTCAAGCATTTAGAGGGCAATTGATGAGCCTGAATTTTGTTTGATAAGTTTATTGAAGGGCATGCTAATGCCTCAAAGATTATGAGTAAAAGGTTAACATCCTCTTAAAACAATAAGAAACATAACCATATGTGTTTTTGTAGTAACTGTTCAAGAGGATTCACGGTGATGCTTTGTTTCGGGTTTACGAGTTATGATTGCTAATGAAGATGATTATCCATTGCCCCGAAGGTGCCAATTGCCCAAGTTGGATCTGGCGATAAGTGATTTAGTTAGGGTATAGAGATTTAGGGAGGGACGGGAGAAATCGGTGGGCTTTGAATAGCTAAGAGCAATAATCAGGGTATGGAATCGGAGCACTTTTTTTTCTAGGACATCTTAGTAATAGCAGAGTCAACTTAATGTACCTACACTTTTAGCATTGTGGGTGCTGAGTAAGCCCTCAAGCCTACGCTTCAAAACAGGCTTTCAAATTGAGGAAAAAATTGGGAATAAAGGAACGTTTTTTCCACCCAAAATTAGACTTGTCGCTACCTAAGCAGTTTTTAAAAGATGTTGAAAGGATTAACCTTTCCGCTTTAGCTGAAGAGCGAGATTATATTATGAGTCCTAAGAGGTGGATTTGGAATGATTAGAGAGGAAAGAAACACCCAAAGGTAAAATTAAGAAATTAAATACGCATTGAAAATTAAATCCTAACTGGAATATATATGTTGCTTGGATATTTTCTTGGGTCCTGTCATTTTTTAGTACAGTTTAATCAATAAACAAGATTCTAAATTAGTGGCATCCGAGTAAAAATCATCTGTTTAAATTCAGGATTCTCAGAATAGTGCAAAATAGGAAAGCGAACCACCGATTTTGGTAAAATCCCGCTTTTTTATGGGAAGTTGTTGTTACCTTACACATCAACAACCAATGCAACTTACAAAATTATGGACGGCCGATATCTGCCAATTGGCTTTCCTTTTATACCTCGCGAGTTTGTGATCAAGCAAACGGAAACTTTCCAAAATCAGATCACTATTATAAGACCATGACTACATGGAAACAGCTTGTTTTCATGCTTTAACGGGGTGATTTTTCCCAAAACTAATTCACTCAATAGTCTCTGCAGTGTTTACTATTCCTGGAAACGAAAAAGCTTACCTACTTGGGTATCTATAAACTCCCGCCAGGCCAGCACGCTGTCGATGCCAACTGAAGCGTCAATGAAGTGTTTGGCTATATATATTCCTTGCTCTTCGCGAACCATTACCAAAAGGAGATTTCAGAAAGGTTATCCTGAGTTACCTATTAATAAAGAGGCTAATTTTGATCAGCATAAAGCTGGTGGAACTCTACATTAGTCCCTATTCACAGAATGTATTCAAGGGGCAGGACGTAACACAATCTCTTGGCAAGAAGAAAGGCGGGGTTAAAAGGCACATCGTGCTCTCCACTGAACATCGGTCCAGAACTAGTCTGGCGAAACCGCCGCGAGTAACCAATGACAAAGATTCCTCGGGACAGCTCAACCCTGGAGAAAGGGCCAGCTTTAATGTCTTTGACAAAGCTATGCTTAACTATAGGTTTAATAAAAAATGGACAGTACAAGGAATCATTCTATGTTCCCGACTCAACGAAAACGCGAAGTAATGGAGGTAAATTCAGCGAAGCTCCGCCAAGCATGCCCATAGTTTCCTCTACGGCAGGCACAATTTTAGAACCAGCTCCGTTACCCAAAAGGGCAGAATGGAAGCCATAAAAGCCTCGTTTAGTCCTACTTACAAAGATCCTTGACAGGTAAGCTATTCCGCTTTTGTGACAATCTGTTTTTAGTTCAATCCGCAAACTAATCGTATGCTCTACAAGAACCGCTGGGGAATTGAGCCTTTTTCAAGAAAACTCAAACAGAACTCTCGAGCTGGGACTACTTTTTCTCGACAGGCCGAGAGGGGCATCAAAACGCAGGTTTGGATGGTGTTGATCGGCCAATTTGATATTCAGCGTCCATCATAAAAGGATCAAAGAGGCAGAAACAGTTTACCACCTTGGGTTCAATTGGCCAACAGCAAATTTATTCTTACATCTGTTTGAGACGATCCCTAAAAATGAACCATCCAACTCGGAAGAAAGAATCTAGAAATAATACAATGGGATATTTTCAGAAATAAAGCAGGAGGGTGATTTTGGGAAAAAATGAAAAATCACCCTAACACAGCCAGAAATGCCTTTAATTTGACCTGCCAAAAACTTACTCGGAAATGATACTAATTCTAATCAAAAGATTTATCAAAATTTGAATATATAATTCCTTGATCGCTGGGTTAGAATCAAATATTGATGATGTTTTGAATTCCGGGAAAGTTTCTGCCATCGAAAACAATTTCCTATTATTTGGGATAAACGATAACTGGTTGGTTAAAATATGAACTTAATCCAATGAAACGGATATTGAAGAGAAATACTATTTATCATAACCCTCGCTTGATAGTTTTAGATTTATATGTAAGTCGAAAAAATGGGCAAAAGTAATTAATCATTATTTGGGGGAAGATGCAAGATTATGATATTAAGCCTATTAGTCAAATCTATAATTTTAAAATTGATTCTTCAAAAGAAGAGAGGTGTCCTTTGTATTTGAAAGTAAAAAGTGTCAATAAGAAAGTTATTATATCTACAATACACTGATTTAAGATCATATAAGGAGATTATTTAATACGGAAAACATCTTGTTTGGGCATTTTTTTCAAGGAGTAATTAATTGGTTTGTTTTTTTACAATCTTATTCCTTTTTTCCAGTCAAAGAATAATCTATTACATTATGCTGAATGCCACACTGTTTTGTTTGGCTTGCTCAACGTTCTATTTTAGGTATACGCAAGAGTTACTTTGGCAGGAAGCTCAGTTTGGTTAAATCTTAAATCAGGAGTACATTTTCTCATCATTTGGTTTAGCAATTGTTGCATTTGGTTTTTAAGAGTTTTTTATTGACAAGACCACTTTATCCCAAATTAGATAAACGGGTTTTTATTTTAAAATATTTTTGTATATGGTTTTATTTGAGTGATGCATTTTTTCTTTCGATTACGATTAGTTATCAGACTTTACTGTAACTCAGTCATAGTGTTTTATATGTTCTTTTTAGCCGCTTTAAATGATTTAGACAGGGTTATGGACCTGCTCGATTTTATCTCTTGCGTGGTCTGTTTTTATGGATTGGCATTTTCCTTTTTGTGATGAGTGAAATGGGGCATAATCCCTAATAAATAACATTTTACAGCTATATTATGCCTTTGGGTTCTGCACTAGAAGTGTGCTCGTTCCTTTGCGCTAGCCGATAAAATCATATCTTAAAAAAGGAAAAAGAAGAGGAGCAAGCCGAAGACTAAAGTAACTCGTCTGAATGAAAGAATTTGATAAGAGAGCAAAAATGAGATCTATAAGAAAGGTACAAATTCGAACTGACGAGTTAGAGCTCGCTCTCGTATTCCAAATAACACAGAGTCAACTGGGTGAGCCAGAGAAAAATGGCTTCTTTAGGTCAATTAAACAGCTGGTATGCACATGAGAAATAATAACCAATCAACTTGGTGAGCTCCAATATCACTCCACCAAGCGGTGATATTAAAGATATAAGGAGGTCGTAGAATTTAACGAGTTTCTAAGGGGCAAAAGTGAGTTCTCCCCGAAACAAAGAAAGGCAAACGAGCTTGAAGAAGAATAGAGTTGGATTAACGTCCTGATGAAAGTTGATACATAAAGCCTCCTAAATTAGGAAATGGAATGATGGAGCTAGACGAACTGGTAGAAATCGTAAAAGGACTTCGGATTTTTCTCTCGAGTAGTGAGCAGGAATCGTGAAGACGGTAGATCGCATGATGGTAATCAATAGTAACCATCATCTATTGAATAGTAACGATGCCCAAAGTAATAATTCGGATGCGCGGGAATTGGAGAATTACCGATGGTAGAATGTCAAAGCAGGTAAGATCATAAGTGTTCATGAATCATTATAAATAATGCTGTTCATGCTTTGGCAGATCATATCGAGACAATAAAAGGACCGAAAATCACATTCGACCTTGCTACATTAGATCATCTTCGTATTGAAATTGAGGATAATGGATTTGGTATGCCTAACATGTTAAAGATAAAATATTCGAACTTTCTTTACTACTACAGCCGTTTGTAGGGGTAACTGGTTTGGGTCTTCTCATTGTTTATTCTATCATTGAAAATCATAAGGGTAAAAACTGGATGTAGAAACGGAAGAAGGCAGGGAACTACTTTTATCAATTACCTCTTTCCGATATAAACGCACAAAGACTCCAACGATATGAATAAGAAGATCACGTCCTATAACATCGATGAAAGACGGACAAATAACTTAAAAATTCTTTTCGGGCAACTTTAAGAAAGGATTTTAAGATTTTTTACGGCGATAAATGCGAGGATGGTTCTTACCGTATAAGCCCAACAAGAGGAATACATTGTCTGTATTGCGACAACGCATGCCCCTGGGATGACTGGGACCGAGTTCTTGAGGCAAATGGTTAAGCATTAAATCGATCGAATCCGGATATTGGCTTACGGGTATTCTGATATTGCTAGCGTAATAGATGCCATCATAAAGGGGAAGTTTATCGGTTTATCGATAAGCCTTGAATATTGAGCAGCATAAACAAATTCAATAAAAAAAGCTGGGCAGAACCTTATTTTATGCGGACCGAGTTGAAGGATAAGACGCCTTTCAAGCTTAAACGCTGGCATTCAGAAATGAATCAATTTGTCTATAGCCTATCGCACGAGCTGAGGGTCCTTTGAATGAGTATTTCTGGGGTTTCAAACTTGCTAAAAATTGAAATTGAGATCCTCATATTTTGGAATACTTTTGAATTGATGCGATCAGCTACGTTTTAGTTGGATTGTTTTATTTATAAAATGCCTGGATTTTTATCGTTTCAACTAAAATTGACAATAAAATATCGAAACTCATTTTTAAAGAGTTGTGAGCAACAATGATGCTTATCGTTCAAAGTTGACTTATCACATTTGAAATCTCTAATAAAAATCAATCCAAGCGATAAATTCTTTTCTGACATTCCTAAAATTCGAGTAATCTAAATAATCTCTTCAGTAATTCCTGTGGCAGTTTCCAAAAAGCGAGGAGATACTAAAAAGATAGATCTCTATTCAATCAAAGTCGAAGAAGCTATTGCCACTACCTGGTCGAAGACAATGGTATTGGGGCATTGATGAGAAATATCAAGAAGTGAGGGTATTTGGTCTTTTTACAAGAGCTACTCAAAAAAATGTAGAACTGGAATTAAGGGAACTTTACATGGTGAAAGAAGGCTGTTGAGGCAGATGGGAGGCAAATTTGAATGGATTCCGTTCTGACTGAAGGACAACAACAATTAAGATCGAGCTTCCATCAATGGAATAATATTTTCCTAGAAATTGTACCTTTGGGTTCTAAATCGAATTTAGATTTTTTATTAACAACATACTTATATCAATCCTTGGCACGATGTCAACATTGAAGAAATGCCTCCTGAAGTGGTAACCGAGTTTAATCGAACTCGCCAAAAGGTAGTAAAAGGGAAGTACGAATGGATCAAAAAGACACAGGCATGCTGATGCTGGATCGCGTGCTATTCTCAGCCGTTCACTATCCTGCGAATTATGGTTTTTATCCCGCAGACTTTCTGCGAAAAATCATGATCCCACTCTGGATATTTTGATTATTTCTCAAGAATCGATATTCCTCCATGTGTCTAGTGAAGCCAAAGTAATCGGTGTAATGAGAATGATTGATGGTGGTGAGGCCAGACGATAAATTATCGCGGTGGCAGCTGGAGATCATCAGCATGAATTAATTAATGATATCGATGACCTACCTCCTCACTTTGATGAAAGACGATCATCGATTCTTGAAAGATTTATAAAAAATTAGAAAAATAAGAAGTAAAGTGGAAGACTTCCCCTCTTGGCCAAGGAAGAACTGCCAGCGGATCATCCGAGAGAGTAATCGAACTCTATGATAAAAAACTTTAGAACACAACGCCAACCGCTAATTTAAAGCCTGAGTTCACTCAGGCTTTTTTTGTTTTTCCACCTTTTGCCTTTCCCAGCTTTTTTGGAAAGGTAGTCACTAAATCTACGTAAAGCCTCATGCTCGTGATTGCTGACTGAGAGGATTGCTGATCGGTAAACAGCGATAGTAAGCTGCCTTAATTGGCGCTTATTCGCAGTGATTATCTTCCTCATCCCAGGCCATGTTTGAAGCGAGAGGATAAACTTTGTATGCCTCTCAGCGGGAAGCTTTACGTAATCTGATCTTTCCCCAGCAGTGATAAATCGGAAACCAGCCATCATTTTTACCAAAGAGCAAATATTACTAAGTGATTAGGCTAAGGCAATTAAATAAAACGCAAAGCCAAAAGCTTCGTTATAGCAAAGTCTCTAAAATGAAAAATCCGGCCTCTATCACAATGAGAAAGAACCATACTCCAACGGGAGATATAGGGTGGATACTTTTGGTTTTAATGACGCATCGGGCTGCGCTTTTATTTCTGGTAAGTTTTGCTTTTGCAAAAGTCTCCAATCTTTGGAAAAAAGCGAAGAAAATCTAAAATTCCAAATTCTGCTTTCTCGCTCTAACGATCAATGCTAAGTGGGCCACTTCCATTTGGAATTCAAAGCGAGTTCGTTTAGAAAGCCCAGTCAGTGAAATTTGGAATTCCTCAAGCGTTCATATTGGAGCAGGCCAGTTGTTCCTTTCGCGCATCCAAGTAAAAACATCTTTGCGAAGCGATCCGGAAAATAGTTAGAGTTTTTTCAAGAATTAAAAAAGTGCTTCGGTGAACAACCTCCAATGACTGGCCATGAATTTATTTCCAATTTTCGCCAAAAATAGTCCAAGAAGATGTTGATCACAGTAGAATAATGACCAAAATTAGGTCCTGCTAAATAACTTTGTCCTGCTCTTACTAAAGGGTAAGTGGTCCGTAAAGCGTCGATCTCCTAATGTAATAAAAATCCCTCGTTATGGGCGTGATATCTAAGAGCTTTTTGCTTTGACAAAATTCTGCATGAAAATTTCCCCACAAGAACCTCTCTGTCCAAATGACAAATATGCTGTGCCAGGTAATTCATTGATTTTTGGTGTTTTTTTGAAAACAGGGCTGAGTTGAGTAAGTTCGAACTCAAATTTAGCAATTATCCGAATATAGAAGAAGGAATTTAAAGCAAGGACTCAAACTTTTAAACTGGAATGGCAAGGAAGACTTGGCTCAATACCAAAAGAAATTTTTGAATACCAGTTTGACGGAGAAGAAAAAAGAAAGGCATTACTGGCGATCCCATTCAGCTCAAAAAAAGTAAGATCGGAATGGGCGAACGCTTTGGGGTGGCGGTGGGAAGCGATTGGATATAATAAAGTATCCTTCTTCTTCAGCTCAGGTAACATCTGTCTCGTTTTTAGTATGCAAGAAGGTTTATCATTCCTCAAAAATAGGGTCAATGGAGTAGTTTAATCAAGTAAAGAAAGATACGATGGTGGGTCAGCTTCCATAGCAGATGAAAGCTACGGAGTGGATTGGAAAATAACGCTCGAGTGGATCGCTTTGATGAGGCAGCTACCGAGAGATGGAGCTTGTTTGCGCTGAAGAAAGTGATCGTTTGCTGAAAAGCAACGTTTAAAAGAATCTTCGAAAATCTTACTAGGAATTCTGCTCAACAATTTTTCCGAAAAGGCGAAGAGACAAAATCCTGGCTTGAAATGATCTCAAAAATCAAGCTTGTGAATTGATCGCTATGCCAAGGATGTAGCAGTGGTCATGGTCCTCCGGGCACAGGAAAACGACTACTTGATTGAAGCGATCAGGAGGCCTGTGATTTGGCAATCAATCTTATTTTAGTTTGTGCCCTAGCAATGCCGCAGTTTGACTCTTGGTGGAGAAGCTTACGATCGAAGGAATTGAGACTACGCGGCTAGGCCACCCCGCTCGGGTGGAGGAAAAGATCCTAAACCCAGACTTTGGATGCAAAGACCGCTTTCCATGAACAGTTTATCGAACTTGAAAAAGCTTCGAAAAGAAACCAATCAATGGCCTCAACCTTGCAAAGCAATACAAGCGCAACTTTGGTCCTGAAGAGCGAGCGCAACGAAAAATGATGTTTGCCGAAGTTTCTCGCCTCCGTGAGGCATCCAAAATCACTTGGAGCATATATTCAATTGATATTTTCCAGCGAACCAGGTCATTGCGACCCACGCTCGTGGGTGCTTCTCTTACCATTTGAAAGGGATCGACTTTTGATGTAGTGTTTATAGAGAAGCCGCTCACGGGCTTGGAGGCGGCTTCTTTGGATTCCGATTATTCAAGGCAAAAAGGTGGTTTTTTGCAGGTGACCCATTTCCACTTTCCGCCTACGATAAGTTCCTTTCAAAGCGGCTCAAGGCCATGGGACTTGCCAAGAGCGCTATTGTGAAAAAAGTAATTCTCCGAATCCTCAAAGCTGCCGCAATTAAACTGGATCTTCAATACAGAAGTGCGGAAAGTAATCAATGAGGTTTTTCCAATGAATGGTTTTACAAGGGCAATATTGAGGGCAGCGGAAAACACGAAAACTCATGAATTCGCCAATGAAATCGTCGATGGACATGGATTGATACGCGCCGGATCTGGCTATTCAGAGCAAGTGGAAGCTGAAGAGTTAAGTACTTTTAATCCATGAGGAAGCTAGATTCGCCTGCGAGCAATCTGAAATTAATCTGATCAATCGATGGAGTCTCAAATTTACGGAAGAAAAGCTGGACGATTGGTCTGATTGCACTTATGGGGCTCAGGTTCGACTGATAGGGAGCATAATCTTCGATTCTTATGACTTCCCAAATTTGAAGTCAATTCAGATTTGATGACCATCGATACCGTAGACGCTTTCAGGGACAGGAGCGGGATCTATGCTGATCTCTCCTGACACGAACTCCAACGACCGTGGAGAAATGCGCTTTCTCTGTCTGATGAACGTAGAATGAATGTGGCACTCCCCGAGCAAACGAAAACCTGGTTTTGATCGGGGATAGCAGCAACCTGCTGTTCATCCATTCTTTCGACTCTCTGCTCGGATATGTAGAGGAACAAGGTGGCTTATCGAAGTGTTTGGGAGTTTTTGGGAATCATAAGAAGATTGTCAATCTTCTTTTATAGCTCAGACTGAGCAAGCTCAACACGTCCCCAAAAGCTTCAGCAGATTTCAACTGTTGCTCACCTGACTTCTTTACCCAAAGTCGTAGAAGTAAAAGCCCATAGATTCATTGAGGCAGATTGGATTTCATTGCAAGGTCTTTTCCTCTGCTTGACGATGCGCCTCCAAGATAAATGGTTTGGCTCTGAATAGGTTCGAAGTAGGCTTTTATCAGTTTTGAGTCAGTTCCAATGAACTTGAGCCTAGTTCCATCACCAACTTGATTCAACTCGTCTAGATGACCTTTCCAGCATGATTTTCTTCAGTCTTCAATTGCTTGGACAGTCCGCAAACCAGTTGGAGATTTCGATTTTTTTCATCCCAGACACAGCGGTATTTTGGATACGAGGTAATTTTGTCCCATTTCTGCTCGATTCGCCTTTGATAGGATCGAATTAAGTCCTCCCATTGGTAACCATGTAAGATTGAGTATTTCCGCTATGTTTGTGACTTTTTGCTTTTCGGCGAACTGATTGCATATTTCTTAAAGTGAAGGGCAAAGATAAATAAGATAATAAAAAGATGGCTTTTCGAGCAGATATGAAAAAGATACGGCTAAAATCAGAATGTTTTTTAACTAGCCACCTATCTCCACCCGAAGCCGTTTGCAATTGGTTCCAAGAGTTCAGTTATGGATCTTGACTTAAGCAGACTTCGGGCTGCTTTTTTGGGTTTTTGGGGGAAGTAAAAATCTAAAGCGTAATTTCAAGTGATAAAATCCTGAAATTTCATAATATGTTCAATTTTCAGGTCATTAAGGAAGAGACTGGGTCTTGAAGATGATAAACTGAGTTGTAAAATGAAAACGGTATAGTACTAACCGGTTTAAGAGGGGAAGGAGATACGGAACCAAAGTTTGGAAGACCTTGCGCAATTGAGAACAAATGGGTATGGATCCAAGTTCGAAGACGCTTCCTCAGGTTAGCTTGATCCTTGAAAATTGCATTTGAAACTTACTCATGATTTTCTCTATTCCTCATTTCTCCTAGTTTATATTATTACTTTTGCGCCACGCGAAAAATGGATATGAAAAACATCAGAAATTTCTGTATCATCGCCCACATTGACCATGGGAAAAGTACATTTGGCAGATAGGTTATTGCAAGAACTGACACGGTAAGCGGATCGGGATAATGCAAAATCAGTTTTGTTGGATAATAGGGATCTTGGAGCGCAGAGCCGAGGCATTACGATCAATCGCACGCCATCCAGATGAAGTATATCTTTGAAGGGAGAGGAATATATCTTAAACTTGATTGACATCCTGGCACGTAGATTTCTCCTACGAGGTTTCCCTCGATCTATTGCTGCCTGCGAAGGGTGCATTGTTGATCGGGGATGCATCCAAGGTGTCGAGGCTCAGCCGATTTCCAATCTTTAATTTGGCGCTTGGCCATGACTTGGGATTATCCTGTCCTCAATAATAATTGAACCTTCGGAGCAGATCCGGAAAGCCGTTTGCCGATGAGGTGATTGATTTTACTCGGGTGTAAACTGTGAGGATATTTATTCCCTGGCCTCTGGCAAAGCTGGATTAGGAATAGCAGATATCTCAACGCTGTGATTTACCGGAATTCCGCCCCAAAAGGCGATCCCCGAAGCAACCACTTCAGGCGATGATCTTTGACTCGGTTTATAATTCTTTTCGTGGGGTAGAAGTTATTTTCCGCATTTTTAACGAAGATTTGAGCCAAAAGGAGATAAAATCAATTTGGTCAATACTGTAAGGAATATGAGGCTGACGAAATAGGTATTTTGGGATCAACCAAATCCACAACAAACGATGGCTGGCAGGCAACGTGGGTCTACTGATCTCAGGGTGAAGTTGCCTAAGAAATCAAAGTGGTGTATCGATACGCACGTCAAAAGACGCCTGTGATAAAGCTATCCAAGGTTTGAAAAACGTGAACCAATGGTTTTCGCTGGTATCTCCCCAGTAGAACTACGGACTACGAGGAGCTTCGTTTATTCAATGGAAAAACTCCAGTTGAACGGATGCTTCGTAGTTTGGGAACCGGAAACTTCCATTGGCTTTGGGTTTCTGGATTCCGTTGTGGGTTCCTAAGGAATGCTACATATGGAGATTATCCAAGAGCGATTGGAGCGGGAAGTTTTGGATATGACTGTGATCAAACGTGCCTTCAGTGCAGTTCAAGCGCTGATGACCGATGCTACGATCAAATCTGATCCCTGCCCCCCCTTCGGATATGCCTGATCCCGATCTCGGATGAAGGCACATTGAGGAGCCTTATGTAAAAGCATCTATTATCACCTGCGGCAGAATATCTAGGAGGGCGGTGATTACGCTTTGGTATGGATAAGCGAGGCTCAGATTAAAAATCAGATTTACCCTGACTTCCGAGCGAGTGAGAATTATCTTTCGATAATGCATTGGCGAGATTGTGTTTGACTTTTGAATAATTAAAGACAATTCTAGAGGATATGCCTCGGCTGGATTATGAGCTGATCGGTTATCCCAGTTGTCACACATGGTGGGCGATTGGATGTAATGCTCAATGGGGCGAGCGTTTGATGCTTTGTCAGCAGTAGTCACAGAGACAAGGCTTAACGATTGGGGTAGAAACTCTGTGAAAACTGAAAGAATTAAGTTCCTCGTCAGATAGTTTGAATATTGCAATCCAAGCTGCGATTGGTCAGAAAATTATTTGCCCGTGAGACGGTAAATGCGATGCGTAAAACGTGTTTGGCCGAAGTGATATGGTGGTGGGACATCTACGAAAGCGGAAAGCTCCTCGATAAGCAGAAAAAGGCAAAAACGTATGAGACAAGTCGGAAACGTAGAAGTGCCCCAAGAGGCATTTATGGCGGTATTGAAGCTTGATTAAGAATTGGATTCGCGGAGGTGAAAGAATTTCGAGATCATCAAACTATAGGAGTTTTTACGATTGTGAAGAGCCGATTTACGTGAGAGTTTAATTGACTTTCTATCTTGTAATTAGGTAGTTTCTATTGTTAATACTAGATATATTAAATGCTGCATAGGATGAGAATGAAAATGATCCAAGGACAAAACATTTGCTATTGATGTCTGTGAGGATTGGTGTTCAAATTGCCTTATTCTCGAGATATAGTAGTTATGTAAATTAATTAAATCAGAAGTTCCAGTTCAGTGGCTGCTAATATAGGGCAGTCCAGTAGAGCTAAAATCGAAAGCTGATTTTATCTAAAAAATTGAAGAATAGGGAGGAGGAAGGTGACGAAAGTCAATTTTTTTCTGGAAGTAATTGAATGAAATAAATGACAATTCTGATTTGACTCTTGAGATCAAAAGACTAATTTAAAGAATCGGATGAAGCTAGTAGCTATTAATCGTAGCAACGCATTAAAAAGCAAGCACATCCAACACTTAAATCATCTTTAAGTTAATAAAAGATTTTTCAAAGACTTAAATCACGATTGGCGTTTTAAAAATCTCTGTAAGTCGTCAAATTCCAAAATCATTATATCAAATTGCTTTAAATGCGACGGAAAAAAAAATCAGTGAAATCAAAGAAGAAATCAAAACTCGAGTAGCTGAAATCAAAGCGGAAGGTGGAAAAATCCGCCATCTAAGCTGCGATCTAGTAGGCTATGATGGGGGCAAGTCCAGAACTTCGTGGGAGCTAAAGAAAGCCTGCGGAGTAATGTTGGATTTGAGTCTAACTTTGGTGAGATCTGGAAGAGACCGGTCACTGAGGAAGAATTGCTTCGAAAAGGTAGAAGAAATAATGAAAATCCCTATAATGATGGATTGATTGTCCAGCTTCCACTGTCCGAAGCATATTTCCGTGGGAGAAAGTGACGCAAGCAAGATCAGACAGAAAAGGATGTGGGGAATGGGTTCACGCTGCAAATGTCGGCCGACTGGCTTTTGAATTGGCCTTCTACGTAGCTGCGACCGCTTTATGGATTATAGAATTGCTGAAAGCGTATGAATCGAAACTTTCCGGAAAGCCACTGTGTTTGTTTATCGAAGAAGTCCACATAGTGGGTAGCCGATAGTATTCTGATGGCAAGAATGGCTACTCCAGGAAATGCCACGGTACCTTTGACTCACAGCGAAACCAAGAATCTCGAGGAAATAGCTCGACAGCTGATATTTTTGGATTGTTGCCCAACTGGGCAAGCCAGAGATTCCGTGACTGCGGATATGGTGAAACCTTGGAGCTGTCGTATCGATGTAGTAATTTCACCGGTGGACAGAATGCCTTCCAGAAGTCCGGATTTAGACTGATCGTGATGTAAAGTTTGATGAGTAGGCAGAAAAAGCATCTGCAATTAGCCTGTTCTGGTGGAGTAGGACCGATGATATCGCTTCTTTGCTTTCTAAATACTTGCTTTCAAGGCAGAAAAGAAGGTTATTCCTAAAAATACCCGAAAGGTTTGCATCCGGTTTGCATCAAGTTAAACTTCGAATGATACTTTTGCAAACAATACTGCGCACAGTGGTGAACTGGTAGACACAGCCAGCCTTGAGGGGCTGGTGCTTTAAGTAGTGTGGAAAAGTTCGAAACTTCTCGTGCGCAACAGAACAGCTCCTGAATTTATTCCAGGGCTTTTTTATTAGTGGGCTCTTGGGATTTCGAAAGTTTTTTCCTAATTTTTCACCTCTAATTCTTGATCTATGAAATTCACTAACAACTTGGCTTTCGTCATTTTATTATTTTCTACACATTTCGGTTTGCTAAACTGGCTCAAATTCCCCCTCGGTCAAAGGCTTTGGAGGAATCCTATGAAATAAAGATGCGGTAGAAAGGCTCGCGATCTTCCTTGGAAATACAAGAATTATCTATTGAACATGACCACAGGAGCTGATCCATCCAGCCGAAATTTAGCCGATGGGTGGATAATTATCGCCCGATTGATGAATCTGCCATGGATTAGCAGGAGTGCTCAGATGATTACATGTAAAAAGTGGTGTTCATGGTGAGCGATATTCCACGCTTTTGACTAATGATAAATTTCTAGAGCGAAAAATAAAGTGGATAATCCCTACTCTGAAGTATATGAAGGCACTTAAGAGGCAGGAGTGGAGGTTTTTGTTGCGGACAATCCATCGATCGCAAGAAATCTCACTAAGAGTGATCTCCTGGCCGGGTGTCAACATTGCCCATCGCATTTGACTACCTTTACCATTTATGTCCTCAGGGTATACGTTTACTTAAGTTCTAAGCTTCTGGAATAATCTTGGATTTAGTTTCAGATGAAATGAGAAATTAGGCTCCCATAGTGAATACTGCAGTAAAGTCGTTTTTAGGGTTTCTTCTTTGCCGCAATCTTTTGATAGGGATAGTCTGTGCTGACCTCTATACCCTAAATGTTTGCTGGCGACTATGGGATGAGCTCGCGAAGCCAAACCCAAAAGTTAAATGTGCTAAATGAGCTTCAAAGCTGAAATCATCAAATAACCCAAGTAAAGTCAGCAGGCGCTGGTGGTGATATCAGAATTCAAGATTCACGGTTTTGTCTTTTGGAAGCTAAGCTGGATCGATTAAAATGAACTGCTGCAGATTCTCTTGAAAATAAACATCGAAAGTATCCCGAATCATTCTTACCACCATTGGGTAAGTGGTTATCTCGACTTGTACGAGGTTGAAAAAAAATCTTGCAAATCGTAAATTTTTAACGCCAGGAGCACTTCGGAAAGTTGACCTTGGAACAAAGCGGCGAGCATCAAATCAAGAACTAGAATCCTTACAGAAATTTAAGGGCAAAAGATTATTTGTTCGAGAGGCTCAGAAAGAAAGTGTAGGCAAGCAGGAATTAAAATGAAATTCGAACAAAGAAGAGGATAAATTGATTTCCTACTCCGCGCTTACAGAATGCAAAACACCAATCCTCAGGAATTAGTCAGCCTCAGACATTAGATTAATATACTTTTTAAATATTAAGGGAAGTTATCCAAGAGAATCTATCTGGAAGAGTCTTCTCAGCCGTCAAACATTGGTACAATGGAAGTGATCTTTCGTTAAAGCAGGCAGAAATAATCAGCATACATTCAGAACCTTGTTTGGGAATTCTCCAGCTAAGCGCTTTAACGTGAAATCCACTTCTCAACACCAAATCTGCCTACGGGTTGAGCTATGATGTCAACTTTATTTCTGATCGTAATTGTCATTTTGGGGTTTTTTTGGAATTTCTTGATGATTTCCTCTATTCTCAACGAATTAAAACTGGAACAAAAAGTAACCCAAGAAAGCCTCTTGGCTTCCACAGCGTAAAATCTGCAGAGCTTGGCTCGGTCAAAACAGGGAGTTCTTGGCAAAATATGAGTCCAATGAGATTCGGAATGCACGCTCATGTCATCCAAGGTGCCGCGCGGTCATGAGAAATGCTAAGCTCAATGAACAGCAGCATAGCCCATTTACGATGGATAAGGTTTTGCATCAGATACCTTGATGGAGATTGTTCGATGAGGTTCTTGATTTTTCAAACTTGAGCAGGCGTTAAATTGAAAATTGGAAGAAAGTCCTTTTAATCCAGATTTTAATTATTCGGCTCAATTCAAAAAATTTTCTTTGAATTGAAAGGCAATGGAAAAACACCTTGGACTTTGAGTGGGAAATGGATTTTGCCGCCAGGACAGTTTTTACTGGGCGACCAGTTGCGACTTAAGCAACTTCTCAATATCATTAAGTAACTCATTCAAATTTACCCCTGAAGGGAAATATTAGTTCGGTGAAGTGGGGAGAAAACGTCCTAACTGTGGAAATTTGGACACCGGGATAGGGATGAGTGCAGAAGTGCTGAAGCGTGTCTTCAGAATTTGGATCAGGCAAGACACCTCTATTTCCAGAAGTATGGGGGGACGGTTTAGGTTTGGCAATAGTTCAGCGCCTGGTGAATTTAATGGGGGATAATAGCAGCCGAAAGTAACCGAGATCTCGGAACTACCATGAACGTAAAACTACCAATGAAAATTTCGGAAGAATTTTGGAAACTGAAATTGAAGCGCAGCCCAAGCTTTAATCTTGCCTGGTAAACATATCCTTTTGGTGGACGATGATGCGGTTGGATTTACGTTATTGGAAACTGTGTTATCCTATTTTTGGAGCGGATTGGCACCTGTTACATGGAGGGGATTCAATTCAGAGACGAATTTATAGCTGAGAATTTTATTTGGCAGTTATTGACATCCAGATCCCTGAGTTCTCTGGGTTTGATGTGGTCAAGCAACTCCGTGCTACCACACTATCGAAGAAACTCCAATATTGGGCGATTGACGGCTAATGTGTTTTTTGGAGGAGCGAGACAAATCTAAAGATCGCTGGATTGATGAAATATTGGTTTAAGCTTCAGGAAAGTGTGCTGATCGAAACCCTATGCTAAGTTTTTTCCAGAAACTTTGTTTTGCAGAGTAAAGACTGA
>Ga0163217_1014252_pt1 | contig 18302 bp, 16 predicted proteins | sample SynspAceP_FD_185933 | JGI IMG/M metagenome (GOLD analysis project Ga0163217, IMG submission 185933) | Saline lake microbial communities from Ace Lake in Antarctica - Synechococcus sp. Ace-P (PacBio error correction) | ecosystem: Environmental > Aquatic > Non-marine Saline and Alkaline > Saline ...
ACATCAAAAAGGAAGGAAGGAAAGATTTTTTTTTTTAAAAAGGAGGCCGAAAAAATAAAAGACCGAGATTAAAAAAAGGACTTTTTAAAAGAGGAAGATTTCTATTTCCTAAATATTTTTCCGAATCAAGAATTGGGAGGAAAAGGAAAATGGGCTTTTTCCCCTCTATGCCAGAAAGGCTTTTAGATTAAATTTTAAAATTGAAGTTTGATGCCCTCCGAATCAGGTGATTATCAATGCCTTTGGCGATATGCCCCTTTTCCGTTGATTCAAGTTAATTGGAAGAACTGAATCGCTTTGCACAAAAAAAAGACAGGAAAAGAATCGTTGCCTGTGAATATTCAGATACCATTGGGGGGTACCAATTTCTTTTTTTAACAAAGCTTAATTTCAAGGAGTTGAAAACTCTTACTGGTTGCACGAAGGAGCTAAAAAAGTAGCCACAAGCAACATGGAGTAGATGATTTGCGCCTATAGTCAAATTCCCCCAATGGGCAAAGTAAGATGTGGAATACAGAGGAGGAATTTTAACGAGACTTGAAATCTTAAGGATTCCCAATCCTCGCTGCGCGCGGCGTCGCAGCGAGCAATTTATTTTTTACCAATTTATCCAGCTCAGTTCTTTTTTTCATTATTGTTCCCAAAATTTTTTTTTTAGATTTCTCAACCTTAAAGGCTTTTTTTGACGTTAACAATCATTCCCTTCCCTCTCAACTCGCCTACCACTTTCTTCACCCCAATCTGCCGTAGCTAGAAAATATTCTGCGCGGTGGTGTGACTTCCTAGGCTGGAAAACGTGCGATGCTCTTCAATCTTGAATCCAAACCCTCGGCTTTCAGCACATGACTTTGGTTTTTGGTGGATACTTGGTACAAGCGGAGGCCACGAGCTACTGCTACTTTCAGCAGTACCCTTTTCGAAGGTAACTCCTTCCCCTTCTACTCTGCAAAAGCATATTGGAAACATGCGATAATCTACCTGCTTGACTTCCCATTCAAAAAAGTGTTGGGAATCTGCAAAAGCTTATTTCGCAGCAAATTACGTAATTCTCTTTAATCCTTTTTGGCTTCCAATCTTTCCATCTCCGATAAAAGCGCATTTCTGCGGCCTTAACCCATGCCCAACAATCCCGGGACATTAGTGTGCCTGATCGAAAACCCTTTCTTCATGCCCTCCTCCGATTTGCCCTGTGGCAGTGGTTTCGGTAGATTTATGTTATGGCGGATGTAAAGTGCCCCTACCCCTTTCGGGCCATAAAGTTTTATGGCTGAATCGCCATTAAGATGAACTCTTCCGTAAGTGAAAATAGGAATTTTTTTACCTTACAGCTTGCAACACATGCCACAAAAAGCCATCACCTGATGTTCTTTCAGCTATTTTTGGGCGATTTTCATCGATGGGTGAAATTACCCCAGTTTCATTATTGGCCCACATTAATGCAATCATTTTGGTTTCTGGCCGAATTTGAATCTTTAATTCTTTCAGATCAATCTTTCCTTCAGTAATCCACATTCAATATAAGTGGATACTCGGTCCCTTTTCTTCCCATCGAAATCCAAGTATTCAAAACTGCCTTGTTGCTCTGTCTTACAGCTGATAATATGAACATGCTCTTTGGGAAAAATATCCATGAATACTCTTTCAAGGAAAGGTTGATGGATTCAGTGGCAACCCTGAAGTGAAAATGATTTTCCCTTGGGGATTTGCTCCCAATCAAATTTGGCAATCTGTTCCCTGGCTTTTTTTCCAACGCATTTTCTCTGTCATCCAGCCGTATGGATGTGATTTACTGGCGCATTCCCAAAAGTGAGTTCCAAAGAATGGAAAGCATTGCTTTTGATCACCTCTGGATGGCAAGGTGTTGGTAGAATTGTAAGTCTAGGTAATCGGGTAATTCATAGGGTTAAAAATAGTGGATATTGCTCGTCTTTCTAGGTTTCGGAGATTGTATCTTTTGGGAAAATTTCATTCCATGCAGGAAACTTGGACATTTGATTATCTTTCTCCGATTGATTCCCGGAAGCTCTTTCAGAGCTTTCTTAAAACAAAGTCAAAGAATTGGAATCTTTCTTTCGTACTACTATAAGAAGAAGGGGCATTGCAGAAAAGTAGAATTAAAAGGAGATCCAACGTTTACAGAAAACGAAATCAGGTAAATTTTTCAAGTTTGGCATTTGAATTAAGTTTTTCTTTCATGCTGCTTGGCTATTTAGAGCAAGAAAAAGAAGAAATGGGAAATTACCTTTTGAAAATTCGATTCTCAATAATCAAAGCTGGAGTTTAAAGGTGAATACTGGCCAGTATAGAGGAATGGATGAATTTAAACTAAAAAAGCCTCTGAAATACGCTCAGAGGCTTTTTTTGATTTTTAAGGGCCTTAGGCCTCTTTTTAATCACCAGATTCAAATCAAGAGAATTCCTCCTGCTCATTAAAAGCTGGCTTCTCATCTCCTGCCCTGTCGCAGCAAAATTGCGTTGGCAATAGCCCACCGGTAAGCGGAAGCGCTGGCTACCCAATCCTGTAGGATCAATTCCTGAATCCACCTAATGCACCATCAATTTCAGGCACTTCCTTCATTCGGTGAGTTTATAGGTTCAAAATTTTCTTCTGTGTAGGCAACCGTCTTTGAAAGTCAAGTTTCCATACATCGCATCCCATTCCATCAAACGATTCCACTGCTCACTTGGATGATTTGCTCCAGTTTGGATTGACGACGATTCCACAATCGTGGCTGCGGTAAATTTTCTTTTTAATACTGGTGTTCCACTTCTTGGACAATATCCGCTACTTGGGCCACGTAAGTTCGATGTGAAGAAATACACCTATAAATCCTTGCTTGACAGCAGGGTCTTTACCAGCCAATTGTTGATTTATCAAGCAGCGGTTTTGATCACGCCAATCAATCCGATCCACATTCGTATTTGATCTCACCAGTTGGTGAGTTTTTGCTTTAATCTAACAGTGCTAAAAACGGAATTGAACCGGAATCTTTTCGGCTTTAAGCGCTACTTCATCTAAAAAGGATTGCTCTGCAAATAAGCCAAGAAATTTGGTAATATGGGCGCTCGCCAAGCAATTGGTATAATTGGAGATTTATGTTCTACCAACTTTCCCATCTTAAGATTTGCTACTGCTCGGATGGGAAATTATCCTGTCGAGTTGCTATTTCCGGAATTGATTCCCAGCTCCTTTTCAATTTTATAACCAATCCATATTTCCTGACTCATATCCAAATGCCGCTCAAAAGCGGTATCGATGCCGGGACCGATATAAACCTCGCTATTAAGATCATCTTCGGATTCCCCAGTCACTTTAACGGGAGCATTGGTAATTTTGAGATTTGAACTGCCTCAGCGAACATAATCTGCAAGCGAGTCTTTCTCCAAACCACCGCCTAGTCGAGTAAATTCTACGGTTATATTTTCCGGAGGAATTCCCCAAGATTCAGCGGCTGTCTTGTTCGCGCTCGTCTGGAGTCTGCCGTAGGTTCCGATGAGCTCTGCTTTGTCCACCTTTGACATGTGGCAAGAAATTCATCGGCTCCATTGGACGAGTGAGCAAGATGGACACTGGTAATTCAGCGAGCTACTACCTTCGCGCATTTTTGAAAGCTTGAGTTACATTTCCGTCTCTCGTCTGACCTCTCCTTTTTGATTGGCCAATCATCATTCTTTGAAAGATACGATTATGATCTTCTGTACTTTCTAACGGTGCCATCCTTGGTTCATAAGTTCACTTTCAAAACCTTTTGGCTTTCATCAGCGCAAGTACTGTGTTCCGACAATGCACATTATTTTTCATAAGATCATTACATTCTGCACAACCAGCAATTGCTTTTGCAGCTGATCAATCCACACGAATTTGATTTTCATTCCAAAAGGCGGGGCGTTGCACCAATGGCTATTGAAAGCAATTCCCTCCCGATAGAAGTCTAACCCGAAAAGTGGTTTTCCCAGTGAAATTCAGCATTATCTATTTTAACGGCCTGTACCAATGATTTTAAAAATTCCTTTGGATCCTTACAGAGTTACGTTCTTCTGGGGCGGTCCCATGGTAGAATGCTTTTCGGTGACAAATTCTCTAAAAACATCCAAAGTGACCTTTTTTTTAGAAGGCTTGGTGTAAATGATTTCCGTTTTCTACAGTGATTTCCTTCTGCAGGTACATTCCAAGTTTAGCTGCTGAGGGCGACCAACACAAATCTTTGCTGTAGCTCCTTGCTTTTCCGCAAGCGCTCCAGCTATGAGGGCATGCCACCTGATCCACCGCGTCAATTGTCGATCAAATAACTTTCAGTATCCAGATTTGCTGGAGGACGAGCACTTTTTTTCCAAATCGCATCAAGCTTTCAGCTACCGAACGCATAGGAAATGCCAGGTCTTGATTAATTTTGACCTAATTTCCGGGTTCGGGCGAATATATAATATATTCCAGTTGAGCAATAGAAAGGTAGCATTGAAAGGCCGTTGAGCTTGTGCAAAAATTGCTTCCGTACTCAACGGACTCTTAACTTTTGGTGAGTCCCCCGCAACTCATCAATTAAATCCTATAAATATCCTCGCAGCTGTAAGTTCCAGCGTTTTTGAGGAAGTCTCTTCGAAGTTTGTCTTGTTGAGTCGTTGCCATGAAATTAGTTTAAAGTTTAGCAAGCCATTGCAACGGCCCTCTTGATTTTATGATAGTTTCCACACCGACAGATATTTCGATTCATTGCGTCATCGATTTCATCCAATACTTGGAAGCAGATTTTTATTTAAAAGCGCTTGCTGCATTCATGATTTGGCAGCTTGGAATAGCCGCATTGCGCCACACTCTACCTTCCTGCCATGCTTTTTGCACAGGGTGATTCCTCTTCCGAAAGTCCTTCTATAGTAGTGATCTCATTCTTCTGTCAGACTGGAGGGCGCGGAGTAATGCAGGAAAAAAATTGCTTCTCTCCGTTTTTATGACTGTACATGCGCCACATTGTGCGAATACGCAGATATTTTGTACCCTACCAATCCCCAAGTGTCACGAAAGCAACCCACAAAAGCGGGGTATCCTCCTCGACATCTACTCTGGGAACTGCCGCGTTAATCTTTAAATTAAATTTTGCCATGTTTATTAATTTTTAAATTTTTTCCAGCATTGAAGATAAAGAATTCAGAAACTAACGCCACAGATTATTATTTGATTAATCCATCTTTTTGATGAATTTGCCGCATAGTTGGATAATGAAATAAACAATGGTGTTGTTTAAGCTTTTTTGAAATAATTATCAATTGGCGCACTTTTTTCAAGTGGATGCTGGTTTATCGACTTGAAGTCTAAACCAACCCACTTCATTGTAATAAATTTTATAAGATGATTCCTAAATCACTCAAATCCTGATGATTTCCTTTATAGCTATTGCCTGTTTATTATCTTAATCGGAGTTCTTTTTGTCAATTTAAGCCCTGAGTTTGGTGGTACGCCTTCCGAAGCAAGAAAAGCCAAAATATGAACAGCTGGAATATTTGTCCGAAGGTATTTAAACACCTGAATCCCTACGACGATGGACATGGGATTTTGGGAAAGCACTCAAAAATGCTTCCAGATTTTTTCAAAAAATGAACCCTTCCGATCCTTCCTTTAAAACTACCCATTGGTCACACGTGATTCATTAGAACTAGTAGAAGACAGTCTTCCTACCCGCTTGGTTTGGTTGGACATTCTTGCATTTTTCTTCAAATCGACGGCAAAATATTTTGATTGATCCGATGCTTGGGAAGTTCCAGCGCCAAATCCACTGCTTGGGAGACGGTTCTTCAAGATCTTCAATCGAAATCGAAAAATTACCTCAATTCGAAATCTGATTATCATATCACAATGATCAGCTACGAATCATTTGGATTTATGGCTCGATCCAAAAGCTAAAAGGAAAACGAAGCAATTTTCAGTGCCGCTTGGTGTAGGAGCCCATTTTTGAGCGTGGGAAGTATCTCCCCGATCAGATTCATGAGATGCAATGGTGGGAAGAAGTGAAGTAGAAGGGACTTTCATTAGCATTCACTCCCTCCTAGACACTTTTCCGGTCGCGGCCCAAACCATCGCTTCTCACACTTTGGGGTTCCTTGGGTTGATCAAAGGGCAGAATGACAATATCTATTTCAGTTGGAGATTGGCGGAATATGGTCCTCATTTCAAAGAGAATCGGTGATAAATACGGTCCTTTGACTTTGCGATGATGGAGTGTGGTCAATACAATGAGAATTGGAAAGAAATCCATAATGATGCCAGAGAAAGCACTAGCTGGTCAGGACGTTCAAAGCAAGATTATTAATGCAATACATTGGGCTGCTTTTTTACCCTTGGCCATGCACACTTTCGGAATCAGATCCTGTAGAGCGAGTAACTGCAAAAGCACAAAGAGATAAATCAACACCCTTTTTTGTTCCAAAAATCCGGGGAATTTATAATCCTAAAAGATTCCTTGTGGGACAAAGAAGATTGTGGATTAAACCCTTGAGGAATACTGTTAATCACCATGCTCAGAGCGATTTTTATTTCAGGATAATTCTTGTCTATTTGAATTTTTTTTTATAGAAATTTATGAGTTTCGAATCTGTTTCAAAAGCTCATTTTTGAGTCAAAATTGCTAATTTGATCTTTAAATACACATTAACCCAATCTCAAACCTATGCCCTCAATAATTAAAAAGCAAGTGAATAGTGGAACTGGATTTATTGGTCAGCTCATCTTGAAGCGCTCAGAAAGACTTCCTTATGTACGAACGTAAACGGCTTCCTTGTAGAAGTCAATCAGAACTAGCCGACGAAAGCAAACCTCCTGGAATACCAACGCATACACATTGATGATATGCTGAAGCAATCAGATATAGATGGTTAGTCCATATCTGTACTCCAAATTTTCTTCTTTTTGCGCAGGCGAAAGCTGTTTTTACTAGCTGGAAAGCAATGTGATCTGCGAAAAGCCTCTGGCTGTTTAACTTGAATGAAGCTGAAGATTGGTTTCTTTGGCACTGAGAAAGGCTTGGTCAATCCGTCCATTTCAATCTTCGCTACTATCCGCTGGTCGTCAGATGAAAACCATGAAGAGAAAAAGGCGAATTGGGAGAAGTCTATTCTGTGATGGGTCTCCTACCTTTCAGGATTGGCTTTATTTTTAAAACTGACTACAACTGGAGACTTGAGCCAGATCAATCTGGAGATCAGAGCGATAGCTGATATTTGGTTCGCAACCTATTAGATATGACTGAATATGTGACTGGACTGAAAATTACTGCTGTAATGGCTGATTTCTCCTACCGTTACAAAACGCGCTTGAAGCCATTGAAGGCTATAGAGACTTTTCACTGGAAAAACGCTTGATGCGGCTGATATAAAGAATACCCAGGACCTCAGAAAGATTATGCTTACTGTCTTACTATTCGGTTTGACAATGGTAGAACAGGTTCAATTACTGTTCTGCAGGTCAATGCAGGTCGAAAAAAATCGTCTAACTGTTGAATTTCAGGTTCAAAAGTCCACTTTGAATTCAATACAGAGCGTCCCCAATGAGCTATGGATCGGAAAGCGGAGAAACTGCAAATAGCGTTTTGCCTGAAAGACCAGCGCACTTCATACCTGAAGCTTACCAGGCTTTGGTTAGTTTTTCCCAGGAGGTCCCAATGAGGGGTTTTCCAGAACACTCCAAAGCAGATTGTTTAAAGAGGTTCCTATTGCTGGCAAATTCGTGAGGAAAACAACCGGAAAAAAGGCATCTTTTCCCAACCTTTTGCAGATGATTGCGTGAATTGAAATCATTGGCGAGCGAATTATCGAAGCAATAACAAACAAGGCTTGGGTGACAGTTTTAAGAATATTAAATTCTTGTTAAACAGTCTAGTAAATTAGATTTTTAAGATTGAAAAGAAAAACTTTATTTTTATGTTTCCTAACATTATCACAAACAATGAAAACATAAAATCTCACAAAAACTTACTTGCCTTTCCGCTTTAATGGCATTTGGTAAGCATTGGCTTTTCGCTCAAGAAACAAACCAAGTCCAGCTAAAACTGCCGAAGGAAATGGGTAAGGCTGAATGCTCAAGTGACCATCAACTAGTTCTCTCTCTGCAGTGAAAGGGGTCGTCAGTTTTGGGGAGATTTGGTTGGGGCCAATGGGCGAAGTATGGCGTGCAGGTGCGAATGAAGGCGACCACTTCACTACAACTAAGGGATATTATGATTTGAAGGCAAAAAAACTGGCAGCAGGTACTTATGGCTTTCTTTATTATCCCTGGAGAATATGAGTCTAACGTTGATCTTTAAAAAGTTGGCTAAAGCAGTGGGGATCTAGAACTATGAATGCAAAAAGAAATGGCGCTGAGAGTTTCGGTACCTTCCCCAGCAGACTTTCCTCAAGGAAGAGCGACTTGGTTTATGAAGTAAAGCCAAGTGGTTTTGAAATTCCGTTGGGAATATGGCAAAAGCAGCGCTAAGCTAGGCTGTATTCTTTTTAGATATTATCAGAAGCCACAGGGAACAAATCCTTGTGCCCGCTTTTTTTACTTATTGTCACTCATGTTTGAAAAACTTCGATTTATAACTCTTCGATCTCCGGTAGCGGAAATCATCCCCAAAGTCCAGACCACATTTTTTCTTCTCATATGTCTCTATCATTCAAGCGCCTCCTGGTGCTGGAAAAAAGTACCCTCCTTCCACTTACCTTTTTTGGTCAGCCATGGATGAACGAAAGAAAAATCATTATGCTGGAGCCAAGAAGATTTGGCTAACTCAAGAGGTAATTGCAGCAGCGGATGGGCCAGTTTGACTAATAACAAGTCGAGATTTGATTGGTTTCCGGAATTCCCGTTTGAATCGCTATTTCTAAAAATTACGCGCTGAGTGATTACCGAAGGATTTTAACTCGGATGCTTCAATTCAGACAACGCTTTTGGAAGATGTGGGAATGGTGATCTTTGATGAGTTTCACGACCGCGTAATCTACATTCCTGAAGTAGCTTTTGGCCCTTTGTTCGGGAAGTTACAGCAAATCCTCCGGCCAGAACTTAAAAATCTTATTGATGTCGGCGACTATCCGATGCAAAGAACTTTCCGGTTGCTGAATTCCAAAATCATTGAAAGTAAGGGAAGGCCAATATTCCTGTTGAAAGTTAATTTTGCCAGTGTTGTCGATGAGTATGCGATCGGAGAAGATACGGCTAGACAGCTCACCATTTGACCAAAAGTTCATAAAGGAGATTTTTCTGGTTTTTCCTACCGGCCAAGGTGAAATTAAAAAGGCATAGGAGATCCCTCAGAAAAGGCACTTTCCAAGCGGATATTATAGTACCCCTTACGGAAGCTTTCGCCGGGAGAGAGAAAATCGTGCGCTCCCCGACCAGATTTTGACGGTAAAACGGAAAATTGTGCTTCTACATGATATTGGCGGAGACCTCCCTGGACCATCGAGGGCATCAAAGTAGTCGTTGCCTCCGGCTTTGCAAGTCCTCTAAATTTTGACCCGAGAAACAGGATTATCTAAATTGGTTTTGCTCGAAATCAGCAATGATTCTGCTGATCAGCGAAGTGGAAGAGCTGGAAGATTGACTGCTGGTTCATAGCTTAATCGCCCTTGGACAAAAGCGTTCAAAAACCACTGAAATGACTAATCGGACATCCAGAATTAATGGGGCAGATTTTGGACCTGCTTTGGTTTTGAATCTGAAAGCCTGGGGAAAACAGGACAATTTCGTCCATGAACTTGGTTAAACTCCTCCTCCTGCCGCGGAACATTAGGTTTTGGCAAGAAAAGACGTTGGAGTCCGATTGAGGCTATTTCGAAGGCGAACTGACTTCCGCATGGAAAAGAGATCATGCATTGCCTTTGTCTCCCCGAATAGCCCACCATGCTACTTTTTTGCAAGCAACATGATCAGCTTGGATTGGACTGATGTTTGCAGCAATTTTGGAGAAGAGACCACTTCCTCAAGGATTCAGGGTTGATTTGAATTAAGAATTGAAGCTTTGCGGAAGATTTCGCAGTCGAGGCTCAATATGCCCAGAATCAAAAAAGATCGAAAAAGTGGCATCATCTTAACCGGCGCCATGTTCAAAGTCGAAGCTGAAACTTCCTGTTGAATTCCTTTGGCAGACCGGGATTGCTTTGGCCTATGCCTATCCGAAAGGATTGCGGCAGCTCGGCCCGGAAATAATGCTCAGTTTCAACTGGCAAATGGGAAGATCGCTGCAATCGGACTCCGGGATGATTGGCCTCATGAATCTTTGGCTGGCCGTCGCACATCTCGATGCCTCGAGAAGGTATGGGGAAAATCTGGAATGGCAGGCGCCACTAAATCCTAAAGAAATCTGAATGCCAATTGAATTCAAAACCAAGGAAGTGATCTCGTGGGATCGTAAAAAGGAGGGGTTCTAGTTGCTTTGGACTGAAGTCCGTATTGGTGCATTTATTCCTTTGGAACGTAGGCCTTTGGCTAAAGTCGGAAAAGGCCGATGCGCCACGCAAGGCAATCTGGCGGCAATCCCCGAGAAGAAGGTGAACATCTTCTGAATTTTAATGAAGAAACGGAGCAGTTGATTAACTTCGAGTCCGCAAGTCTTAAAAGTTGGAAATCCAATTCAAAATTGGCCCTAATTGGTCGTTCGTTGCTTTGCGAAAATCCCTGAAACTTGGCTCGAACCTTACCTTTCTGGAATTACCAAGAATGAAGATTTTAAGAAATTGAATCTAAGTCAGATACTTTTATACGTCTTGATTTGGAGCAGCAGAAGCAATTGATGACTTGGCACCTGCGACAATAAGCGTTCCCCTCAGGCAGGTAAAATAAAAAAAAATCGAATATCCGTTCTAAGGTTGATACTCCCCTTCTTTCCGTTCGACTTCAGGAGTCTTTTTTGGCTATTGAAACTCCGAAAGTTCAATAATGGTAAAGTCTCCTTATTGATTGAGAATGCTTTCTCCAGGATATAAACCCGTTCAGCTTACACAGGTTTGAAAGCTTTTTGAGTATGGCTATTTGAGGTTAAGAAAGAATTTGAAGAGAAAGATATCCAAAGCATGAATGGCCAGAAGATCCGAATTTCAGCTGAAGCAAGTCCGCGGAGTAAAGCGGAGAAATTCAAAAATTAAATTGGCTGTTTCAAATTATCCAAAGTGATTTCAAAATTGAAGATATGAGCAATTGTTCTAGGGAGTCATTTCCCTTCTGCTCAACCTGATTCAGAAAGTTTTCCCGGACTTTCAGAATAGCCATCTGGATTATACGCTTGCCATAAGGCCTGTAGCTCGAAAAGCATTGTAGACAAAATTTTGAGTTTTTTGAAATGAATTATTTTTTTCTGATCACAGAAAGCCCGTTCCAAGGTGACTGGATTCATCATTTTATCAAAGCCATTCGAAACCCGTACTTTACAAAAAAACAATATCGGACCTTCATGATGCTTCCGAGAGTTCCCAGTCGTTTTCCAATAGTAAAGTCTCTTGGTAGTTCTTTTCCTATTTTAATTCAAGGTTTGAATCATGGTGATCGATCGGTCAGAAAAGTTACCTTATACTTGGAAGGAATCGATGAATCAGATGCTCCACTTGGTCTAATTCGAATCCCGGAGATTATATTCTAAAAAATTGGATTCGGGATATTGCGTATAATGAAATGAAAATGACTTGCCTTACCGTGAGGACAATGTTTTTCAAAATGCAAGAATTCCTCATTTTAGCGAAAAACCATTGTTCGGTAAAGAATGGACTATGAATCGATATAAGGTTTATTTCGCGCATAGTGTTTAACCGCATGTTGTAAAAATTTGTTGGCTTATTCGCCTTCAAATAATTCCTTTCATTTCGGAAAAATCAGATCCACTCCAACTTTTTTACTTCTAAACTTCCCTCTTCCCTCGGATTTATGGGTAGGTAATGATTCCAATGCTTTTTCTGCTTTTTCGAATCGTGCGTGGGCTGTATCAAACTCTACTTCGTCTAGGTAGGCCTTCGCTAAAGTGGATGCTTTGAAATACAAAAAGGGAAACACCTTGAAAACATCTACAAAGCGATCGCTAAGGTCGAAATAATCCAAAACTTGTTAACAAAAGCTTCCTTGATGGCGCTCCGGTGAATCTTTATTATTTAATCGTTTCAAAGCCTGGCTTCCCAGTGATTCTTCATTAAAAGGAAGAATTTGGAAAGTGCACGGGCAGCCAGGTAGCCTTCTCCCATTTTTCACCTTTTCACTAATTCAATCAAACGGTTCCCTTTCCAGCATTATCAATGAGCTTACCTAGCTTTGTTCCGCGAAAAAATAAGCTTCCTTTTCTTCAGGATTCACACATTTTGGACTAATAAGCGCTCAAATTCCTCTTGCATGATTTTTTTTGGTTTAATTTGTACAAATATAAAAGAATTGCCTTTCAAGCTTATGAATTCGGAATATCCAATAAGAATTAGTGAAGCCAGCCTACGGACAGATTTTAACTGAGGCAAGGTCAGTTTGGATTCGCCGAAAGCCTATATTCCTGAAAAACATCAATGGCAAATCTCCTCCATACGGATTGGCTAGTTCGAATCAACTTTGCCTTGGGATTCAGTTCCCAGATGAAATGGACGATTGGAAGAAGAAAGATGATCACAATCTGGCGTTGGTGATGAATCCGAGCAGGGATCGCACTACAGGATATTTCAATAATGGAAGTGATGCTGGTCACAAAGTTCTTTCGAGCTTATATGGTAGACATGAAGCAAGGCAAAAGCCAGATTAATATCTGAAAAACAAAGGGAAATCAAGGGCTGATCTAGGGTTAGATTGGGGGAAACAGAAGAGTTTTTTTTTTTAGGGAAATAAATCAACAGATTTGTTGGAGCTAATGTAAAAAAATACCCATAGATATTGGGGAATGAGTTGTGCTAAAACGCTTTTCCCCCTATTTTTTCTCATGTGAACCTGCACCGCCTTTTTCTAAAAAAAATCAAGCAAATCTAATTTTCCAATCGCCTTTCATGTGCACATCCTGGATTGGAGACGTTGGAATTGATGCACAAAAACTAACTAAACAAATTCCCTGGATTGAATTTCCTGATCTGGAGCTGCAGTTTTTGAATTTTTAAATGGTTAAGCCGATTCGGCCAAATCCAGCAGAGAAGAGTTGGATGAAGAATTGTGAAATTGACAGTAAGGTGGGAAAAATCTATCATCCCAAGGGAACTTCTCGTTTTAAAAAATTGGTTAACCATTTTCGGGGTAAAATGGGTGTTACCCTGAATTTAATGAAGTAGCAAGTTTGGCTTTTAGAATAATTTATACGAATAATGTAGGATATCTTATTTTTACTAAAGTTTCATTACTACGGCGAAGATCAAGGTTCGAGCACTTTCAATCATTTTCTATAGTTTAATCCTTGTCACTTTTTGGCGGCCAAAAAGGTAACCAAAAAAACCACCTGCGCCTCGGTCTTTTCTTTCCGCTGGGAGGCTTTTTTTTCATTGATTTGAGAATGAAGGAGAACAGCGGAATTTTGTGCTTGCTTGCCCACCTAAAAGACTGGATCTCCCTCGTACCTCGAGAGCTAAGTCATTTTCTTTACGGGCGTTCAAAGCAGCCCCAAACGCAATCCGCAAGTCTCAGCCATCCGGATACTAATCCTCCAGCCATTATTGCCATCAATAATTCAAGTCGGATCGATTCGCATTAAGATTCGTGGTAAGTACCAACAATGGGTTTAGCACAAAAGCCAGAAATTTTTCTTCTGGCTTTTGGTTGGTGGTATTAGGTATTTCTAATCAATTTAGTTGGTTTTTCTCCAGGGGTAAAATGCGCATCATATATTCATCGTCTGCTGCGCTACTTGATATTGTATCATAAGCCAAGCTTTTGTAATTGACCAAATCGACAATCGTTACCAAATGACAACAAGTCCCAGCGTAAGAATATAAAGGATACGCGAGCCCATCTGCCCTAAAATAAATCGATGCATCCTGCAAACCCAAAGAAATCCAATAAGGTCAAGCATTAAGAATCATTTGGAGAGTCCTTTTTCTTCGGGCGCGATATACTTGTGCAAATAGTGAAGGCCTTTCTTCGTCCATGCTTTTTTCATCAGTCCCTGGATATTCCAAGTTCCATTCCTTCTTAATTCTGGCAGGTGTCTAATCCATTAGCCATAATTGCTGTGTTGTTTTTAAGGTTGTTATTAAAGTCCAAATCCGAGAGAAAATCACCAAATAGGCAAACATTGCCAGTGGATTGCATAAACCAAGATGCCTGAAAATTCCTTTGAGAAGCAGACTCATTGAGGCGAACAAGGCCACATCAACGGACACAAATCAATCCAATTGATTCTAATGGGGCAAAGGCTCAATATGATCTCCAGAATATGGATTGATGAAATTAGATGGCGATAAGGGCTTTCCGATCCAGAATCATCAATTCTAAAGGCAGTTGCCTTTATCCATCGGTTATTTCCCTTCAATGGGGCATAGAATCACGAAAAAGATGCATCTCTCAAAAAGTTCTTATTTGGCTATTTTTAGCAGTTGTATCACGCTTGGGGTGAATCGAACCGTACATAAAAGGTGTACGATTATGAACGGTTTATCTCCGGGAGATTGATACTTAGCTTTTTGCCAAAGCCTAGATTTTGATTGGATTCAAAACTGCCTTGGCAATTTGGGGAATGCTTTTTATTTGATCCCAAGTTTTTTTCCAGCCACCAAACTTAAATACCAAGCCTAACATTCCCCATTTAACTGCTTGAGGAGTATAAATTCCAAAGCTTTGGAAGCTTCTTTTCCCAGAAAAAAATTGAGATAGGAATCACCTGCGGCGGAAATCAGTTGATCTGGTAAAGTCGTTTTGGTAATAATCGATTAATGCATTAAAATTCCAATTATTTCCTGCATCGGAACTGGCGCAAATGAGCGCTTACGGATGGTTTTCCAGTTCAAAAGCCTCCTTGGAGTTTCGGGCCAATTAGTTGGTTGTCTATTCCCATCAGCTTCCCCACCCATTTCCATAGTTCAGAGTAAATCAACTTCATCATTGGATGACTTGAAACCCCATTTTCTTCCACCTCGAATGACGATTAAGGCTAATGTAAAATTGTACCGATTAGATCTTCTTGGTTGATAGGTTTTCCAAAGGAATCATTCCAATCCTTTGGCGTAGTGTGAGATAAAATACCGACTAAAGGCAATGAATCAGCCGGACTTTTTTGCACAGGTAAGATAGGCCTTTCTTTACTCATAAGGCCCCAAGGTTCGAAAATATCCATGATAAATGTTACCAGTTTTCTCAAGGCGTTGACCGATATATACCAAAATCCGCTTTGGATCCTCACCAGCACTTCCGCCCCATCGCCAAAAGCCATAGGCATAATGGTAGGGAGTAAAAGCCGAGCATCGCCAGATAAAGATCTCCTTTCTGATTTGAAGAGCTCCTGCCCTTTTTTGAGAACCGTTCAGGTAAGGCCTTCCTGATGAAGGTAAGAAATGAAGAATCCTGAAACTCCTGAGGAAAGGAATCTTCCACCTGAGAAGGATTTTCTGTCCAAGAGTTAATTATTGAAAATTTAATTCAGGATTTTGATTAAATTGCTAATTAGCTGATCTGCAAGTGGATCTTGCATTGTTCTCAATTGAATCAATTGGGAATTTTCGTATAGTTGTAATTTTGCTCACGTGAGTCCTAACCTTTCATTTTGTAATTTGGTTGATACAATTTTCAAAAAAAACAGATTGAAATTTCTCAGTTTAATTATTCAGTTAAGTTTATTCCTACTTCCCATTTTTAAAGCTTTGGGCAGGGAAGTTTTGATCTCTGGGTAGTGGAAGACTTCCTGGAAAAGCGAGGCTCATTTTCTATCAACCAGAACGCTTTATGCCTTGCACGCGAACCGCCCAGAATATGACAACCAGCCGAAGCTTTGTTATCAAGTATATCCTAGCTGTCTTCTCAGCTGCCGATGAATCGGGGAATTTTTGATTATCATCGTTAATAATTTTTGAATGCCAAAGAATTCCACAAATCCTCGACGAAGACTTACTGATCGATACGAAAAGACGGTATCGGTGTCCCTCGAATTACAGCACTGTGGGCATGTACGTACTACGGCAGCACAGTTCGCGTCGTGTGAGCCTGATCAGAAGGCAGCTCGCTTTTGGCGTAGTTAGAAAAATGGAAGGTCAACCAGTTTTTGAACCAGCAGACTTCTCTTATGATGATATAGACCCAGTTGGTTATTATGATTGGTATTGAATAACAAGCGCTATGTTTATTTTGGGTGATTCAAATAAACTCGTCTATGCAAAAGGTAGAGACCATCTGGTCGAGATCCGAACAGAAATGCTCGCTCGATTAATCGAAGACAAAACCAGTGCGATCACTTACCTTCCACTCGGGAAACTAAATCAGAACAAGGGCAAGCAGGCTTACCATTGAAAAGTTATGATATTGAATCAGGAACTCGCGCCGACTTAGGTTATGGATTGGAGGTTTTCCCACCGATTCAATTTGTTGGATAAAAAATCACCTCTTAATGGCTCAAGGAAATACGATTTTTTACTCGAAATATTCCGATGAAAATTGGAAGCCAATTGAAGGAATCACTCAGAACACATCAAATAAATTAGCGCAAGTGGCTTACATGCAGATTTTGAATGTACTGTCATGCTAATCGACCCCGAAAATAAATAAAACAGCCCTCTTATGAATCTTTTAAATCAAACTTTAACTCCTTTCCACTTTCATTTTTGCGCAAGACTTTGGGACCAAATCGAGGTGAAAAAAAGGTCTAGTCGCCAAAATGCAGAACTGAAAAAGTTCAAGATGGCTTTATCTTCCAACGACGGACCAAGCCACAAATCGATTTGGTGAACGTTTTTTTTTTACCGACCAGCCTAATAATCGAATTCATAAATGGAATGCTATCCACCAATTGGAGGTTGACAGTTTTAAGAAGGATGCCCGCCGATCCAATGGCTTATTTTTTAATGTTGGACGGAAAATAGGTCGCTGCTGCTGATGAAGAGAATCAACTTTGGCTGATCGATAAAGATGGCTCTGAGGAAGTGCTGTAAGTGCTTTTTCGTGGCAAGAAATTGAGCGGTCCCTAATGATATCTGGTTGGTTTCCAAAAGGTGGAAATGTTATTTCACAGATCCACTTTATTGCACGTCCTTATTGGGAAGGGAACCAGGGCAAAAGAGTCCAGAGGCAAGATGGAGAGCATGTTGTACTATTTTAATCTGCAGACAAAACTCAGCTTTTCGTGTGACCGAAGACTTAGATAAAGCCAAATGGCATCAATCGGTACCCCTGAATGGAAAAACACTTTATATCGCAGATCCGGAGGAGCATAAAAAGACTTTTAATATGAGATCCGAGAACGATGGCCTACCTGCATCAATAAGGAGCTTTTCTGTGAAATGGGCTCTGATGGAAATGGACTTATCGATGATCGAGGAATGTCTACTGACTGGTGATGGGGTGACCGTTTTAATAAATCAGGAGGATCAGATTGCTCACATAACTGTAAACCTGGCAAAATGTGACTTCGAATGTAGCATTTGAGCCGTTGGACCGAAGACGTTGTTTGTCACAAGCTTATGGACGCATATATACCTCCAGATTGAAATCTTAGAGGGGTTTGGTAAGCCAATAGTATTAGCTTTTTCGCTTGATCCTCTTCATTGAATTCAGCCTTTGATTTTTAAAAAAAAAGGGGTCCTCAAAATCCTAAGTTTCTCATTTTTTCAAGAAATTTAAAGGGATTTGAATGAAATTTTAGGCCATTTTTGATTACACTATTGCGGTATAGTGAGAGGAAATAACTTCCAACCACTCTCGCTCTATCCAAACATCTAAGAAAATTCAAATTGGCTGATTGTGTCTCTCCGGCTTTGTGAATAAACAAACTCTCCTATCCTTGAACTACCGCTGAGGTTCCGTAGACTCGGCCACAGTATTTTTGAAAATGAAATCTTTGAGTAAAACAATTTTGCTGCGCTCATTTTTTTTAATCAACTGTTCTTTGGTATCTATTTCCTTCGGATTTGGATGAAAGGCCTGATCATCAAAACATTTGGGGAGTTGATGCGAGGTCAAGTGTTACGCCAAGTTTGAAATTTCCTTTGCGGGTAAGGTCTATCAGACTGGATTTCAGTTAGCATAGTTGTTAATAAGTAGGGTGATAAGCATACTGGGTTACCTGCTATTTACAAATCTTAGACCGAAATGAAAAAAGAATAAAAACAGAGGATAAGTATTGATAAATTAACTATAGATAAGAAGTGTTACTAAATTGGTGATAGTAAAAGGGACAAAACAGAATAGT
>Ga0163217_1067080_pt1 | contig 18302 bp, 22 predicted proteins | sample SynspAceP_FD_185933 | JGI IMG/M metagenome (GOLD analysis project Ga0163217, IMG submission 185933) | Saline lake microbial communities from Ace Lake in Antarctica - Synechococcus sp. Ace-P (PacBio error correction) | ecosystem: Environmental > Aquatic > Non-marine Saline and Alkaline > Saline ...
GGCTAAAGAAAAGAGAAAATTGGGGGGGGTTGGGGGTTTTGGGGGCAAAGCGGCCGCCAAAAAAACCAAAGGAAACGATTCCTGCCTAACCCTATGCCCCAGTCCCCGCCGTGGAGCAAGATCCTCGCGTCAATGATGCAAACCTCTCGCGAATTAAATCGCTGGGCCAAATTGCAATCCCCCTTTTCGAAAAGCCAAAGCCCGAACCACGGTGGATTACACAAATCTGAGGATTTCTTTGCTAAGTTTAATCCTATTTAGCATCGGAACTCGGCGGTGGTTTTAGGCACCGTCGCGTTCGCGCTGCGCAGTATCGCGAGCGTGCCTCGCTCAAACGGTGGTCCAATCGAGTCGCCTGGCGGGCACGGCGAATTGACTCCGCGTCCCGATGGTCTTCGACAGCCTGCCGGTTGCAGCTTTAATCAAGCACCGTCCAGCAGTTCGAGTGCGCAGGTGGTTTCCCAACCATGCCAACCCACGTTCGCGCCCATCTTATGAAACACGATGGGGCAATCTGAAATCGATTGAAACGCCAAATTGCAAAGCGTGGCAAGTATTTTCAATGCGTTCGCCCCTGATGCGACTGCCCCATCGCTGCCGCGTCAATCGTTGGCGTGATTCGTGACTCAGGTGCACGTCAGCATTCTGTTCACCCCGGCAGACGGAAACAGTTCTTTGTCACGAAATTCGATTTGGTTGATCGGTCCAATGGTGGTCATGGAATTACTGACGCAATCTCTCCTTGCAGGAACAACCCGCTCTCGTTCCCATTAACGTGGAGCAGCGCTTCACGCGGAGAAAATCCATCACTAGGAAGCCTGGGCTCTCATCAGACCTAAACGCCCCACGGGAATTGTACACGCGAGCTGATTACTCGCATGCTCGACGACCTTTCTTCGTAACACTGCGACGGCGTTTTCAGAAAAAAACATACCGCTCGGTGAGGCAAAAATCGAACCCACGGCGGCGTTGTCCATACGGCCCCCTCGTAAAAGATGGACGGCGCTTTCAAACCGGGCCTGCTCATGCAACGACAATTTCGAGCGTCCGGCAGCTCGCTGAGCGGTGCTGGCTACCGTTTGGATTGACTTAGAGTCGATTTGGCCCGTTGCGGTCGAGTGTTCCGTCCGGGTGTTCTGGTCGAGTATCGCGATGATCTGCTACGCCGCCCCATCATGTCGCCGAGTCCGGCCCATGTCTGAACGCTGCATCCAGTCCGGCATCCGCAACGCGGCGGTGACGTCGGCTTCGCTGGGGCGGGAACACGATGCCTGCGAACGAGGTCGGATTCGCGACAGTAGTACGCACCCGTGGGATCGCGTCCATCATCGCAGTCGGCCGCGGACCGGTGCCCCACCTCGCCTGGTCCTCGCAATCGCCGCCCGATCTTCGATTTGCAATCTCGGAATCGCGACGGCGAACGAGTCGGGAAACGCGACCCGGCGGGCGCGGTCGAGTAGTCGCCAGTGATGAACGCCCGGCCAGTTTCGGCGTCAGCGACCGGAAACGTCTGCTCGATGTCCACGGCAGCGTGCCGTCGATCCGGCGACGATTCAACCTGCCGGTGGGAGAGGTTCGCCGCCAGGCGTCGGTCTGGAGTCGTGGATGTCTTCCCGCCAACGAATGTCCCGCACCGCCGTCTTGGGTCGCGACCTGGTGCCGGCGAATGCAAGCGTCGCGGTTTGGATTTCCGTGCTGATCAGACATGTTTCGGCAGCGAACTTGACGCACGGGTCAGTTTTCCGCCCGGGAACAGCAAGCGGTGTACCCCGTTTCACCGACGGAGTTCCGACTGTTTGCCTCTTTCGGGTGTTTGGATCTCGGACGCCTCGGCCAGCGTTTGCCTGTCGACCCAGTAATGCGACTGGCGTTTCGCTCAATCGTCCGCAAAGTCTCGCGACACCGAACGATGTGATGCCTTCGCAGCCGGCGGCGGCTGGACCTGGCGAGGCTCGACGAACGAACCTCAATCCCGTCGTCGCTTCGGAATTTGCGAATGAAACGTGTTTTCGTCGTCACGGATCGGTTTCGCCCGTCGCATTTTCACGTTAGCGGCGCTTCCACTGGTTCAACTCGCAAGAGTTTCCATCGAGCACGTGCGACGTGTCGAATCGGCGCCAGTGGCACGGCTCTCCGCCCGACCGAGGTTGTAAACGTTGGTCGATTGCCGATGATGTAATTAATGTATTCCAGCCACGGTCGCGATTTCGACACCCGTCGTTCAAGAGCGCGTCCGTGATGTAGGTGTGCCCGGTAGGCGACAGGCATCGTCTTCATTCGGCAGGCCGAGCTGTTTGAGTCGCAACTTCCAATATCCGCGCGTTCGAGCCCTGTAGCCGCGCAGAGTGCCTAATGGCGACCCGCACTCACGGGACGCTTGTCCGGAAGCAGAAGCGCTCCGCCATCCGCGAATCCAAAACCATGGAACCATTGCTCGATTGATCATCATCGGGATTGGTAGTCACGTTGACATTTTGTGAAATTTTCAATAATCATCGAAGGGCTTTCAGCGAATCCGGCGTCCGTGCTACCCAATCAAAACACAATAAGCCGAGAATAGTGGCCTCGTTGCGATGCGTTTCGCCACTTAGCTGATCAATTCCAGCCAAAATCGGTGAGGTGTTAAGGCTCCGATACTTGGAAACGCGTGTTGAGCCGAAATGCTCGTTGAAATCTTTTCAGTGACTTTTAATCAGGAGGCCAAGTGACACGTTTGGTTCCGAGCGGGATTTTGGGGTTTGGTGCACACAAAAAAAGATCGACCGTCCGCGCAAATAAAAAAACAACACCGGCAATTTGCGCGTCCTTTTTAAGTCGGGCGAATGATTCGAACAAATCGACCCCCTGGTCCAAAACCAGGCGCTTCTGCCAGGCTAGCTACGCCCCGGAGAATCGGTTTTCCGTCTTGATGGTCCGAATGGTTTCGACCCGAGACTCGCCTCGAACGCGAAACAAAAAATTGAAATTCGCGAGGCAGAGAATGCTGACCGAATCGATGGTGGAAAGGTTCGTCTTGGGAATTTTTCAGATTTCCCAAACGTCTCTCAAAACGAAGGCGATCGGCGGTACGCCGACGTCGCCGGTTTTACTGCTCCTGCTGCTGAGCGGACTGCGTCAACCGGTGCCTGAGTTGGCGAGCACTCAGGATTCCATTGAGATGCGCCAAATGTCGGTTCCCGAACGATCGATGAACTCGTTGAGGCATGTACTCAACCTTCCGACGAGGTGGTCCGCTGGAGTCGTCGATTTCGTCGGTAAATTCGATTGCAGGAACTCGGTTTGGACTTCGCTGATCGTTTCCGGCGGCACGGCGACAGGCCCGAAGGATCGGGGTGGCTCCCTCATCTGTAACTCGCCGCACGCTGTTTTGTGGCATCGCGGCGTTTCTGTTGCAACCATTTCGCTGAGAAGTTTCGTTCGCTTCTGCTGGCCGATGCAAGCAGTTGGCGAGTACTGAAACCATCATGTCATCTGAAAGAAACCTGCGACAGTGGGCTCGGCCTTGGCGGAAACATCGAATGCGAACATGGCGACAATGGGTTGTCTTCGAGGGACATGCTGAAAAACTCCTGCGGTCGTTCGTGTAAGAGATGTCAAAAGAGAGACGAACCAGATTATAACCACGGGGCCGATGGCTGTCGACCAAAATCAACACCTTTTTTCGCTCGCACGGCGAATCAGGCGTGAGCAATTACCGGTCCGACGAGTGGCGGCGTGTCTCCGTCCGATCTCGCTGCCCCGATTCTCGCCGGGCACCCCCGAGGCGTTGTCGTCCTCGAATCGCCGTCGCATTTTTCAGCCGCTGATTTCAAAACGATGCCGCTGCCCTTTGGTTGGCGAGTAACCGGCGCCGTCGGATTCGGCGAGAATCGCCTTTTTCGCCATTTGCAGCGACGTGTTCCGGCACCGAAACACCGTCACAAATCTGGATTCGTCCACCGGAGGCGGCTTGGGTGACGTTGCGGACCAAAGTAACAACCCCAAGCCAGTGCCCGGCTTTGCTCTTCGGGCTCGTTTGACCAAACCGACAAAACGCCCGAACACTGTCCGCCGCAGCTTGCTGGGATCCCGCCCCGTAATCACAAACCGACAGCCATTACCTCTCCGCCGGAGGGAATCCTCGCCAACATGAGCCCTCATCTGCACGCGGGCGGCTGCACCGTATTTGACCGCATTATCGACCAGGTTTCGAAACAGAATTTCGACTTGATCGGGGGGCCGCTGTCAGCGGGATCCGGGGGGCAATCGATCCCGCACCGTATCGGCGGGCATTTTGTAAGCGACGCAAGGCCCCCCTCGCCACCTGGGTCAATAGCTCGGCGAGATTGCGCGAACTGCGGCCTCCGCTCGTGCCGTCCCTGCACGCGGGCCGCTTCAGCAAAGTGAATCGATCAGCAGTAGTCGAGCCGCTCGACATCAAATCCAGCATGAATTTTATGGAACTCACGGTCCCTGCTCCTCACTGACGTTATTGCGAGTCATCGTTTTGCAGGAATAGAGCTTCAGCGAACGCGATCGGACTCTTGAGTTTCGTGGGTGACCGCATCAAATGAAATTCGATGACGCCGGTTCATAGTTGAACGCTTTGACGCCTCAGCGTGAGGTACGTCGAACGCCGGCAAGAAACCGCAAATGAGTAAAAATCGACCGCCGCCAGCAGCAATGCCCAGATAGAGTGCCGGGAGACTCCCCGCAGCAAACCGATTCAGCGTTCCGGTGACGCCAAAACCGCCCCGAGAATCACCACCAACACGAATCAGGGACGACGCAGCAAGGGTAACCGGGCGCGGAGGAAATCGGGCGAGTGAGCGGCGAAGGGCGTTTTTCGTTTTTTCCCATCATACTGAATGTCGAGTGCCGGAGGAAAGGCATCGGCTGAAGGTCTGGCAAACCAGATTCCCCCGGACAAGCAAATGCGGGGCGTCGTTGAGAATCGCTTGGTTCAGAATAACCTTGGCGGCGATCTCTTCCAGAACGCAAAGGGGAATGGGAATCCTGCTCAGGACTTGACCTGGGCGACAACAACTCCTAACACATATCTTCAATGCCAGACGCCTCTCACTTTCTCCCGCACTCCCTAGGAATTTTGTCAATGTTTCGATTGTCCCTGTGGCCGTGCGCCGTCACCTCTGGTTTTTCCCATCGGCACCTCAATTCTCGCCAGGTCACTTCAGCCCGGTCCAAAGCCGCCCGAAGTTCCGAAATCGTTTCCTTTTCGTGCGTCAACTGGAAAGACCGCCACGAAACAAACGCAAAACAATCCGATCCAAATGGCCGAAACGCTGAAAAGCCTCAAGTCGAAGTGGTGCCGTTTCGAAACACAAACGGGCACAAATGACATCCAAAATCCGATGCCCGAAATTGGCTTCAACACAGCTCAAAAATACGCACGCCGAGCCCACAAGCTCGATAGCATGGTTGAAGTGCGTTGAAGTTCGAGACCAAGCACACTCACGATGTCGTTGCCCCTTAGGTCCCTTGTCCCAGCGATCGGGCCGCCCTTGGCGGCTCGCGGCGGTCCCAAACGTCCGCTCGATGCGTCCGTTCCAGGTGGCCCGGGTTTCGCCAGGTCTTCGCCGACACGACGCCGGAGTCCGATCCGAGAGCGATGCGGCGGTCCACCCCATTGCCCGATCACCCCATCGGGGGAAACAGAGCGCAGTTTCCCTGGCGTCTTCGACCCCATGCGCTTCGGATCCCCTCAGCGAAATTCTGCTGGGGTGATGCGGCAACTCGGTTCAGCGACGAACCGATGGTCCTGGCAATCGCCCCGTCCGGTTAATCGGTCCGGTCCAACTGGAGGGAACCGCGACAGAATCCACCAACCCAACCGCCGCCGCCGAACTGCAAGCTCGGAATAATAACGGACGAATCGCTTCGCGCCCCCATCACGGGCGCCGCGTCGTTTGCCCGAATGAGCAGGGAGCCCGCAACCGGGCAGCGCCGGAACTTACCGGTAGTTGGGATTCGCCCGTGCAGCGGAGGTGCCACAGAAAGTTCTGCAGGAATCTTGGGAGTTTTCCGAAGAGACCTCGCCTACGTAGGTTTTGCGAACCTTTCCGTCGACTTACCTACGGGCTTTTTTCAATCGGCTTTCATCGGCTTTTCATCGGCTTTTTCATCGGCTTTTTCGCGGGCTTGATCGCGGGCTTGATCGTGGATCGGGCCAGTCGGGTCAGGGTGCGGGGCTTGATTTCATCATCCCGATCGCTCTCGTTACTGAGTTGCGGACGCTCGCTGCGAGGTTCGGTCGTTCGCCCAAATCGCTTGATCAAATCGTTAGAGCTCTGACGGCATCCCGCCGGCAACGCGGAACGGACCTTGCCTCCAATCGCCGAACCGAATCGCCTGGAATGGAACCGCCGCTTCTCTCATGCAATTGCCGGTTAGAGAGTAATCTCGCGAGGGAAGACTCACCGCCTTTTGAAGAAACTCAACCCAACGAAATGCCGTCGCTTTGATACCCGCGGGCAAATCGCTTGCCCCAGTTCGGCGAACGTCGGCAGCAAATCCCAGAACGCCCAGGGCTCTCGGTGACGCGGCTTGCCGGTAACCGTGCCAGGCCACCAAGCGCGAAAGGAGGCTTGCCGCAACGCGCCTCGAACCATTGCCCCGCGTTTTATAACCACGCAGTTTTTCCAATCCATCGTTTGGATTTGAAGCGTTTCCCGATCGCGCGTCTTCGATCGAACGACGACCGTGTTCGCCTGGAAAATACAATCAGTTTGTCGGCGAGCCTTTCTTTTCCAGCAGGTCGACCAAACGCTCCCTAATGTCGGAGTCGAATTCGGGTTGACCATCGCGGCCCGTAAGTTCTTCTCTTGTTCTGACCAGGGTTTGTCGGTGTAAGTCCCCTGGTCGTCGACTCATATCCCGTGGGCAGCGGTGATCGCATAGAAACAGAAAAAACGAATTTCCCTCGGCGTGTCGTCATCGACCCATTTCAAGACGTCCTTGTTTTGAATCAAACTCCTGAGCATAGACCGCTTCTGCCACCTTTGGTTTTTTCCGGAATCTCCATCCGCTCGGAATCGTTGTAGAGGTAAGTTTGGGAAGTAGCTGTGGGCGTGTCGTTGCAGTTGTAAACCGAAGAAGTGGTCGATGCCATTGTTGAACGGACTGCCGGAGTATTGAACATCCCATGCCCCACCTTCGCCCATGCGTGGCGGTGCGGTAAACCGCTGATTTGAGAAGTCTGCCGACCGTGACGAATCCTTCGGGGAGCGGGCGTTGGCCTTCGGGTTGGATTCGCGATTCGCTCGGGTCGGGACAATGTCCCATGTGCAAGGCCAGTGAAGAAACGACGAGCGGCGGCGCACAAACACTTGTCCCCGTGTACGCGAAAAGATAGCGGTGCCTTCCGCCAAGCCGATCGGGTCGGCGTTTGATCCACTTGTCGCGACACACCGAGTCCCTCCTTGAGCGGATGTCATCGGAAAGTACGAAATCAGATTGCGGTTTTTCAGCGAAGTCCCGATGCAGCAGGAATCCAGGTCCGCGAGTAAAACGGTCAAAACATCTCGAAGGAAAACTGGTTCATTTGGTTAGCTTTCAGGTTTTAGCGACAGCGAACCAAGTGAGCGTAAGTGGACGAGGCGACGAATCCCAACCATCAACGGACTCGTCGCCTCGTCCACTACCATTTTCCACGCGTCTTGCTGTTTTTCCGCTGTCAGTTTAAAGAAATGATTTTCGCTTCAGCGTACGCGTGCGATTCGACTCGGTCAGCCCGTTGTCGAGGGCCTGAAACGATGTGGTGAATCGCTCGTGGTCGAGCCGGCTGATGCAAGATCGTCGCTGCAAGATCGTTGAACTTCCAGCCGGGTTCTGGCGACGTTAAATCCGAAATCGTCGACTCACCGTAGAGAAACGCAGGCTTGAACGCCAAGCACCGGCCATCCAAACTGAGAACACGCGTAGGAATGATGGTCCCTCGTCCGCGTGGCGAGCTGACGCTGTTGTTGGAACGCGTCCGGCCGATCGCTCCCCAGACCACCAGAGTATCCTCCAGCAATCCGCTTGCTCCAGGTCTTGACGAGTTGCGGCCGAAGAGCGCGGTGCTTTCGCATTGAATCCTTCCATTGCGTGTCCCAGGTTGGCAAGTGCTGGTCCCAACCGGCGTGGCATCAAAACTGGATGAAACGGCAGCCACGTTCCGCCAAACGCCCGTGCGCATCAGGCAGTTGTAGGCGAAAGCTTTCCCTTTCTCGCTGACACTGCGGCCCATACATATCTGAGCACTGCTGGGCTCGTCGGACAATCCGTCAGCTCGGGCACCGAACGGCTGCCATTTGGTAGCATTTCGTACTGCGCGATTCGGGCGGGCGATTTCCGATCACCCCAACAGCGTTGCATTTTCAATCTCATTCAGCGGCCGCCAAGTCCATCGAGCTGGTCACGTTTCCCCGCATCTCAACACTGAGCACCGCAGGTTTCGATAAAATACAAAACGGGATCACCCGCCGCCAACGCAAACTTCACGCCTGATATTTGCTCAGCAAGAATCCGTTGCCCAATAGAAGTCAATAACAAATCTGACCACAGAGCCTGTTTGTCCAACGGACTGGTCATCACGAACGAAAACGCAGGCAAGATTCTCCGTTTCGACTCCAGACCAATAGGTCAATCCAGGACCCCATACTCGTTTGCCGGTATTTCCGAGCCGTTCATGAAATAGCGTGATTGCGCGGTTGCGTGATTGACCTGGGTTGTCGCATGGAGAACAAAACACAGCTGTCGACATTTCGGCAGGTGCGGAAGGAAGTCTTCGGCAATCCATTCCCGCGCAACTCCCCACGTTGTTTGGCAAAACTTCGTGATCTCCGGCGCGAAAATTCTTCGTTCGTGACTCGCCGTCATCGTGCTGAATCGCTTTCCCGTCGTCAAATCAGCCGGCAGACCCTGCCCCGCGAGTTTCGGTGAGCTTGGGTTTGTAGTCGAATAAATCAACGTGCGAGGGACGCCGTTTTTGGAATAAATAGATCACGCGTTTTGCTTTCGGGCAAAGTGCGGTAGCAACTGGTGCCGCCGGATCAGGCAACGACGCGTGCGAGCTTTGGAATTGAACTCCGGAATCAAAGTGCCATCGCCGCGGGCACCCCAACCCCAGCCGGATGCCCCAGCAAAAGTTTGTCGTCGGGTCAGCAACACGGCATGTTTCTTGCAATGGGTTTCAAATGTTTCCAGCACCAAAAATTTCGTCGAGGCTTCATCACGTGGTTTGATGATTGTGGTTAGTGCGGCGTTTTGGATCAAGCAATCGATCGCTCGTCACGCAGCTGATTTTCGCCAACGACAACAAAGCCGCAGCGTTCTCGGGGACCGCCGTGAACTTGTTTTGGGTTGCGGCCAATCGCGTTTCGAGCAACTTCAGTCATTCGCTCGGGGGCTCCTCGATGTCAACGTTGAAAAAGCCATCAGATTTCTGAAATCGCGCAGGTATGGACGCTCTGCTAGACGGATCATCGCCAATCTACTTGCTGCGGTCACGCTATGATTGAGAAAGGTCACAAGCAGTGAGCGTCGAGCACGTGAGAGTGCGTGTATCCGTGAGATTCGGCACGAGCGCGGTGGGTTGCCATTCGACGCTTCGAAGCGGGCAAACCTGCGAGAAATCTTCACGGAACACGCCACTTCATCACTGACGACGCGCAAAAGTGGATGCTGACCATTGTCGAAGCCGCCCGTAGTGATGGAGGAGAATGAGTCCCAAGAACACGCGTCCCGATCGCGTCAGATCATCGAGCTTTATTCAACGTTGACATCGAGAGCCCCGAGCCGAATGAACTGAAGTTGCTCGAAACGCGATTGGCCGCAACACAAAAACCAGTTCCACGGCGTCCCCGAGACGAGCTGACCGGCCTTTGTTGTCCGTTGGCGAATCAGCTCCGTGACGAGAACGATCGATGCTGTCCAAACACGCCGCAACTAACCACAATCATCACACGATTGATGAAACCTCCGCGAATTTTCTGGTGAACCATGAACCCATTGCAAGAACATGCCCAGTGTGCTGACGCCGACGACAATGCTGGGGCAACCGGCCTGGTTGGTGCCGCGGCGATGAGCACTTTGATTCCCCGGAGTCAAATTCAAGCTGCACGCGTCGTTGCCCCTGATCCCGCGGGCATCCGTTGTACCGCACTTTGCCCCGAAAGCAAACGCGTGATCTATTTATTCCCAAAACGGCGGTCCCGCACAGTTGATTTTATTCGACTACAAACCAAGCTCACCGAACTCCGCGGGGCAGGTCTGCCGCTGAATTGACCGAGGGAAACGATTCAGCACGATGACGGCGAGTCAAGAAAGAATTTCGCGCCGAGATCCACGAAGTTTGCACAACGTGGAGTGCGGAAGATGGAATTGCCGAAGACTCCTTCGCACACGCCGAAATTGTCGACAAGCGTGTTTTGTCTCCTCCATGCGCACAACCCAGGTCAATCACGCACCCGCATCACGTATTCAATGACCGCTCGAATACCTGGCAACCGAGTATGGGGTCCTGTGACCTAGGTCTGGGAAGGAAACGGGATCTGCCTGCGTTCGTCGTGATGACCAGTCGTGACAACAGGCGCTGTGGCAGATTTTTATGACTTCTATGGGGCAACGATTCCTTGCCGAGCAAAATCAGGGCGTGAAGTTTCGTGCCGTGTGATCCCGTTTTGGTATTTTATCGAACCCTGCGGGGATCAGTCGTGAGAGTGCGGCGTGACCAGCTCGAATGACTTGGCGTGCGCTGAATGAGATGAACAGCAACGCTTGGGTGAAATCCGGAAATCTGCCGCCCGAATCGAGCGCAGTACGAATGGCCTACCAAATGCAGAGCGTCGGTGCCCGAAGCTGACGGATTTGTCCGGACGTAGCCCAAGCATGTGCTCGATATGTATGGGCCGCAGGTCAGCGAGAAGGGAAAGCTTTCGCCTACAACTGCCTGATGGCCGGGTTTGCGGATACGTGGCTGCGTTTCATCCAGTGATCGCCACGCCGGTTGGGACCAGCAACGCCAACCTGGACACGCAAACTGATAAAAGATTCAATGCGAAAGACACCGAGCTCCCTTCGCCGCACTCGTCAAAGACCTGAGCAAAAGCGGATTAGCTGAGATACTCTGGTGTCTGGGAGGCGAGTTCGGCCGACGCCCGTTCCACAACAACAGCGTCCCAGTCGCCACGCGGACCGGGACCATCATCCCTATCGCGTTCTCAGTTGGATGGCCCGGTGCTGGGTCAAGCCTGGTTCTCCTGACGGGCTGAAGTCCGCGATTTCGATTTAACGTCGCCCAGAACCCGGTGAATTCACGATCTGCAAGCCGACGATCTTGCATCACGCTGCGCAATCACCACGAGCGATTCACACATCGTTCCCAAGGCCTCGACCAACGGCTGACCTGGAGTCGAACCGCACAGCGTCGTGACGAAATCATGTTCTTTAACTGACAGCGAAACAAGACCGCGGTGAAATGGGTAGTGGGACGAGGCGACGAGTCCGTTATGTGGAATGTCCGCCTCGTCCACTACGCTCACTCTTGGTTCGCCTGTCGCTAAAAAACCTGAACTAACCAAATGAACCAAGTTGTCCTCGAAGACTGTTTTTTGACGTTTTTACTCGCGACCTGGATTCCCTGCTGCAATTCGGGACTTCGCTGAAAAACCGAATCGATTTTCGTACTTTTCCGATGACATCGCTCAGGAGACCTCGGTGTGTACGGACAAAGCTGATCCAAACGCCGAACCTCGATCGGCTTTGCCGGAAGGCACCCCGCTATCTTCCGCGTACACGGACAAGTGTTTGTGCGCCGCCCGCTCGTCCGTTCTTCACTGGCCCTGCAACATGGGACAATTGGACCGACTCCGAGCGAATCGCTGAAATCAACCCCAAGGCCAACGCCGCGTCCCCGAGGAATCGTCACGGTCGCGCAAGACTCTCAAATCAGCCGTTACCGCACCGCCAGCGATGGGGAAAAAAGTGGGGCATGGGCATGTTCGATACCTTCCGGCAGTCGTTCAACAATGGCATCTGACCAACTTCTTCGGTTACAACCTGCCAAACGACACGCCCACGAGCCTACTTTCCCCAACTACCTCTCAACGATTCCGAGCGGATGGAGCATTCCGGAAACCAAGGTGGCAAGAAAGCGGTCTATGCCTCAGGAAGTTGATTCAACAAGACGTCTTGCGAAGTGGGGTCGATGCGAACGCGAGGATCCGTTTTTTCGTTTCTATGCGATCACGCTGCCCCACGGGGATATGAATCGACGACCAGTGACCTTACACCGACAAACCCTGGTCAGAACAAGAGAAACTAGCGCCGCGAATGGTCACCGAAATCGACTCCGACCATGGGGAGCGTTGGTCGACCTGCTGAAAAAAAAGGCATCGCCGACAACACACTGATTGTCTTTTTCAGGCGACAACGGCTCGGTCGTTCGATCCGAAGACCGCGATCGAAACGCTTCAAATCAAACGATAGATGGAACACGCGTGGTATAAACGCGCATGTACGGAAGGCTGCGTTGCGGCAAGCCTCCTTCGGCGTGGTGGCCTGGCACGGTACCGGCAAGCCGCGTTCACCGATGAAGCCCTGGGCGTTCTGGGATTTGCTGCCGACGTTCGCCGAAACTGGGCAAGCCGATTTGCCGACAGTATCAAAGCGACGGCCATTTCGTGGGTTGAGTTTCTCAAGGCGTGAGTCTCCCTCGCGAGATTACTTCTACTGGGAATTGCATGAGAAACAGCGGCGGTTCCATCCAGGCGATTCGGTTCAGCCGAGTTGGAAGGCGGTCCGTCGCGTGCCGCGGGCCGTCGAGCTCTACGATTTGTCAAGCGATTTTGGCGAGACGACCGACCTCCAGCGAAGCGTCCGCAACTCGAACGAGAGCGATCGGGCGAAGAATCAAGCCCCGCAACGCCTTGACCCCACTGCCGATCAGCGATCAGCCCGCGATTCAAGCCCCGCGAAAAAAGCCGAGAAAAACCCGATGAAAAAGCGATGAAAACCGATGAAAAAGCCCCCTAGGTAAGTCCGACGGAAAAGGTTCGCAAACCCACGTAGGCGAGTCTCTCGGAAACTCCCAAATTCCTGCCGCAGAAATTTCTGTGGCACTCCGCTGCCCGCTGAAAATCCACACGCTAGTTCGGCGCTGCGGTTGCGGGGCTCCACGGCTCATCGGGCAAACGACGCAGGCGCCGGTGATGACGGGGCCCGCGAAGCGATTCAGTCCGTAATTAATCCGTAGCTTGCAGTTCTGGCGGCGGCTTTGTTGGGTTGATTCTGTCGCGTTCCTCTCCAGTTGGACCTGGACGATCAACCGAGGGCGATTGCCCAGGGACCATCGGTTTCGTCACCGCCTGAACCGAGTGCCGCATCAACCCCAGCAAGAATTCGCTGAGGGATATCCCGAGGGCATGGGGATCGACAGAACGCCAAGGGAAACTGCGCTGTTTCCCCCGAGGGGGTGCTCGGGCAATGGGTTGGACGCCGCATCGCTCTCGGAATCGCTCCGGCGTCGTGGTCGGCGAAGACCCTGGGCGAAACCCCGGGCCACCTGAACGGACCGCATCCGACGGACGTTTCGACCGCGCGAGCCGCCAAACGGGCGCCCGAAGTCGCGCGACAGGACCTAAGGGCAACGCATCAGTGAGTGTGCTTGTCTCAAACTTCCAACGCCTAACCATGCTTCGAGTCTTGTGGGCGTCGGCGTGCGTTTTTGAGCTGTGGTTGAGCCAATTCGGCATCGGTACTTGAGTGTCATTCGTGCCCGTTGTGTTTCGAACGCACCACTTCGCACTTGAGCTTTTTCAAAGCGTTCGACAATTTGTCGGATTGTTTTTGCGTGTGTTCGTGCCGGTCTTCCAGTTGAACGCAGCGGAAAAGAAACGATTCGGAACCTTCGGCGGCTTGGACCGGCTGGAAAGTGCCTGCGAAATGAGGTGCCGATTGGAAACCAGGGTGACGCGACGGCCAACAGGACAATCGAACATTGACCAATTCCTAGGGAAGTTGCGGACAGAAATGAGAGCGTCCTGGCATGAAATATGTTTAAGCAGAGTTTGTTGTCGCCCAGGTCAAGTCCTGAGCAGGAGTCCCATTCCGCACTGCGTCTGGGAAAAGAGATTCGCCGCGCCTATATATTGTCTGAAATATATCGATTCTCGAAAACGTATGCGCCACCGGCGATCTGAGCTTGATCCAGGGAAGCGTGTTTGCGCAGACCAAGATGCGCTTTCCTCCGCACCTCGACATTATATGATGCGGAAAAAAAATGCGCGCTCTCCGAGCCGCTCACTCGCCCGATTGGTCCCACCCTCCGCGCGCACCGGTTACCCTACGAATGGTTGGATTCTCGGTCGGTACACGGAACGCGATCGAGGTCATAAGCTGCGGGGGAGGTCTCCCGGAACCCTATCTGGGCAATGCTGCCTGGGCGGTCGATTTTACTCATTGCCGTGCTTGGCCGTGAGCAACCCTCGGACTCTCATGCGTGATCGCGAGTACCTCATCGCTGAAGCGTCAAGCGTTCACTTGAACCGGCGTGCAAATCGAATTTCATGAGCGCGCACCCACGGAACTCAAGAGTCCGATCGCGTCGCTGAAAAGGCTCTATCAGTTGCAAACGAATGACTCGGCATAACCGTCAGTGAGGACAAGACCGCTGATTTCATAAAATCATGCTGGATGATGTCGAGCGGCTCGACTCGCTGATCGAAGTCACTGCTGCCTCTGAAGCGGCCGCGCTGGAGCGGGCACCGGAACTCGGAGCCGCAGTCGGCGATCAATCACGCCGGCTATTGACCCATCGGTGAGCCGAGGGCGCTGCGTCCGTTACAAGAATGCCCGCCGATACGGGTGCGGATCGTGATTGCCCCCGATCTACGCTGACAGCGCCGCCGATCCCATGTGAAAATTCTGTTTCGAACCTGTCGATAAATGCGGTCAAATACGTGCACGCCGCCCCCTGCAATCGAGCTCAAGTTGGCCGAAGGCACACACGGTGTCGGTTTGATAACGGGGCGGGCATCCCGAGAGCCAGCTGCGCGGACAGTGTTCGGGCGTTTTGTAGCGGTTGTGCACGGCTCGAACGGAGCACGCCGGTAGCAGCCGGCTTGGGGTTGTACTTGGTCCGCACGTCACCCAAGCCCTCGTGACGAATCCAGATAGTGACGTGTTTTCGGTGCCGAACACGGTCGCTGGCAATGGCGAAAAAGGCGATGTCGCGAATCGGACGGCGCCGGTACGCTTATCGCCAAACCAAGGGCATGCGGCACTACGTTTTGCAAACACAGCTGAAAAATGCGACGCGATCGAGGACCGACAACGCCTCGGGTGCCGGCGGAGAATCGGGACACGAGATCTGGAGAACGAGACACCGCAACTCGTCGTGACCGGTAAATGCTCCAAGACCTTGATTCGCACGTGCGGAACGCGAAAAAGGGTGATTGGTCGACAACCAATCGCCCTGTGGTTATAATCTGGCTTCGTCCTCTTTTGACATCTCTTTACCACCGAACGACCGCAGCAAGTTTTCAGCCATGTCCCTCGAAGACTAACCCATTGTCGCCCTTGTTCCGCACGATGTTCCGCCAAGTCAACGTCGCAGGCTTTCTTCCGATGACATGATGGTCAGTTACTACGCCAACTGCTGACGGCCATCCAGAAGCAGACGAAACTTCTCGCGAAATTGTGCAACAGAAATCGCCGCGATGCACAAACCAGCGTGCCGGCACTTTACAGCAATGGAAGACGCCCACCCGATCTTCTCTCGGCCTTGTCGCTGTGCCGCCGAACGCTCACGAAGTCAAACCGAGTTCCTGCAATCGATTACGAGCGACAATCGACGACTCCAGCGACACTGCGAAGTGAGACATGCTCAAACTAGTTCATCGATCGTTCTGACCACCCCGATGGCGCATCTCAATGGAATCCTGGCAGGGCTCGCCAACCTCCGCAACCGTGACGCAGTCCTCAGCAGTCAGGAGCAGTAAAACCGGCGACTCGTACGGCGATCGCCTGTTTTGGAGAGACCGTTTGCCAATCTGAAAAATTTCCCCAAGCGAACCTTCCAGCGATCGCCTCGGTTTCAGCTATTCTCTCTCTGCCTCGCCAGATCATTTTTTGTTTCGCGTGTCGGGCGAGTCTCGGTCGAAGAGCGCGAGCGCGCCACTCAAGAGCGAGAGAGAGCGCGAGCGTGCGCGCGCGAGCCTGGCAGAGCGCCTTGGTTTGGGACCAGCGAAGGTCGCGCATGTTCGAATCATGTCGCCCGACTAAAAAGACGCCTCTATATATTTGCGTGTTTTTTATGCGCGGACGTCGATCTGTTTTGTGCACACACACAACCCAAATCCCCCTCGGCGCGAGAGAGCGTGCACTGGGCGCGCGATAAATTGCCACTGAAAAGATTGCAAGCGAGGCATTCGGCATCAACTACGTTCCAAGTAATCGGTAGCCTCACACCCTCCACCGATTGGCTGAAATGATACAGCTAAAAGTGGCGAAACGCATCGCAACGAGCACTATCTCGCTTGAATGTGGGTTTCACACTGGGTTATGACGAAGAACGCCGGAATCGCTGAAAAGCCCTCGATGGATTATTGAAAAATTCCACAAAAATCAGAGCTGACCTACCTAATCCCGATGAATGATCATCAGAGCAAATGGTCGATGGGAGTCGCGATGGCGGGAGTGCGCTATCTGCTTCCGGACAAGCAGTTCCCGTAGTGCGGGTCGCCATAGGCAACTCTGGCGGGTCGGCTACAGGCATCGATACGCGCGACTATTGAAAGTGCGACTCAAAAACAGCTCGCCTGCCCGAATGAGACGATTGCCTTGCCCTACCGGCACACATACATTCACGGAACGCTCTATGAACGACGTGGTGCTGAATTAATTACATCATCGAGGCAAACTCGCGACGAACCGGGAGTACCAGATCCTCGTCAGAGTCGGCACGAGTCCGTGAGAGCCAACCGCGACGATCGACACGATCCAGCACGCTGCCACATGCTTGCGAGTGGAACCAGTGGAGCCGCCCGCTAACGAAAATGCGACTAGCGAAACGATCGATGACGACAGGTTACGAAACGAGTTCATTCGCAAAATTCCGAAGCGGACGACGGGTATCAGAGTTCGTCGTCGAGCCCTCGCCAGGTGCCAGCCGCCGCCGGCTGCGGAGGGATCACCAATCGTTTCGGGTGTCGCGAGACGATGCTGCCGACCGATTGCGAAACGCCACGACCATCCCTGGTCGACAGGCAAAACGCCTGCGCGTCCGATATCCAACACCCGCCAAGAGCAACGTCCGACTCGTCGGTGAAATCGGGGCTACATCGCTGCTGTTCCCGTGCGGAAAATACTGACCCGTTGCGGTCAAAGTCGCTGCGAAAATCATGCGATCACACGAAGATCCAACCGCGATGCGCATTGATTCGCCGCACCAGGTCGCGAACCCAAAGCGCGGTGCGACATTCCCGTTGGCGCACGCCAATCCACGAATCGACCGAACGCCTTGGCGGCGAACGCTCTCCCACCGCAAGGTTTGAATCGCTCGACCGATCGACGGCACGCTGCGTCGGAACATCGAGCGACGTTCGGTCCTGACCGCGAAACTGCCGGCGTCATCACTGGCGACTACTCCGACCGGCGCCCGCCGGGTCGCGTTTCCGAACTCGTCGCCGTCGCGAATCCAGATTGCAAATGAAGTCGGCCGGCGATGCGAGACCAGCCGAGTGGGGGCAACCGGTCCGCGGCCGATGCGATGATGACGCGAATCCCACGGCGTACCTACTGTCGCGAATGCCCGACCAGTCGTCGCCGCATGCGTGTCCCTCGCCCCCAGCGAAGGCCGGACGTCACCGCCGCGATTGAGATGCCGGGGACTGGACTGCAGCGTCAGACATGGGCCGGGACTTCCGGCGGACATGATGACGGCGTGCAGATCATCGCGGATACCGACAACGAACACCCGGCCGGAACACTCACCCGCAACGGCCAATCGACTAAGTTCAATCCAACCGTAGCCAGCTAACCGCTCAGCGAGCTCGACGCTCCGAATTGTCCGTTTGCATGAGCAGCCCGGTCTTGAGAAGCCGCGTCATCTTTACGAGGGCCGACTTGACAACGCGGTTGTGAGGTTCGATTTGCTCACCGGAGCGAGTTAATGTTATTTCTTGAAACGCCGTCGCAGTGTTACGAAAAGAAGGTCGTCGAGCATGCGAGTAATCATCTTCGCGGAAATTCCGGTGGGCGTTTAGGTCTGATTGTAGAGCCCGGCTCCTAGTGATTGAATTTTCTCCGCGTGAAGACGCCGG
>Ga0163217_1089198_pt1 | contig 18302 bp, 20 predicted proteins | sample SynspAceP_FD_185933 | JGI IMG/M metagenome (GOLD analysis project Ga0163217, IMG submission 185933) | Saline lake microbial communities from Ace Lake in Antarctica - Synechococcus sp. Ace-P (PacBio error correction) | ecosystem: Environmental > Aquatic > Non-marine Saline and Alkaline > Saline ...
ATAAAGGAGAGAGCTGACCGCGCTGTGGACGACGCATCGGGTGGAACTGGTTCCGGCCCCGCTGGAGCCAAGGACAAGCTTTCGAACGCTCCGATGGTCCCAAAGATTTTTTGGAAATAAATAAAGGGCCTTTAACGGTTTTCAGGGCCGGCCCGTGGGAAAACGGCAAAGCTGCTTTGAAAAAGCGGGGGCAATCGCTCCCCCCATCGGTGGGGAAAGTGAAAACCCGGCGGTCCCCCCCCCGGGTTTTTTTTCAGGCCAAAACAACTTTTCCCCTTACCGGTGCTTGGTCTGGCCTCGGGTCGGCCCGTCCGGTTTTCCGCCCGCGCTGGTGACTGCGGCGGAATCGCGCCCTACGGTTGGATCTTTTCCTCCCTCCCAGGCTTTTCGGAGGGCTTGCCGCGAATCGGGTCCGGCCCTTCCGCGCGCGCATCGATTTTTTGGTGATACGGTGAGATGCACCGCGGGGGGGGGGCCCCCCCTCCCGGGGAACTCCCCGCGGCAGCGACAGCGTCCGCCCGAACCCTTTGGCCGCAGGGGCCGGACTGGCCCGTTGGCGGTCGTTAATCGCGTTAGCGGAAGCGCGGTCGAAAGTCGGTGGGATCCACTGAAGGCTGCAGCGGACGCACAAACGTCCACCTGTTCCTATTCGCCTGGGTGAACAATAAAGCCCGCAAGACCTCGCGTGGCGCGAACGCTATCGCGCCGTGGATTTCGATGCGCTGGCGCACGTTTTCTGAAGCGAGCGCCACTGCTGCACGGCCTGGGCCATGTCGGGCCCGGCCGGGTCTTCTGTTTTCCAATGCAAACGACCATGGAACCTGCAACCGCATACGTCGTTTGCGCGGCCGGGGCGTTGCGGTGTTTTTTACCGTCGATGCGCCTCAGGTTAAAGCGATATGTGTACCGAAGCGGCAGATACGGGGCCGCAGCGCTCAAGGATGTGCGCGGCGTGACTGAGATTCTGCGTGCTGGGCTGGGCAGTGGTGCGGTGAGCATAAGACGACGGTCCAGACGTGAATGTGAAACTGCGTCCGCCTCTGCGCGGGCAAACTGCTTTTTATTGGTGAAAATGCCGTGCTCGAACGGGCACCGGCGCTGGTGGATGGCGGTGGACCGGAGGGTGAAAGTCGCTTGCAGCGGGCATCTAGCGGTACGGGTCTGTTGAGTGGCCGTTCAGCTCGGATTGAGCGGGCAGCCAATTGCGGGTCGAGGGCGATGTGTTGCGCTGCGATGGCGCAGATTCCTCCGTGCTGGGCCTGACCGGTCGGTGAATACCCGCATCATGCGGGTGCTGGCCGGTCCAACCCAGCGAGAATCAACGAAATCGAAACTTGAGATCGACTCTGAGGCCCTTTTCTGAATCCGACCGCAGACGATTGATAAAGCTGGGCTTGGCTTCCCAGTGCGGCCCGTCTGCGCGCACTCGGCGGTGGCGTTTGAAACCGAGTCGGTTTCGCAGAGACGGCAGGTCCGGCGGAATTCCGCGCGCGCGCGCCTGCGTCGATGTTTGCCGGTTTCATCGCGAATCACTGGGCGCCCGCCAGTTGGCGCAGACCTTGCCCGCGGGCGTTTTGCGGTGGTAATCAAGCGAATTTCGTCCACGCGACGAATTCGCGATCTGCACACCGACGAACTGGCCAAAGGACTACAATTGGGCGCAATATGGACCCGTCCAGGCTGCCCAGACACGGAATGATCGTCGGTGCGTTCGATTCCCGGAAGCTGCGTGATCCTGTTAGTGGCAGGTCGGAATCCGGTCACCGCGCTTGGACGAGATTGCGCGCCACGCGCAGCCACCGCGCACGACGGGGCTGTCCTGTTCGATGCTTGCGCCGCCTACGCGCTGAATGGTCGCGCTGGGCGATGCCATGGGGCCAAGGAGTCATGACCGCCCCCATCGACGGGCTGGCCAATGCATGGACACGACGGCGGGGTGGTCTAAAAGAGTTGTGGCGCGGTGGTGTGGCGACCTTGGAATTGCCTTGGCGCGTGATGCAAGAGAACTCCGGCTTCGAGCTCGGCGTCTCAGATTGCGGTGGGGTCCTTAATACTTGGCAATATCGGAAATCCTGGCGTAAAAAGGGTTGCGTGGCGCCAGGAGCCCGAGTCGGGCAGAAAACTTAACAAGGAACGAGCATGGGGCAAGAATTCCCCGGTTTCTATCAAACTTTCGGTTTCGCAGCGGGTTTCGCGAAGTTCGCAAAGCAGGGCTGCTTTCGAACAGGATTACCAGGCGCTGGCTAGCGGCAATCACCACGCTCTCCGATCCCAGTCGGGCCGACAAGATGATCGAACGTCCATCGGTGTCATGGGGCTTGCCGTTGGCGCTAAGGCCTGAATTTCCTGATCAACGACAAGGCATACGCATTCCACTGGCTCGTGGAGGAGCCTTCGATCGTTGCGTGCGCTGAGCTCTGCGGGCCAAGAATCGCCACGGGCCGGCGGCCGGCTTCCGGGTCGAAGCTCGAAGCCGAATTCTGATGGCCCAGCTCAAGTCGTTGACGTACCGCTCCGCAGCGGCGCCAAGGCGGGCCACTGTTGCATGCGTAAAAAGCGAAATCCTGACCTTGCAACAGCCTGCACCCAAACACGGTGGCTTCGCGCCGGCGGGGCCAAGGATCCTCCAAGTGCTGAATTCACCCAATCATCGGCGGCGCGGTGACATGGTCGTCGCCCACCTGCTGGTGGATAACGTGCGACGCGATGGGCGCGAACCTGGTCAACACAATGTGCGCGAAGGCGTTGCCTCAACTGGTCCGAGAATACGCCGAAGGCTCAAGGTGTTTCCTGCGGGATTCTTTCAAATCGACCTGATCGAGCCCTGGTCAAGGCCCGGGTCTGATTCCGCTGGACTGCGCTGGCCGGCCGCGGTTTCGATTGGGTGAGCAGGTGCGCGACGGAATCATCCTGGCAACGATCTTTGCCTCGATCGACCCTACCGGGCGCGACCCATAACAAGGGCATCAATGAACGGAATCGATGCCGTGGCGCTGGCCACAGGCAAATGACTGGGCGCGGCCCTTGAAGAACGGGCGCCATGCCTGGGCTTGCGGCGGGTTCCCACTATACGTCGCTGACCCAGTGACCGCGCGGCGAAGACGGCTGCGTTGGAAGGCGAGCTTCGAGATTCCGATCAAGGTCGGTATTGACGGGGTGCGCCTGCAGTCCAAATCCCAGCGGCGGCAATGAACCCCTGCAGGCTTCTGGCGTGAGTTTCGGCACGCGAGCTGGCCGAAGTGATGGGCGGCCGTGGGTCTTGCGCAGAACTTTTCGCAATCGCGCGCTTGCGACGAGGCATCAAGCAAGGCCACATGACGCTGCACGCCGAGCGTGGCAGCCGCGGCCGGTGCAACAACCCAAAATCTTCGAAACCAATCGTCGAACCGTTGCTGATTGAAATCCGGCGGGAGATCATAGAATCTGGAAGGCGCACGTAGTTTGATCGAGCCAAGTTGTCAGCCTCGCGTGAGGGGCCGCTAAGGAGAAGCCCGCAGTCTGAAACCGCTAACGAGGAACGCAACCGTATCCAGCGGACATGGCAAGATCATTCCTGCTAGGCGAGCAGCAGTTGTTTACGGCGGCAATGCGATCGCGACGCCGTACCGTTGGCCATACAGGCGCACGTGCACGCGGCGGGGACGGGCGTGGAAACTGATCATTTCCGCCGCTGGGGCGTGGAGCAGCGATTGCAACCGAAGCGCAGAAAACCAGCAATGCTTATGAGAAATCTTAGCGATTATTTCAAGACGCTCGGACTCGAAACGCACGAAACATGCGTGTTGAAATTTACCCAATCGTACCGCGAGCCATGGGATGGGCGGATCGGGCGGCGTCGCGTCGGCCACCAATTCGCGCACTGCGACCGTTGTTATTGAAAACTCGGCCTGGATTGACGAGCGCGTCAATCGACTGCCGTTTCGAGTGCCGAAAAGATCGCACACGGGACGCCATCGGGTATCGATAACACGCTCACGACCTATGGCCAGACCATCGCCTCTTCGCGTTCCGCGTGAATCGCCGCTGCGCAGGTGAATCGAGATCGATCAGCCGTGCAGTGGTCTCGGTATCCAGCGGTGTCGAGAGCCTGACGCGGGGCGACAGTCGCGCGTGTTCGCAAAGGCACGCGAAGCGGCAACCCCGAAGCTGTACGAAACTATCTTCAACCCAGATTTGATTCGCTGGTGATCGGAGGGCGTGATGCGCTGGTCGGCCACAAGCTCGAGATCGCTGGAGAGCTGATTGAATAATTTTGCCATGGCCTGCTGAACGCGATGCAGGTTCGAGCTGGGAACTGGAGGAAATGATCCAGATTGCCCGCCGCACGGTGCTCTCGGGGCAAAGCTCACCGGTGGGGGGTGGGTGGTGGTTCCATCCATTGCCCTGTGTCCGCCGAACCCGGCGCTTGCGATCGAATTGAATCGGGTATCCGTGAAGCCGGCTATCAGACGATTCAGGTTACTAATGGCGGTAAGCCGAAAAATAGGTGAGGATATGCGCCGAAAAAGTAGTTCGATGCGAGCCCCTTATACTCGTGTGATGAAGATGACAACGAATAGGCTATCGCTCAAAAAGCGACTGCCACGAGGGCCATGGAACCCTGCACAGGGCGTTCCTCGATTTTCCTGTTCGACGAACAGGCCGAGTGTTGCTGGCAGCAGCGTGCTGCGGGCAAACCGTCTGGCCGCTGTACTGGTCCAACAGCTGCTTGTTCGCATCCCGACGCGGTGAGACATGGACCAAGCGCTTCAACCGCGTTCTACGGGAGATACTGGGGCTGGAAGCGTCGCTTGACATTCGTTTAACAAGCTTTCCATCTACCAAGCCGATTTCCGGTGAATCGCGGTGCTGAGCACGATTGTGCCACGTATACATCGGCTCATCGGGCTGCGAAGCCCGGGTGCCCCGGCTGAAATTGCCGACCTGGCGCTGGTGCCCATCGAAAGAGTGAACTCGCTGAGCTCGAAAGACGCGCCATCCCGAGTACACAACCCTGGTTCAAGATGAATGGAAGGCACTGATGGACCAGGGGCGCAACATATCGACACTAGATAGTGGAACGAACTGCCGCAACCACAGTTGAGCTGCGTTCGGTTCCTGGCACGACTAAACTGTGCTCCTTGTAAGCCCCTCCTGAAATAATCGACCATTGCGCCTACAAGATACTGATAGCTCATGGGGTCGACCAGAAGACTCAATGCCGTCTTTTTTGAAATCACCCGGCTCTTCATCATCTTGCACCTTAAATCGAACGAGAAGCCGTACTGAAATCCAAGCAAGGCCGCCGCGTTTTACGACACCCGAAGCTTCAGGTTCTCGTTGCCTTCTTCTTCGTACCAATTCACGTACTTTGGACACCGGCACTTTCACTGAGAAACAGCGGGGTTATGGAGTGTGTTCCTGGACTATGCTCAAAATGCCCTCCGGGTACTTTGGCTATTTGACTGTTTTTTACTCACGTTATTTTGGCTGGTAAACGTTGCAAATGTTTTTTTAGCGATTGGATCGCCCTGCTTCTGCTGCAAGAGAGACGATACCAATGGCCCGCCAGGGTCATGTCCAGCGGCGATACCTGAGCCATTTTTCCGTAAAGCTCGCCCAGACTGCGGTGTGCCAACGCAAATTTTTGTTGTGCGGCGAGCTGCATCCAAGTAAAAAGCGATGGTCTCACTTTAGGCACTCCACGGCCCCGCAAGTATCGCAATCGCCAATAAACCGTTGCGGCACAGGGCGAGCCTGTTTTCCAGCGTTCGGTTTGTAAACCCCACCACCGTTCTTCCCAGGTAAAAATGCTTTTTTTTCGGTCATGACGAGCAGCTGTAGTAAGACGAGCGCCAACTTCGAAGAGCTGCTAGCGGCTCAAGTCGATAGTATTCTTCTCTATGTCTTGCGACTTGCTCGCGTATGGCTGGGTCATGACTTCCGCAGTTCTCGAACTAGAGTAGTTTACCGGCTTTGCCCCGCTTGCTGATACGCAGGCACAACGAACCACTCGCAAAAACGGTATTTTGGGTTGACGGTTTCATCTCTTGAGAGAGCTCACTCACGAGCGCGCGCGGAGTTGCCGTTTTTCGCGGTCGGTTGTACTGATGAACGCGGCAGCGATTTCCCATTTGTGAGCCACTCCTCCCAACGCTTGTCATGCCTTCTGAGTCTGTTTTAAAGTTGAGCCTTTATCAAAGCTTTTTTTGAGAACGCGAATGTCCCGTCGGGCACCGTTGAGAGTTGGCGAAAGAAAACGGTGTAATCAAACAGTATGATTGCGTCATCAACGTTTGTGATTCACTGAATAAGGCTTGGTGAAAGGCGGCGAGCCACAGTTTGGCAGCCCCACATCTTCTTCAATTTGCGTTTGCCATGCGCTTTTGGAAAATCACCTTGGATCTCGTCGAGCTCAATTAGACGGTCCTGAATGCGCCGTCAGCACGGCGGTAAACGCGAAACAAACGTGTGGAAGTTACGTTCGCGGCTTCTGGCTGATTCCAGGAACGAGACGTGGTGTCCGCCGCCCGTCCATGGCTGGTACTGCGTGAATCAAATGCATCGCAGAATCCGAAAGGACCCGTAGTCGAGGGTGAAACCGCCCGCCGCACAGTTGTCACTGTTAAAGTTTCCTGGCTAATAGCCGACACGAATCCAGTTCGCTACAGCGGATGTGAAGTCGAACGCGAAACTCCCGCGCAAGCAACACCAACTTTTTCGCTGGTTGCCAAGGTTCTGATCGATGACGTCACCGTATTCACAGTCGATCAGGTGCAACAACAATCTGCTCACTCTTCCATCGCTTGCGGTGTTCTTTTCCTTGCGTCACGGCGACCGAAGAGCTCCAGTTGACCAATCCGAAATAAAACGAAGGGTGCCAACGCCGCGTCGAGATGGCGACAGCGTCCGATCCAGCCGTGTCCGGATCTTCTTGATGTGAGCCTTCCGAATACCAGGGCCTCCCTGACTTTCTCGGTTTTCGACACGTACAAACTCAGCGAACGCGATTGTTGGCACCCCAAGCGCGTGCATGTGCTTCCTGCGCCAGAAACTCCCGAACACTCGACTTAAAACGGCCCCGGCCGTCATCGCCGCGCAGTTGGGTAGGCCGCCACCCTTAAGCTGCTTTTCCCAGCGCTGACCCGTTGATGAAGGCTTCAAGCACCGAAATGGCGCGCAACCGTCGCGTACCATTGCGGTTTGGAAGGGCACTGGTTGAATGTAATCTCGTAACCAAGATGGGAAAGCGCGTAGCCACATGCCACCGCCTTGCGCATCGGTTTCTGGAACGTAATGCAAGTCGCCGAGAACAACGCGACAAAGTCGCCGACTGCGCCATGCCTGTCGGCGAAGCCCAATTCGGGAACAGGGTTTTGCTATGCGCGAACGTACTCCGGGTTTTTCGATTGCGTGGGAGTGATCGGGACATTAGTGGCCCGTGAAACTTGTCGTTGGGCGGTCGTGTTCCATTTACTGTCGCGTCAAGGGTCGCCAGTTGAAGGGAATCCATAAGCGAAATAGATTGGCCAACAGTTGCAAGATCGTTGAGCGTGAGATAGTAGGGGCGGTTTTTCTGGGGCGGTCGCCTTTATCACAAATGACTCTTATGGCGCGGGTAGAAACGGTTTGCGTTCCGCTGCGTGGTCGGTCACATCAATAATCCTCCTCGATTTCGGGGCGACTCTTTTGAGCATGAAAAAACTTTCGAATCCCTGCTCAGCGTACTGAGAGGAAGACGCGCATCCTGCAAGCTCCGCTCATGGTGAGAAAGCTTCCCCTTGCCGTACCCCCCACAATAGAAATCTTCCCGCCGTGGTTACGTTGAACGATTGACTCTTTATTCGAGCAGTTTTCCCTGAATCAGCCGTCGTGAGCTCTGCATCCGGTTTTTCCTTCCTGCCGTTATCAACAGGCATCTCCAGGAATCGCGGCACGCCGCTGCGCAGTTGCGTTACGGATGGCCATTCCGATATCCCGCCTTTTCAACCCATGACAGAGGCAAGTCCCGGCTCTTGCAGACGGTCACACACGCTATCGCAATCAGCACGTTAGCCACCCATAAGTGCGAAGCAGTTGCTCTCCGAGCGGGCGAACGCCACGGCTCGTTCTTGTTGCCAAAAAGAAACGGGCCGCCAGGAATGCAAGTAACGGCTGACAATGACTTTGCACGTGTCAGCTCGGCGAGCGAAAGACTCGCGCGAATACTGACCGTTGATCCGCCAAGCAAGAAAAATCAGACATCTTTCAACACGCCGCTGCGCGCTCGCACCCAAGGCCGTAGGTTGTTAATGAATATAATTCCCGCTTGTTATGGCCGTCCCGTTCAATCGAATTTGACCGCGGTAGTTAACCGATGCTCACGATCTGTTGCGAGTCACAATCAGGTCGTATCGTCTTTGGACGAGCAGCTTGCGTCGCTCATCTCCTCGGACACAAAGGGCGCAAATGACATGCCAGGCGCAGATCGCGGAACGTCAAAGTCATCGCGATGACCATCCTCGTCAGAGAACAGATAAAGGCGCGGATCGCGACGACAGTAAAATCGATCGGTGTTTGTGATCAGCCGGCCGAGCCGCATCTCCGCCCAGTCCGGAGCCCCGTCGTGCTGTCCATGTCCAGACAAAGGGTTTAGTACGGTGATCGACGCGTGAAGTTGCTCTGACAAGCGCCGTAGCGATGGATGGCCATACACCTTGGAGCTAACCGATGTTGGCTGTCCCGCCACGATCGGGAGCTTCATCACCGCTGGTAACGACATCGACTCGAGAGGTAAGGCAAACCCAAGAACGGACATTAAGCCTTCGCTCATCTGCTCACCGCACCGTGACGAAAGATATCCCGTGTTTTCTCGCCGCAGTTAGGACAGGTGAAGGTGCGCAATGTCTCGACAAGTCAAGAATCTTGACGTGCACTTTTCCTCGAACATCGCAAGCCTGCGCGAGCGATCTGAGGCTTACAGTCTGTGGCGTGTTTTACGATCACCCGCCCGAACAGCGCCTACTCTGTGCAGCGTCAACTGGACATCGCCCGTGCCGGGTGGCAAAGTCCAAGAATCAGTAGTCCAGCGATCCCCATCTGCAACGCCGTCGACGAACATTTTTGAGGTATTTTTCCAACATGGCCCGCGTAAAACAGCCGGCTTCGTCATCTCCGGTGAGCAAATGCCCCATCGACACACCTCAGCCGTGCTGTTTCCGCCGGGATATCTTTCCTCCGGTCGTCCGCTGGCCTCTCACCGGTTTGGGATGCGAGCATGCCGGGATACCTGGGGCCAAGAATGTCGGCGTCTACGATTCCGACGCGCGCCCCCTAGCCGCTTGCAAGTGCAGGGGCTAAATTTACACTCACCGTGGGATTTTCCGAACGCCGCTTGCCACTTCCGACTGGGCTCCGACGGCGATGATGTGACGTAATCCCCGGGCAAGCTTATCGGCGCTAACGGCTTGACCCAGATGACGTGTCAGGCGCGTGAGATTGAATTTACGGTCAGTGTTCCTGCATGTTTAAATTCTTGTATTCTTCAATTAAAACGGGGAGAACGTGGCTTTGATCTCTGCCGCCAAAATAAACAACCAATCCCATCAATACGCTTATGCCTACCATCATTTTGCGCCACAAGTCGATAACCAAGATAGCTCAGAGGTCGGCATCGTGCGATCGATTTGCAGAGCCAGGCGTGAAACGCCACCTGTAAGGTTTGCTAGTGTTTAAAACCTTGTTTTTGTAAAAACAACCCAACTGCATACTACGTACCGCCGTGGTGGCAAGATGCAGACAATGAATGCTCCAGTCCAGTTCGGAAAGCTTGTCACGAACTGGTATTCATCGGCTCGTTAACGCACCGCTAATATGACAGATCTGGAATTCCCAGGCTCACGCCATCGATGTAATACAGGGTTCGGGCGACGGCGGCAATCTACGAACCATGCTTGCGAGCTCGGGCTGTCAAGCTCCTCGTTCAAGCCCGCCTATCAATGGTTTTAGGTCATCAAAGCAGCGCTGACCTGAAGCAAATTTTTGGCAGTTCACCTTGCCTCATACATTTTCACGCACAATTGTCGGCACAACGACAAACTCGCAACCCTTAATATAGAGCTGAGGATGGTCGGCCAGTCGCTGTACACCTTGATGCCTCGCGGATTTCGGATCAGCCAACATCGATAGCACAGCAAAAATCTCGCACTGCGCAGGCATTTCAATATCTGCACCGTGCGGTCATCGAGAAACCACACAGTGGAGACTGGGGCTGCCCTTCAATATAGAGCACGACGGTATCCGTTGTGATCTTGACTAAGAATTTTTTTTCCTGTCGGTTCATTCGTGATTCTCCGACGTTTTTTGGGTGCCCGATTTGCGCCAGGTTTGGGCGTAAAAGTGCGCATGGCCGCGCGTGATCTCCGAGCCCATCCGATCTCCGAGTGCCAGATTAAACCATTGATGGCTGCTGTATCTTAATTTTTTTGCCGGCAAATTTGCTGGCTCACGATGACCCTTCGAAGTGTTTGGCCGTCCATCGCCCTGCCAACTTCACGTGATCGCAGCGTCAGGCCATTGTGATGTAGTCTCTTAAGATCAATCGCTGTCAGCACTTTGTCCTCCAAGGGTTACCAAGGCTCGTGAACCTCACCAATACGGCAGTATTATAGTATCGTTCCGAACTATATGTTGTCGAAGAAGTTTATAAAAACGCGACGGCTAAAACCTGCCAAAGGGGGATGAACGGACAGTCCAATGCGAACGCCGCCGAATGGGTCTATTACCCGGGGCGTATCGCGAACTTCGTCCGCCTTTTAAACACTGCCCATAGCCGATGAACACGACCCGGGGTTAATGGCTTTCACGACAAATAAAAAACATTGAAGCCACCGTTATTTGACACGCATACGCCAAGAAAATGATAGGCGCAATGTTCAGTTCGTTTTGGGACTGAAAAAAACTCCGAAACGATCTCCCCTCGAACCTGCGGTCGCAAAATAAACTGGTTTGCCTTTACAGAGCGTGCAAAGTGGTCTCGGATTGGTGTTCTAGACCCGGGTTGTATTCAACGAATTCAACGCTGAATGAGGAGCCACTTTGCCGAGACAGAAAATACATGCTTTTTTTTTGTTAACTGGAAGAATGCGGCCATTATCATCTAAACTAAGCGCTAATAACCGTAATTTTTTTTGAATATTTGACACGTACAAAACGCTATGAAAAGTCGACAATTGTAGGAGGGATTTTCTGAATACCCATAAAGTTTCTCGTGAAATGCACAATCTGCCTCTGAAGTTGCAGTTCGCGGACAAGTGCACCACCGTCCGGCCTAACGCAGCCAATAAGCGGCGTTTTGTAGGACAATAAGCACCAAGAATAAAACGCTCGTTTTCAGGGATGAAGTTTTTATTACTATATATAATCATAAGTTATACAGACGGCTTTGCGCTTTTGCTTTTAGCAACAGTGGGGTGTGTAAACTAACTGAAACTTCGGAGATTTACGATAATGAAAAAACAACTCCTTAACTGGTCGCTATTGCGACAACATCTTCGTCACCTAATGGCAGGAAGTCTGCAGGCCGCAACCCTGGATGATGTAGGGCTTGCTTAAACAAGGGGCACGTGCAGTGTGGTGTTTACCTCCCGGTTTTGCCGGGTTTCTCCAGCCAGATGTAAATACGGCGACTGGACTGGTATCGATGTGGATACCTGTCCCGCGCCGTAGCCGGCCGCAGTCTTTGGCAGTGGCGGACAAGGCACAAATTCACGCCGCTGACAAGCGAAAGAACGCTTTACTGGCGTTTAACAGTCCGGGTGAGATCGACGTGGCTTTCCCGTAACACCACCTGGGACCCTGACCCGCGGGATGCTTCCCTGGCCTTAAATTTTACAGGCGTCAACTATTATGACGGCGCAGGTTTCTGGTTAGCAAAAGTTTGGGGTAGACGACGCTGAGCAGTTTAGACGGCGCAACGATCTGTATTTCAGGCGGGCACGACAACCGAATGAACTGGCGGAACTATTGTTCGCACCAGGGCATGAATTAACCCTCTGTAATTCGACACATTTCCCCCCGAAAAAAAAAAACCCAGAAAAAAACCTTTGTCCCCATGGCTTCGCTGCTGGCGTTGTGATGTTCTAACCTTGACGTTCACAACTGGCCGCCTGCGCAGCAAACTGGAAAGACCCCAAGCAGCGCGATCACTTTTGCCGAACATCATTTCCAAGGAAACCTCTTGGCCCTGTCGTCCGCCAAGGCGATGCCAAGTGGGTTCAATATTTGTGAAATGGGCGCTGTTTGTGCAGAATCAACGCGGCAAAGAGCTGGGTGTCAACCCAGGCCAACTTGCAGAGCATGAAGTCATCCCGAAACCCTGAAATCCAGCGTCTGCTCGGCACCACCGGCGACATGGGCGAGAAGCTCGCGTACCGGCTGACTTGCTTCCGATCATCCAGACCGTCGTAACTTAGCGGCGAAATGTACGATCGTAACGTCGGACAACACCCCGCTTGGGCCTCGACGCGGTCTAAGACGCCCTTGTGAATAACGGCGGTATTATGTACGCGCCCACCGGTTCGCTAATTAACTCCGATAGCCATGACATTCCGTTGCTACGTGAACCGAATGTTTGACGTTCAGCTGCCGCCTGGAAACCAGGGCATTTTTCGGTTAATTATGAACGAATCCAATATAACTTCTTCCAACGCGCGCGGCCAAAGCCCTGGAACCAACCAAGGTACGGATGTTTGTATTTCAGACGGCCTCGCGCTGGGCACTGTTTTCTGGTTTGGCTGAACACTGTTCCATACACCCTCAGCATTATGGAAGCCGCGGTATTAGCACAGGTTGCGGCTTTCTGGACCGAGACTGCGGCTTCGGCATCATCATGACCTTGATTCCCTAACGACTCCGCACCTGAACCTATGGCCGCACTTTTTTTTGTCGTCTGCTTAATACTTGCCTTGTAATCCGCATGGGTTGTTGTAGCGGGCTACGATCCATCGGTTTCGTTTGTGGGTATACGCACGAACTTTCCAACGGCAACTGGTATTGCAAGTTAGCGCTGGTGTATATTGAAAACCCATTCGTAATATTCCGCTCCTGCTGCAAATTTTTCTTCTGGTACTTCTGCCGCTACTGCACGACTCTTCCCGCCCGCGTCCAAAGCCTCGATGTACTGACATGTTTTTTTCTCAGTAATCGTGCCTTTAATTCCCGACTGCAAGTTGCAGAGCCTGGATCGGCTGGGTAATGCAGCCGTTGATTACGGGTATCGCCGCGGCAAGTTTTCGTACACCGCTGGCCAAAAAACGCAACTCGCACTGGCCCAGTTGTTTCCGCTTTACGGGTCCGGTACGTTGCTGATTCTGGCCTTGCACTGCTGATGTTCATCTGGTCGGCAGCCTTCGTCTGGGAAATGCCGTCACTGCCGGTTTTAACTTCACCGGTGGCGCTTCAATACTGCCGGAGCTGGTGCCCGCATCTTGGACTTGCCCTGTCGCTCTACAAACCGCCAGTTTTATCGCGGAAATTGTCCGCCTCCGGCATTTCTGGCGGTAGATCGTGGCCAAAGGGGCTGCGCGAGTGCGCTTTGGTCTCAGGTCCAGTTTTTCACCTGCGACTGGGCATCATTCCACAGCGATGCGGTCCATTATTCCGCCCTTGACCAGCCAATATCTAAACCTGGTCAAAACCTCGTCCGCTGGCACCGCGATCGTCCTATCCATGACCTGGTTCGGTGTTTTTATGGCACCACCTTGAACCAAGACAGGACAGGCGGTTGAGGTGGTTGCCATCCACCATGGCTTTGTTTATCTCACTCATCAGCTTGATCATATTCGGGATCTCATGAAACATTTATAACCGGCCGTACGCTGAGGAGCGATGATGAGTCTCCCCATCGGAATTGACACGCCCCGTCAGGACCTCGGTGTTACTGGCTTGGATGCGTAAAAACCTGTTTCTAAACCTGGTACAACATAGTGCTGACGCTGGTAGCCGGCCATATCTGGTGATCTACGAGTGCGGGCACTGCTGAACTGGGTGATTCTTGAGCGACGTTTCACCGGCCGAAAGTGCGCTGACTGCAGTGGTGAACGGCCTTTGTTTGGCTGTTTTCGTCACGGCCTGAACTTCTTTATCTACGGATTTTATCCGAATACCCTGCAATGCGCGTTTGACATCATGTTTCGGCCTGCTCGCGTGGCTTTTGTACCTCAGTTTAATTGAGCGCTTTTCCCGCGCCGCAAGTGGTTCGGTGTCTTCGGGCGACCGGCCTGCCGCTGATCGGATACAATCCTGAATTCCCGGTGCTGGTTTGGACCATGGAAGAAAGTTCAGAGCAGCCGATGTGGCGGCCTGATGCTGACGTTTAATCCTTGCCTAGTCGGCATTTTAGCCGCATTGCAATAGGCATCGACTGGCACTTGGCGTCGCTCAGACATGCCTATTATTCGCGGTATGTGTGTCGTCTATTGAAGTCTGGCGTGCTTGTGCCGTTGATTACCGTGCTGTTCATGGCGTCCGTAATGCTACCCTCTATTCCTGCCGGACGGGGTCAACTTTGAAACAAAGCTGATGCGGGCGTTGATCCGTATCACTCTTTGCATCGGCCTATATGGAGAGGTGGTACGAGTGGCCTGCAAGCAATCCGAAAGGTCATATGAGGCTGCCAGCGCTCTGGGCTGGGCCTATTGCGCAAAAACCGGGCTGGTGGTATTACCGCAGGCACTGACACTGGTGATCCCCGGTTCGTCAACACCTTCATTTCCTTATTCAAAGACACCACGCTGGTCCTCATTATTGGCTGGTTTCGATATTTTTGGGAGGCGTGCAGTCGACCAATACACTGACCCAGCCTGGCGCAACGTCACTGACGGAAGTTTACGTCTTGTGGCCTTCTGTTTTCTTTGGATTTTCTGTTTCGGCATGTCCCGTTACAGCCAGATACCTGAAGCGAAATACTCGAGCACGGTCCATAAAAACTTGACGGGACACCAACATGACTGAGCACAACACGGCACAAAACCGGAGAGTGCGCGCACGCTCCGGTTGAATTGACCCACGCCGCACTGACAAGACCATTTATCAAAGCCCCGAATGCATAAATGGTACCGGCTCGTTTTCACGTACTCAAGGGCTGAATCTGATGTGAAAGAAGGTGAGCGGATCGGTTTATTTGTGGACCTCCGGTTTCAGGAAAATCACACATTTTATCCGTGCATAAACCCGGCTGGAAGAAACACCAGCGGCGGTCAGATCATTGTGGACGAATGTCGAGCTTACTGACGATGTGAAGCAGATCGACCCGTGCGCAAGGAAGTCGGCATGGTGTTCCAGCACTTCACCTGTTTCCCGCACTTTGACCGTGCTAGTCGAAACTGCCTGTTTAAGCAACCGCTTTGGGTGCGCAAGGTACCCAAGCGGGAAAGCCCTCGCCAACCGCTAGGGAATCCGGAGCGGGTGAATTCCGGAGCAAGCGGAAATACCCAGTCAACTTCCGGTGCAACAACAGCGCGTTGCAATTGCCCGGGCGCTGTGCATGAAGCCAAAAATCATGCTGTTTGACGAGCCCATCCTCGCGCTAGACCCAGAGCATTGATCAAAAGAAGTATTGATGTTGACTGATTGAGCTGGCCGGCAGTGGTAAATGACGCATGATTTGTGTCACCCACGAGATGGGCTTTGCCAAAACCGTAGCGGACCGGGCTGATCTTCATGGAACCAAAGGCGAGATTGTGGGAGTTGGCGCCGCAGGGGATTCTTTTCGAACCCCAAGAAGCGCGACCACAAGTTTTTGACCAAGATTTTTACAACACTGATACTGAAAGTAGCTGGGTGCAGCTCCACGCCTTGACGAGGGCTGTGCACGGAGTGAACTTATTATCATTACCCCAATCACTGGTTTATAGTGCAGCCGCTAACAGAACTTACGATACTCTATGGCTACCCATCTCCGAAAAGCTACCGCGCCGCGGCTCCAACGTTTTTGGGCGATAAGCACCCTTTTTATTGCTTTTACTGATTAGCCTGCCTGTTGCTTGTTATACTTTGCTCATGTATTTTTTTTCCTCCGGGAGGTCCCTGGCAACATCTCGCACAGCAACGGTCTTGGGGCCGTTATTGAGTAACCACCGTCGTGGCTGAGCGTAAAAGCGTTGCTGTGGGTAGCACGCTCATTGGTAGGCTTGTGCCTGGCTCGTGGTGAATGTGCCGCTTTCCCTGGCAGGCGCATTATTTGAGTGTGCTCTTTTGCTGCCATTTTTTGGCTGTGCCACTTATGTGAAATCGCTTTACGCCTAACCGACTTTCCTGCATTTGCAGGACACTGCAGAGCACCTTGCGTGAACTGGTTTGATTGGCAGCAGCGGTGGACTATTAATTTTCAAATATTCGCTCATTGGCGCGCTTCCTACTCATCACCATGGTGGCTCTATCCTACGTTTACCTGCCTTGCCCGTGCTTCTTTTATGGAACAATCAGTCATGCGCTCATGTGGACCGAAACCCTGGGATTAACACCGTGGAAAATGTTTAACCGGCGTGGCTTTACGTTGGCGCGCCCGACCATTATTGGTGGCGTGTCTTTGGTGTTAAATGGAAACACTCAACGAGTTCGGCGCGGCTTCAGTTTCTTTTGGGTCGTTGACACATTTACCACGGTAATTCTCGCGAACCTGGTTCGAATTAGTTGAGGCAGGTTGGCGGCTGCCTCAGTTAGCCGCCTGCTTACTGGTGTTTGTGTTCACGTTGGTAGTTTCTGGCGCGCCTCGCGCGGTGGCAAACAATACCATGCATCGTTCGTCAGGCACTGCCCAGAATACGCTTTATCGTTCCGGAACAGGCCGTTCTGGCATTTGCCGTCTGTTTCTTACCAACTGCCTGATACGGTTTCATTGGTCCAGCCTGGTATTGCTCGAAATGGCAGTCTAGGGAGATAAGCTCTTGAACCCGTTTTCTGCCTTTGCGTTTTTTAACAGTATTAGCCTTGCTCGGGCGCGGGCGCTAGTCGCCGTTGTCCTGGCTTGTTGCTTAGCTACGGGGCAAAGTTTGAATGCCGCCGCTGCGGTCAGAGGAAGCGAACCGCGTCGCGTCGATGGGATTATGCCAGTTCCGGGGCTCCGTCGTCCGCGTTGGGCATCATGATTCCCTTGGTCTGGCTAGATCCACGGTGAATCTTTTTCTACGTGACAATTATGGTTTATGGTCGGATTAATCTTCACCGGCACAGCCTTTGTGTTGATATATGCGTACGCAGTGCGTTTCTGGGGTAATCTTCAACACCATTGAAAGCCAGCATGGGGAAAGTGACGCCCTTCCATGGATGCTGCTGCACGAAAACACTGGCCAAACCGCTGGCGCGCGGTTGCGTAAAGTGCATACGCCATTTGCGCGGCAGTTTGCTGGCCGCGGGTATTCTGGTATTTGTGGACGTAATGAAGGAAACTGCCTGCCACGTCATCCCTGCGACCGTTCAATTTCGACACGCTTGCCGTACGTGCTACAGTCTGGCGTCTGACGAACAGGCTGCCGAATCTGGCCACGTCAAATCGCTGTTCATCGTCGCTTGTGGCATTATTCCTGTTGTTTATTCTCATGCTTTGGCCAATGCGTCACTCTCGTCCCGGCAAGCGGCACACGCTAACGGCTTAGAGCTTGTCGCGCTGCTGGAAGAGAAATACCTGCGACATATCCAGCGCTCAAAGACACGGGTTGCCTTCTTCTGGCAGAAAAAACACCGGGTACACGGGCAATGCAATGCGCTTCTGACCGTCCGCGTCGTGTGCGCAATACGTGTAACAGACTGCTGGCGCCGAGCCAAATCTCGACATCAAAATACTGGCTTGCTCTGGGCGTTGTGGAACCTTGTCAGTCAGGGGCCGTAACTTTCACCGCCTCCGGGCGCCCATCAACTTTAAAATACTACCTTCAGAAAAATTGCGGGCGTCCAGCTGGCCGAATGGCGTCCCGGACAACGGCCGTCGCGAACGACGCCAATGTGTTCTGTTCACCTGCCCGAAAAAAATTCACGACGAAGGGATCAGCCGGGCTGCCAAATAAAGATCCGTCCGGCGGTGCCTTGTCTGAACATATGCCCTCGCGCATCAAAGCAATGCGAATCCGCCATATAACATCGCTTCTTCCTGGGTCCGTGGTGTCACTAATAGCGTTTCGTATTCAGCTCTTTGAGACCATGCAGCGTTGTCACCCGAATTTGATCACGCAGACGTGCGTCAGACTTGAAAAAAGGCTCATCCAATATACATACCTGCGGCGACGGTGCTAACGCCCTGGCAAGGCAACCCTTTGCTGCTGACTCACCAGATGAGAGTATGTGGGTAA
>Ga0163217_1010573_pt1 | contig 18295 bp, 17 predicted proteins | sample SynspAceP_FD_185933 | JGI IMG/M metagenome (GOLD analysis project Ga0163217, IMG submission 185933) | Saline lake microbial communities from Ace Lake in Antarctica - Synechococcus sp. Ace-P (PacBio error correction) | ecosystem: Environmental > Aquatic > Non-marine Saline and Alkaline > Saline ...
CAAAAAGGGGAAGGAAGGGAAGGACTTTGGGGGGGGGCTTTTTTTTTTTTTTTTTTGGGGGGGGGGGGTTGGGGGAAAGGAACGGGATCGTTGGGCCCGCCTGCCTGGCCTGGTCACAGTTTTTGGGGGCTGGCGTCCCCCCCCGGTGGGATCGGGCATCCGCACAGCCCTTTAACGTCGATTCCCCTCCCTGCCCTGGGCCCCGCTGGGGTCGGAATCCCGAATTTCCCAGTCGCCCCGCGGCACTGTGCGGATCTACAGCACCCTGGGGAACCCCAACCTGCTGGCGGGGCTATCTGCCCCTTGCCGATCCTGGCGCTGGCGTGGTGGCCCTGCTGCGTTTGGCGGGGCGTAGGTGGGCCCGGCCATGTTTTCGCGCTCACCTCCGCTGCCTATTGGGGCAAGTAAACGGCCCTTCTACTTCCACCTACAGCCGCGGAGGCTGGCTGGGCCTGGTGGGCAGCACCCCTTTGGGGCAGCCTGGGACCTTGTTTGCTGGTCTGGCGCTGGAATCCCGGAACCAACTGGCCCCGTGCTCTTGGAAACGCCTGTTTCCGTTGTTGCTTGCTAGCTGCTCGAAGCTGGCTCTCTGTCTTCTGGCGGTAGCCGATCGCCCTGGTGGAGGCCGCTGCAGGTGGGCGGCTGGATTCGAGTTTGCTGGCAGGGTTTCGGAAGACAGCTTCCAACAATTTCCCCGCATCAACGTCCTGGAATTGGCGGTCCTGCAGATGATTCAGGACCGCCCTGGCTGGCATGCGGCCCGGGGAACACGCCTTCACCTGATCTTACCCCCTCTACCACAGCCCAAGTTCAATGCCTCAGCGCCTATTCGCCTTCCCCTGGAACTGGCCCGTCGAGGGGGGGGCTGCCGGGGCTGCTCGCCGGACTTGGCCTGTTCTGGAGCAGTGTCCGCTGGCCGGGCCCTGAGCCAGTTGCGCAGCCCCGGCAGGCCTGGCCCTGCCGGCGATTCGGGCCCTGGCGGCCATTAGTCGGCCTCGGGGTGCAGGGCCTCACCGACGGGGACGATCTTTATTTCCGGCCGGAAGTTCCAACTGACCGCTTGCTCTGGCCTGGCCACCCTGGCCGTCCTGCCCCACGTCAAAGATGAGGCGCGAAACCACCTGAAAAGCGTTGGAAGCGATCGCAAGGTCCCTGCTGGCTGGCTTCGATGCCGGCCAGAACCCACACACCTGCCGACTGGCCCGCCTGCGCGGCGATGGACCGCCTGGTTCACCGTGGCCGAAGGGCAGGAGGTCCGGGTCAGCCATCTGGGCGGCGAGCGGGGGGCCGGAGCGTTTTGCGCTGGCGCTGACAACACAGCCTTGCCAGGCCCTCGGCCCCGGAACGCAAGCCCGATCTCGCAGCGGGCCGCCGTCCGGGGCCAAAGCGGGCATCGAGCAGGCAAAACCGCCGATCAAGAACAAGGCAGGGCCCTGCGGCCGCCGCGCTGGCCATGCCCTTGCCCCAGGTTTTGGTCACCGCGATGACGCACGGCCCCTGCGCGGGGCCCATGGCGACCCTCTCAGGCAACAGCGCCCGGCAATCGGTGGTGATCAGCGGCACGCGCAGCATCGGCCTTGGGCCAGGATTCGGCCGGCCGGGACACACGCGCTGCGGAGGTTCTTTGGGGCTGCTGCTGTCGCTCCGGCTCCGCTGCGACATCGGGCGCGACGCCTTGAGCTCTTCCCTGGAGATGGCCGATGGAACGCCGCGGCGAAATCCCCCCTTGCGCAGGCCGATCTGGCAGGCCCTAGCCGCAGCCAGCCTCTGCCAAACATCAAAAGGCCGCTGGCGGTGGACCCCAACTTCGGCGCGGCAGGCTTGCCCGGCTCGCGCCGACGGTGGAACGCTCTGGCCGCCAACGGGGAGACGCCGAAAGCGCCAGGCCGTGCTCGACGCCTCGGCCCTCGTCTGGCGGGCCACTGGTGGCACGGTGTCCGCCGCGGGCGGCCCGGTGGCGAAAGTCTGCGGACTCGGCGCCCTACGCAGCCTGCCGGGCGCTCGCGAGCGCGGCCGCCCTGGGCCATGTCGTAGGCAGCAGCGTGACTCCCGTAGGTGCCTGTCAGGGACTGGCCGCCGCGGACGATGCCGATCAACAGCCTGCCGGATCAGGCCGGGTTGAGCCGGGGAGGCTGGCGCGGGGGCGGCCAGATGGGACGACAAGTGATTCACCTGGTCCTGCTCGGCCGCCTGAGCATCAACCGCAGGAGTGGTTCGGTGCCGCTTGGCCCCGCACCAGCACCCGGCCGGAGCCGGCCATCCGAGGCTTCCGCTGCTGCCACTGCCCGGCGTAATGGCTCACTCTGCTGCAGTGCCTGGCGGCGTTTTCCAGGGCGGGACGATGACATTGACCAAGATCCCGCTGGGGTAGGGACGGGAAAAACTGCTTCTCTGCATCTCACTCAGCCAGGGACCCAGCCGGCCATGGGATCAGGCTGGCCACCTGCAAGGTGCTGTGAGCAGGCCTCGCCCGCTCATGCCGCGTCGCTGCAGACGAAAGGAAATTGTGGCCGGAATTGTTCACCCTTCGCCCAGGGCCGCACCGCCTGCCTCTACATGGCGGCGGTGGACATGCTGGTCGCCGACGGCGTGCGATCGAGTAAAGGCCGCCACGGCCCTGCCAGTCCCGCTCGAAGCCTGAGGTTGGACATGTCACCAGTGGCCACCAGGCGGTTGTCCCGCAGCTGGGCGGCTTCCTGCCAGGGCCCCCCGCCAGAGAAAAGAGATCTGATCGCGTCACCACCCGGCCGCGGCCATCGACGGCCAGCATGCGATCGGCATCGCCATCATAAGGCAAAGCCCATCTGGGCCCTGAACGCCAGCACAGCTGGCGTAATGGCTCCAGGTGGTGCTTGCCGCAACCCACATTGGATGCGGCGTCCACATCGGGCTCGCAATGGCGTCACTGGGGTCGGGCCCGGGGCCCGGAACACTCAACGCCAACAGGCGGTGGCCGATCCCCAGCAGAGAATGAGAAACGATTTTGCAGCCCTGCAGACGGCTTCCCGCCACCGCCTCTCCAGCAACGCGGTGCTGTAGATCAGCCAGCAAGTCCGGTGCGTTGGTGGGCCGGGCCGCAGCGGGTAGGCCCCAAATCTTTCCCCCCGGTCGTTCGTGGCGGGTGGCCCAGGCCTCACCGCGCACCGCTTCCGATGGCCTGGCTGCACTCTCTGCTGAGTTTGGGCGCGGAAGGAGCCGAACAACTTGATGCCGTTGTCTTCCGGTGGGTTGTGGCTGGCGGAAACCATCAAACACCTCCGGCCGCTCCCAGGCGGCGGATGCTGCCGGGAACCGCCGGGGTAGGACAAACGCCCGAGGTTCCACACTTCACGGCCCCTGCAGCGGTAGGCCGCCGTCAGCGCCGCGGAGAGCGAGAGATCGGACTGCTGGTGCGGGAGTCCAATGCCGATCAGCACGGGCCCCTTGGCCGGCAGACACAATGGCCCGCACCAAGTCGCCCAGCCTGCAGGGCCAGCGCTGGGGTGATCAGGGTGCCGACCCGGCCACGATGCCATCGGTGCCGAAACCGGGGGTGGAGGAACCCGCTGGGTGGACCGACGGGAAGGGACGCCAGCTCCGTATCCGGAGCACCTAATCGCTGGGCTGCAGGTTACGGCCGCTGCGGGGGGCCACCAGCGCCCAGCGCACGCAATTCAGCGGATGGCCCAGAGCAAACAGCTGCCCACCACCCAGCCCGGCAAGGGCTGGAGCGGCCAGATCGGCGCAGGGCCACACAAGCCCATCGGTCAGGACGCACCGCCACGGGCCCGGCGGCGCTGGGCAAGCTCCGGGCAGGGTGGTGAAACGGGCTGGAAGCGATGGAAACAGGCCCATGGGTGCGGTGAAGCTGTCCCCCAGAAATGCCCGGCAGCTGAGGAAGGCCTCGGCCGCTCCGTCCCTCTCCGTGCCCCCAACCCCCTGCCATCGCCTCTCCAAGCGCGGGGGCCTGCTGACCCTTGCCCTACCATCGTGGGCAGCGGCGCCGTGCTCTTGCCTCGGCGCCAGGCCCTCAAGCGGCGGCCCCCCTGCGACCCCCGCCACACCCCACTCGGAGCGAACTGGGTGCGCAAGTCGCCGCTGGATCCCGATCCCGCAGCGCGACGGAGGCCAGCCACTGCTGCTCCACGTGCTGGCGCCCAAGGCCGAACCCCACCCGGGAGCGCGCCTCCTGCTGGCCTGTCAGGCCTGGGGCAGCGACCTCTGGCGGCAACTGGTGCTCAAACTCGGGACGCTCAGGCCGCCCAGCGGACCTGGCGCAGGACGGCGAAGCCGAACTCCTCTGGCGTCAGCTGCTGCGGCGTTCCGCCGGCTCCGCCGGGGACCGCGATGCGCTGTAGTCGCTGGGTCGCCAGGGAACCCAGCAGGCGAGCGCTGCTGCAGCAAACGCTTCCGGCCCATCCCGCGCCTTAGCCGCCGCCCGTGGGAGGCGCGGCCCCAGCCCGGACGCCTGCTGAGAGGGAGCCCCTTCACCTGGCCCGTTGGGGCGCGCGCTGGCCGGGAGCGGCCGGCAAGATCGGCGGAGGCCTGCGTCCTCCAGGGCTGCCACCTCAGTGCCACGGCCCGCAGCCAGCTGGCCGGAGCCCTGGCGGCAGCTGGGCGATGGGCGCCCGGAGCCCTGGCCTGCCTCGGTAACCAGCCGGCGGGTAACCAGCCCCGGCGAGGCCGCCACTGAGCTGGCCCTGGCCGCACCTTGCTCGCAGGGCCAAGGGAGCAGCACAAGCAGGGAAAGCGGAGGCGGATTGCTGGCCCTGGCCGGCGCGCAGCCCCGCAGCTTTCTGGCGGCCATGGAAGCCGACCCGCCTGCTCAGTCAGTAGCCAGAGGGCTGACGCTGCTGGACCCGCTTTGCCAAGGCCCGTGTGCAGCAGACACGCCGCCCGGTGCAACGGCCCCGCCGCGCCATGCGGAGAGCGGCACGCACACGCGCACTCGCAGTCGTGCTGAGCCTGGCCCAGCCGATCCCGGCAGCTGGGAGTTGCAGTGGGACCCTGGGCCCGCCCACTGCTGCTGGAGCAGCAGTGGGGCCGCAAGCCGCAAAAGCGGTTCTCGGCGACGCTGGCCCGCCCGAAGGGCTGCCAGGAACCCCAGGCAAAGCGCGCCAGCGTTCTGGCTTGCGTTGCGAGGCAGTGTCCAGGGTCAGAGCGCGCTGGCTCGCCGCCGCTGGCAGGCCTGCTGCTGCGGCTCCCCCCTGGGGGTACTAGGCTGCGCGCCAAGGTGAGGCTGGGCCAGGGGGAAACGAGCCTCCTGCTCGCAACCGTGAACCAACCGCGGCCATTGGAACCGCTGAAGCTGGCAAACCGCCTGCAAAAAAAAGTGTTGGGGGGGGGGGGTTGAGCCCTCGGCTAGGATCAGCTTTTCTGGCGGCCTGGCCAGCCCCTGGAAGCCTGGGAAGATGTGGCGACACCAGCGGCGGCGAACGAGCCCACAACCCGGAACTGCTGGTCCGCTGGAGGGCGGCTGCGTCAGGGTCGGCGATGACTGGACGCGGGGCCTGGACCAGCTTGGAGGCGGGCCGAACCTGCGCTGGATTGCCCCCTCCTGTCCGAGCAGCCTCGACGCTGGAGGCGTTCACGCTCCATCCCGTGCGCTACGGAGAAACGGTGTTTCTCTCCAAGGCGCCCGGCGGCGGGGATCGATCCCAGGTTTTTTTGCTGGCTGGTGGCCAAGCAAGGCATCCGCTTCGCCGCGGCGGTGACGTCAGCAGCAGGCGGCCGTCCGGCCCTGCCTGCAGCTGATGCCGGCACCGCCGCCGAGCTAGCCGGCAAGCCGCTGAGGGCAACCGAGGCCAGCTGGCAGCAGACCAGCCAATTAATGTCCGCCTGGGAGCAGCGCTATCTCGCTGAAAACTGTTGCGCCTGTGGCAGGGCAATCCGCTTTCTGGCGATCGGCCAGTTACAGACGCCGGTCCGGGCCGTGCAGGGCTGGCTTGAGGCCACCAGCTGCAACGGACCGGAGCTGTTGGGTGGAGGCCATTCCCTTCCGCCGAGACCCGGCCACTCTCACACGCACAAAGGTGCTGGGCAACTCTCTGGACCTACCGCAGCAGTTTGATGGGCTGCTTGCGCTCGCGGCTCCCTAAGCCTGCGGGCCCGAAGATGCAAAACCGGCCAGCAGACCCGAAGCATCACGTTAGGCGCTCAGGGCAATGGCGGCAGGGATATGGGCGGCGGCACAATTCCCCGAATTGCGCGTCAGATCAACGCCCGGGCACAACAGACCGACGCTGGCCAGAAATCCAGCAATGTCGGCGCAGCAACACTCAGCCGGCAGCAGATAAAAGGGCGGCGATGGTGAACCAGAAAAGGGTCAAGAAACAGGTCATACACGCCGGCTGGCGGCATCAGTGCCGAAAGCTGGCGCACTCAGCAATGATGGCATCGTGCAGACGCGACGACGACCAGGATGGCCTGAAAACATTCCCAGGCGTCCAGTGAAAATATGTGGATTGAGGTCCAGGGGTCCAGAGCAGGGTTTTAGGCGGTGAAATCCAGCGTCGACCAATGCATGCCGAGCAATAGACACTGAGACCGCCAGCAAGAGCAGGCAGCAAGCGAGTGCCCGCAGCGGCACCATGGTGAAGTTGAACAGGGCTTTCAAGCAGGCGCAAACGGCCAGGGCAACGGCTTTGGCACCACCCTGGGGCGGCCGGCCACCGGCAGCGATCTCACAGGTTGGGAGCTGGGTGGAAAGGGCGGGGTTCATCGCGACTCCAACACCGGGCGATGGCGGTCGAGCGGGCAAACTGGGATAGCAGCTGGCTCACAGACCAACAGCGCTGGGCATCGAAGTTGAGCTGCCAGGAGGGAAGCGCTGCTCAAGGCGCCGCTGGGAGCAGACGCTGGTAACAGATGCCGCAGTCAACGCAGCGTTGGCGGATCGATGCGGAATTTCGCCCGTGGGCCCTGTTCCCAGCTGCAGACCCAGACGCCTCGAAGCCACTGCCTCGGCGGCGGCCAGCTCGTCGATGTCACCGGAGAGTTTCAACAACGCAATCGTGCCGCTCCGGTTGGGTGCCGATCTGGGCCCGCAGGATGCTTGGCGGCGATGTCGTAATCGACCGCCAGCAGCGATAGGTGATCGGCTGGTGCAACGCACCGCCTCCGCTGGGGAAAATGAATGGTGAGAACGGTGCTTCACCGGAAATGGCCGCGGTGCGATCTTCAGTTGGCGGCCCGGCCGCAGCCTGGGGCGCTTGCCAGAGTGCAGACCAAGGTGACGCACCTTTGGCCGAAGCGATGGCGCATGCGAACAACCGTGAACCCGGCCTCTGCCGCTGCTCGGTCGCAGGGAGAGGGTGTTTGTTGGCGGCGATCGCCGCGCCCTCGGTCTGCTGCTTGTTTCCAGCTGACCCGCGGCGGACTGCAATCCCCAGGCACCCCTGGAGCAGATGGCTTCGTCGCTCCCCCTGGACGCTGCCGGTGGCGTTGGCGCAATGGCCGCCCGAACGATCCTGGAGTTCTACGCCGACTGGTGTGAGGTGTGCCGGACGATTGGCACCGGCGATGGAAGCGATCGAAACCGAGCATCGCCGGCTGCCGTCCGACCCTGGTGCTGCTGAATGTGTGACAAACCCCGTTGGAGCCCTGAGATTCGAGCGCTACGGCCGTCAACGGCATCCCCAGCTGGAGTTTTTCGACAAAGACGGCCAGGTTGGTCGCCGCTCGCTCGCGGCCGCAGCCAGCTGAACTCGAAAACACGCCACGCCCTGATCGATGCACCCCCTGCCGGATCTGGCGGGAAATCGGCACGGTCAGCAGGCCCTGGAGGAGACCATCTCCCCCCTGGCGGGGCCGCGCAGCAACGGTTAAGCGCCCTTGAGCGCCCTAGCCCCCACCACTCCACACCACCCGTTTCTTTGCCGCCATGGACCGCTTCGGTCGAGCTGATTGCCGCCACCCCCAATCCGCAGCTGTGCGTCTACGCCGGCATGCACCAGGCTATTGCGAAGCGGGGTTCGTCGCTGCCGATCGCAGCGCCTGGCCCGAGAAGACCAGCGCTGGTGAGATTCTGCGTCAAACGGCTGCCTGGCCGGGGACGGGGCACTAACGGAGACCCATGGAACATGCCCAGATCGTGCTCAACGTGGCTGGGTTTCCCCCAACTCGGCTGATGCAGCAGGCCCGAACCCACCGGGTGGGCGTGAGCTTCCGATGTGCAGTCGATGCGCTACAACGGGCGAGCCGGATCTGTCGGGCCGCCCAAATGGCGAACTTGAGCTCGAGGAGGTTTTTTATTTACGGCCGGTCCGGCAGCTTACAAGCGCCGCCAGGGCAAGAGTACGCCTACAGGACCCGAGGAGCAACGGCAGGTCGACCTGGCCTGGCCTAGGCCAGCCGCGAGCCGGTTACCAGCGACCTGCTGGCGCGCCCGGCTTCGCCCCAGGAACATGCCCGGGGCATCCTCCCCTTCGAACTACCGCCAGCACTTCGTGGTCAGTTTCCACCCTGCGGGCGTTGCCTGCACTTTCTCTGCGATCTGCGCGCCAAGCTCGATGCCCAGCTGGAAAATTCCGCTCAGCTCTGCGCCTGATCTGGCCCCAATCTCGAAACCTGGGCGCCGGATTTTGCCGCCTGGTCAAAACGAGAAAAGCGCCTGCCAAAGCCCGCCTAGCCCCCCTGATCTGGGCTGCCTGAGCCAAGCAGTGCCGGGGGTTCAAGGGTTCACATTCGGCGAGGGTCACCTCGCTCGGGCTGGTCTTGATATTTGCCCTGGCCGATCGCTGTAGGTGGTGTCGCAGGGTCGCTTCAAAGACAGAGCTGGCAAATGCCTCGTTGGCATAGGATGCGGCCAGTCGGACACCGGAAGAATTACTGAAACTCCAGGGGTGCGGTGCCCCTCCACTCGCTTCGGCCGGCCGTGGTGTTGACGATGATCCCCAGGGCGGGCATAGGTGCTGCTTGCCAAGGCAGATACGGTGATGTTGGGCGCTCCCGCAGGCGCTCCAGGCAGCAACCCAGGCCGTAGGATGGGCGCGGAAGAATGAAGAGTCGCCGTCCTCGTCGTTGGTGGAGCGCGGCAGGGTTCGAGGTTTGGCAGGAATTGAACGCGTTGGGGTTCATCACCGTGCCCGCACATGCCGAAAGATCAAGGAATTCGTTAAGCCGAAAGGCGCAGGTCGTAGCCGTAGGAGGAGCAGCCGAAAGCTCAAGTACCGGCCGCCCGCGCCGCTTGCGGATCGAGGTGAACGCACCAGGCTTTGGCTGGAACGGTTCGATCATTCCTCCGCGGCGCTGGGCGTTGATTCCAGCGGTCACACTTGAAGCATCCTTAGGCACCAGCACCGGCCAACTGGGTGACCTGATCGGTGCGCATCGCGGATCAGGTCGGCTGGCATGGACGGCCCGGTGAGGATCACAAACGGATCGAGCTGGGCTTGGTCGTGGTGTCCAGGGTGGACACCACGTCATCGCCGGAAGGTTTTTAAAAAGCCCAGGGCGATCGCCAAGGACCGATTCGTCGAGCACTACCAGGTCGAATCGGCGCCGGCGAGCAAGCTGCTCGCGCTGAAGGTCCAGGCGCCCGACCGCAGCGCCGATCGGGCCGGATCGGTGAGCGATCAGCGGCTGGATGGAATCCGGCAGCTGCTCAGCGCTGGCCGCATCCACTGGAGGCGTCCGCACAGCCAGAAGACTGCGCTCCGGGCCCTGGTCCGACGCCGCCTTTGAGAAACTGGCTGATCGGACCACGGCTGCCCGTCGGCCGTGCGCAGGGCCTGGCTGAAACACACCATAAAACTGCACGAAAGGCCGCGGTGTGAACCTGCAGGCAATCCTTCGGGCCGGGCCGCTGTGACCTGCTGCGGGGGGAGGGTGGCAGGGCCGGTGGGCGCACCTGGGCCAGGGGCCGCAAACGGATGGGCGGGCCTCCTGGTGAGGGGTGATCATGGCCCTGGGCCGTCATGCAACCACCCGCTGGGCACAGCGAAAACCGAATGTAGCGGGGTGTCGAGCCCGGAAACAAGCGGGAGCAGCAACACATCCCTCGCGCAAACAGGCGTAAACTACTGCCGTGGCTTGCGCTCATGGGAATGCTGCCAGGCTGGTGGGATCCAAGCATTAGTGTCCGATTGCTACGTGGCCCTGACCTGGGGCGATCCGTAAGCTTTTCCGTTCACATCGTTCGCCGTCATGGTCGGGCGCAATGCGCGGATTTCAGCCGCACCAGCACCACCCAGCAGCTGACGACCACGGCGTCGGCTCCACGGCCAGCCGGAGCACCACCCTGCTTGAAGTGATTGCGTGGCCTCAGTGGGCTGCAACCCTTGAGTCAGTGGAGCCGGGGCAAACAATCTCTCCCTGCGATCCAGCCGACGCGGGTCCTATGCTCCTCCGCGCGGAGCGCGTTCGCAACTCTTCCAGGGTTTAACGAAAATCGGTGAGGAGAATCACCGTGGCGTTGGTTTGCGGAAAAACTGTCGGGGTGGCTCTCCGCCTGCTCAACCGGCCAACGCTCACCGATCGCTTCTATGCACGCCGAGTTGCCTTCACCGGGTGGAGATGGTCGCGGCAACCGGCCCACCTCGGTGCGTTCGGCGATCGAGCAAGGACGCGCAGCGTCGGGGCTTCCTGCTGTGGTGCAGGGGCCTCTCGCTCGGCGCATCCTCCAAGACGAAACCGATGATCGAAAACCCTCACCCACCGGGACATGGTCGTCCCGCTGGGTGAGCTTTCCCTGCTGGTGCTCTGCCGGACTTCGGCCGTGCCGGGTGCCGAAGGGATCACCCATTGATCTGCGCCTCTCGCACAATCATCGCAGAAGCGATCGGCCTCCACCCGCGTCACGAATCACGCCCGCCTTGCTCGGCGACCTCCGCCAGGACGGCCTGGTCCGGGTGGAGCCGCAAGAAAATCACCGTACTTCGATCCGGTGCCCTGGCGAAACGATTAGCTTGAGCTGGCCACAGCAGCGCCGCAACCCGCGGCCCGATACTAGGAGCTCCTCGAGCTGAACCGTGTCCGCTGGCTGCTGAATCTCGCTCTGCTGGTGCGGGTGGCTGCTGGCCACCCTGGGCGATCGGTTGGCAGCCGGGTTGGCAAGGCAGGCTCAGCTGTTCAATCTGCGCCCCGCAAAAACGCCGTACTGATCACGGTGCTTTCACCGCAGTCCTGATCACGCGCGGTGTCGCTGGGGCTGATGCTCGCGAGTCCAGCAGCCTGCGGGTTGGGCTGTTTGAACTCGGACAGCCTGGGAGGCAGAAACTGCGTGACAGCCGCAGCGCCCTTTGATCGCAGCGCCGAGGCCTTAAAAGCAGCAAAGCCGCCCCGGAACGCAGCACCGAACGGCCCAGCGCAGGCCCAGCCGGGGGGTGGTCCGGGCCGAACAGGGCCGTTCAAGCAGGCACGCCACGCAACTGGCCTCCGTCGAAGTTCAGGCCGGCAGCGCCTTGCGCAGGAACTGAAACCCCTGCAGGATCAGCGCAAGCAACTGATCAGCGAGCGCGACCGGCCTCAACGGCGAATCGCCAGCCGGGATCAGGACATCCGCCGCAAGCGAAAGCAGAACTCTCCAGGGTCAGGGCAAGCAGATCAGCGCCGGCGAAAAGCCGAATCAGTCGCTGGAGGAGAACCTGATCGCCTTCAGGCGCGGGGACGTGGTGATCAGCAGCGGCCAGCGCTCGCCACCGTCAAAGGTCCGCCATCCAGCGGCGAGCGAGGGCCAAGCCCGTGACTCGAAGAGGCTGCCTGCGCCCAAAGCCAACGTGGCCGCCCTTTCGATCGGGTCCTGCCGGGAACAGCGGCCCAGATTCGCCAGATGCTGCTCGTTCACCCCGTGGCGATTCGAAAGACCGTGGAAGGCCTGATCAGCCAGGGACGGTGCCCTGGGTGGTGAGCATCCGCTCACGCGCCAACCGTGCTGCCGGGGACGAGCGCCAGGTGCTGGCCCTTTCCCGATCTGCGCCGCCAGAACCGTCAACGGTGACTGCGCGGCCGGTGAGGTAATGGCCCCACAATCTCGAGGGGGAGGAGCTCCGCCGAATCAGGTGCGCAACCGCTCACCTGCTGCTGGGCGGCCTCCTTCGCCAAAGCACAGCGCCAGGGATCCGTGGTCGATGGGGTTCAGTTCGATGTGAATCTGTCACGCAGCTCGGCCGTGAGTCTCAGCGAGCGAAACGGCCGGTCAGAGCGTAAGCTCGAAGCGGTGGCACTGCGGAATTGCCGACACCGCCGATCCGAATCTTCCTGGAGCTGCGTCGTGTGGGGGGAGAAAAGCAGTGGGGACGCTGTTTCAAGTCCCCAGCAGCCCGGCGACCGCATGAGCGCAGCTCCCGCGCGCACGGGAGCGCTTTGCCCGGCATCGACCGGGCCGGAGCAAGTGTGGTCTGGTCGCAGCGACCCCTGACCGCCAGCGGATCGCAGGTGGCCTTGGATCTCAGCCCGGAGGACACCAAAAAGGGAGCTCGCATGGCTGCAAGAGCGTGACTTGGCGCGGATCCTGCTGGGCAATGCACCGGCAGCAGGGACCTGGCTGGAGCAGCTGGCGCCCCTCGCTCCGGTGCTGCTGAATCGAAGGACGGGGCGCACCGCTGGCGCCCGTTCCGCCGCTACCTGGGCAGCTGTTCCAGGCACGGGGCTGGAGGCGGTTAGCTGCCGATGGGCCTGCGCAGCCACGCACGGCCCTGGGACGAACGTCGTCGCCCAGTTGTTTGGTGGAGGCAGGCCGCTGGGGCCCCCGCACTTGAGCGCGAGACTGGAGCGACAGGCCTTGGGGGCACTGGGAGACCTAGAACCTGAGAACTAAAACCTGGAACTTAGATCTTTCGCCGCGGACCGGTAAAAGGCGTATCGCTGGCCTGGTTCGAGCTGTATCGGCCCTTGAGCAGAAACCGCAGCAAGCGCGTCTGAATAGGGCCACGGCCGAGGCAGGGCTCCACACTCATTGCTCGCGCGGTCGAAGGCCCAGCGAAACGAACCACTGGCGAAATCCGCCCGCGCCACCACCTCGGCCGCTCCCCCAGCTTCTGGCTGAAGCTCTGATGCAGCACCCGCAGTCTGGGCGGTGGTGGCAGGCAGAGCGACTCCACGGCAGCGGGGTCGGCGAACAGGATGGGGAGCGCCCCGTCAGGCGGGGTTGGGATTTGAAAGCTGTTGAGGCGGTTGCCTGCCCGCTGCGTAGCCGTAGAACGCTGAATCAGGCGAGCCAGCCAGTACCCTCCTCGAAGCACAGGCCATCGACACAGGACTTCGGCGCCGGAAAGAAAACGGCCTGCACAGGAAGACGGTGCGCTCACTGCGCCACGGCAGGATCGACGAATGGGGCTACGATGCCCCGATGCGTCAAGTCGGCGAACTGCTGGCTTGCCGAGTTTGCTCGATGTGCTGCGCAAGGCCGTTATGGCGCGTCCGGCGCCACCTCGCGGCGGCAGCCGCAGGCGGCCCAGAGGCAGGTCCATGTCGTCCAACGAGTACAGCAAACTGGGTGGGGCTTCAGATCAAACCAGTCGAGAGGGCACGAAAAAATCGAACCAACCCGCTTTCGTTCATGAATGTGGTGGGCATCAGCAAGCGCAGGCGCCGAGCGCCCTGACGCAGTCCGGCGAACCTCCTTCCCTTTCAGTTTGGTGTTGACGCCGAAAAACTGACGCCTTCCCGGCTGGGCCAGGCGCTTGCTGGCAGGGCCATGAAAGCCGACGTTGTGGGCGAGTTTTTGGCATAGTTGCTGCCCGGATTTCCCACCCAACCAGACAAACTGGAGAATCCCCAGCGGGGCAGGAGCGGCAGTCATCGGGCCATGCGGAGTGAAGCTCAGTGCGCTCGGCGCTGTGGTGGCGGAGCCGCAAGGGGACGAGAATACTCACGCCCTTGCCAAACTTTCGGCAGGCCGCTTGAGGAAGCCGCCCGGCCCGATCAGGACGGCGAAGAGCCGGCAAGGATTCAGGGGCAATTCTGCCGAAGCAGACTCTGAAAGCAGGCTGGCGCTGATGCAGACGTTCTAAAAGTGGGACTGTTCTTGAAAGCAGGCCGTTCTGAAGCAGGGACAGAACCCGCTGATGGTCTCCGCTTCAGGCCGTCACAGGCAAGCTCAACGGGCCCGGCCACTGGACGAAGCCGTTGGCGGGGCGACAGCGGGCTTTCGGCGGACGTGGCTTCAAGAGGAAGCAAGCCTTGCAGCGAAGCCGCTTCCTGAGGCGCGAGCCTCGGAGACGAGCGGCTCAGCGGACTGAGCCATGGCCTGGCTGGTGGTTGGGCCGTGGACCGTTTTCGGTATCGAATCGCCTGGCGGATTCCTGCTCGAACTCCCGGGAAAGCCGACTAAAAACCTTTAAGAGTGCGCCAAGGGTGGCGCCCCAAGCTCCGGCAGGCGTGGGCGCAAAACACCCAACAGGCCGACAGCTAGCGATCACTGCATCTCCGGAAGACCGATTCCGAAAAAATTCATGGCCAGAAGGGCTAATGGAGCTGGAAGCGCGGCAGATCGCTCAGTACCGAGGCCGTTCCAGTTCACCGTGAATCCATCGAGCCACAACGACTTGTTTGTACAGCTGCAGGATCACCATGCAGAAAGACCCAGGAACAGAACTCATGAAGATGCCCATCACCGGGGTCGTCCCAACCCGGCACGACCTTGCCGTACTCGAATTGGAGCGGGCGAAGCAGGTTCCCCAAGGGAAGTGCGTTGGGCCATGGCGGCTGAACCTCTCTGACACAGGTGTCTGGGTCGGGTTACTGTAAAGCTCCCAGCCGCTGACCGAGCCCGCCCGGTCGAGAGTTTGTGATGGAACAACCGGCCCTGTCCTGCCCGTCTCCCAGCCCCCACCTGTGACAGAAACCTCCCCCGCCCCTTTCGATCGCGATCACCGTGCTGCTGGCGCTTGGCGCTGACAGGTTTTGGCGTGTACCTGGCCTTCGGTCCGCCCTCCAAGGGCCTGCACCCGACGGTTCAGAGCGCGATCACAGGACGACTGAGCCCGAATCGCGCCAGGTCACCAACTCCCAGGCCGAGCCGCTCCGGCCTCGCTTGACGCCCAGCGGCCAGCAGTGGCTTTCGTTGACCGGCATTCAGGCGCCCCAGTTAGCTGCACCTCCCGCCGAGCGCCAAGGTCTGGCGCACAGGGCGAGAGGTCTGGCTGTGAGTTGCAACACGCCTGCTCCGGAATCCGGGCGCAGGCCACACAGCTGCAAGCGCTCGCTGCCCAGGTAAGGAATCCGCCCGCCGCCCGCCGCCCGGCCGCACATTCCGGCGGGGCTGGCCCGCAGCCAGAAGAGGCTCCCGGACCTGCACCGGCCGCGGCCGGCAACCGCCGCCCTGGGCGCCAGCCACGGCGGGCAGGGGCATGAAGGCAAGCCCAGCGGTTGCCACACGCCCTGAATCGGACACCGAGGATCAAGGCCAGCTGGGGCTTGCCGCAGCAACGACACCCCAGCGCCTGCCGCGCGCGGCCGCGACAGGGGGCCTCGGGGACATCGAGCAAGCACCGCCAGCTCCATCGTCCGCGGCCGGCTGGCGACCGCACTGATGGCAGGGACCTCCCAGCGGCTGGCCTCCGCCGCGGCGTGCAGACCCGGGCACGGGCCGCTCCAGCAACGCCACGAGAGGTGTCCGCCGCCCAGCGCAAGCCTGCTGCTGCAGGGGCAGCTCGAGCCGCACAGCTCATGGCTGCTGGCGCAGTCGACCCGCAAGGTCAGCTCAAGCCAGGGGCTGCCGGCCGCAACTGCAGATTCCCAAGCCGCAGGGCACTGCTGCGCACTGGCCGCGCCAGACCAGTCGGCAGCGAGCGGCCCTGTTTCAGCCACCTGGAAAGCTCGCCCCTGCAGCTCAGGTGCAGGGGGTGATCGCGGTATGTCCCCCGCCAGATGCCAGGCATCCCAGAATTCGCCCGCGCATCCCGCCAGCGGCGCCATTCGAGCAGGGCTGGGCAAGCTTGGGGGGAGGAGGGCGTCCGGCAACCGCCAAGCTCGCTCACCCCCCGGCGGGGCGAGTTCGCGCGGACGCAGCCCATTGCCCAGCCCGCCAACGGCACCAGCTGATCCGTTGCCGCGCTGCAGGGTGACGGGTCCTTCGATGGCGGCCGGGCAACATCTCTCCATCCCGTTCATGGCCAGCGCCGTGCTCGGCTGACGCCTACAGTATCGCGCGGCCAGAGACCAGACGACGCAGGGCCAGCGCCGCACCCCACAGCGCTGGCGAGCTGCACCCACTCCCTCCCGGCCGCCGTCGCTGGCTGGGTGAAGGCGCTGATCACCCTGCCCACCAAAAACCCCCTTCCGCAAACAGCTACCGTGGCGGAAGGCCGCCGGCAGGGCTTGCAGCCTACGCCAGCCACCAGAAGCTGGCCAGGGCCCTGCCGGCGCTGCCGGTCAACTCAGCAGGCCAGGAGCGGCCTGATCGCGCTGGCAACCGCGCCTGACGGGCGGAGGCGCGGAAGTGCCAACTTGGGTTCCGGCCTGCTCGGATACACGTCGGGGATGGCCGTGCCCCGGCAAAACTGTCGTGGAACTGCTGAAACAGCAGCGCTCGCCAGCGACCGTGTCCCGCTGGCGTGGCACGACTCGGGGGTTTGGCCAGCGGTTGGAACGAATGGCCGACAGAGCAAAAGGCGCCCAACCAGATCCGCCTCCGCAGCAGACGCTCCAGGCTGCGGTTGTGACCTTTCTTGATCCGGCCGACTGGGTGCACAGCCGCGGTGCAATCCAGGTAGAGTCGTCGCGCCAGAACCGGCCAAGTTGCTCGCGTGCTGCTCCCAGGTCGGCCAAGGTAGGCCCGCACGGTGCCGTGGCGTTGGACGCGCCACCGGCTGGTTTGCCACAACGCCAATTGCTCCAGCATCTCGGGCCGTACGGGCCGCCGCCGTGGTCTCACCCCCTGGCAGCCAGAGGGCATCCGCACAGCGGTGGCCTGTTGCCACTCCAGCCGTAGCCGCTCGTCGCCACCGATCGCCATCGCTGCCCGATCGGCGCGGGTGACCAGGGTCAGCAGCTTCCGGCTCCGACAGCGGCCCGCCGCGAAACAGTCGATGGGGAAAAGGGGTTTGGTGGCAATTCCCAGGCCAGCTTGTGGGGTGCAGAACCAGCGCACCCGTGGCCGCCGCCACCGGCGGCAAGCCGCAGCAAGCCGAAGCTGTCGGCAACCAGGCCAGCTCATGGGTCCATTCCGCGGAAGGCGCGCCGGCTGGTAGGCCTGTCTTCTGAAAACTGGCGGCAGCAAGCAAGCCGTGCTGATCAAGCACGCAGTCGGCTCTCGCACCCAGGGGCCCGTTGAGGGTTCCAGCGTCCCGGCCCGCATCGCCCCACGAACTCTTCGAACAGGGTCGGGCGGTGTTGCTCCAGCCAGGCATAGAGCGCGGGTGAATGGCCGAAATGGAGCTGGGAAGCAATGGCGGCCGCATCAAGCGCAGGGCAAGGCGGAAGTGCGCTCGGCGGCTGCCCCGGTGTCGGCCACGCGCACAACCAGGCCCAGATCGAGGTGGGCATGGCCCACACCTGAACGGTCCCCGGCCGACGGGGTCGTGGAAGCGGGCCAGCGCCTCAAGCGTCAGCTCGTGAGCCCAAGGGTCGCCCACCCCCCCAGGCGTCCGGCCGGCCGCCAAGGCGGTGGGCCTGACGCAGCTGCTCGAGCTTTCCACAGGCGCCGTAGCCAGCAAACAGAACCTCCGGGTCGCTGGCTTTGCAGCAGGGGGCTCCAGCTTCCCAGGCGGCTGAGGAAAATCAAGGGCGGCCGTCATCGTGGAGAGGGCATGCGCAGCTCGAGTTTCAGAGCTCCGCGGTTTCGCCCCTGCCACCAGCGGGGGGGAGCAGCCAGCGCAGGCGGAGTCGTAGAGATCGCCCGGTGCAACCGCGAGCCCATCGACGCGCAACTGCGCCTCCATGGCCACCAACGCAGCGCCAGGCGGGCGCCGCAGGCTTGATGGAACCGCCAGGCTCGGGACATGGGAGCTTGCAACCTGAGCCTCAGGCTGAGGCCGCCCCGCGGACCAGAATCAACAGGCCGCGGGCCTGCCAGTCGGGCCGGGTGCAAGCCCTCCCCAAGGGTCGGCGGCGGCCGTCTGCAGCACCCGGAAGCGTGGCGGCGCTCCCATTGCGGCAGCAAGATCCAGCTTGAGACGTGACTGAAAACGTTTTCCAATCCAGGTGGAAGTGTCGTTTTTCCAGGGCCTTGGGCTCGGAGGTGGCCATGGGTGACCATAGGAATGAAATGCCCGCCTGCCGAAGGTCCCGTTCAGGGCCCAACCTGGGGCCTGTCACTCCCTGTCAGCCGCAGACGGAACCATGCTCGCTCTCAGATTTCGTTTATTCGTCGTTTTTCCTTCTTCATCGGCATTTTTGGTGTTCGGCTTCCTGGCCAGCGCATTCCAGATATTTG
>Ga0163217_1075630_pt1 | contig 18292 bp, 23 predicted proteins | sample SynspAceP_FD_185933 | JGI IMG/M metagenome (GOLD analysis project Ga0163217, IMG submission 185933) | Saline lake microbial communities from Ace Lake in Antarctica - Synechococcus sp. Ace-P (PacBio error correction) | ecosystem: Environmental > Aquatic > Non-marine Saline and Alkaline > Saline ...
AAACAACAAAACCAAAAAGGGGAAAAGAAGAAGATTACGTTTTTTTTTTTGGCTTGAAGCCCTTTTGCACCAATGGCAAATCCAAGGCAAGAATGGCAAAACCCGTTTGGTTGCCCAATACGCAAGGCTGCCTGCGCTCAGTTCCCCCAAGCCAATAGTCGCAAGATCAATCTTGGCTACGCATGGCCGCGCAAAAGGCTCGGCAAGTCGGCGGCCTTTTGATACGAAACATATCACAGTGAGAATAGTGGGTCTTTGAGCGACAGAGCGATTACTGTTCCCCCTAATCGCGTCAACCAGCGGCCGAACAACCAACCTATACCACAGGGTCCAAACGCAGCCGCCGCGAGGCCCCATTGTCCCTCAACCATGGAGGGATTCAGATAACAGCGCATCAGGAATATCGGTACAAAAGCGGGCATATCTACATCAATCACTCACGAATGCGGGCTGGACAACAGTCGCCCTGAAAGTGACAATGCTGCAGAAAGGGCGGCTCCTTCCCCTCCCTCGTGCGCGCGTCTTATGATTTTGAACGCTGAATCGCAATCAACTAAAGCCATTGCAGCCCCAAGCGTCATAATCCAAGCGCATGAAAAATGCGCGCCATAAAGCCGTCTTGCCCTGTCGAGAATCAAATAGACCCAAGAAAACAGTATATAAGCAGCACTATCGATCCCGAATCTCAAGCAGGTGCACAATAGACCGCTAGGCAAAACACGGTCGATATTGGATCTATAGGATAGACCCAGTCAGCATCATAAAGGTTTGAAACCAATCCACTGATCGCAACGAGCAGCGGATCCCACCTGCTAGCCTTTAAGGCGATATCATAGATAGTCTTGCGTGGGCACTTACCTTAAACCCCCATACAAATCGTTCATTTTTGCCCGGCATTGTTCGCGAACCTGTATCAGAGCTAAAAGAATCTCCTTACTAAACGCAAAATCGCCGACCTGAAACGTCTTGTTAGGTCAAATTGGATATTCATCGTGGCGAAGGTAGGTGCTGCCAACATTCTCAAAGGCCCGCCCCGAACAAAAGACGAAACCGTAAGATAGCACCCCAAATATGCACCGTCTGCCAAGTGGAAGGCTTAAGGCCAACGAAGCATAAAACCCACAATCGCATCTGTCGCAATGTTGGGTCCTGAAAATTTTTTACGGCAACGCAAAGTGCGAGCCCAATAAGCGACGAGACGAAAAACAAACGCCGGCACCCAAAACGCATTGCCGATGAAAGCTCAAAAATTGTCGATACTTGTGGTGTGCATCAGATCGTTAAGCCATCAGCAGCCCGTCCGTCATCGGCGCCTCCAAATGTTGACCATGGCCCATTCGAAAAATCGCCGATCTCCAATAGCACTTGACCGAAAATTGGCGTAGCTCATGAAAACTTGGATCGGTGTGCGGTAGAGAGCAGTATCAACGAGAATGGTAGAGGGCCACCACACCGACCGATAGCCAGCCACTTTTGCGCGAGTCTTCGACAGCAAGAGCCCATAATATCAGAACCTATCTGCACGCAGCAGCGCGAAGTGCGCCGCTGGAAAGAGAAAAGCAACTGGCGCAGACACTGCCATAGTCACACACGCACCCAAAACTGTGCTGCCGCCCAACGACAAATAAAGCGACGTGGCAATGGTGCAAAACAATCCCCAATGAATGATGCTCGAAAGCGAGCTGAACGGCTCCAATCCATCCGCCGATCGATCGAAGGTCAGGCCGCTAGACAGCCTGTCATTGCCAAAGCTGATCGGAACCGAGTGCCGTTTTGGGATTCGATCCTATGCGGAAAGCAGAGCAAAACAACGTCGCAGGAATTTTTATTTAAGGCGGCAAAACTAGTCCTGTCCTCGACATAGGCACGTCGATTAAGTACCCCCCCAGAAATCAACCCCGGATGGCCTGCGTTTCCGTCCGCTTGCATGGGATAATTAAATCATCAGGAGAGCCCACCACAAAAAATGTGCAGAACAAAATAGTCCGGGTGGAAATTGCCGAAATCCACACAAACGCACAGCAAGCGTAAGGATGACCGCAAGCCAGAAGATCCGTGCCGTTAGATAGACCACCCGATGCAACCTCCGCGGGAGCACAGCAAAAGCATTAACACAGCATACCATGAACAGGAGGGCTTCGGCGCATCAGACGATAGTTTTGCCGGCGCAGCACGGTACGGTGGGCCGTTTTTCTTTGAATTTAAAAATCCCCCGGGGTAATTCCCCTAGATCCAAATCATGTGTCCTCTCACAACTAGAATCGAGTTTTAGCGCCGTGAAGGCTAAACTTTACCTATATACTCCGATCCTGCGAACCCGATATATGGCTGGACGGGCCTGGTTTGAAACGAGTCACTATCCTATATCCACCGGCTTCTTTCCCCTCAGCAAGACTGCCCTCGAGCTGAGGCTGCGTGCGTCGCAGCGAGGACCACGCATGCCGCCGGGCAAATCTATCTGCTGCTCGACGACGGCAAATCCTGCAAGAGATTTCGGATTTTCGTGATATCTGAGACGATACATTCGGCTGCATTATAAAACCTTCTGCAAGATGGTTTTGGATCCTTGCTGTTCGACGGCTGGGAAAGGCGGTCCAGTCCCGTATGACGCGGGCCCAGGAGGTGCGTTGTGCGCCTGGCTGGAAAGCGCGGCTTCGTCGTCGAACTGTCGAGATAAGGGCCCATGTCGCAGTGAGTTGCGGTCTGAACTACTCCATTCTGGCTGCAATCTAAACTTCTGGCTCGACTGGGGCTGAGTACCGCAAGCCCAAGCCCCTGCCAAGCGTGGCATCACGAAAAAACAGGCCGCTTTCATCGCATTTTTACGAACGCCGATCGTGAGTGCCACGCAGATAAGCCGTCTCTTCCGATGCCGGTGCATCCGATACCAACGCAAGCCTGCGTTGGCTGGGTGACAGGTCGATCAAATCCAGCGGTCTCACACGGCAGGGCGCGGTCCGTGTGAACATTCATGGGGCTGTAAACCTCGAACCTTCGATGCACCCTTGCTCAGCCACAACCGTGATGGGGCAGTGCAGCCACAGCTTCTGACCAAATCGAAGCGCGCAACCCTGACAAGACGCACATTCTGTCAATCTGGGACAACAGGGCCTACCACAAAGGCCCGAGTCAACCTTCCTTCGCAGGGCAAGCTTGCCGTATCCATCTGGATCCCGCTGCGCCTTCCTGCCTCATTCCCCAAATTGAGCGCTTTGGGTCCGTCCTGCATCATACGTTACCCACAATCGCTACTACCAAGTCCAAAAGCAATTCGCGACAGCCATCCCTTGCAATCATTGCGTGAAACCAATCCCGCAGGAATGGACAATTCCACGCGACAAAGGTCTCAACAACTTACCGCGGTCATAACCACGAAAAACTTTCGGGTTTGAGTGAGGCGTATAGTAAACATAAACGTGCCCTCCCGCTGCTTGGTGCCAAAACAACATATGCATCGCTGATATACTCAACAGCTTGAGCAAACGATCGCAGAGGCTGGCTATGCAAATGACATCGTGTGGGGATGAATTGGGCAAACTGGACAGGTTGCAATGCCCTAAACTCCTTTGCCCCTGCAGAAATTTTCGCTGATGTGGCAGGCGCTACAGAGCTGACAACGTCGATTATTCCGAACGCGCTGAACCACAAGGATATTGGTCTCGCCCGGGATTGACGGTTCGCGATGCCCACCGTAGTTTGAAAACAACAGTCCTATCACCGCCGGCCAGGCAAAGCCCTATCCACGTCAATCAAATTTACGGACAACTGTCGCTTGTTCATAGTTTGTTTACAGCCCGGCGATAAGTATAACGGTCATCTAATCACAGCATGCGGCCAGCGCCCAGCCAATTGCGATGTGGTTGACCATGCGCGAACGCGTCGAGCCTGCACATGAATACGTATCGCCGTTGCGCACGCCCATCCGGACGGGCAGCCTGTCCTGCGTTAGTTATCGTGAAAGATGCGTTGGGATGTAAAGGTGACCCATCGCTACAACACGCAAGCAGTTTGAAGTTGAGGCATCAGTCTGCCATCCGGCATTTGAGGCACTGTGACCTATCCAGCCTTGCTCAGGGGGGGCTGCTGACGTGGACGCCGCTACTACCTTGGGTGGGGATGCCTTTAACACTTTCACAGGCAACTCCATCCTATTCCGTCCCCGAACCTAACGAACTACCCTGCTGAATACACGACGGAAGGATATGTAACCTTTTATGCACTGTAAGCGGCAACGGGCGATGAGCGACGCCACGGTCATGCGCGACAGCTCGGGCATGATTGCGCGACATCGCCCTTTGCGACATGCCTTGCAGCGGCCGGCGATAAAAACCTGAATGCCTGCTACCACGTCGGGTAGATGACGCCGGCGGGCGGTGTTATTACTGTTGGCCGAAGGGGTCCATAGGCTTACCGCCTTTCAAAAACCGCCGTCCCGTCGTTCCTTGTGCGTTAGGCTTCGATCCTGCGCAAACGTATACACCGTCCTGACGGATAATGGCGTCAATCGGTCAACGGGAATTCCAACGTCGGCTTAGTGCGTGACTAACTTTGGCGAACGGGCGGCCGAACTCCGTCTTCCTAGACAGCGGAGCGGCGTCGGCTAAAATCTGTTGATTCGCGGAAAATTGCGTTTGGGATGCGAATGGATGGAGTATGGGCTTTGGGTCTAAAATCGCGTCGGACGTTTTGTGCAAATCAACTGTAACAGTCATCGAAAGGGGAATGGACCCCGCAGGGAAACTCTTTTTTTCGACAGAGGCAATCATGGTAACCCGCGATCGGCTGCAAGGTGCTGAGCCGGCACCATACGTATAACTGCAGTAGGCTGTTGTGACCCTTGACGAATTTACGCTTCGTGCGCGTCGGCGACCGGCCTGCGTGGTGGGAGCCTTCCTAGGTTTGGAATATGAGTTTCGCAACGGCAGCGCCACAATGAACTTGCAGCGATAATACCGCAAATCGGCCAACGCGTTTTCGCATTCGTCGGAATATAATCGAAAGCTGGGGCACGTCTACCAATGCGCGTTGAGACGAATCAGATGCGATGAAAATCCGGCGCAGAATATTTGTTCTTTTACAACAATACACGCGGGAGAACGCGCAAATTTTGCTGATATCGATGGTGCGGTGACGTCCTAAGTCGGGCTCCTCGTATAATGTTATTTCACCGAATAAATATGAAAAAGCGACGTATTTTCCGCTCCGCGCATCAAAACCGGAAAACTGGCCCGCACGGTACAAGTCGGGTGGCGGACAACGTGGAATCGCCGGATCAGCAATGCACCGAGTATGTGCGTCATCATGGTGGGGGAGTCCCCTTCGGTTTCGGGAGTTGCTCATATCGCAAACACCTTGGTCCGTGAACGCTTCTCACAGTGGGACAATCTACGCGGGGGGCAAATACAGCGCCCGCTTGCGTCATCTTCGCTCCCAAGTGCGCCTGAAAACATGCCCTAGCGACCGATCTGTTGCAACACGCGGGGCCGAAGGGCCTTATCGGAGCTTGTTTGCGACCCGCCTAAGGCTGTTTGCCCCGCGCTGACTGCTTTTCCGCCAAAAGTCCAGCGCGGGGTTTTCGACCAATGCAGGGATATAATGGCGCAGACAGTTAACGGGAAGCCGCCATGGCTAGTTTGCAACCGGCGTCATGTGCCCATACCAAACGGTCAAACCCTGTAGGGGGCATCGCGTAAACATATATACCCGTGTTATGAGTAAGTCCACAGACCCAATGAACAAAAGCCAGAGCCGACCTGCCAGTATGCCGCCCATAAACTGCTATAAGTCACGGGTTAATGCCAAACATGGGAAGCGATGAACGTCCTGCGGTGCCCCTGCGACCCCAATTGATGCGAGTCATTGGGCCACCAAAGAAGAATATGTGCCCGCCAGATCCAGCTTGCTGCGCCAATCACACAAAGGAACGAAAGGCACCTGCTCTGCTGTATTCGCGGATGAAGCGAACTCTGAAGGTTGGCAATGTGCGTACCGCAGCTAAAGGTAAAGCACCGCCAGTCCCGCCATCACAGACTTTCGCTGCCAGCACCCCCGGAGGTGCCGAGCAGCAGGATCAAGCGTATAGCAGGCGAACTTCATCGCGCAAGGGTCCAGAATGGACCGCCTTCACGGCAGGGTAAGGGTTATGCCGTGAACACGCCTGGCAACCGGTGTATACTGGCTTGAAATCAGGATATTTTGACACGAACCGCCCGTCCGGGTGGGGAAGTAGCTTTGCGAGTCAAGCGGCTGACCAGCGGGCCGATGCTTTAACGCAACGAACAGGATCGATACCAGCCAAGCCCGGCAAAAGACGGGACGCCCGTGCCAAAAATAGAAGGCAAAAGCAGATGCCTGCAGTACATTAGCTAACCGCGATAAAAAAGCCGAGAAAGGCCTAAGAATCAAAACCGCGAGCTCCCAGTGAGTACCCAAGCCGCGGTTTTTTCAACGGTTCCTACCGTACCCCGCCCAAGGGCGAGCGGCCACGCATGAAGACATCACGCCCTGCGCGAGAAGGGATCAGGTTAAACTGGTTTTATCGCGCCCGACGCGAGGTCGACAATCTTGGCTGTTTGATGCTTGCCGTTCATGAGAATGGGTTAAGAAGTTTTTTCGACCAACAGCCTGACATGGCAGACGTTTATTAATTGCCAAACAACCCGGGACCTGCAGGAGGCTGCCATCCATCATCCTTATTGTCCTTTCTAGGTAAAATTGCCGTACCCGACACGCATTGCAACCACGCGAATCACATTGTGAAGCCGCCAATCCGGTAGCCATGGAGGATCGTCATGCTAAGAACTCGCCGCAAGATCAGCGCCAGCCAACCAGATCATGGTGCCCAGATGCGGGCGCAGCGCACAGTTGCACCGATTCATCATAGCAGCGCAATCAAACCATCTCCCACCGCCTCGCCAGCGCCGCGATTGCACAGCGACCAAGTTGCGCCTGTTGACGATCCATGCGCAAGGGGCAGAAACGCATACGCAAAACGATTCGGTCATCAGCTGGTTTTGCCGGAAACCCCTTTGCCCAGCGCCACAATCGCGCAACCGCCTTTGACAACCGTAAAGGGCCTGCGCCACCAGCAGAAGTGTGAGCGCGGTAGGGGCGCGCGGTATGTGTCGTCCAATACGTACTGCAACGAATGGCGCACCAAGCAGCTTGACAACGCCACCATCACGCCGCAAGTATGATATGGCGCGGAGTGTGTTGAACGGCACGCCGAAACGCAGTGGGCCCGCACAAGCCGTCAGCGCGTGCAGAAAAAGCTCATCGTGCGGCGCATCAGACCGAGCGTTAGCACTAGCGTCAGGGATACGCCGCCCATGGAGAAAGGGCCAATTGGCTCTAAGCCCAAAACGCGGCCGACGAATGCACGTCTCCGTTTGCACACACAAACATTCACTGCGCCGCTGGCCATAGGGCCACCCGAACTGCAAATGTGCAGCATGATCGGCGAGGTTGAGCCGAGCCGGTGGAGCGCTTAGCGACAGCATGGGACATCGAGGGTGCCAGCGTCCATAATGAACAAAGCGCACCGAGCATGATCCGGAAATCATCGAAAAGAACGGCCAGCGGCACAACCGCAATCAGCGCCCCGCGGGGGCCAGGCGATGCATACTGCTTCGCGATGTTTGTGCTGGGCGGTCTGGCGGTAAACACAAGGTTGCACCCCCGCCGGCTGCATCAGTGGCACCTACTGCCACAGTTGAAACGCCCAGACCCGCAGATGTGGAAAGCCCCGAAGGCAATCGGCCATAGGAGAGGCGAGCACCAAGAGACCCCGCCCCGAACACACACGATCATCGCCACAGACCGTGCAGAGCGCTGTGATACGTTTGGGTCTCCCCATGTGCGAGTTTACAATTTGTTGCTGGAATCCGAGCGCGTAGCCATCTCTATCAATGTCAGTGAGAGACAAGGCTCACGCCAATGCCGAAATCTTCTAGGTTGATGAGGCTGCGAGATAAGCACCCGTTCCAGTAGTAAATTCCGGCAGCGAGGCGTAACCCGACAGAAGAAAGCTGAGCGCGGATCATTGCCCCGCGTCGGACTTGGGTGGAACGTCACGGCAGGTCAAAACGGTTTCACCGTTGCAACAGCACGTTCGGGTCGTTTCCATACAGCAGATCAACACATGCGCTGGCAGAGAATATATGTCGAACAGAGGCTAGACCGAGAACGCCATCTAACCCGATTACGCTAACCCGTTGATCCCGGGCGCTGGTAAAATCTCGGCACGGCACCAAGAGGCGAGGCGATGAGCGCAGCAGAGACTTACGCCGCCCACAGATTCTGTCCCCTGTGCCGGGCTGGCACGCACCAATTCATGGGCAAGCTGTCGGTCCATTTTCGGCTTGCAACCCTGAAGCCGGTGGGGGGATGATGCGACATAACACTCGGGCAGCAAAGCCTGCGATGCCCAGCGGCCGTGGAGCGCTGCCCCCAGTCGGCGATCCTCGGCAAACGCAGCCCTGAACGGCCCGACTGGCCGTGAAACACCTGCGATGCACGATCAGATTCCTGTCCCCGTAACCCTGACGTCGCGATGTAGTGTCCATTCGTAGGCCAAAGATTACTTGTAGGCTGTCGTGCGTCCATCTTGTAGCTCCCCCCACAACGATGCGAACATCCCGCGAGGATCGTATCGGGGTCCCCGCTGCAGGGGCCCCCCGTTGGGCGCGGCGCGCTGCTACGCCAGTGGGGGTGGGCTGGCAATCGCGCCAAAAGGCAGAATCCGCACCTGCGCCGTGTCGCGGCCAAAGATTTACGGGCAGGGCCGGGCCGGGATCCGTCTGCTTGATCAGGGATACCATGGGTAATCGTTTAACAATCTCTTTCGGCAATGGACAAGCCATTGTCCCGACGACCGACACCTCGGCCGGTTCACGTGCCCCCGCAAGCGCAGCGAGGCGCTGTGCAAGGGGCATCGGGTTGGTTCAGATGTGGAATCACACAGTTGATTTGCAAGGGCCGGGCGCGGTGTTTTCATCCCCCTTTAAGACCGGAAGATAGAAAGATTTCGCTAAGGCGGTGGGGATAGCCGCGAAACCCACGCGGAGCTGCTGCTGAAGCTTTCGCCCAGTTAGCGAGCACGGTTTCGATCACTGTTTTTCAAGAACCTTCGATCGGCATGCCGGGTCCAGACGGGCAGGAGGCGGGCAGCCGTAAGCTCGTGCTAAGGGATTTTCGAGGCTACCCGGTAGAAACTTCGCCGGTGTTCGATCAATCACCACTTCCGAGAGAACCACGCACGCGTCCGGACAAGCGCGGGCGTCGTGTGCGGATCAAAACGCAGAAAGCCATGGGCGACGGTCATAGCGCACAGATTTGATAGAGGCTGATCGACCACGCACCTCGAATTTCGAACATCTCGCGTTGCGGCCCACAATATCCATTCAAGGTTGCGCCTGCCCTGCCACGACCCCCGAACCTTTCGCGCGAACTCATGTACCATCCCATCTGCAGGCGCGCGAATGACGATTTCATCGGTCATTTGTGCCTGGCGGTTGAATGGTGGCCAGGACAAGCCTGGTTGTACTGCGGCGTTAACTTCGCGCAGTCAGCGCCAAACCTCTTCCTGAAAGCGACTGGTCCGCTTGCGGCTTCAAGTTTGAGCGTCCCGCGCTGAATGGATAATTGGGGAGCCTTGCCCGACCGGGCGCCAGATCACCGCGCAATCCCGCCCTGAAAGGACTGCAACTGTGGACAGCCGCACCTGCGTGCCCGCCCTTTGCAACCAAGACCGTCCAGGCTGGCCAGCCTCATCGTAGGATCGCAAGCTGCTGTTCTGAAGCAAGAAATCTGCGTTTGATCCAGTGACCTGCATGTCCGACAGCGTCCAAATTGTTGGCGATACATAACATAGACCAGCACGCATCTGGGCGCGCGCTTTAAATATCGGCCCTGCTGCGGCGCGCTTGGCCATATCTAGCGGCGAACTGTTATTCCCCGGGGCAACTCTACTGTGTCGAACCCAGCACCGCGCTGCCATCACGCTCTGCTTCGGAGCCGGGCACGCAGCCGAATCGCATCGGCGAGGCGGGCGCGAGCCATGCGCGATCGATTTGCAAAGGCAGCCCGCGGTCAAACGAGCGAGCACCTCCCGAACTTTACGATATGCCGCTCTGAACCGCCAGTTTCTGCCAGCACGCCGCATCGGGACCGTCTGGAATTACCTTGGTTTTGCCTGCACATCAATCTTGACCCGTCGCAGATCCGCCCCGCAATCGTGCGTCGTCGCGGCCCCTCCCGAAGCACCCCCACCAAGCAGAAGAGTGCGGCAGTCCATGCGGCGGTCAAGGTGCCAAAGGCCGTCTTGGGACAGTTAAGTTTCAGGATTTCATGGGTAGGTCTCCTTGTGGTGACAGGCTCACGTGGATGTCGGGCTGTCCTACATCAGGCTGCGACTTAGGGCCCGACGGCGGCGTACTGCGCGGGAATGTGACTGCAAAATGGTGCGGTCAGAGTTCGGCAAAAGGGAAGGAGCGCAGCGATTTGGCTTAGCATAGCCATGAAGTTCGCCCGTTTTTCGTGTAAGATTTATTATGCAAAATATGAATAATTCTCAAATAGTTAGCGATTTCTCGCCGGGACCATGTCAGCAAAGACAGACCGCCTTTGCCCGGCAGGATGTTGCCCTATCTTTGTCCAATCCGGTCCCATATCGCCAGCACCGCGCATTTTAGGCGAATTTTAGGCGTTAGGACTCGCCGTACGCTCGCAGGCGTCGTTCGGTATCATTGTCCTATTTCGGTTAATCCAGCCTCATGGACGCTTGCTCCATATCTATCAAGACCTCCTCGGTTCACTTGCTCGCCAGAACCCCGCACGGTCGGCATCGATACGGCACGCGTGAGCAAACACGCAAAGCTCGGCCTAAAGGCCTGATATACGATGCAGATGTTCACGCAAAGGCGGCGCATCACTGCACCCGCCTTGGAAAAATAACCCTAAGGCTATGTTTATTTGTCGCCTGCCAGACCACAGCGGCTTCGCCGCTGTTGCCGGTCAAGGTCTGTACATACAACAAGAAGCTTTCATGCGGCTCGTCCATGGCCTCGCCCGTCATGTGGATCGGCGGTTGTTGCACCGTTTGCTTGCGTTTAGCGAGTTTCACACGATTGAGTCTTTCTCCTCTCGTCAGCTGTTTGCTTCGGCAGCCGTTACGGTTGTTGTTGTGTCTTCGTCCACGCTCGCTACCCGAACCGATCGAGCCGCCGTGTACCATGTCGATCTCTTGCGATCCGGGCCGAGGCCACCATCATTGATCGTCTTCGACAGTTCATTAATTCAAGCGCAGTCACAGAGCTGGCTGTGCTTGCTGCGAGGCGGGGCGGATTACTGTACCCATAAGGCCAGCGATGGCCCGGAGTGGTGTTTAAAATGTATTGGTCATTGATACGCTGCCTAAATTCTCGTTTTCTGGTTGACTAACCCGGAAGGCGCGAATTGTTTCGTAGTTGGAGATCGCATCCATCACCAAAAAAGAGAGCGCGCGGTAACTCCGTTTCGCCCTTAAAAAGGTTTTTTTTCTGCGCTGGACGCTGTGATTTGCACGCTACCTTCGGCCTCAAATGATCCGGTATCTGCTCAATACGTTTGCTCTCCGCTTGGTATCAGCCGGCTTGTTTGCATCGCTGTGATCTTTCCGTTATCGAAATTGCCCCGGTGATCCGGCTTCTTAGCTGGATGAACGACAGCGCTGAAACCTTTGCGCGCTGCGCAGTGTAGCTTGGGTCGAATTATCGAAAACCGCATCGGCTAATCTTTGCGTGGGTCGGTGGCCTGCTGCAGGGGATTTTCGGGCACTTCCTACACTACCGCCCCGGTCTCCGACATGATACCGCGCGACTTTTGGGTATCACCTGCGCGGCGCTCTAAATGCACTTGGGCTGTCGAGCTGATCGCGTTTCCAGCGGCGTATCTATGCGGCGGCGGCGGCGCGCAAAGGCAGGCGATGTCGGTGTCAATGGAGCCACGCACTGGGTGTCGGGTGCCGAATTCTGGTTCGCAGATGATCCCTGCGTGCTGATCTTTGGCGATCAATCGTGCGCTGGTTTCCGCCGGTGGCTTTATGGCTGGGATCAGGGCGTGCGACGGGCTGCATGGGCTTGACCACTGCCCGCACACGCACTTTCGCCTCCCCCAAGCCTGCAATCCTAGCGCGGGTCTGCGGTCTGCACTGCTTGATGTCTTGGCGAAGATTAGATGCGCACTGTCCCGCGGCCAAGGGCTGACCGACGGTACAAGGCGTGTGCGTACGGGTGCGCAATGCGCTGATCCCGGGCTGACGATTCATCGGCCTGCAATCTCGTTTCTGCTGGCGGGGTCGATCATCATTGAACAATGTTTTCTATCGTGCCGGGCCTTCGGACGGCGGTGTTTCATATCTATCTGGCGCGGGATTGGATCGGGTTGAATCTGTGGCATTAAGCTGCTGGTGTTTTTCGTATTCTTTGGTGAATTCTAATGGACTCGGCCTATCCCGCCGTTGATCCCCGTCTCAGGCGCGCGCATGAACAGGAACCTGGATTCGGCGCTGCTACATCCGTCTCTGTTGTCGGCAGTGTGTCTTTGTCTGACGCCGTATTTCCCCACAACGGGTGGAATATTCCGAACAAAACTGCAAAAGGCGTGGCGGGGCGCACCTTCTGGGACGATCACTTTGCGCGATTATCCTAAAGTCATGATTAGTGTCGGGGCGCACCTCTATCCGGTGGCGCTGGGTGGTGGGGATCGGAATGGGGCTTGGCGTGCCGCTTGGCCTTTGGGCGGCGGACCTAACGCGGGTCACTGGTGATGAAATATCATGCGCGGAATGATGCCTGATCTTCTGCTTCCCTCGTGGTGATCGCGATCTCGATACGGCGATCTTCGGCCAGCGCGATCAACGCATCCATCGCCCATCGGTATTTTCAACATCTCCTCGTCTTTGCCCGCACAACGCGCGGTGGCCGCGCTAGTCTGTGGGAGCGTGAGTTCATTCTCGCCGCGCCGGTCGCTGGCAATCCGCGGCTCGATCTCGGCCGAACATTATCTGCCAATGTCACAAATCTGCCTGATTCGTGCGGGAACGATCCAGTGTTCAGCCTTGGGATTCTGGACGAGGCAAGGGCGTCCTATGTGGGCCTTGTGGCGCAACGCGCCGACACATTCTGGGGCCGCATGTCCTGGCCGAACAGCCAAACCATGTCACATCGCGCGCATATGGGCTGGTGCCCTCGGCTTGCGATTATCCTACGGTGCTGGGCTTGAACTGAATGGGCGACGGGCTGCGCGATGCACTGGACACACGGCTGCGGGTGACCTCGTAAAGACCTTGCTGAGTAATCACCAACTGTCGCTTGGGCTCCACCGGTTCGACATCCTGCATGAAGTCCACCCTGTCCCGTCGATTGCCGAGGATCGTGGCCGTGACCGGCGAAAGCGCTCTGGCAAATCCATGACCGCCCTTGCCGCCATGCCAGTGCTGCCCAAAGCAACCTTGCGCGCGGCCATATCATGCTGGCGACAAGACCGCTGACGCTGCCTGAGCCCGAGCTGTGCGCAATCCGCGGCAATGACATCGCATGGTGTTTCAGAACCGATGACCGCGCTAAACCGTGCAGACCATCGACATCGTCGCCGAAACCATTCGCATCCATGACAAAACGTGGTCCGCCAAGCCGCCAAGCAAGCGGCGCCGAAAAGCTGGAAAGGGTCGGCCTGCCGCAACGATCGCTTTCCGCTGCCCTTACCCCCACGAGCTATCGGGTGGGCAAAGACACGGTGGTCACGCATGGCCATCGCGCTGCGCCCCGCCTCTCTGAGTGGCGGATGAACCAAACAGCACGCGCTGGATGTAACGACGCCAGCGCGCCTAGATCCTTGACGCTGGCTAAATCACTTGGCGCGGGACGACGTATGGGGCTGTTAAGAATCACCCATGAATCTGGCCTGTGGTTAGACTGATATGGGCGGATCGGATCGTCGTGATGCGTAAAGGGCGAGATCGTCAAACAGGGTGCCACGCCAGACCCTGCTGCATCACCATGCCCACCCCTATAAACGCGGATCCTTTTGCCGCCATCGAACCACAACGTGATGCTCCGCGCCACCCGGCGCCGGCAACCCCCTGCTGAGCGTGGCAAAACGTCTGCCGCGACTACGCGCTGCCAGCAAGACGCTGTTTTCCGGCCAAACCGGTGCGTTCCGCGCGGTGGAATGATGTTTCATTTACGCTGCAACGGGGCGAAACGTCTGGGCCTCGTGGCGAAAGCGGTTGCGGTAAATCGACCTGACAGGGCGCCTTTTGGGTCTAGTGAGCCCGTCAATCGGGCAGCACACACTTCGAAACGGCACTGCCAGTCTAATAGCGGCACAAACCCAACCTTGATGTGCGCCGCAGAAATGCAGTGGTGTTTCAAGACCCGTCGGTAGCTCTTCAACCGCGCACCGTGTCGAACCCGGCTTGATCACCGAACCTGTCACCTGCTTGCCGAGCGCCCCCAAGCGGCAGCGCCCGAACCGACGCCATCGCCGATGCATTGACCGCCGTGGGCCTGTCCCCGATGATGCGACGCAAATATATCCATGAATTCTCGGGCGGCCAGCGCCAGCGGATGCCATTGCCCGTGCGTTTGGATTATCGCCTGACTGATCCTCTTTGACGAAGACGTCAACGCGGCTGGACGTTTGTGCGGCGCAAATTCTTGATCTGCCTGCAGACTGTCGCACGCCCTATGACCTGACTTACTGTTCATTTCCATACCGTCCTGTGGTGCGCACGATTCACGGATAGCGTGCTGGTGATGAAATCCGGCCAGATTGTCGAACAAGGTGCCACCGCCGATGTTATTTCGACAACCACCTCAGCACCCCTACACTCAAAATCCTCGCCGCCGCGCCACGTTGCCGGACTGTGATGCCCCAGCTTCATTTTGCCAAAAACTCCCGCGGCGCGTCCCGCACCAACCCAAAGCACAGCCGTTATGAACCCGACCCAAAATTCTCATCCCCCCGATGTGGCCCGGCCTGCGTGTGGGCCGCGCAGGATGAACGCTGAATCAGGGCACGAACTGTGCTTCGGCGGATGCGCCTTTTACCGCGTCATGGGCATGGATGGCGTGCCGCGCAAACGCGGAGAACGTTTGCTCGCCCAGATAACTAAGGTTGCGGCGGTGGATGCGCTGGTGTTGTGGGCTCTGCTACGGGCTGGATGCTGTTCGGGCGTGTCCGAGCGCTGCGCGCTTGCGGGCGCGGGTTTCCCGGCTTGGGCGATGCACGATCCCGCGGTCGGGGCGTCTGTTTTGACTGCTCACGCGTGACAAGACGTGGTAACAAACCCTTCCTGCGCCTTGGGGCGTGCGGCCATGACGCCGCAACCGAGAACTTTAACCTTGGGCACCATTGGCGGCACCGGTCGCTGAGTGCGATGGTCAAAGGGCGGCTGGATCACTTCGCTTAGAGTTGCCGCTGGCAACGATCGTGGGCCGCGCTGGTCGCTCCAATCCGGTGCGCGGTCACCAGCCGGCGACATATATTTCTAATGCCGCCCTTTTGAGTGAATGGGCGAATTTTGGCGGTAGGGCACGGACCCCTGCACGGGGCTTGGGATGACGAGGTAGCCGCAAGATGGGCTCCATGTCCCCGCGTGAAAATACCACCATCGCGATGTGCACAAATGCGACCCTAACAAAGCCAATGCACCATGTCTGTTGCCTGCCCTGACGGGATCGGGCGGTGCGACGTAGTGCCATGCCCCACACGCTTATGAAGCGATCTGTCTTTGCTAAGCACGGCGTCACATGGTCCGCCGAGAGCATCCTGCCGTTGATCGGCCATGCCGCCGTCGCCTGGCTGCGCGCCATTGCGCGAGCAGCCTATTTTGGCCACGCCCAGCACGGGCGATCTGTGCCTGCTGGCTCGACCTAACAGCTGATACTGCAATGAAAAACCGCGCCTCCGTTGGAAACGCGGCCTTTTTACGCGGTTAGACCCCGCTTATTAGTTTTCTCGGCCTCGCATCCTGGCATTTGGCGCAATCTGCTCTGCTTCTGCTTCGCGAGAAAGTTGCGAGATAGGCCCGCGAACAGTTTCTCGCCCGCCTTTGCATTCCTGAACGACATTTTTTCGAAACGCGCCCTTTTTGTCTCAGCGTGGTGCGCAGGAAGTCGGTCGATGACTAGATATTCGGCATGTTGGCCTCGTCCAGAATCAGGCTCTTCGCCGGCAGCGACCAGATCATCCACCATAGCGATAGTCTTCGACGGTCCCGCCTGCTGCTGAGGCCAAGGAGGTTGGACCGACTTGCGCCCGCTGGATCGTCCTCGCCCTGCGTCGCGCGATCATGTGGAGGTCTTTGCATTTGCCGTAACTGCTTTTCGCCGCCTTCAGGCGTCGCCAGCTGTGCCTGTCTGCCCAAGTGCCGACCCGCGATCACGGTGGCGAGTAGTGCGCTATACTAAAATTTCATTGGCGATTTCCCATATTCATTCATCATCGGTTTAAACCCTAGCTCAGGCTCCATATTCAACGGGGGCCTTTGTTCGCGGGCGATGTGGGTTTCAGACGCGTGGGGCTACTTGACCCTCAAGCGTACGATCCGTCCACACGCGGCACGACATCCCTTCCGACAAGGGCACGCACGCCGCAGGTGTGGCCCGTCATGGATGAATCACCCGGTGCAAGCGACATGGAATGCGACAAGACGCACGTGTTCGCGGCACCGACCAGATCAGCTGCCAGATCGGCGTCCCTCCGTACCGTCCGTCCAGCCAGCCAGATGCGTCCTTTCAATCGATGCCATCGCGATGGGTTTCAGCGGCGCAATTCGGGGGCGGAGTTGTTCGAACGCTTTGCCCCCAATCCCATGGCGCCTGCTTTCTTTGCCTCGCCCTGCAGATCGCGGCGTGTCAGGTCGATCCCGCAGAGGCCCCCAATGACCCATCACGTCTTCCCGCGATGTTGGCGCCCGCCTTTGCCAATGGGATCACCAGTTCAATCTCGTGTGCAGCATACCTCTGTCGGGGCGGGTAAGGTGGACTCGATGCAGGCGCGTATCAGCGCGGCGGTCGCAGGTTCTGAAGTGATAAAAGAATAACGGTCGCCTGTCGCGTGTCCGATCGTGCCCATCCACTCCAGCCGCCAAGTGAGCCTCGTCAGATGTACCGGCCCTCGCAAGCTTAAATCCGCGAATGGGAAAAGCGGGCGTTGTGCTGCCACTGCCAACTTGGCCTGAGGGCAGGAATACGAATCATCAGCGGCAATGGTGCATATCCTTTGTTTATCGTGTTACTGGCCCCTCATAAACGTCCCTGCCGCAGCGCGCCCGTCACCAATAAGACCACGCAAAACGCCGTAGGGCCTGTCACCACGCAAAAGGCCGACACTCAATTTCCGCCTTGTCCAGAATTGCCATGACGCAATGCGAGCTATTTTCGGGTTGCACGCTGGTTCTTCACCGATCCAACCGCGCGTGCCGGCGCATCGTCGTCAGCCTGCATCCTCGATATCGGCGCGTGTGGCGACGGCTGGCTTTTGTCCATCGGCACGAGTTTGTCCTCCAGCGCGCCACAACTCAGTGGCAGCATCGCACGCCGCGGCATCGCGACGTCGACATGGGCGGCGTTTCCACGCCAGCGTATGAAGCTGTGCAGTTTTTCGCAGATCGGCTTCCGTTGCGTGAATTGGTGGCAGTTGTAAGATCCATTGCGGGCCGCGCGACACCGTCAGTGCCCGGTGCCACCACCTTTGACACTGTGTCCGCGCGCCCCTTCGCCGTTCGATTGCGGCATGCAGGGTGACGAGCGGTGGCGTCGATCGTTTCGACGAGATCGCTCAAAGACCGGCGCGCTGCGGGAATCTCGGCGGCGATGTTCAGCTCTGCCGCACATCCTTAAGTTTCAGATGGTCCGGCTGCCGCGTGTAAAGCCGGTAAGCGTTTCAGCCGCTCTTTGGCGTTTCAAATCCGGCTGGATCGCGGCGAAAGCACAGCAAGATCGGGATGCGGCTTGCACGCTCCATGCTTTTCAGCAACGCGGCGCGTATTTCGTTGCCCTGAATTCGATGTACCCATGCGCGCATCCGGCCGCAGGGATCAGATTCGGGCGACAGACGGTTCGCTCGATGAGGCTTCCGCGTGCTTCGATGCTGTTGCCCTTCGGCGATGATGTTTCGCTCGGACGGGCAACGCACGCAGTCGCGGCGCTTGTGGAACACGCGCGCATCTGACGTTCTTGAGCTGGTGGTTCAGCGTTTGACGTGCGCCGCCAGTCTGCTTCTCTGCTTGGAGCTTGAGCCAAGTACA
>Ga0163217_1018827_pt1 | contig 18291 bp, 26 predicted proteins | sample SynspAceP_FD_185933 | JGI IMG/M metagenome (GOLD analysis project Ga0163217, IMG submission 185933) | Saline lake microbial communities from Ace Lake in Antarctica - Synechococcus sp. Ace-P (PacBio error correction) | ecosystem: Environmental > Aquatic > Non-marine Saline and Alkaline > Saline ...
TCCCAGAAAAGCACAGGGAAGAATTTGGGGGTAACCCGCCCGGCCTTTTCCCGTCGCAGCGGGGCCCCCGATTTGGCCTTTGCCGGCCCTGCGTGGGGGCCGTGGCCCCCTTGGCCGCGTTGGGGAGCCAAGCGGGTGACCATCTTTTTTTGGGGTGGAAGGTTGCGGATCATGGTTCCGGAGGCAACTCAATGAAAGCCGGAAGAAGCCTCTACCGCCCGCTTGGAAGCAAGCTCGCAATTGCAAGAGCCGGGAGGAAACTGGGGGGCCGGCGATCGATGAGACACTGGCGCGGCGGCCAAATGTTTTCGGTCGATGGCTGTTTCCACTGTTCCTGGCTTTTTTGGACTGCCGGTTACCGAAAATGAAGCATCCACTCCCTTGAAGCTGAACGGCCAACACCGTGGTGCTGCTGTTCGAAAGAAGCTCGATGATGCGGGCGCTATGGCCGGTCTGCTGGAGGCCCAGATTTTCTCGGTGCCCCAGCGTCGAGGCTCTTTGATCCGCGAGGAGATGGAGCCTGTTTTGGGTGTTCAGGCTTGGCTACGAAGGCCCGCCTTTGGTTTCCGCCGGCTTTCCTGCCCCCAGTCCGCCCCCCGAGGAGCGGCGCCCTGTTGATTTTCTCCACCATGAGCGCAACATGGGATGTGAAGCAGCCTGGAAGGAGGGCCAACCCCAAGGGGTGAACGCCGGAGTGATGGCGACGGCGATGGGCCAGCCGGAGAATGATGCGGTCGAGGCGTTCCGCCGCCGTCTGGAGGGGCTCTATGACCTGCGCTCGATCGCGGCAACACTGCTCACCGAGCAAGCGAATCCCGGCCAGTGCCAAGCCTGGATCACTCAGCGTGCTCGAGCTCGTTCAACTGTTTTGCGAGGAAGACCTCCAACCGCAGCAGGCGGTGGCGGCGCCGCCCCTGGAGCTGGCCGCGCCATCGCGGCCATCGCGCTCCGCCTTGAAAGGCGGCCGGCCGCCTCTTCTATCTCGGCGCTGAACCTCAGCGGCTTCGGCGTGCTGGATGCGGCGGAATGTCCGCCACTTTCTGCCCCCCCCTGAGCTGGTTCAAGGCGTGCTCCGCCGGTGGAGCTCCGGCCCTGCCCTTTGCGCAAAGCTCCGAAGCCTGGAAGACCGCTTCGAGGCCCGGAGCCAACGACCATGATCGCACGCGGGTTCGGCCCCGCCGATGCTCTCGTCGGGTAATTGCGCCCGGCGGCACAACCCCTACGTGCTGGTGTGTGTTTCTCCGCCATGCCGGCAGCATCGGAGCGTTGGCGATCGCGATGAGTTGTGTGCCGCCGGCCAAGGCGCCCATGCCCTGCGCCATCGACATTCGCTTGCTCACGGGCCAGCAGCTTGCTGACTGGCTCGACCCGGCCTGAAGGCCGGCACCGCACCAAGATGGCCCTCACATTCTCTTCCACCGGGGTGATGGTTTTTTCAGCTCGGCAAAGGCTACGGGAAACCGGATGGTGGATGGGCGGTCACCAACACCAGCTCGTAAGAACCGTGGCCCTGCGCATCCTCTCGGACCTCGCCGGAGTGGACAGGAATTCAAAGGCGCTGCCTACTGGCTGCCGCTGGAGGGTCAGTCAAGACCGGCCCTGCTGATGGCCCGCCCATGGGCGGATCGGCCGAATGACGCCCGCAGGCTTCTGGGAACAGCGAGCGGAGACTCCGCCCTCCCTCGAGCTGGCAGGCGCCTCCTTTCCACTCCGCTAAAGCCGGGCCGATCGCTGACGCTTGCGGCGATCCTGATCAGTTTTTGTGGCGTTTGCGTTGAACGGGGCCCCAGTAGGGGCTTGGTGAGCAGGTCGAGGCGCTCACGGGTGGTGGCCTGGCACATGCTCCTTGGGCGTCTCAGGGCACTGCGCAGGGCCGTGGGTGGCCTGCTGCTTCGACGGCCCCTTTGAACAGCAATCCGCTCGCAGCCATCGCCACGATCTGTTGGGCATACGCCCGGGCGTTGGCGCGAGATTATCGAGCCCCGATCCAACCGTCACCGAGGCGTGTTCGGCGTGCAGCAAGTCGTAGTCGGTTGACCATGGGCGAGGGTTGGAGTAAGGCCCATCTCGGCTCCCGGGCCAGGCGGGCCTTCCGCCTGTGGTTGGTCCATGCGATCACCGAGCCAACCCCAGCTGCGGTAGAGGTTGGATTCGGCCCGGGTCGAGAAAGGCCGGCCCCTCCATGCGAGATAGGTGGCCGCTGCGGTGCAGCTGGCGGCCGGTGGCATCAGGCATCTCGGCCAACATCGGCCCAGCAGGCGCAGAGTGGTGGGACAGAAGGATCGGCGGATGCCGACGTGCGCATCGGGCCCTGGCCGAAAAAGCTGATCGGGCGCTGATGGGTGCGATCGATGAATTGAATCGGCACTTTGATCCAGCATGTCGAGCGGGCCCGCAACGGCCCTGCAGCGAACCCACGGCCGAGCAGGAGAGAATCCACGCACCCCCGAGGGAGCGCAGCGCCCAGAGGTTGGCCGGTAGGGCACTTCGGCTTGGGTGAAATAAGCTGTGGTGGCGCCGTGGCCGGGCAGGAAACACCACCTCCCAAAGGTCGCCGATCGCTGCAGCTCGCGAAGCGTCCGAGGGCGCGCCGAAGGGGGTTCTCGATTTCCAGCTCCTCGATCGCTTCGAGCCCTTCCATGGCGTAGAGGCCCGCTGCCGCCGACACGCCGAGTGCGGGCCTTGGGCCAGAATCCAGGCCGGCCTTGACGGAAGTGGTGGAGCGCTCATCGGGCGGGAGAAAAAAAGAGGAGGGGAGCGGGGAAGACGCCGCAAGATTCAAAGGCCGCTGGCGGGGCAGGCCCAGGTTTCAAGAAACCAGGTTCGTTGGCCTGTTTTTCTAAAGCGAGGCTGGCGAGGGGTGGACGGGGGGTGTCGATGGGGGGGTCGATACAGTCGGATTTTTTTGCTGAACAGGCGTGACCCGAGCGCTTCATGGAGAACCGATGCAGTCACCGCCCAAGGTCCTGTCACTGTGGAAAATCGAGCTGTTCGAGGCCGATGCGCCCAAGACTGTGGCCAATTTTTGTGAAACTGGTTGAGTCCGGTTTCTACGACGGACTGGCTTTCCACCGGGTGATCGTCCGGTTTCATGGCCAGGGTGGTTGCCCCAACACCCGCGCCCGGTGCGCGGCGCGCCCCCGGAACCGGTGGCCCCGGGTTAACAAGATTGACTGCGAAAATCAACAGCCCGCAAAGCACCAGGCCGGCAAAGCTTGTCGATGGCTCCATGCCGGTAAAAACACCGGCGGTAGCCAGTTCTTCCTCTGTCATGAACGCCCAGCCCCACCTCGATGGGGTTTCACACCGTTTTCCGGTCAGGTCGCCCGATGTGGCCGGGGGCTGGCGATAAAGAAAGGGCACCAAAGATCAACAAGGTGACGATTTCAAGGCCTGACCTGTTGGCCCTGCTGGGCTGTCAGATGCGATCGCTGTCACAGCCGTGCAGAATCTCCCCCGGGGCCCGGGGCAACTGGGGCTGCGTTCCGCAGTTCATCAGCGGCGCAGCTTCCGGCTCCAAGGTGGGGCGCTGGGGTGACCGCTGCGCTGGCTGTCGGGGGTGAGCAGCAGGCTGACCCCATGGGTGCCCCGGCCACGCGGCCATCTGGGCCAGCACGGCCGCTCAGTCGGCTTCGGCCAGCCCCATGGGCTGTGGTGGGCGAGAGCAGGATGGCGACTCCGGTTTTGCTGCAGTCAGGGCCAAGCAGCCGGGGATGCTCTCCAGCATGAGGTCGAGATGGTGCTGCAAGGCCCACTGACGCAAGGCTCGGCCAGTTGCTCCGCCATGGCCCGCCCGTTGCATCCATTGCCCCGCCCAGGCACAACGGCGCTTGGCCCTTTTGGCTTCGTTGGCCGGGGTCCTGCAGGAAATGGGCCGAAGCTTCAGCCGCTTGGTGCGCAGAATAGGAGGCGTTTGTACTGGCCGGATCCATCATCAAGGGCACCGGTCCTTCGACCTTGGAGGCCATAGACGGCCCAGCCCGGCGATCTTGCGCGGGTTGTGGTGATCAGCCGCAGTCGCCGCACCCCCAGGATCGCTGAGGAATATGGGCGCCGACCGCCGTAATTGCGGCAGACTGCCGCAAGCCGAGCCGCTCGTTTGGCTTCCACCGTGTCGAGGCCCGCAGTCCCTGGAGGGCTGTAGCCTTGAGCTTGGTTGATCAGGCCGATGCCTCGCCCTTCCTGGCGGAGATAGACCAAACGCCCTCGCCGGCCGCTTCGATCAATGCGCAGGCCGCTTCGAGCTGGGGACGGCCAAGTCGCAAGGGAGCGAGCCGAAAGGCATCGCCGGTGAAGGCATTCGGAGTGCACCCGCACCACACCGGGCGGTGGCTGGCCGGGTTTCCCTTCACAATCGCTCACGTCTCGCTGCCTCGAGTTCGTTTGCGATAGCCGATCGCCCTGGAAAGGTGCGAAGGCCTCAGGCATGGGTGGGCTTCGGCGGGCGACGGAAAACCGCTTCGGTGGTCCAGCCGGTAGCTGATCAGATCAGCAATGCTCAGCAGGCCGCAGGCCGTGCCGCTCGCCGGTAGCTGGCCATTGGGGGAGGCGCGCCAATCGATCCATCCACGTTCTGGATCCTCGCAGATCCACCCCGGCTTGGATAGAGCCCCCGAAGAGCGGAGAGATCCACCGGCGGCCTCCGTATGCCGGCTCGGTTTGAGCACTGCCGCCTTCCCGGGCCGGCAGGCGGAAAAGAATGTGGCCGCGGACGCGCAGATCCTGGGGTTGCTTCGGGGATGGATTGCACCTGGATCGTGCGGCCGATCTTCAGCGGGATGCGGTGCTTGACCCGTTCTCAGGTCCGGCATCCACGCTGACGGTGAAGGCGGGTCTGGTTGCTTGTCGGTGTTGTGCGATCCACCTCAGTGGCAGCTCAAGCGCATCGAGCCGCTCGCCTATTCGCCCGGCAGATCAGGCCCGGGCTTTCGGTGCATGAAGTTGATCTGCTGGGGGTGGCGAACTGGCCGGCGCAGATCAGGTCTCCTCGTTTTCCCGTTTTCATCGTCCGACCACCACCACCATCTCGCCAATTTGCGGATGCGGCGAGGCCGTCGCCCGGAATCGAAGCGAATTCCGCTGATCGATTGCAGCGCTGGAACTGGCGGGGCTGCGGCCTGCCGGAGAGGGGGCTCAAAGAGAGAGGGCCGGGGCTGGGCTCAGCTTGGTCGGGGGGTCAGGGCGGTTTCGGGCCAGGGCTGGCGCGGTGTTCTTTTCCTTTAATAGGGCCGTTGAGGATGGCCCGGTACGATTCTGCCCTTCCGAGGCACCGCAATGTCCAGATCCGTCGCAGCCCAGCGGGTGGGGGTGATCGGTGCCAGCGGTTACGGTGCCTGCAGACCCCTGCGCCTTCTTCAGGGTCAATCCCCACCTGGAGGTCACCTTTCTCGGCGGTGAGCGCAGCGCGGCAAACGCTGGAGCTGAACTCGCACCTTTCCTGCGCTTCAGGCGAACCCGCTGGTGTCAGCCCCCACCCCCGATGCCGATCCGCAGCGGCCGCCGATTTCGTCCGTGCTCAGCCTGCCGGTGGGTTTGGCCTCTCAACGTCGTGCCCCGGCCTCCGGAGCGGGGGGTCCGGGTGGTCGATAATCCTCCCGCCGCACTCCGCTAAAACCGTTCCCTGGCGCTAACGGCAGGCGTCTACAGCAGCGAGGCGGTGGCAATTCCCCGCGTTGATGGAGCCCTCTGCGAGGAAAGCCGTCTATGCTTGCCGGGAATGGGAGGAGGCGACAGGGGCCTTGGTCAGGCCCGTCTGTGGGCTGCGCCGGTTGTTTCCCAACGCGCTGGTTTTTTTGTTGCCGCCTGCTGCCCTTCTGCAGGCAACGGTCTGATTGAAACGAAGGCATCATATCGATGCCAAACCGTTTGCTCCGGAGGAGGCGCGCCGCCAAGGGAAAAAAACATCTACTGCTGGCTGAGCCAGTGCAGGCGGTGGTGCCTCTACGGCGTGGTTGGGGCACCGCCACCAGTGAGATCGAGCAAGGCCGCCAGCCTGGCGGTTGCCAGCCGATCCAGCTCCAGTTCACCCCCCCACCTGAATGCCGATGGTGCGGCGGCCTGTTGCGCACGGTCTATGGGCGCTGCGCGGATCCCGGCCTGACCGCCGAAGGATTGCACCACTTGCTCAGGGCGGCTATCGCAACAGCCGCCTGGCGTGGAGGTGTTGCCGTCGGCACCTATCCCTCCACAATGGGTGCGGCAAACCAATCGGGCGCTGCTGTCGGTGCAGGTGGACAACGCACCGGTCCAGCTGATTCTGCCCTTCGTGCCATCGACAACGGCTGGTCAAGGGCCCAGGCGGGCCAGGGGATTGGCAGTTGCCTCAACCTGATGGCCGGCCTGCCGGCGGAAAACCGGCCTGCGCTGCTGCCCTTTTATCCTGAGCCTGTTTCAGCGCTGAGCAGCCCAGGGCGACGGCCCAGCCGGCAGGAGCCGAATGTTCCTGGCGCTGGATGCGCTCCGCTAGGCTGGCTGTGGCTGTCACCGTCCAGCAACAGCGGCACAAGCGGCCTGGCCAGGATCGCTCCGCCAATCGACCACCTCACTAACCAAGTGGGCGGTGCAGCCCGTCCAGGGTCCACCCCTGCCGCAGGGCCTGGCCGAACGGCGTCCTTGCCCGCGGAAAGCTGGGCAGCAGCGACGGTGAATGTTCAAAAGCCTGGCTGGGAAGGCTTCGATCAGCCTGGGGGTGACGATCCGCAATCCAGCCCGCCATCACACCAGGTCGATACGGGCTGCGGCGAAGGCCTCGATCAGGGCCTGATCGAGATCCTGCCGCTGGCGATACAGGCGGTGATCCAAGCTGACGCAGTCACAGCAGCGCTCGGCCCCGCCCGCTGGGCGCCACAGCCCGTGTTTGATTGACCACAGCAGCTCCACACGACGCGTTCAGCGGTCCGTGCCGCAGCTGGATACCAGCGCTTCGAAATTGGATCCATGGCCTGGAGGCATACTCCCAGCCTCAGAAGGGGATGAAATCCGTGGGCCACGGCTGTGGGCTGTGGCCATGGCTGTGGCAATGGCCACTGATGGAATCTGCCTCGTCTAGGGTTTGGCTCAAGCTAAGGAACGGGCTCATGTCGCCACCTCTCGCATCCAGCCAACGGTCATTCGCGACGCGTCCCAGCTGGCCGCCAGCCTGCAGAAGATCTTGGCTTTCACGCCATTCTCGGCGGTGTGATCACCGGCTTTGCGGGGAAGCGATTGCGGTGGGCTGCGGGTACTGGCGGACCGGATGCAGCCCTCGGCTTGGCAATCGGCTAAGCGGATGGTTCGCTTGGCCTGGTTTGGCGTCCTGCAACGGCTGAGCCGATCCTGCCGTTTGCAGCAGTTGATCGGCCAAGATCACCCACCGCTATGCCCTGCGGATGGGCCCCTGACGAGGCCATGGAGCAAACTGCCCGATGGCTTCACTCTTCACCTCGCCTCCTGAACGATTGCGCCAGTTGAGATTCTCGCTGGATTTGCGCCTGGTCAGCCAGCAACCTTCATTGGAAGTCCCGTCTGGCGCTTCACGCCGCGGCCAACGCATCCTTTCCTTTCGCTTGCCCGCTGGGACTCCAGGCTCCTATTTGTTTTTGCGGGATTACGTCCGTCCACCTTGATCCTGGAGGTCTGGCAAGGATGCAATGGTTCTGGCGAGCCACCACCCATGCTTCCCAAAACGCCTCGTGCCGCGGCGCGGTTGGCCCGGCCAGCTGGCAGCTGGGCCTGGAGCAGCCTCGGCCCGATCGAGATCCGTTATGGCCGTGCTGGCCACCGAGCTCAGTGTGCGCACTCTGCCATCTCGATACTGATCAACGGTTTTCTGGCCTGGCCGCCGTTGCTTCTCCAGGTGGAAGGAGAGCGTTGGACGCCCCATCGGTTGACACTTCAGCTACCGCGAAGCCTGGTCCCCGCTTTTGGCTGCCCTTTGCCGGTTCACAGCGATGGCAGCTGGCTGGCTGAGCATTTCGACCAGCTGATGATACCGCCCGATGCGAGCCGGTCCCCATGGGTTTCTCCCCTTTCGAGGTGCGCGGCGCGGCTCACCGTTGGTGAGCTGGGAAGACGGCCGGCCGATCAAGGCCCGGCTCCCTCTCTCGCTCCCGTCAACTGCTGCTGGATGTGGCCGCCGTCTGTGAGGCCTGCTTGCGACCTGATGGTGAGCGGTGCCCGGCGGCACCGATTAACCTCTTCTTCTCCAACTGCTGGAGCAATGGTTTACGTACGTGACGGCGGGCTTGAGCAGACCCGCTTCCACGGTGTGCAGTTCAGCCGTCAGGCCCTGCCCAAGCCGGATGGCTCCGGCGCCTGCTGCAGCTGAATTTGCCCACGAGTATCTCCACTGGAATGTGCGCAGGCTCGGCCCGCTGAGCTTACGCGATCGATACGAAATACGCCCCGTGATCGTGCCGACCGCTCTGGTTCGCACGAGGGGGTCACCAGCTATTTCGATCAGTTCCTGCCCCTGCTGGCGACGCAGCAGCGAGCGCCAACTCTTTGAAGATCTTGGCGGCCGAATCTTCAGCCGCTTACCGGCTGACACCTGGACGCCCTGCAGGCCAGACCCTGCGCCGCAGCGGCGAGGAAAGCCTGGGTGAAGTTGTATCGAGAGAATGCCTACAGCGATGATTCCCAGATCAGCTATACCTGAAAGGTGCCGTGGTTTCCCTGTCCTCGATTCTTGCCTTGCCGGCGCGCGCAGTTTTGCCTGGCCGAAAGTCTTGCGTGACCTGTGGCGCCGCCTCGTCGCTGTGGAAAGGGCTACAGCGAAGAATTTTTGGTTCAGACCTATTCTAGCCCGAGCGCAGAATCTGGCCGATGACCTGCCGCGATGGCTCGAAAAGCTTCGATGATCTGATCTTGACCCTATCTCCACGATGTTGGGACTTCAGCCTTCAGGCGGTGGTCAGCGCCGATCCATCACGGGCTTCCGTTGTGACGGGAGGCAGGCTGAATTGAAGGTGCATGCCGGGTTGCAGCGCCATGGCCCCTGGGCAACAGGCCCGGCCTGGTCGTGGGTGATGAGCTGATTGCCATCGAATGGCCTGCGATTTGCCCGGCGCCCTGACGACCCTGCCCCCCCTGCTCGTGCTGCCGGCCTCAACAGTGACGATCAGCCCGCGCGGCTTGCTCTGCGTCAGCTCAGCCTGCTGCGTCCCCGGCCCCCCCGAAAAAGGGGGGGTTGGGGAAAAGCGAGGAGCTTGAATCCCGGATCCGAATGCCTCTCCCCAGGCTTGCGGCGGCGGACCGAGTGGCCTGGGGCTCCTGCCCGCTGTTGAGTGGTGGTTCCGCGTCTGGATGCGCCTCGGCTCAGCGTTTCTCCCTGCAGCGGGCGGCCTGTGATGGTGGGGGATTTGCGGCGGTTTGGCGGGGAATCGCGGCCTGGTTGGGTGCCGTGATGTCAGCCGCTGGAGCGGGAAGGTCAGCGACCGTCCTTTGCTGCAGTTGCGGAAAACGTCCAAATGGGCGTGAAGAAGGCGCCGGCCGTCGAGCCGCCTCTCCGCGCCGCGCCGCTGCTCCGAAAAGCCACCGCCCTGGCCAGCCCGATGGGCCGCCGCTCAACCCACCCAATCCAGGCGAGAACCTTCGACTCACCCAGATGCTCGCTGGTCTCCAAACCATCATGCGTCGTTCTACGCATCGATCCACCAATTTCGGCGTCCGTTACGACCGCGATTGCTTTCGGGGCAACCCGAATCGATCCCACGCCCCAGATGGTGTGCTGCACGAACCTGTTTTGGAATGGAATCGGCGATGCAGACTTCCAGACCCCCATCCCCGAGACGAGGGATCAGTCAGTTATCACCAACGTGATGATCGGTCTTTGATGGCGAGGGTGGTGGAGGCGCTTGAGCCGCACTCGCCGGGCATTCGGTGCCCTGGAAATTCAGCTTTCCACGGGTCAGTGGGTTGTCACCAATCCGGATGTGGGCGGTTCGGTGAACAATTTCGCCCTGCATCTCAGCTCGAAACCCCGATCGACGGCGAAGACAGATCCCGTCCACAGCGGCTACAGCCCTGCCCAGTCGACCAACGGCGGTGGTGCTGACCGATTGATGCGCCGTTTCGACTTTCCCGCCAGTCCACATCACCACCGCCGCCCTACGTTGAATCTCGGCGTGAGCGGGCCGATCCCCGCAGTTTTTTGACTGGGCTGCTTTGGAGTCGAGCTCGCGGCCCTCGGGAAAATGCTCTGGCTGAGACTCGAACGGATCTGGGCCGACCGAAAAAGACCTAGATCCACCGGCCAGAATCGTTGGCCCTGTTAGGTTGCTGTAGATGAGGGCATCGCAAGGCGGGGATCCTTGCATGTAGCTGAGAATTCCATGGCCGGATAGTCGAGCTTGCGTTGTGCAGCGTAGGCCAGGGTGGGCCAGAGCCCTTGGCCATCGCCGGGCTGGCACTGGCCTCCCAAGCAAGTTGGTCGGTGGGGAAGCCGAGGTTCCGGTGGAGAGGCGAGCGAAACTTGCCCACGCAGCAATGGCACATTGCTTTCTGGATTCCAGCAGCTTTTTCGCGGGCAAGCGACCATTTCTGCTCGCTTGGCATCGGGGCGCAGCAGGCTCCTGATGAAACCCAGTTTCACACACCGAGAGCTGGGCGGGGCCATGGGTTTCTTGAACAAGGCCGACTGGGCGGCAATGGGCAGATCCTTCGCCCCCGGGGTTTTTTTTTTTGGCCCGTTGCAGCTCGATCAAATGAGCACAGCCGCCACCAGAAACATCGGCGTTGACCCCCTGGCCTGTTTCCGACTCCCTCAGGATGATCGGCTGCAGGTGCTCCAGCAGGCGCTGGAAACGGTGTGGGCCCGCAAACGGCGTGAGCTGGTCGAGGCCCGGTGAGGAGTTGGGCCAGCTCTGGCTGGGGGCGCATGACGCCCAAAGGGCGTTGAAAGCTCCTGGAGTTCCTCTGGGGTGAAATCAAACGGGGTTTCGGCCGCTGTCCCTCCAGGCTGCAGGGCAGAGCAGAGCTGCTGTCGCTGCTCACCACCGGTTTTCGTGCTACCACCGTGGTGATCTGAAGGGGAGGGGGCGGCTGCTGCCGATCAGTCCCAATCATGGCAAGGCTGGCCACGGTGCCAGCCTGGAACAGGCATGGCCAAACGTTTTGTCCACTTGGTTGGAAATGAACAGACGGCTGGCGCCACGTCGTGAAGATTCAGGAATTCTCATCATTTTAGCGTTGATCTCTGGCTTATCCAGTCCTGGGTCGTTTTAAGCGCTGTTCCCATTGCGCTGGGAGCTTTGGCTGGACGGTTGGCCTAGATGAGCTTTGGCCTGGAAACAGTTTTACCGATAGGTTCAGCTTCAGACCCCGATGAACCACCTGGTCGGATGACGCTTCCTGATTTCAATCCCTCCGAGCCCCGGGCTCAGTGGGAAAACGCTTTTTGTGCGTTGCTTCTGGCACCACGAGGGTCTTGGGCCTCTGGGCTGGATTGTCAGCGCATGCGCTGAAACCGATCCAAGCTCGAGGGTTTAGGCCCGGCCTTCAGCGAGGCCTTCGCGGAAGATGCGGGAGCTGGAAGCCGGAGCGATCCGCCAACCCTGACGAGCAACCGCGGGTGGGGCATAACTGGCTGCGGACCCCAGCTGTGTCCCGGATCAAGCTGGGCCGAACACATACGTTCGGAAATTGATCCAGGTCGAGAGCGTTTTTGGCACAAGGCGTGCTCGATCACAGCGTCAGGCCCCCGGAGCAAGGCCGTTCACGGACGTAACTCTGGATCGGCATTGGCGGTTGCTTGGCCTTGGGACCGTTGCTGATCCTGCGGGGCCCTGCCAAGCAGGAGGGCGTCGGCCTGCTCCTTTCATTTCTTCGACAATGTCGATCCCCAGGGCTTCAGCCGCACCTGACGGCCCTCGCTGATCGTGATTACAGACCACCCTGGTGGTTGTGGTCAGCAAGTCGGGCGGGACGCCCGAGCCCCATAATCGGCATGGAGCAGGCCAGGTGCTGCTTCTGGAGGCCAGGGGCGGCAACTGGCCAGCCCAGGCGGTGGCGGTCTCGATGGCGGGCAGTGCCCTGGATCGCCAGGCCGAAAGCGAAACAGTGGCTGGCCCGCTTCGACATGTTCGATTGGGTGGGCGGGCCGCACCAGCATCACCAGCCGCTGTCGGGTTGCTGCCGCCGCTTTGATCGGTGCCGATCTACGCGCTTCCTGGCGGGGGCTGCCGGATGGATCAGGCCACCCGGTGGCCGATCTCGAGGCCAACCCTGGCCGCCCTGATGGCGGCCTCCTGGCATGGCCGCCGGCGCGGAAAAGGCAGCGCGGACATGGTCGTGCTCCTTACGCGACAGGCCTTGAGTGTTCAGCCGCTACCTGCAGCACTGGTGAATGGAGTCATTGGGCCAACGCCTCGATCGTGCTGGCCAGGTGTGCACCAGGGCCTGGCCGTAGTACGGCAACACGGGCTCCTCGACCAGCAGCCTACGTGCAGCTTAACTGCGTGATGGAATCGACAATTTTCTTGTCAGCCCTTCAAATCGAGGTACTGGAACGATCCCGCCGAGATCAAGCCGTCATGGTGATTTGGCCTGGCGACTTTCCTCGATGGCTTTCTGCAGGAACCCCGTTGCGGCGCTCAGTGAAAGGGGGGCGCCAGTCCGATCACCCTCAACCTTGCGCTGCTTCGATGCCCGGGCGCTTGGTGCCCCTTGTTGCCCTGTTTGAAGCGGGCCGTTGGCCTTCTGCCGAACTGGTCAACATCAAGCTACGACCACCTGTGTGTGGAGGCCGCAAGAAGGCCGCTGCACGGATCCTGGATCTGCAGCCGGACCGAGCGCTGCTGTGCCGATGGCGAAATCCGCAGCCTGGCAGATGATCCAGACAGCCCTTGGCCTCGAGAGCCCGGAGCCCATCTTCTGGATCCTGCGCATTCTCTGGGTAATGATCGCGGCTACAGCGCCGAAGGGATCCTGGCGCCCACCCGATTCCCTGCGCTTCTGCAATCATGATCCAATCCAGGGCGCCGTGGCCTGGGCCGCCGGAAGAGCCGCTTCGAGTCACCACGATCGTATGTGCTCCACCTCAGGCTGGCGAAGTGCTCCTCAGAGTGTGCAAGTGGCGTCTGTCACACCGATTGCTACACCCTCTCCGGCCAGGACCCGAAGGGTTGTTCCCGGCCGTCCTGGGCCATGAAGGTGGCGCGGTGGTGGAGGCCCCTGGGCGAAGGGGTGACCCTCCCTGGCCTGTCGGTGATCACGTGATCCGCTCTATAACACGCCGAAATGCCGGCAATGCTCGTTCTGCCTGTCGGGAAAAACCAATCTCTGCCAGGCGATTCGTTGGCACCCAGGGGCCCGGGCCTGATGCCCGATGGCACCAGCCGCTTTCTCCAAGAACGGCAAGCCCATCTATCACTAACATGGGCCCCTCCACCTTCTCGGATACACCGTGGTGCGGAGATCCGCCGTGGCCAAGATCAGGCAAGCGGGCCACCGCTGGAGAAGGTGTGCCTGCTGGGCGCGGTGTGGGACCACCGGCCATGCCGCGGGTGCTCAACACCGCCAAGGGGAAGAGGCGCCACGGTGGCCGTGTTTCGGTCTCGGCGGGCACGGCCATGGCGCGTGATCATCGGGTCGGGTGATTGGCCGGGGCCAGCGATCATCGGGGTTGACACCACCTGAGAAGTTCCGCGGTCCGCCGCCAGCTGGGGCCAGCGATTGCTTGATCACGCATCGCAACGGCCGATCCAGGAGGTGATCGCCGAGCTCACCGTATGGAAGGCCCGTTGAATTATTCCTTTGAGTGCAATCGGCAATGTGAGGTGATGCGGGCAGCCTGGAGTTGCTGCCACAAAGGCTGGGGTGAATCCACGATCAATCGGTGTGGCCGAGCAGGCCAGGAGATCGCCCCGCGTTCCAGAGCTCGGCCTTCGCGGAAGTGCCGCGGCCGCAGCGAACTGCCTGGTTATGTGGAGCGCTTCGAGAAAAGGCGAGATCCCGCTCGACAACTTCCCATCACCCACACCATGCCCCTAGTAGGAGATCAAACAGGGCCTTCGATTCTGATGCACGCGGTCAGAGCATCCGCTCTTGTGATTCACTTTCAACGGCTGATGGGACTCGCTTTCCTGTTCTCAACAAGCTCAGTGAGACTCGCAGCTTCGGCGGTTCCATCAGCGTTACCGGATCAAATCGGCAGTGCTTGACTGTGCAGGACCTGGCGGTGGTATCTGCCGCCCCAGCCTCGCTGGATGCCCGGTGCCGGCGCTGTACTGGCTTTCGGGTCTGACCTGCACCGATGAGACTTCCCATGTCCAGAAGGCCGGGGCCCATCGCCTGGCCGCAGCTCGGTCTTGGCCTGAATCGCCCCCTGTACACCAGCCCCGGGGCCCCAAGGTTCCGGGGGATCCGGAGGGGGCCTGGGACTTGGCCACGGGGCCGGCTTCTTCTGCAATGCCAGCGAAAGCCCTCACACCTGGGCACGCCACTACCGCAAAATGCAACACCGACTACGTGGTGCAGAGTTTGCGGCGCTGCTGGATGCGGGAACTGCCCTCAACGGACCCGCCGCGGATCAGTGGCCTTCGATGGGAGGGAACGGGGCCTTGGTGTGCGCTTGCGCACATCCAGGGCGCTTACAGCTCTGTCTGCGGCAATTCGCCCCAATCAGCCCACACCAGCCGCTGCCCCTGGGGCGAGAAGGCTTCGTCGTTACCGTCGGCCCGCGATCGCCACTGGAGTGCCTTGGGATGCGTTGCGAGCTGATCGCCTCAGCGCCGCAGCGCTGCCCGCTGCTAATCGACAGGGACTCGACGCCTTTCCTGGAGAGTCGCTGCGGCCCGCAGATCTGGAAAGAGGCGGCTCAAGCCGCGGCCCCCACTGACGGCTGAGGCGCCAGCCTGGCTACAACCAGCTACTTCTTCATCGCTAGCTTCATCGAACGACCGACCTGTCGCATCCACGCTGGGCCCCTGCTTGCGTCTCCAAGGTTGACGCGGCTTAAGGCACCAGGTTGACGAGCTTGCCGGGCACCAGATCACCCGGCGTGGGGGGCTTGGCCTTTCAGCCACTTGAGGGCGATCTCGCATCTCGAGGGCCAGAAACGCTAAGGGTGGCGGCATCCGCATCGGCGGGCAAAACTCCAGCTGACCCCAGCACCTTGCCCTTCACCTGAATCACCAAGTTGCACCGTGTCCTGGATCAGGGCGGTGGGTGGCCACGGGCCAGCGCTGGCGGTGCACGCTTTGCCATTCCCACCCAGCCGGTTGCCACAGCTCCTCGGCCAGGTTGGGGAGCGAAGGGGCCCAGCAGGAATCACCAAGGGCGCTCAAGCTTCGATCGCCACAGGCCTGGCCGCCGCCTCCAGCTGGCCGCCATGACCGTTGCTGAAGTTCATCAGCTCCGAGACGGCGGTGTTGAAACCTGGTAGTGGCCGGGGGCCAGATCGTCGGTCGATCGCGGCGATGGCGGCCGTGGAACGGCCGGGCGCATTCCTTCTCCAGCCGGGTGCTGCCGTTTGCGGCGGCTCTGGGGTGCTCGGCAGGCGCAAGTCGCGCGGGTTAAACAGCAGTTTCCACGCAGCCGCCCAAGTCGCTGCAGGAAGCGGAATGCCCTTCCCCATCGCGCGTCATCCCACTCAGATCTTTTTTCCGGTGGCGCTTGAACAGGATGAACATCCGGGCGGTGTAGCCCCGTAGCGGTCGATCACCACGGCTGGATCGACGGCCCGTTGGACTTCGACTTGGACATCTTCTCGAAGAAGGTGTCGAGCCGCTCGCCATCATCGGATCGCGGGATCGGCCGGTGCCCACATCGGGCCGGGGCCACGTATTTGCCGGTCTGCGGGTTCTGTAGGTGTGGCCTGCAACCATGCCCTGGTGAGCAAGCGCTGAAGGGTTCATCGAAGCCTGAGCAGGCCCCTGTCGCGCAGCACTTGTGAAAAAGCGGGAATAGAGCAAGGTGCAGAATCGCGTGCTCAATGCCGCCCACGTCTGGTCCAACAGGCAACCAAGCGGTCGGCGCATGGCGTTTTTCGAACGGCAGCTGGGTGTTTGTGGGGATCGCTGGTAGCGCAGGTAGACCACGACGAGCAGATGAAGGTGTTCCATCGTGTCGTTCTTCGCGCCCGGGCGGGCTGGCCGCAGCGGGACAGGGGCACGTTCATCTACAGCTCTCCAGTTTTGGCTCAGGGGTGGAGCCGCCCCTTGCCGCTGAAAGGCCGATCCCCTGGCAGGTTCCGGCAGCTGGTCGGCTGCACCGCCACCAACCCAACAGCTGTCGCAATGGTCATCGGATGGGGCAGCCCCCGTAGCGCTGGCGTGAGATTCAGCCGAGTCGCGCAGGCGATAGCTCACCTTCGCCCTCGCCCCAGCCCTTCGCTTCGGCCAGGGCCACGACGGTGCGGGCCCTCTGAGGCCTCAGGCCATCAAAGGGCCCGGAGTGAACCAGCCGCCCGCCCGCGGTCATGGCGCGCGCCGTCGTAGGCCCCTCGCTGGCAACCCCTCAGGCACGATCACCCGCTTGACGGGCAGCTCGTACTGGCGGCAAAAACGAAATCGCGCTGGGTCGTGGGCCGGAACCCCCATCACCCGCGCCGGTGGGCCGTACTCCCGGCCAAGCCGTAATCGGCGATCCAGATCGGGGATCAGCTCGCGGTTGAAAAGGATTCAGCGGCGCCTTGAGCGGCAGGGGCACCCGCGTTTGGGGTGGTCCTCGCCGTGCGGTCCTGTTCGCTCTGTTCTGCTCACCAGATCACACAGAAAGGCTCCACGTCAGGGCGTTGCTCAGGGGCGGGGTGAGACGGGCCACCAGCGGATGCTCCGGAGGCCAGCACCAGGTAGCCTCACCCCATAGATCGTGTCGGGGCGGGTGGTGAAGACCGGTCGACTGCTCGCTGGCGGCTGCGTTTGTGGCTCCAGCCGGCCGCCATGATCTGGAAGTGCAGGCTGGGCGCCACTTTACCGAGCGGCCGATCAGTTGCCTGGCCATCGTGCGCACCCGCTCGGCGCCAGCCATCGAGCTGGTTCGAGGTCACGAGCAGAGCCTCGGCGTAGTCGGTGATGCGCAGGAACCATTGGCGCGCTGCCGTTTCTCCCCTTGGCGCCGGAGGCCCAGGCGCGGGTCCTCGCTATCCACCTGTTCATTGGCCAGCACCGTCTGATCGATGGATCCCAGTTGACCCGTGGCTTCTTGCGGTAGGCCGGCCCGCCTCGTGAACTGAAGGAACAGCCCACTGGTTCCAGCGGTAATAGTCGGCGTGGCAGGTGGCCACCTCCCCGGTCCCGTCGATCGAGAGCCCGAGGCCGCTGCAGCTTGGCCCGCATCTGGGCGATGTTGGGCGTCGGTCCAGTTCGCCGGGATCGATTCCTCGCTCGATCGCGGCGTTCTCCGCAGGCAGCCCGAAGGCGGTCCCAGCCCATCGGCTGCAAACACCTGCCGGCACGCACCGCTGGACCCGGGCGATCAATCGGTGATCACATAGTTTGCGCACATGGCCCGCATGTCAGGTTCCCCGAGGGATAGGGGAACATCGACAGGGCGTAGAAGGTTCGCGCCGCTTCGCCCGTCGCTCTCAGGAGTGGCGTTGCGGCCATCCTCCCTGCCAGCGCGCCTGCCAGCGGGCCTCATCTCGGCGGGAGGTAACGAATCCGGCTGTTCGATCTTGATGCCGGAAAGTGGGCTTGCCGGCAGCGGCTGGAGTGTTTTCTCTGAGACGGCCATGGCTTCAAAAACGGCCGTTTCACTTCAGCCACGCAACTCTTGTGCTCGATCGTGGCCACATCCGCCACGGCCCCCGCCCGCTTCAGCCCAGCGGGCGAATCAGGGCCCAGCGCGGCCGGCGCCCATCAGCAGTCAACGGAGCCTCCGGGCTGGTTTTTCAGGCCAGAAATTCCGGGTCCTGCCAGTACAAGGCAGCCGCCCAGGGCGGTGCGTCGATGAGCTGCAGCTGGAGTGGGGTGGCTACGATCCAGTCTGGAGGTTGGCGCACCCCGGGCAGACGGGCTCCAGGGCATGACTCTCCATAGGAAAATCAAATGTTTGGATGGGCGATGCGATGCTGGCCTTTCAGCAAAATACCAAGCTGGGCAATGATTTTCTTTTGCTCGATGGCCGCGAAGCCGCCCAGGCCGACGAGACCCTGGGCTGAGCCCGAGGACGGTGCAGGCGGATCTGCGATCGCCGCTTCGGGGTGGGCGGTGACGGCGTGAATCCTGGCCCTGCCCCGCCGCAACAGGGCGCGAACCTGCGCAAGCGGATCTCACTGCCGAGGCAGCCGAGGCGGAAGATGTGCGGCACGGCATCCGCTGTCTGGCCCGCTTTTCCTTCGCCGACAGCGAGGCGACAACTCCCGGGCACATG
>Ga0163217_1117125_pt1 | contig 18291 bp, 9 predicted proteins | sample SynspAceP_FD_185933 | JGI IMG/M metagenome (GOLD analysis project Ga0163217, IMG submission 185933) | Saline lake microbial communities from Ace Lake in Antarctica - Synechococcus sp. Ace-P (PacBio error correction) | ecosystem: Environmental > Aquatic > Non-marine Saline and Alkaline > Saline ...
CCCCCAACAAAGAGAGAGATAGATCAACAGATTGCCCTGTTCCTTCCTTACCAGAGCTCATATTAATTGGAAATTTTCTTTCCTTTAAAGGAAAGGAATAATTTTTGTTTAATCTGGGGCGTAACCAATAAAAACAATGGTGTAAAATGGCAGCTACCACAAACAAGACAATATTTTTGTCCCTAAACGTTATTTTAAAAATTCCCAAATATCTTTCCTGAAGAAGTCCCGGAATAGGAAAGGGCTTATAGGTAAGCTTCAAATTATTATGAAGTGGCCTCATCAATAGCCAGTTTTTTCCATTAAGCCCACACGGTTTAAATCCCGAAACTATAATTTTTTAAAAATCTCTAGGGTTCCATTATTGGGTGGCGCAGTACAATACCTTGAACTAAAAATTAGGTAAGCGCATGACAGCCTTAAAATTAAGGGATAAATTCCCAATAATAGTTTTTTCGCCCCATTCACTTATTTCATAAATGGGGCCATAGAGCTTTAAAATAAAAATGACAATAGAAGGGCAGATTAAAACCAATCAATAATAGTTTGTTCTGGTGGAATCAAAGAAAAGGGAATATCCTGTTTTAAAAATATAGCTTCAATACGCTTCCCTCAATAAGGTTTGGAACGATTATAAAATCAAATCGCTGGCATTTTTTTTGATATCACAGGTTAAATATAATACTAACTACATCGAAATCTTAGTGAAAGATAGTTTTTTATCGGAATGCCACGCCTTGGAATTATCTTTAAAGTTACTTTTGTAGCTTATTGGTTTTTCCTCATTTTGTTATATTTCTGGAAGAATCCGTTTTTAAGAATCTGAAACTTAATCTAAAAACTTTACGTTAGTGGAGCGGGATAAGCGTCTTTACTTAAAACTTTACATGGAAGGTCAGATTGTGATGAGTTATTTTTATCTGATTTAGTTTAAAACGCTGGTTTTCATGTCGGCAACCTTGGCACTCCCGGAATGCTAGTCCTCGCTTCTCTGCCATTTTCATGAACCTACATAACACTCTAACAGCAACGCCACACATCTCGCCTCACCCAACCTTTCCCCCACTAAAACTCGACCTCAGTCGCCTTCTCCTCTGAACGAAATATTTCTGCAGGCCACCCAGGGGGCGACCCAGTACCGGTATCCCACAACAACTTCCCCACGTTCTTGATCCTACCCACTGCTCGGCAACCAACTTCCCATTCCGCCCGTCCCTTTGTGGGTACGGGTGTTTTTTTACCGTCACCCACAGAATTTCCGTATAGATTCAAAATAATTTCTCCCTACGGTGTATCCACGAGTTGTTAGTAGGTAGATGTGTGCCAAATATCAAATGGACTACAAAGGTGAACACACTCGTCATAGCCGCATTTCGAGATCCGTCTAGATATCAATTCTAGCCGGCATCCATCAAAATGTTGCACTGTTTGCGCAGTCAAAACAGTTGGGTTTGGCGTCTCAATTTGGTGTTCCTCTTCTGGATAAGGAATATAACCTGGCCCTTCGCCACAAGAAGATTCGTACCGGTTTTGTTATATCGTAAACCTTAAAGGCATCCATATACCGTATACGCGATACCTCAAATTGATCAATAAGATCAATAGAGACTCTCATTCCCAAAAAATGGGCCAATGACTCAAATAAACGGCCCCCATTTGCAACTTTCCTTCGGCATACTCTAAATGTACTACACACAGATCCTCAATTCCCTTAGGTACATAAATCGAGGTATAGCCCCCCCTCAAAAAAAATAGTTAACCCCAACAATATAGCAATTGACATAAAGCTTTATAATACATGGGAGAATGCTATCTTGGCTCCCAGCATTCCTGGCTTTCGTGGATATAGAACTCGCACTGATAAAATCCTCACTACTTATTAAGCACGGCCACCAATATATTCTAAAGGGTAAAGCTTTAGGAATAAGGTTGATAAACTTTTCAACACAGCAATAGAGAGAATGGCCTTTGGCAAAGGCATAGCAGAGCAAAACTCTTGCGACTTGCTACCACCATATTCAAAAATGAGTTTATCGTCATACCCTTTTTTGTCCTACAAGTTTTTCCACATAACTTGTCCCCCTTTTACTTAATCTGGAACTCTCTCTAGCGCGGAAATTCGTTTCCTTCATTGATATATAGCTTCCACCCAAAAGTAAGATTCAGGCGAAATAGTGGGCTAACCTTTAATCAGCAGTTCTTCCTGATGATAATCCAATTACGGCCGTAGGTTCGGGCATAATGGACAACATTACGGGGAGTGGCCATTTATTTATATATATTGAGGATATTACGGATCCCGAATGGCGCGTAAGATATTGCATCATTCCACTTTGGCCACACGCTGGCCTGATGAGTGGAACTGTGCAGCACCAATCCCAAATAATTTCACCTGCCATTTTTTTAGCAACATAAGCACGGGTGATTCCTACATAAAGACAGACCGAACTTGCGCTCTTTACCAAATTATTAATGAAAGGAGTCATTTTATAGATGGCAATATGAATGTCGAAGTGCTATTTTGCTGGTTGATTAAAACTTTATAATTTCTAATGTTTCTTCCGATTATTTATTATAGGAACCTTGGGGACAGAATGTCAAAACTTTAAAAAGCCACGTCTTTCGGCAACCACCATGTCGAACTGTGTAGTTGGTATACACCCTTTGGAGGCAGGTGGTTGGCATGAGCCTTATAATGAATTGGTTTTTCGGTAATTAGTAACCACCGGCTGGATACTAAATTAAATATATGGGGCATCCTTGATAATTCTCCCAGTACTTTAAGTACCCGATAAAGCACTTAATCCAATTGGGAAATCGTTGTATTCCTATCATCTATTTATTAATTTTTTAGAGGAGCCTTGCCCAATTCCCGTATGACCACCTTTTCTTGGAAAAGTAACATAAAGTACCTAGCAGGGAAACTTGGAAAACGTTCAAAGAATATATTGGGTGGCTTCCGCGGTCCTTCCAAGAAAAATCAATAATCAATAATCAGTGAGAGTTTAAAGCGGTATAAGATTAATAAAGCGCTCGAAAGTAAAAGTCCGCGCTCTATGGGTTCCACATCTGTAATATGAAAAGTAAGGTAGGCCACTAACTGTTGGCAACCGATTCCCGGCCACCTAAGAACCTTGTTCTGCATGGGGCAACAATTACACCAAATTGATTAAGAAACTAGAAACAAATCCGCATTTTTTTTATCAAGTCCCAATTCCTCTTTTGTAGGCGCCCAGAATATAGAGACTAATTTCGGTATTTTGTAACCTTTCTGGCAAGCCTTTCTTGGCATAATTTTTCCAAAGTGCCATCGTCCATTTTTGGATGTCACCAAGGTAGTGATCTAGGATTTATATAGAGGTATATACGAAATCTTCTGAAAAATCAAAATATGATGTTACATGGATTGCATTAACGTTTCCGTGTTTTCAATATAAAATTAAATATTCAAAGAGAAGGCTGTTGTAAGGGTCGTTTATCGCAGCATTTTCTTCCCGGATCGCTTCTTCAAGATTGGGGCAATTAACTGAGTAAGTATATTTATTGAGAGAGAAGGTAGAGAGCCATAATAGAGTTTTATTATATATATATTCTAAAAGTTACCGGTTTGTTGTACTACTAATTATCTCCTGTAATGCTTATAATTTTGGAAAAGGGAAGTCGTCCATAGATCTCTAAAATGTATCTACGAGGTAACAGTTTCTTGTTTATTTTGTCTTTTCGACCGTTTATGAGCATCTTTATAAAAGTAGGATGAGCCTGGGATCATTTGTTTTTTCTTAGGTTGGTCGGACAGAATATGTTTAGCTCCTGATATCCGTTGTTGTTTTTAGAGGCTAATTCCTATAAAACATTGATCTACCCCATATTTCTAAAGTCGATTCCCCAGATCGCGTTTAACTCAAATTCCTGGCCTTAGTACAAAATTTAAGTCTTGCGATGTAATTATTGATATCTGTAAGTACCAATGACCACCTGGTTTTCTTTGGGCCAACATCAAGGTCTTCCACCATCGGGGTGCCAAACGCAAGCTGTAATATGTATGCCTCCTTCAGAACGCTATACAACATTTACTTCAAGGATGAAGGGCCCCAATGGTTTAAACGGTAAAAGAGTTTTATTTTGGGATGTATTTACAAAAGATGACCTCAACAAGGGTATTGATTTTTTATTATATATACAAGGACTGATGGTATTCGCGGTCCATTGCCCCGAATTAGACCTTATGCCACTTATTAATTCTGCTTATGGTACATCGGCATTAATAATTAAGAGCCAATATCCAAAATAGAGCCCTCTTTTAAGATATTATATTTAAAATTGGTCTATTTGTTGTGGATTATATAATTTTTTAATGTTTCCCACACCAAGGGGATTAAGCCAGCAAATGGAAGTTGCAAATTATGTGTTTAAAGCCGTGTCCTAAAATTTGTCCCGCTTAAAAAGGTTTGAAGCCTAAGAATTGTAATTCTTCGACTAGTTGGATTTACTCCTGTTTTTCCCACTTCAAATCTTTTTAAAATGAACTCTTAAGCCTATAAAGGAAGTTACCTAAGCAGTTTGTAGGTTGCCGTAAATGGGGGTCCCAGTTAAAAATTCATCCTAAAACTCTTCAGATCAACGTTAAAACGTAATTGGGTAAGGGTAAAATCCCTTTGTTCTCCAAATCGTAACGCTGAGATCCTCCGATTTTCCTCATCTTGGGGAAAGTTGAAGATGTTTCCAGATAAATCATTAATATGAATGGCTGCCTAATGGTAATTTTGGCGTTGAATACTATAATTAACCGCAATATGATATCGTAGGTCCAGGGTAAATTTTGGTATCCATATAATGGGATTTCTACATCTTCAGAGGTCTTTCTTTTCGTCATGCTGCCGGGCCTATTTCCGTTAAAGTCATTGGGCCCTGCTCAAAAAGGTCCATCATCCCTTCCTCCACTTGATGCCATACATAGTCGTATTCATTTTTATCGTCTTCCCTTTTTTTCATCTTTCTTTTCCAAAAAGGTCTTACTGTCCAGGAGTAGCTAGGTTGGCCCGGGCAGAAGTAAGTCGAAACAAAACCTACCTCGCATTGTCGGCGTTAAAGGTATTGAGCGCGTTCCATTATGTCAATGGCATAAGGATCTAGACTGGCCGCCAAAGTAATGGCCATCTTTATTGTTTAGATATTGTGTTCCTCGTGTTCAAAGTTCAATGGACTTAATTTTTAAGGAAATCCGCTTCAAAATTATATTCCCGTAAGAGAGGTTTAAGGTTGCTCCAAGATAGCGATATTTTTTTAGGTTTAGTTTGCAGTAGAATCTTTGTCACGCACCTTGGCCTCCGAACTGGTTTGCCCAAGGGAAAAACTCAAGAACTGGATTTGGGTTAGACCCGGTGCCCCCTCGTTTAAATAGTGCCCCTCGAACCTAACATACAAGTTCCAATTCTATCATTGGGCTCATATAGCTGTCCATATGTATTGTTTCAAATGATTGGAGCGTAGCCATAACTTAAAGACGGACGCATAACGTGCCGCGGTTGCTGATTTTTTTGTCGTCGCCAAATTGACCAAATCCGTATAAAGTAGTCCCAATACTGGTACTTAAAGTTTATATTTGTTGTAACGGTCGATACCATTAAGGGTATCCGTTAATAACTTCCTCTTTAGTTTCTAGTCGTACCCTCGTTGATAGGTCTCTATAGCCACCAAACATCTTCATAGGAACCGCCAACACTTACACTAAAATGTTTTGGCCACTTTTAAAGTTTGGTACTTGGGGTAATAGTAAATGTCTAGCCCCCAAAAAGTGAATTTTCGAACATCCTACGTAGGTTAAAAATATCCTCTTTCTGTATCTTAATGCTATTTCTGCATTAGGTTATACTGAAAGTTTACATTGAATGCTACCCTTTTTATGCCTTCACGGGTGCAAAATGGATATAACTACGCTCCCATACTGGCTTTGCAGAGGTGGTATAGGTTACATCTACTGCAATACCAGTATTGGTGTTTTGGTTATTGTGCCCGTAAAAACTAAGGTTACGTGAATGGATTTCAGGAAACTGTCTTTGAATAATGAAATGGACGATTGAATAAATGTTCCCTGAGTTTTGGTAAATTCTGCTGAAGCAGGGACTTCCCTATAATAGGAACTACTCCCTAGGTTATCCGAAGCCTGAAAATCTGAATTTGGATTGGCTTTTTGCCCATCTTGGGCATGGAAACCCTGAATATTGTAAATAGTGTCCGGCTATAATCACATAAAGCCTTTTTTGACTTGTGACCAGATTTTCAATATCTAATAGTTGACATTACCCCGATATTTATATCTTTTTGGTATTAAATGGATTGGTGTTCTAAGACCATAAAACTCCCGTTGGTGTATAAATCCCGTGAGCGTAAGTCTACATAGTCGTTTAACGGTTTCTTGGAATGTAGTATCCACCATTTTCAGAAAAACCCCCTATTCTGGATCACTACCGAAAAGTAGGCAATCATGCCCCCGCCGATCTGCCCATCATTAAGGGAAATAAGCAAAGGAAGCGCTACTGTGTGGGCACATTCGCGCAATGTACAGGTTGCTGAATCCGGCGAATTACCTTTTTGCCAGGTAACAAATTTGGCCTTTTTACACGAATATAATAATCAGGGTTAACAGTATCTTTGGAGGTGTTAACTTACTTCGCTTAGAAAATAAACAGAATCGTTTTCCTTTTGTAATCTCCGCGTAAACCTTCATTGCGATCGCTTTCCAATGGTCCCAAACCTGCCTGCTGCTCCGTTCTGGATCCAAATAATAGCTTTTTGAGTATCAAAATTAAAACCTGATGGGTCTGGATTACTTCATTTCGTTTCCCTGTTTAAAAAAACGGCAGTTGGGATAATTTTCCAAGGGAATCCTTAATGCGCGCCAGCGTAGTACTTCATTTTTAATATTATGTCCATTATAATGATTACCGATGCCTTTAATTCCGTAACTTGATAATATAGTTCAGCTTCTATTGTAAAGAATATTTTTTTGATCTTTTTTTGGCTCATTTTCACATAAACATCCTTTGGCCTTGTATTTAATTTTGTCCAGAGAGAGGGGTTGTTGCCATTTAAGGAGTCCTATTTTTATAGAATCGGTTAAAAAATAGTGTCTTTTAAATTTTGGTCTGGTAAAGAGTGGTGCAATTATTAGTCTCTATGAGCAACAATGGCAATGGCTTAAATCTGATTCTCTTGGGGCAACAGCAGTAATGGTGCCAAATAATTAGCAGCAATAGGAAAATACATGATGTTTATTTGATTGCAAAAGCTATATTATCCTATTTTTGTAACGGTTTTAGCTACATTTGGGTTCAACTTACATATATTTTTTGTACTGCCTTAGGGTATCTGCGATACCAATTTAACCTTATTAAAAGATCAATTTATCTCTAATTTATATGAAGTATGAAACGGTTTTATATTTATTCCCTTTAATATTTAACAATTTTTTCTGACTCTTTTTCCAAAATTATCAAAAACCGAATGAAACAATGACGGAAAATTGGTGGTTGTTTTGGATGCCGGACATGGAGGACATGACCCTGGTAATTGGGAATCGGGTATTGGAAAAAATTAGCTAAGTGATTGCCTTAAAAGTAGGGGAGGATTTGAGAAAAACCCTAATATTAAGGTATCTACACACAGTAAAAAGACGAGAAGTGTAGACCTTATTACCTCAGGGGTGAAATGCTCAATAAGGCCAATGAGGATTTCTTTGTTTCGGTGCACTGCGAATTCACATAGTTTCCGATGCCCATGGTGCCAGGTACTTTGTATTGGACTGACATGCCTAATAAACAGATATTTGAAAATAGCAAAAAAGAAAACTCGGTAAATTATCTGGAAGAGAATTATGAGAGTAGATATGGCGGCCTAACGATATTTAAACTTCCCGGAATCTATATATCGGGGGCGTGACCATTATGCAAGATGAATTCTAGACTCAAAGTAACAATCTTGCCAAATTGATGCAAAGATAATTTTTCCAACAAATTGAAAAAAGAAGGAATAGAAATAGTTTAAAGCAAGCCGGTTTATTGTACTTCAACCAACTTATGCCTGAGCGTATGTAGAAAACTGGATTTTTGACCAATAAGGATGAAGGTGCTTGATTAAATTCTCAAAGGACATATTGAAATGGGCAAGGCCATTGCGAAGCATTCTTTGTAATAAGGGCGATATGATTTCCACTACAAGACGACTTTGCCTTAAACAACACCCGAATTAAATCCCCGCACAAAACAGGATGAAGTTAAGGAATCGGTAATAAAAGTCAGTCCGAGAGAGAGGACAGGGTCAAAGGACAAGAATCGAACAACTTCTGCCTGAGCAGAAACCGGTCAGAATTTTCAAAAACGGTACTTGGGGTAAAAAATTGAAGCTGACAATACTAATCAATAGAAGTTGGTTAAGGAGCCCAAGAAGAAGGAGGAGGAGCCCAAGTAGCGGAAAGACAACCAAGAAATCAGAGAATATTATTTTAAGGTGTGCAGATTTTTGCGAGCTCAAAAAATATTCCTTTTGGAATTCTGAGAACTTCAAAGGACTTAACACTCTTTCCCAAAGAGCCTTACAGTTACATTTCATATCGTTATAGTGTACGGTAAATACGGATTTCTCATTTTTCAGGCAACTCTTTTTGAACGAGCCCATGCAGATGCCAAAGGGTATACACCTCTTATATAGTTTGCCTATAAAGATGGGGTACGCATTCTCTGAAACGGAGGCTCTTAAATACTGGGTCGAAATAGTCACTCCTTCTAAAAATATTCTAATTTTTTGTTTAAGACTGAAAATAAAATCTTTTGAAAATATCTAAGGGAAAATAAAAACCGGGTATTGTAGTCTTAGGGGGTATACACTTTTATTCATACTTGGTTTTAGTTATTTAAATCTACGCCTCTTATTTGACAATAGTAAAACTTCTTGCCGTTAAGTAAATGTCAAGGTGGACTGCCATCCGGAACTCAAGTTTACTATAAACGATTCTCGTTGGGAATAGTAAACGATAATAAGGTTTAATGATGCTTCTGGTTAATCTTCGGTAACTTTGCGTTAACACAGTTTCCTTTTCCCAAAGCACACTGCAGAATATATGATACCGGAATTATAGGAGGTAAGGATTTCCAGATCAAGCCAGTATTTGATGTTCCGTATGGCGCAAAACCGGGGATACATGAATTTCCAGTTCCAGACCAGTGACTTACAGAATTGTAACAGCAAAGATTAACGCCTTTACAAACTAAAAGTGGAAGGTGCCCGTGTCCAATGCTGATTTCTTATTGAGAATGTTATGATTTTTGACCCAAAAACAAAAAGGATTTAAAGGGAAAGTAAATCAAGGGGGTTGAACGAGTTGTGCAAAGTTTTCAAGGAAGCGCGGAAATCATAAACAAACTTTTTAGCGGACAATAAGGATATTTAAATAATTCCATTAATAATTAAGTGCCATAACCGATAATTTTTAACCAGTTTTCCGATACCTTTGGTCAATGCTGGACTGGCAAACTCCATAAAGGGACTACAGGTTACCAGGGTAATATTAAATGATGTGATGGCCAAAATTGAAGGCGGTGAAGGGTCCAATGGGAAATTGAAAATGACAAGGCTCTATATAATTATCTGGCGGATTGCCTCTAAAAGGTTGGATTTACTTTTCAGGATTTTTCGCCTAAATCCAAACGTTAATGTAAAATGTTTCCCGTTTTTTGTAAAAAGCAAATAGATTACGCACTTCCATTAGAGACGCCGGCCCAAAAATAGAAGATCTAAATTAGGATTATATCTCCTAATATTATTTTTGCAAATGGACTCTTAGCGGTATTGGTTTTACACGTAACGTTAAAAAACTATCCCGAAATCATTAAATTGGGTAAGAGGTTGATACCAGCGATAAATAAAGTCGCAGCGGTGGAAGAATATGTTTAGGATTGCCCTTGGGACACCAGACTAAAATGGTTGTACGTCCTATTCCGGGAATTCCAATGTGTATTTGTTTATCTCGGATTTATTTATTATTAATCTGCAGTATTGGAGATCATTATAGATGGTCTTTCTGCCACACTATAAGAATTTTCTCCTTTTTGGTGGGATTATAGTTTCCTAATGGATCTTTGAAATTTTTGCCTTGCTGGTAATTGTGGCGGTTGATTATTTTTTGGATTCGGGAGGAACATTATTAAATGAAAAGATCTTGAAATCCGGAATGAGCGGTTGGGCCCAAAAAGGTGGAATTAATTTGTAATATAGAATTTGGTGCATGGTTGTTTTGACTATCGAACGCCGCGATTACCAGTTACAACAAAATTGGAAGCGGTGCATTATATTCCAAGGCAGGGTCTTTCTGTTTAGCCAGTTTATGGCTCCCGTTTTTTCCCACGAAATGTCTATGGTCCCGCATAATTTTAATAGAGCGCTCTGCTTGTGGTCCATATTGTGGTATTCCTATTGGTTTTGAATTATCCTATAATTATCCAAACATTACAATTCTATTGGCTTTTCCAACAACCTATTTTGGAAAGCTGATAGCCAAAAAGGGCAGTTTGATAATTTGGAGGCGGTAAACCAGGAAGTAAGGTTAATGATGGATCCAAGTGCGGATCCCTTTGCTGCAAACCCGAAGAGAAGTGCGCCTATACCTTGAAAAAATTTGGAGCCTCAGATGTCATGGACCTTAAATGGGTGCAATTACTCAACGCCTATACCTGTACCTGAATGTGGTCGTTGTAACTAGCGAGTGCCCGCCAGCCAGACGGTAAAAAATGTCCCACGTAAAATTATGATGGATACTAGGGATTAGGCTGGAAGAGGTTTTGGCAAGAATATGAATACGAATAAGAGAGTTTCGTGCCAGACGGCAAACAGCTGTTGGGAGATTTATATTTCCAGGAAGAAGCTTTGGGCTGTAACCTCGTGTAATGCTTGTGTTGAGGCTTGTCCCGTAGTATAGACCCATTGTCAATTTATTATGGATATGCCGTCAATATTTGGTGCTGGAGCAAATTCTGCAGCACCATCTGACTATGAATAATAATGATGGGGAATATAGAAAATAAGGGGCACGCTGGCATTTCAAGCCAAATGGGATAGGCTATTGGTCCAAGGGAATCATAAAGTAATTACCGCTAAAATGGAAAAATGAATTAAAGTGCCTACAATGGCAGAAACTTTTTGCAGCAGGTCCAACAACCAGAAGTTTTATTTTGGGTAGGCTTGTGCTGGTAAGTTTTGAAACGATCGGGCAAAAAAATACCAAAAGCTTTTGTCAAGATATTTAAACAGAAGGCCAGGTGAGTTTTGCCTTGTTTAGGAAACTGAGGAGAGCTGTACTGGAGATCCGGCCAAAGAGCAAGGGAAGGAATTCCTTTGTTTCAAATGCAGGCAGTTAACCAACATAGAGGTTTTTAAATATGCTTATGAGGGTTAGAGTTGTGACAGCTGGTCCCCCATGTTTTTTCAATACCTATAGAAAATGAATATCCCAGGACTTGGAGAAATTATGAGTGGTTTCATCATACCAATCCTGGCAAGCAATTAATGGAAGAAGGGCGATTAAGTGTGACAAGGCGGACAGTTTAAAGGCAAGAAAATTACTTTTCATTACCCGTGTTTATTGGGAAGAGCCAATAATGTGTATGAAGCCTCCACCGGTGATTTGATCCGAAAATTGGATGCCCGAGTTGTAGAAATGAAGAAATTGTAAAAAAAAACCGTGGGGGAAACTTGGTGGGGTTTTTTTTTTTTGGTGGGGGGGGGGGTTTGCCGGAGGTGCACAAATTTCAAAGGAGCCAGAAAAGGGGAAAGAAGGATAATTAATATAGAACGAACAGAACAGGCTTTAGAAAACAACGCCAGATATTATTGCAGCAAGGTTGTCCTTTTTGCAATACCATGTTGACACGATTGGGGTGAAGAATAAAGAAAAAGGAAGAATCCACAGTAAGTAGTGATGGAATTGCAGATGATTGCTAATGGCCGAAGATTGTAAATTTGTACTTACCTAAGAATTCTTTCGAATTGCCAGTGACACCATAAGTTGGAACTTATCAATAAAAAATAAAACCCCAGACTTAAGAAAAAACCAAGATCAAGACCAGGAAAGGAATAGTACCAGACGAGAAAAAAAATCAGACAAGAAATCAACAGTTGGGAACATTAAAAATTTAATAAATCTCGAGAATTTAATACATGCCGAGAATCTAGGGTTTGGATCTTTCAAGCCAGTAGAAGTTTTCAGAGAAAGGAATTGCAACAACTTAGAAAAGAGTTGGATACCTTTATAGCGGATTGGACGCTCATGGAAGCGCATTGCGCGCTGGTTAATAAATTAGGTAATAATAGGTTTATTATCCTGCACGGACCAATCGCTAAATGCCTGCTTCGGTTGCTCCCATTGACGCCTCGGTACATTTTATACAAGAGTTAAGAGAAAAAATACGACATGGACTTTTTGATAAAATGAATGTTTCCTTAAAGCAGGGGCGAAATTTGTAGCATACAAAACTTTGATCGACTTCAAAAAAAATGGCCAAACAAAAAGCGGTTTTCCAAAAAAACTATAGTCTTAATAATTGGTACCATAAGCACGGAAACCTAAATCAATTGGGAGTACCTCAGAAGAAGTTGGCACGGCCGTTTATGTAAAAATCACGAGCTGAGGTGCTACTCAAACCGTTTGTTTTGGGTTACTTTTCGTTTTTATACAAATAATGTAGTTAATTGTTAGTTACCATCAAAGATGGTTTTTTTTAATGGCATAAACCACTAGTCTTAATACTCCTTTATTCATTTTATACAGTTCACGGTCAAAATGAATCCGTTAGTTACCACGGATTCCTTGTCACAACAGGGCTGGGTAATACCTACTTATGATCAAATGTCCCTCGAATGAAAGATGGGGCCAGTGTTCATGTAAATGGTTACCTCCGATCACATAAGGCGGTTCTGAATAACTAACAAATTAATAAGGGAAATCATATGGTGGAGTTTTTCCTCAACTGGCGTCCTGCCGACAGCCCAGATGACCAAGTGATTTCAAAAAAATGCTAAAATTCCCTTAATGATAGGCATGGACCCCGAATGGGGTCTAGCCATGAGTAATTGGATTCTACTTATGTTTTCCCTTGAATATTGAACCTTGGGAGCATAAGGATAATTCCATAGTAGACAAAAGTTGGAAATCAAATTGGAAAACATGCCATAGATTGGGGTGCATATTAAACTTCGCCCCTGATATAGACATTAACAATTAATCCTCAGAACCCAATAATTGGGAAATGATCTTTTGGAGAGGACCGTGAAAAATGTTGGCCCAAAAAGAATATCTTTTATGAAGGTTGAAGTGCTGGAGTACTTTCAAAGCGAAAACATTTCCAGACATGGCATACTGGCCGTTGATTCACATAAAAGCTTTACCCGTAATAGATTCACAGGAAGCGTTTGGATAGTAATAGAATTTATATCCCTTTAGAAAATTGATCAATGGAGGGCTTAAAAGCAAGTGTTATGGAGCTCATTTAGTGTCGGCCAAAGCTGGAAATAAAGGAGGGTTATCCATCTTCCCATGGAACAGATCATTGGAGAATGTGTTTGCGGGAAGCCAATTAAATTTTAAGGGATTAGTGTTTACAGATGCACTAAATATGTGGGCCGGAGTTTCCAATTTTGCCAAAGAAGGTGAAGTAAGAGCTTCAGCGTCTGGCTGGGAAGTGGATATTCTCCTAATGCCACATTGGATGTTGTTAAGGCTAAGCCCAAACTTACGAAGCCTATAATACAAGGTGAATTACCGAAAGCAGGCTATCACTTCCGTGAAGAAGATTTGGATGGCAAAGTATAAGGTGGGTCAAATCATATACGACCTATTGTAATAAAAACACCTCTATGAAGATTTTAAATTCGATAGAGGATGATGTAACTTTAACGAAGAGGCTATTGAGAATCGCATTACAGTGGTCAGAACGATTTTCCCTTGATGGCGATCAAGAATGGAGAATAAGAAAATTGCCTATGTCCAAGTTCGAGATGCTGAAAGCGTTCCAATTCTGAATGAATTGAAATAAATATTGCTACGGTAACACAAATTAATGGTAAGGGACATAACCACACAAACACAAAAATGACTGATTTTAACTTGGTATCATTTGGGTTGCCACAAGAAGCAATGAAAGCCCATGGAAATCTTATAAATTTAGTAAAATGAACTTTTCTGTTAGGGGAAAATAGCAAGCCAACGGACCTCCAATCCTGATACTTGCCTATTTTAAAACCTATGCCCTGTTGGAGGGCCTTCATTTGATAGTATCGTGCTGTTTGTCATAGGTTACCAAATAGTAAAATAGGCCCAAGAGAAGACGGCACAGGTCATTTTTGGAGCCATTCCGCCCAAGGGGTTTGCCATTACCTCCCATGATGAATTCCTGTAAATACAACTACCCTAGAATCATAATGCGTTTGGCAATATAGTCCTTCCGGAAAGGGTAGGTATGAGCCTTCTAAATTGGCAAAAATAGATGAAAAGGGTTAAGAATGGTTGGTTCCTTGATGTTTCCCCAAGGAGCCTCAAGTTCTTGAGCTAGGAAAGGAAGGAGTGTACAATAAAAGGTTTTGGAAAACAACGTAATGATTCCGAGAAAAATAACACCAATAAATATTTATGATTTGGCTCTATAACCAAAATTTTTGCTACCCTGCCAAATGATAATGAAGTGGAGGAGGAAGATAAAATAGCATTGGATGAAACCTTGAGGAGCTATAACCTGCTAATACGATCCGAACTAAAAAAATGTCACTGGTTTTTAAAGGCCCTTTTCACATTATGGTAGATTACCCCCTGCGATAGCCCTTTTATATAGCACCTGGTGATAAAAGAAACCCTCCAATGAGTTTTATAGCACGAAATCCAACAAACGGGTTTCTCCGTTAAGGTGGCAGACCATATTTATTGCGGATGTGTATAAAGATTCCAATTTATATAACAGAATCGTAGGCAGCACTTAAATCCAATCGGTAATAGGTATATGGACATAGCCCTATTATGTTATGAAAAAAAAATATAAAATATCATGATGGATTACCGTATACGACGGATGTAGATAAATTGTCCGAGGAGTTTTTTTAAACCCCCTTGGTGCTACCCATACCGATTTATCCACTAAACAAGTTTTTAAAGGGGGAATAGTAACCTCGGAGGAAGATAATTATTACAGATACGCAAGACTGTACAGGGCTATGTGCACGACATGGTGCGGCCATGCAGGGGGCGTTGGAGGTCATGCCGGACTTTTTAGCACGCCAATGATTGGCTAAAAATTTTAATGCAAATGTACCTGCAAAATGGTTTATGGCGGAAAACAGTTTTTTAGAGCCAGAACGTAAAGAAGTCAATACTTGCTATTTTCTCGATCAAAATGTGGGCGGACGCGGCATAGGTTCGATCAGCCGGGGTCACGGAGGGGGGCCGGCTTGTAGTTTGGTGCAAGAAAAAGTTTGGCATAGTGGTTTACGGGAACCTATACTTGGGGCCCGACCCAGAAAAGGATTTGGTTTATGTCCTTTTTCAATAGAACTTATCCCTCTGCTTCCAATACACATTAGTTAAATCTGGGTTAAGACACGGATCAGAGCTATTTATGAAGCCATAATAAATTAAATACTTACTTTGTAAAATATGGACCGTGGTTTTGGGAAAAATATCATTTTGTGTAAAAGCATACTGAAAAGTTTATCCCAATTTCCGCCCGACTAAGGCATTTTTGGAGTACAATAATTGATTGGATCCGTAGGGTATGCGGGTGACATGTGATAACAAAATGCAATAAAGATAACACAAAAATAGCTATAGTATGTTAATCTACTTTGGTAGGTAGCGGGTGGTGGCCACGGATTGGGAATGCTCTGGCCAATAGAGGACAATGAAAGTACATTTTTAATAACCTACCTACGTCAACCCGTGCGTTGAGTTGTGAGCATAAATAATACTTTCATGAAGTAACATGTACCGGAAATATCCATTGTTTCACTTACAACCTTACGATATTGGCTCTTTCCGTAAGTTGGTAGATACTATACAAGTTTGTCGGTAACGAGTTACTTCACGTTCATTCGCCATACCACATGCGTATGCTTGGGGTATAATGGCTAAGAAAATGTGGAAGAGGAGGGGATATATATTCCTATGTAACAACTTTAACATGGTACAGATAAACTTTTGGTGGCAAGCACCCTTTTATAAGACGCAGCAGGTTTATTTTAGTTAAACAATCTGATATTGTGACTCGGTTTCACAGAACCTAAAAGAAGTACACTGGAATTGTCGATATTAAAAAAATAGACATAGAAGGTAATCCCCCCAAATTTATAGACAAAGGAAATTACAGTATGCATTTTAAACGGATTTCAAACGTTCATTAATGGCATCCGAGCATGAAAAAAATCATTACCACATCAGTAATTTAGGAAGGTTAAACGTATTCAGATGTAATTCACATTTTCAATAAGATTCAAAAGCAAATACCAGCTAAGTTGATCATGGTCCGGGGAAGGCCGAAAAAGGAAAGGCGCTGAGAACTTTGTGTGAAGGAGCTTGGGATAGCCCAACAAGGTTATATTTTTAGGGAATAGCAATGAAATTGATAGGATATTGTGTTTTCGACTTGTTCCTCTGCCATCGGAGACGCGAGATTTGGATTGGCTGTTGGAAGGCCATGAATAAAAGGGTAGCGGTTTTTCCAGTAATACGGGGGGAATTCCTGAGGTGAATATCAGGGCGTTACAGGTTTATTTGAGCGATGTGGGCAATATAAAATGAAATGGCCGAAAACGCACTGAAGATATTAAGTGATGATGAAAACTTGGAAACATTTAAATCCAATGCGGCAAAAGCTGCTATGGATTTTTGATATTTTAAAGTATTGCCACTATATAATGAAGCAATATATGAAAAGGCCCCTTTTGCAGACACGAGAGTTACAGCAGAATTAATAGCGCCTAATACTGATCAATATGATCCTGTTTGTATTGCCTGTTTGTTGGGCAAAAAGTGTATCTCTCACGATAATGTAGATAGCTCCGAACAGGACTCAAAAGAAGCTAATTAGTGTTGGATAGGATAAATATAGTGGGGTAGAAAACCAGAATTCGGTAAATCAGGGATCCTAAAGCATTGAAGAATTTATTCCTATAAAGACAATAGAACTAGAAAACCTTGGGTTAACCAAATTCCAGGGTAGAATTTTACGAAGAACTTTTATGGTGTATTGTGCAGGAACCAAATTGGGATGTTGGGCAAATCGAATTGGGTTATTTTAAAAGAGGTCCTTGGAAAATATTAACCATGGGCCAAAAGGAAAGGACCCCTTTCCAAGAAAGAAAAACATTGAATGCCCGCTATCAAACGCCCTTTTATATTTATAAAATGCCTCTAGACCCAAAAGGAAATAAGTTTTCAGTAAATTATTTGTGTCCAACCAATTGTAGAGGCCTAATATTTTAATATTTCCATTGCGATTATTTTTAGCAAAATAGATTATTTCAAATTTTATGGATTGCCATTGCAACTTAAAGGATGGGCTATATAACGATAAGATACCTTTTTCCTGATTGAAAAATTACGGAGAATCGTAATTTTAAAAATATGAGTTTTTGTGGGAAACCAACTTTAACGAGTTTAACAGCATTTAGTAGAATATAAATGGGTGTCCCATTTTACATTGCCATAGCTTTGGAAACAAAGATTATAAAGAATCTCAAAATACAATGTATGAAAACCTACCACTTGCAATACTTTTTTATGCTGCTATTTCCTTAATTATGGTAGTGGCCCAAGAATTACAACTTAACAGCTTAAAGATAGTGTGTTTTCCAGTTCCTGGGTCTAGGTCTGGGCTACAATAAGAGACGATTCCGCTACCCCGTTGGTGGTGATTTCCTTAAATATTAAAGAAACATGAGCACGCACATTCCTTATCCCTCTTCAATTAGTGTGGGCAGAAACTTTTAGAAATGAACTTGGTGTAAAAGCATTGGTTCCTATAATAAATATGATATTGGAAGAAAGTCGATGGCGCAATTAATTTAGTGGAAAGAGATTATTAATCTATTGATGGTATGATAGTTATGACCTGAACAAGATTATTGGAGAAACAGGTTTGGTCGTCCATTTCTTCATGTGGGTGCAGGCTTATTAGTGATATTGATCTGTGGGAAGGGCAACTGCCAATGCCGGTTTTGGGTTTAATACCTGGTCAACGACCGCTAGGTAATTTTTTAAAT
>Ga0163217_1011364_pt1 | contig 18286 bp, 12 predicted proteins | sample SynspAceP_FD_185933 | JGI IMG/M metagenome (GOLD analysis project Ga0163217, IMG submission 185933) | Saline lake microbial communities from Ace Lake in Antarctica - Synechococcus sp. Ace-P (PacBio error correction) | ecosystem: Environmental > Aquatic > Non-marine Saline and Alkaline > Saline ...
AAAAAAAGGAAGAGAAAGAATGGAAACCCCAAAAAAATTGGCCAAAGGCAAAATATTCCAAATGGGGGGGGGGGCAAAAGGAAAAAAAAATTTAAAACTTTTCAAAATAATTTAAAAGGAAGGAAAAAAAAATTTAAAATTTTTTGCCGCAAGATTTTTAGCCCCAATTTGGGAATATGCAACTTATTATGTTTCACCAGAGGGCCCCTTGGGGCCCGCTATCGAAAAATACAAACTATTAAATTACAATCAATTCTTGGCTTTTTTTTAACAACACCCTTATGAATTTTGGGAGGAAGGAACTCCTTGATTTAAATGGTGGCGGTTTTTTCCTTGCCTAAGACTGCACCTTTTTGTGGGCAAGTTGGTAAAAGAAAAATGCGCCCTAAAATATTTTCCCTGAACTACAACTTTATGCCCATTGCTATTCAAAGAATGGGTAACTCAATATACCAATTGTACCTAGAGCAGATACCATTTTTCAAGGACAATCGAATCAGGTTTAATTTTTTAAAACATAACTGCCAAAAGAGGGTTTGGGACGAACTTTAATAAAACTCCACGGGAAAAAGAGAAGAAGGAAACTAAAAACGTTAAATGATCTCCGGAGGGAAGTAAGGTTAGGCTTTAAGACGGCACGAATCTTTTGCCAGAAAATCAAGTTAAAGTTAAGCTTATAGAGAAGCAAATAAGGTAAAAGTCTTTTGATTTTGGCAGATTGAGACTGCCCAATGCCCTTATCATTAATGGTGATTGACCGAAAATGTAGAATTACTGGAAGAAGGAAAATCTGGAGGCCATCGGATGCTTTTGTACTGTTCACCCGGGAAATTCCGAAACAAATATTCGTCTTGCCTTGGTGGCCAAAGTCCAAGAATGTTAAAGAAGACACGCTTAGTTGAAAATATGATATTTTCAATGTCAACATTCCATACGTATAACGACACTACTCAATAAAAAACTCTTGCCCGCGCATAATATCTTAGACATATCCGAAAAGGAGAATAGTTCTGCAATGACTCAGGTTGAATAATTTGAATGCAGAGATTTTTGGAATTTAAATTGTTAAGCCAACTTCCCCAGTGAAACGGGCAATTATAAGGAAGGCTCCGAATTTCCAGAGAGGCTACATTTGAGGTGTTAATTCGTGACTAATCAAAGGCATATATAGCGCTTGAGGATTTTACGGATTACAGAGGGTGTCGGGTAGTGGTGTGTTGTTTGCCAATCCATTCCTAAAATTGAAAATTTATTTCCTGTTAATAATGGGTTAAATTCCTAAATTATCATTCCACCTCTATGGAATTGCTATTGCTTTGCAAGGTTTTTTTTATGATTTGGCTGCAGTAGTCAGGGAATTTACGACGACCGGGCTAACCTTGGACATAACGCCTTGCGCTATAAAGTACAATGCTGGTAGGTGTTTTTGGCATGTTTTTAACGCGCCACATAAACAAGGAATAGTAAAACGAAAGAAAGGTTTTATTACTCATTGTACTTTGGGTGGTTGGTAATGTCCGCCCTCAGGAAATGTTGCCCTATCTTTTTCCTGGAGCATTCCGGTGTTACCAAATGGCATTTTTTGAAACTATTTCCGGTTATACTACTACCGGAGCCTCAATTGTAGATGAATATTAGAGCTTGCAGAAGGTGAATTTTATTATGGAGAAGTTAACGCACAATGGAATCGGGGGGGATGGGGATTATACGTACTCTGCTTAGCCATTTTAACCACTTTTTGGGAAATAGGAGGGGCTGCAGCTTTTTGCAGCGGACGGCTCCTGGAACCAAGTGGGGAATAAACTTCATCCTAGGATTCGGATACAGCCAAAGAATTATGGTTTAATTAAATTTTAGTTATACGGTGGCCTGAAACCCTATTATTGAAACTTGCTGGAATGTCTTTTTGATGCAATAAATTCACCTCTTGGCAACGCCTATCTACCAGGGGGGTTTTCTACCAAGACATGCAGCCATGGCCTATTGAACGAACCAACCTTTGAACAATACATTTAATTCCTGTTTATGTTTTTTGGCAGGTAGCACTTGTACTAAGTTTTAGCCTTTAAAGGCAGGGTGCAAAAAGTGATTAGGATGAGGTATTTAAAGTTCTACTCCATTTTTATAAATTGCTTTTTACCAATAGTTGCCAGTTTGGTAGTGTATCTCAGGCCATGTTCAAGAGCTCCCGATTTTTCATCCCATGGTATTCTGGGGAAGGCGAAGTGCATTCTAGGCATGTCTTGTTTCAAGTGGTTCGGTGATTACGACCACAGGTTTGTACGGCCGATTTTTACTTCTTGGACACCTTTAACCGTATTCCTTTTTGACTATTTTCGCTTGTGGCTCGGCGGTTTCCTACCGCGGTGGTCTCCAAGGAAATGAGCACTTACTTCATTATTAAGCAAACGTTTATTGCGAATTTTAAACGTACCCTACATGTCAATGCCATATTTCCCGTTACGGTATAAACAATAAACCGTACAGGAAAAAAATTGTATAATAACATTCATCGCCTTTTTCGTACTTATAATTGCTCGTTTTAAATTGGATCTTTAGTGCTTGGTGCACTGGGGGCTAGATTTTGAAAAGTGGCCGTTGTGGTGCCTGCATCTGCCCCGGGAAATGTGGGTCCGGCCTTTTAGGTACCTTAAATCCTTTGGCAATTTTTAATAGCCTCCCCGCGTTGGGAAATGTGGCGGATTCCTAAATGCTCTTGGTAGATTGGAATGTTTACCGTAGATTTTATCTTCTTCCATATTCTGGAAGCGCATATACACAAAAAAAGACGTCGGTTAAGACGTCCATTTTTTTTGGATTATTGTCGTTAATCTATAAAAACTGCTTTTAATTCTGGAAACAGCTCTCTCAATTCCTTCTCCCGGAGGCGGCAAGGATAATACGTATACAATTGGCATTCCAAAGGCTCAACTGGTACGGTGGCCACATTTTTGCTTTTTCTAAAAGGTATACGTGCAAAATCGGAAGCATATTGATAAGATTCCGTTAAGCGTTTTTTCCAAAAAGCTAGAGATGTCCGGGAATACGTAAAATGCTCCCTCGGTACATTAAGGTTAAATCCTTTTATTTCACCCAAAACGCAAACTAAATCACGTCTTTTGTGGAATTCATCGATCATGAATTTAATTGAGGAAAATAGGGGCGTCAAGAGCTGCTATGGTAGCACGTTTGGGCCATAGCAATTGGCACAACTGGTAATCTGTCCCTTGGAACTGTACAGGCCTTTGCAATCAATTCTGGACCACCACAGTTAACCAATACGCATCCCAGTCATGCAAATGCCCCTTAGAAACACCGTTACCGTAATGGTGGCGTCGTACATTCCATCAATATTTGCAAAACTTACCAGGGCACAATGAAATTAAATGCCATAAATTTCATCGAAGAAACATAAAATATTGGATGATTTCTCAATACTGCAGCCAAGCTTCCCAATCTTCCTGATTGTATACGATCCACTTGGATAAAAGGGGGAGCTAAACCCAGTCATTTGGTTTTGGGTGTATGGCTTTTTCCAATTGTTTCCGGGCTCCATCTTGAAATCGGTGTCGATACTCGTAGGAAACTTCCCACGGTACACCTTAGCGCCAATTTACAATATCGCTGTAACTTACCCAATATGGAGCGGTAGAGAGTAACTTCATCAACCATCATGAGCCATTACCATGGCAATATTGCCAAGGATTGTTTGCCACCTTAAACTAACGATCTGATTCAGAACATAAATAAAGTCCCATTGTCGCGTTTAAAATTTATTGGCAATAGCCTGCTTTAAAACTTGCTACCATCCACTGGGGAGTAACTGCTATAGTTTGGTCTATTGCTTGTTTTAGCGGCTTCTTTGATAAAATCCGGTATGTTAAAGTCTGTTCCCCCAACCTTAAACCAAAATCATCGTGCCTTCACTTTTTAATTCTCTGGCTTTAGCGGCCATAGCCATGTGGCCGAGGTGGAACATGGAGTTTGATCCTATCCGGACAACTAAATGGGTTTTTCATTTTTGTTATAATTACTGATATGTAATGTGCGGTTTTTTACCCAATTCCTTCCAATGTTTGAAGTGCGAAATTATAGCTTTTCTTGTAGTTTTATATTCGTTGTATTGTAAACTTGAAACTCATTGCATCCTCTTTAACATTCTTGGCAATTTTGTGTATGTAATATGGCTATGTTGGGAAAAAATATATGTTTCCACTTGAATGTTAAAAGCGCCGGTAAACCAATTTACAACATACGGTTTTTTAGTACCAAAATTTTCGGTAGTCGAACAATTAGTATGGCCCAAGTGTTTTCATGCGCTGCCCGTCTTTTTCAGGTAAGGGAGGTATCCGCTTCGTCTACAACGTGCGCTAAACTGGAATACAACGCTCAAACTAACGCCGCAACATAGTGCATGATAAAAAATCCATAAGAATTTCCACCATGCATATCTAAAAATAGCAATAGGTAGTATTATCCAAAGGTTAGATAAATAAGCTTTGTGCTACACACATACTCCAATCATGAATTGATTGGGGAATTTTCGCATAGGCCAATTTTTCTTTGCGTGTAGCGATACAACTTTGTGGAATCTGTGGTAAATGGCCCAAGTTAAAAGGTAAGAAGTCCATAAAGGAAAGGGAATAAAAATGCTGGATTTATGGAATTGTGCACTTGGCAATTGGAAAAAAAACCGCAAAATTCTTCCTGCTTCCAAATCTTTTCATCATGCTCGTGTATATTGGTGGAGTAATGATGCAGTTACATTATGCTGAACTTCCAATTTAAACGTTTCCCGGCAAAGGATATAGATGCGCCCCCCAGAGTTTGTTTCACACCATTTTTTTTTGGAAAGGAACCGTTGTTTCCGTCGTGCATCTACATGCATGCCCACTCCTGCCATTCCCACACCCATGGTAATGGTCAATAAAAAAATAGCGCCAATTGAACCCTAAGGTCAATATTAGAAAATATAGGGAGCAAAAATAGCGCAAAACATTACGCGCAGTCTTTATATGCAATTTCCAATTCCCAGTTTAGGTCATTTTCCTTAAAATAATCATTAACACGTTATTTAGGTCCTTTGAAAGAATTGGCAGAGTCCTTTTTCTTGAAAAATCTTATGGTTTTTGTTGTCATCATTATTTTTTTTGTAAACATATTACGGCAATTCCAAGGGCAAATTAAGTAAAACTCGCTTTGTTAAACGTAGGCCATCCCATTAAAGTACTCATTTTTTGCAAAAATTTATAAAAACAAATGGACCATTCAATTATCTATATATTTTCCAAATTTACCATATACCAGAAACGCATTTGAGAATTGCAAGGATCTGTACCAAGGATTGGACTAACGATAAATGTGGTTCCAGAAAAGAATAAACGAGTTGTATCTCCGCATTTGTTACATTCCCTAGCGATAGCTAAATTTCATAAATTTAATCCTGGTGCAAAAGTATTGGATGTTGGTACTTGGCCGGAGGGCTTTCCGTATACCTCTTTTCATTTGTTTCCCCGAGACACATTACTTTAGTTGAATGCCAAATTGGGAAAACAAGAATTAAAGTAGTGCAGGAATTGTGGAGGATGAATACGAATGTAAAAGCCATTAACGTCAGAGAAGAGGAAAATAGATGGTTCAGTTGAATATATTGTTAGTAGGCGCGGTAGCCGCTAGCCTACTTTTACCCACGTGGTAAAGGTAAATCCAAGAAAGTAAATCGGAACACGACCTTAAAGAACGGAATCCTTAAATTAAAGGGAGTGATTTGGAGGACGAGCTAAAAGAATACCGTATCCGTGCAGATACATAACTTCCGGAAATGTTGAGCAGGAATTTTTTGAAACCAAAAAGTTAGTTTACCTGCCGTTAAATATAAAGGCATAGGGCTATAGGCTAAACATATGGTAATAAGATCTCTACACGTCCTGGCATAGGTCCTTAATGTATTTAAGAAAAATTTCTAATGAAATGGCTTTGCTGCCTCTTAGGAAGTATTTTTTTAAAGATGTCTTCATGATGCCTGATTTAAGGTTACCTTAGTTTGACTATTTAATTTACAATAATAAACGTTAAGTTCATATTGAATTGTCAAATATTTAAAAATTGCCCTTTAACTGCAGATTTATTATTGTGTAGTAATTAAGAGGATGTTGAGGGTATTTTCGGTCCTGTAATTTTGAAGAAATTAAGCGCATTTCTGCCTTAGTTTGATTGCGGATGTTCACCCAGTTTTATAAAAAGATTATTTTCAAGAATAAAGCCCGTTATTTCAAATCGCAATATCGCCGGGCCTTATATTAATAAAATACTCTGTTTAGCCCAAAAAACGGGTTCCTGTAACCACTGGGTAACAAAGGTTTTTTTAATCAACCTGGGATACCCACGGCAATAGGTTTGGCCCGAACCGGCTTATCATTGTGCCGGATGCCCTTGCTCCACCAATGGTTTGTTGCCCTACAACGCACCATGGGTTTATCATTGATGTAAAAGTTCCTGCACAGTTCTGTAAACGCTTTCGTGCCCTCCGCAATAGCCATTCGATCACCTGAGAGACAGCGCCGGTAGGGCGTATTCAGAGTGCTATCTACCAGTTTAAGTGTTTTAGCCCAATCCTTGTCCTCATAATATAATGGTAACACGTCCAAAAAGCCGGTTTCCATGGTAGTTATCATTTTGGGGTCGGTCGTTACAATGACCGTTGGTTCAATAAAATAACCTTTGGATTTATCATAATCCAAACCACATAAATTTTCAGCATTCCTTGTCTTTTTTGGCTCTGATCAATATATTTGGCCAGTTTGGTCAAAAGAACCTCAAATGTATAACGGCAGTAAATATAATAAATCAATGTCTCGGAGACCGGTTTATGACGATTCCAACATCGATTTAGCAAAATCCAATATTTTCTTTGGAAATAGATTTCGGAAGTAGACCCTAAGCGCACTACATTTCCGTCCTGGAATCAAAGCGCCCCTCACAAAGCAAGTAGCTACTTGCTTAGGATTCGCGTAGGATGGGCTATAATGAAAATTCCTTGGCCAACCTTGCTTCCCCAACAATCCTAGGATGGTTTGGTAGATATGAAATGTTGTTCCCTTCGGGTTTCCATAGCTCTTAAAGACATGGGTGGATCCTGTATAATGGATTCCGCAAATCTGGACTGCTCAATGGCTCTTTTGTAATCATTACAGGGTCCGCCAATAAACCAAATTGATAACGCCATCTGGTACTCCCGCTCCTTAAAGAATTGGCTCTATTACTTTGGCAGAAAAGGCCTGCACATCGCCTTGGTTCCATAGTACTCATTTCCCCCATCATTGCGCCACTCGCGGGAAGGTTCCTGCAATGCGGTAAAATTAAAAACGGAGTTATTGGCGTAAGATAAACGCCTCTAACGGAGCGGTATCCACACCTGTCCAAGATACCTTCGGCCAACCGGTTGTTCCTCAATAGATCCTGGGCATGACTCTACACTTGAATCGAAGGAAATCTATAAGTTCAACATGCCGCACCATCGACCTGCCTGATGTTATATTTTTTTGATGCGCAATCATCGTTGCGCATTAATTTTTGCCCTACAAGTCCTAAATTCAACTCGCGGCTTTAGGAAAATGGCAAGCACGTTGGTCCCATTCCAGATTCAAGCCCAATGTCCCTTGCTCCAATGGTTGGGGCAAATGGCATGGGATAACATCTTCCTTCTTGCAGTATGATATGCCCACATATGCTATGGTCGTGCGGTGGGAACATAGGTTTGGTTGTCCCGTTTTAAACATCCTTCCCGTCAATATACATTTGCAAACGTCGGTGTGCCATTGAAATAGGCTGCGTTAATTGTTTAATACTTCTTCCCGCTTCTGGAGAAGCCAGGGGCAATAACTCTTAATAAAGGTTCGTTATATGCCGTAGGGACTTGAAAAGAATCCTTTACCATGATAATTATGTAGTTCAAATTCACCACAAAAGGTACTAAATCATCTGCCGATATTAAAAAGGAAGTGGTGCGTGAATTTGCTTTTTAGTGTGTATTCTAAATTAGAATAGCCAGATTCTGGGAGTTGATAGTTAATACAATCCATGTTTCCTTGAAAAGAAAACAAGGGAAATTATGAAAAAAGACCAGGCAATTTGAAGACTCATTTAGGGCACAATGGAGCACTAAATTAAAGTGGGAAAACCCTAAACTCTCTGAATTGTTTTATGCTTACAATGTTATACGGACCTTTCATGGCTCCTATAAGTGGAAGCAATAGGCACCCAGAAACTGTGGTGTGCGATCGCCAGGTTTAATTACTGGTTTTCTTGCCAATAACACCCTTCGCCATCCAACACTTCCAATTCGTTTAGCGAATCAATAAATCTGCCAATGACGTGACGTTAATTGAACCGAATCTTTGCTTTGGTTTCTATGGTAGGATAGCCGAAGCAAAATGCATCTTAAATTCTTGAACGAAAGTCTTCAACCACTCGTGTTCACCGAATATTTTATTCCTTAGTGTACCTGTGTTATCATAAGAATTGGATTCTAAAATGCAATAAACTACCTATCGAAACTATAATTTACTTATGTAATGAATCAAAAATACATATTCGCAAAATAGTATTTAAATTAGGATAATCAATCACCTTGCTCGAAAAGATTTCCGGATCGTTTACAAAGATAAAACGCAAATATGCATATTTCTTAAAATTCAATTCTTTGATAATCGATTCAATATCTCTAAACGGCAATTAATCAGCAAGATAAATCAGAAGAAACGATTTAAAATTAAAATTGATATGATCGTTGTAATTAATTTTTTTCTGATGTTTTAAAACCCCCCAAAAAACTCAAAAAAAAGCATTCCATTGGCTACAACAATAGAAGAACTAAAACATTAAAAACGAAGTAAGATCATACCTTTGTTGGAAAACCTAAATTTAATAGGTTTGTAATTTCTAATGAAGCATTGGATACCAAATCTCCTATATAAATTCCTATAAAATTATTTATTGTAAAGAAGGGAATTCCTTATTTAATATGACTTATTTTTTTTGTAACCGAATTGTAAATGTACGAAATTTGAGAAAAGATCATATGGTTTTTTGGAAAGTGTTAGATGTCTTGGTGTCAAGCTGGAGTAGGTTAATTGAAGGTGTTGGCATATGTCAGGAAAATCCATTTAAATCATTATTATTGCCTGGTATTGCGGATTTACAAGTCTGTTTTTGCTTTTTGAATTCATTTATTTGGGTGGCCCTTGGCAAATTCCAACAAAGGCCTATTTAAAAAGTTAAAAACCCTGTAAACCTCAACCATATATTGCCTCCGATAAAGACCCATAGGTATTATTATTTCAAATAGATCTAATCCGATAGTTCACAGAAAGGTCCTCCCTTAAAGAGGCGTTTTAGTTGCTACTGAAGAATGTACGTTTTATAGATGGTGGAATCGATACCGAGTTCAGCGAGGGTTGATTAAAACCAATCATTTTGCAGCAAAACGCAGGAGGTGGCCAGTACTATACCACAGGTGCCAAAAATTTGTTCTGGCAGGGAAGAACAGTTTTTTTCTTTCTACCCCAATTAATAAATAAGGGAAATATTGTATCGCTCAGAAGACTTTGCAAGAGTATATATGATAACAGAGGAGTTATTTTGCTCTCATTTCACCTACCGTACTTTTCGGTGAAAATATTTATGGGATTGAAAAGGCAGCAATCCGATTTTTAACAAGGTGGCCCGAGGAACGACTTTGTCGGAAAGCTGCAACCTGGTGTGGCCTGTTAAAGGCACCATCTACTATAATCCCAGAAGGTTTCTCCGAAAGGGCCACGAGCAAAGACGAAAGTGTGGTACTTCCCAAAATGCTTTAAATACAATTAATACACGGAAGCAGCTTTTGCAGAGGCCAGATATCCAATGAAGGTGGATTATCAGACTCCAAAAATAATCAATCTTCTTTTCTGCTTATTTCAAAGATAGTGCTACGGAATTTGCAGTTTTGGGGCAACTGCAGAACCCTGCACCTGACGGTTCATATCTTACGATTTGGAGGCAATGTTTAAAATTATTATTCTCCCAAATGTTCACATACAGAAGTAAGCAAATCTGCCCTGCACCGTCAAGCGGACAACCTGCAAAACTAGGATAACTTATTGGGCCTCACAACACCGAGGGGGGTAAAGGAAGGTGTTGTTTGAAACAATCTCGTGGATCAAAATACACGAAGTGCGGCCAAATGCGGTTAGTGAATAACGGAATCGGCACGATCGAAGCATTTGTCGAGGAAAAACAAAATAGAAAATATTGGGTATGCAAAGGAATGGATCAGCTGCAGTCTTGGAGGATTCAATTGTAAAAAGTATAAATAGGTTGCATGCCCGGATTATAGCAGTAAGCAGTACCTCTGGAAGAATAATGGGATATGTAGGTGGATATCGATTAGGATTTAGTCAAATGGACAATGTTACCACGCCTGAGGCAGGTGGGGTCCACCTTAAGCCCCATTACCTAATTGGCCAGCCTTGCAAGCGCGAGAGGAGCCTAGGTAAATTACTATGACAATAATCTGTTAACCCCTACTCAAATCTGAGGATTGAGACTCAGAAATTCCAATATAAATATGGAGGTAGTTAATAGTATGTATGGCTTTTGGGTGAATTCCATAAATACTGTTTTCAGTAACCCTTTCAGTTGAAAGACTGGAATAGAAAGCAGTATTGAGCAGCAAAAAGGATGGGTATAAAATCGCGAGCTTCAAATGGCCTTCCATAGTGCTAGCACTGCGGATATTAAGCTTAATGGAAATGGTAAACCGCTGCCAGTATCTCCACAACGAGGAAAAAACATAAAACCCCATGCCCATTGACCGTAGAGGATGAACAGGTAATTGTTGTAATGAAGCAAAGCCCTTATACCCGCTAGGGACGCCGTACCAGCACGGAAAAACATTAAAAATCCATTCAAAAAATGCAGGAAGGGGTTATTAAGGAGGGTACAGGATGCTCGTTAGTGGGCTAGAAATTCCTATAATCTTATCGGTAAGGACCGGGAAACTACTCAAAATAAATGGCGATGGTTGGTTTATCGCTTGTTTCTCTCCGACTTGTGTTGGTTCATGGTAGGTCCCTTGATAAAAGCGGGTTCAGTTTGCTCCACGAGTAATGGGTTCGGTTCTATACGGCGCGCTACCTATTGTGGCCTCCGTATTTTAAAAATTTAAGTTTATTGAAACGGCCCGAATCAGTAATTTTGAGTATGGTTTGATTATTTTCCCTTAGGCCTTTTGTAGAATTGAATGCCCCAAGAGGCCTACGTTACGCACAGAAACGATTCTAAACTTATTTACAGGAATTTAACGGGTAAGGATACACTTTGCTATAATTGGTAATGCACCAAATACAAGTCGATTCAATTCAAGGATTGTCCAGGAGAGATAGCCTTTGATTCCATTGATCAGGAAAGCCTTTCATAATTTGAAATATTCTTCCTAAAACTACTGGCGACCAATAGAAGTGTTTTTCATGAATTCAGTTTTTCTTTGAAATAATATTGGTGAAGTTAAAGATTTAAAGAATTATGAATGATCATACAAAATTGCCAGAATAATTACGCTTTAGAAAATACAGATCCATTATTTACAACAGGTCTTAAATCATATTCCAAAGGATTGTAGCGACTTTTGTCATTACTATTTTTATTGGTGATTGGGAGTTGTTTCCAATATGCCCAAACCAACTTCAAGACAACTTATGAGGTTAGTTTGGAATGCTCAACGGGCGTAATAACAGCCTAAAAGATATTACCAAACAACAAGCTCTAAAGAATTAAGTCCGTCCATAAGACCTCACCATTGCGTCCTTATATCACAGTAAACTTGATACCATTTTCGAAACCACAAAAGTGCCGAATATAACAAGTCCAAAGAATACGATAAAGCTTTCCTTCCAAAATTCCCTGGCGGGAAATCAGTGTTGAGCCAAAGGATAAGTATCCTAAAATTCTCTGCTGTCGTTGCCAAATAGGGAACGATAGTTGAGGGTGTGCAATGGGTTTCTATCCACCCAAATATCACCAATCTTTTTGGTGGAAATTATTGGTGTAGGCAGAGACAACTAGTGAAAAACATCAACTATGCCCGTAGGTATGCTTGCGCCTAGGATCGATAATTACTTTGGGGGTACATCAAGGACAATTGGGGCATGCGGCTCCTTTTCAGAGTTATGCATATCCCCAAGACTCCACCCAATATCCCTTGCTCGGAAGGCACTTCATGAAGGACAGGTCCTTACCCTTGGTGGTAAATGGAATAAATGATCGTGGCCTTTTTTAATGAATGCCCATAAAGAACCCTATTATAGAATTTTGTACGGTAACGCCGGCAGAGGTTGACGATAAGAGAATATCCATTACCTAATAACTCAAGGATAGGTCAAAGAAAAGGGAAGTATTTCTCTTTGGAATACCTAATATTGCTGCCAATACCCCCAATCTTTTGCAGGTTCAGCCCTCTACCTGGGGTGGATTAATATGAGTCAGTCTTGGTCCGCTTTACTGGGGTGCAGCCCCTGAACAGTACCGCCTTTGCTGGATGTAGTTTTAAGATATTGTTTGTCGGAGGATCTACCTTAATCCCACGATAGATGGAAAAGGTAAAAGATCCGGCGTTCGACCTGATGCCATTACTAGTGGCGGTCTGTATGATACGTAATTATATCCTACACCTCCAGATTGGGGCATTAAGGCGCACTTAGTCTATACGATCAGAGTTGTTTCTGCGGGCAGAACCCGTGGAAATGAAAGGGGTATATAGGACTTGGAAAGGCCTTTTGAGAAAAAACCGTTAAAATTAACTTCTGGTAATTTGGTCACATAAAAGTTCTCAGATTTGGCAGGAAAATACGGTATACCATAATGTAGAACCCCCATAACCTACAGCATTGGCCGCCAGGTTACAAAGATGCCAGTCCATCCAAGCGATAGTTTGTGTTTATCGAAAAACGTTTGTTTGATGAAAGCATCAGCTCCTACGGATACCGTTATTAATTGTGGACGACCCTAACAATACCTGGACGAGATGCGCTAGTTGAAGGGCAAGAGCAAAAAAATCTGAATAGTAAAAAAGGTTAAGGAGCCTTATCCATTTCGGGTATTTCCGAAGAAGAGCCTTATTCCCCTCTAAAATTGTAAGAGGGGCTATTGGGGCACCACACCTATACGACACAATACCAACGATACAATAGTACAAAACTACAGGTAACCATAAATATGGCTATGAACGGATAAATACCCAATATGCAACTTCAGGATAAAATTGCAGAATACTTATGCAAGAATGTTAGTGTTGATTAACGGTCTGGGGCTAACTACGATTTTGATGGAACCAGGAGTTTTTGTTCAATAACGGACCAGGTTAATTCTCGGCCAAACGCTTTTCCGAAAATGTTCGATAAGGGCCCACTCGAATGATTCCTCCCATTCGCTTCACGGAGGAGCCACATTATCTAAGGTCATGGCATTATCAGGTAGCATATTGGAATGTTGGAGGGGGCAAAAAACCTTTATGATCATTGATACAAGGACATGGGGTAGTGCTACAGTCAGGGTAAGATCTTAGGGAGTAACATACCCAATTATTCTTCCGGTGGGTCATGGGTGGAAATTTCCCATCAATGCCAATTCAACGGTTGGGCAATATGAACCATATTCAGGCCATTTCCGGTCGAAGCTAGAAACTACTTTACAGTCCTCTATTTAAAGTCAGAAAGATGTGGAAAGCTGTCCCGAAAAGGATGCCATTTTCAAAGTAATCAGGACCTGGGAAAAGGCTAGAAGCGGCAAATGCCTTTCCGAGAGTATTAAAAACCTTTTGGTTAAACAGCAGAAAAGGACTGGAGATTGCTTGAAGGAGAAAAATAAGGTACTTGGATTTTAAATGGAATTAAGGGGGTGAGAAAATTAACAGCTACATATTAAGGAGCGGCTTGTGTTATAATGTGCGTTGTTCTATTTATATGAAACTTTGTGCTTCAGGTTGGTGGGATGGATCGATATTCACCTCCATCAATTAGTACCCTTAATTTGTCTTAAAAAAGGCTTCCTAGACCTTTTCATAAATGCCCAATGTCATTGTTGTATCAAATAACGTCAGGGATTGTGTTGATCATTGAAAATATAGGTAGTTAGAATTAGTAATTATCATATGGTAACAATTTTTACACATTTGTTGAAAAATAAATTATAGGAAAAATATTTACTTTTTTTAAATTATAGACTTTCCCCAAATAAGGACCACCAAATATCTTTAGCAATAATTTCCATGGTAATTGGTAGGTTGGGTAATTATATGCCTAAATTATCATCGCAGAAAATAGTAAGCAGACGATTCTGTATGTATCCTTTTACAGCTTTTAAGCTTAGAGATTGAGACAGTATGCATATTGTGAATGATCCGCATTTGTTTATGGAACACAAATTTTATTAAAATTAACAACAGCAGTTTTGGTCCTCCTCATAGTGCATGAAGGATGCGAAAAGAGCATTGAAAATCTTATTCAATGGTTAAGGCGAGAGCGATGCAAAAGAATTGTGATTTTTCTTTGATTTAAAATATGCCGATTATGGGATGGATGGGAATTCCTTGATGAATTTATACAAGTTTCCTATAGAAACAATAAAACTAGGGTGTATATAGTGAGCTCTCCATGGATAATCAAGGATATTGAAAAAAGCCCATGTCCTATATATAGTAAACAAGACTTTTATGTAAAGCCCATTGTCCGATTTCCATTCTTTTCTGATCTGTTCAAGTCCATTGAGATCAGAAAGGGGCCATTTAAAAATGTAACTGGAAAATAGTTTTGCGTTCGCTTGGCCAGGCGCGAACTACTGAAGCTGCGCCTTTGAATCCTGGAGGCGTAACTTACTCTTTTCCGAAGGATAAACGTTCGTTCCTAATGTTTCTATCGTACTGCAAGTTACAACTGCCTGATTTTCAAGCAGGTGGGCTAAAAACCAACAAAAACCCATCAAGTAAACCTTTTGGGTTTTAAAATGTTTTGATCCACAACACAGTTGTGGGGTGATTCGTGGAGGCGCGAAGACGGGTCGAGCGTTAATAAATGCCCTGGGGCATTTTTTTAGTGATGGAGTGAGCGGCGCGCTGGCCTTCCAATCCGCAGAGGCCGTAACGAAACGGACCTTAGGAGGTTCCACGAATACCTATAAAAAATTCAAACATAAAAAAGTAATGAGTAAAAAAACACCCGTAAGTGGTTTTTTTGAAGTGGAAGCCCGGAGGGAAATCCGAACCCTCGTCCAACCAAGCATATTACCATGCCTTCTACAGCTTAGTTCCAATTAATTTCGATTGTGCACCTGATGGAAACAGCCTAATACAAACTTAGCTCTTAAGTTTAGTGAGGATCGGCAGAGCAACATCTTCCTTAATATTGAACTTTGATGGTGGCCTTTCTGATAGGGACGCCGCGTCAACAAAGCTTCCCAGAACATCTCGCTTCTCCTACTAGAGGGGACGAGCTAAATCTACTATGATTCGGATTAAGCGGCAAGAGCGTAATTTTTTCGCCAATTAAAAGGGGAAAATGAGATTAACCGCAGCTGTACCCAAGCGCTCGACATGCTACATTCGCAATTGGTCCTGCGTTGTCAAAACAGTCGGCCTTCAATGAGATACGGTCGCCTGGCGTACCGTATCGAATTGAATCCCGCCGATGGCGGGATATTTTAAATCCAACCTGCCCTTATCAAAGGATACGGAACAGGCAAATACTACTCTCAATCTTTTTTTTTCAATGAACTATAGTAATCTTTTCCTTTTGGCGTTTCCCCTTTTTTTCCTGCCTGCAAGGCTTTTCAAAACCTTGTAGGTACAAAAAAAAGGTTTCGGCGCTGTCGCTATATTTTTTTGGATTTTTTCCCGAACACGGTCCAGGGAAAAATCAAAAAAGATGCCGTCCTCTATCTAATCCCGGTCGCCAAAGGTACTTCCGAAAAAAGTATTCCAAAAAAAGGTTTTGCTTGTCAACTTGTCATATGTTACATTTACAACTAAAACATGACTACAAAGTTATAATATGAATTTGGGATTATAAAGAGCGAAAAAAATCCGCACCCAAGATCGTCGCGTGGTCCTAAACACCAATGCCTTGTCCAGTTAGTGGTTAAATTTAAGGAGGCCAAAGATAATAGTAGAGCCATCGCCTATTAAGGGTTTTAAAGACGTGCCGTATAAGGCGAAAGGGTTTCAGGCATCGGAAATGGGAGAAATGCGATGTGCTTATAGGTGTAAGGGAAGTGCCTATTGACCAATTTAATCCCCCATAAAAAAATATTTTCTTTTTTTTCCCACACCATACTAATAAGCACCTTATAATAGAATTTTTTGCTCAATGCTAATATTGGAAAAGAATAATCGAATTGTAATGATCTGAACGTAATTACTCAATTCTAAGGGACAGCGGTTGGTTGCCTTGGGAGATATGCTGGAATAGTTGGGGCGTACAATTGGAATTAGGCTATGGACTTAAATTTGATTATTCCCAAATTACTCAAGGCGGAACATTGACTGACCAAACAAGCCTTTGATATCGGAACTAAGGTGTGAAACTCCCAATATTAAAATTTCTCCTAAACGGGTAGGCGGCAAGTGGAAATGGCGCCAAAGAATTGCTGGATGCATGGAAGGTAAGGAGGTTTACGGTTACCGATTACCTTAAGAAAGCACTTCGATGAAGTAGTCCTTTGTCAGATTGATATTTCTTGAATATAAAACAAGCGCAAAGAATGGATAAGAGGGAATAAAGCTGAATTTTTTTGCGCAACCTGAAAGATTATAAATCCCCATTTTTTTTTCGTTTTGCCTAAAATAACAGATTTTATATTGCGGTCATTTTACGGTGATGGTGCTCCTTATCGTTTTTTTACCTCTGTGAAGAGCCAGCATCCCCGATTTTAGAGCATCCCAGGTAGTGAAGCCGATGTTAGCTGCGATATTGAGTCCCGTGGCTACAACCAATAAGGCCCTAGTCTATAGAGGATCCAATTTATGATAACCAATCCAATAACAGAGTCCGAGATAGATTTTACGATAAGGAAGCAATTGGGTAAGGCGTAGTTACAATTTACCCCTGGAATTGGCCACGTGATGCCAGTGTTGTGGTTTTGGGGATGCCTTCATGAAAAATGTAAATCCAGCTTTTTTTAATGGTGACAAAGACGGAAGTATTGGAACGGGCCAGAATGACAAAAGATGGTAAACAACAAATGGATAATGCCTATTTAAGGATTAGTGTGGAGGGCAAGGAGGTAGTGAACAGTAATCAGTGAACAGTTTCAGGTAGACCGTTTACAATTTAATTAACAATAAGCAATTAAAACAATTATCAGTTGTTACCCTTTTAAATGACCATTGCAGTCCCTGCGAAAGAGCCATAGCGAGGAGAAATCGAAGATTTCAGCCCAGCAAAATCACACATTTATCTAAAACCGAAAATTGGTTAAGGAGGATTGGGCCCTAATTAATCAGTATCTGTTTATACTCTATTATCAATTAGCAGTAAACAAAAAATTTTTGACGCATCATTGCCTGATTCTTGGAGGTAAAGATGGAATGTTTGCGCGGATTCTATAGCACTTAATATCGAAACTGTCCACTTGGAGCCATCCTAATTAATTCATTTTAATTCAAAATGACCGTGGGAATGCACTTTGAGGGGTGATGCGCCAAGGCAACCAAATTTCAGGCTAGGCCGCTTTAAGTTTTCTCCAAAGTTTTTTAATTTTATTATTTTTGGATTCGCCAGCTGGAATCTCAATAACTGGAGAGCCTGTCATAAAAAGTATAAGCCATGGCCGTTTTTTCGAATAAGAGGATCGCTACTGGAGACAAATATTTTTTTGAGTTTCACTTTGCAGAAACTTGGGGTCTTCCCAATTATGGTGCCCTTACTATTTTATGCTTTGCCTGTAGCAAAGGTTTAAGATATTCGGCCTTCCCAAAAAACAATAGAAGAAATTCCGTTTGTTACACAGCACTGTCTAACTTGCAAAAAGAGGGCCTCCTTTAAGACCCCTCAATGCCTTTTTTCTTGCAAATACAGGTTATGGGGCGATGTGGTTGCCCATTTTCCGTATACTCCAGTCTATTAGCCCATGTACGTCACTGGTGCCCATAATGGTTAAATTATTTCCCAAGGCCAGGGCAGGGAATTCTTCGAAAATCAACATTGTTAATGACTTCAAATTCCATTTAATTCCGCATTTTTATCCCGCTTTTTTTGGC
>Ga0163217_1025196_pt1 | contig 18285 bp, 20 predicted proteins | sample SynspAceP_FD_185933 | JGI IMG/M metagenome (GOLD analysis project Ga0163217, IMG submission 185933) | Saline lake microbial communities from Ace Lake in Antarctica - Synechococcus sp. Ace-P (PacBio error correction) | ecosystem: Environmental > Aquatic > Non-marine Saline and Alkaline > Saline ...
TTTTTTTTTTTTTTTTTCGGTGGGGGCGGAAAGAGCAATCCGCCCCAAAAGAAAACTCCGTTTCCCTTTTTAAACGGGCCGGGTTTTTCCCCGGCCTCAAAAAGCAAAGTTTCGTCCCGCCTCGCTTCTCCGCAAAAGGCAGCACGTCTTTCCACGGCAAAGTAGGATAAGCTCAGGGTGTTCCAGAATCGGGCGGGAAATGGGCCGGGCGTTAAGGCAAACATGGATCTTCGACCTCAAGAAATCGGAAAAACGAGTTGTTCGACCGTCTGTAAATCATTGGACCGGACTCATTTCGAGAAAGTAATACATGGTCCAAATAATGCGTCCCGCAGGCCGGGAATGGTCCCCACTGGCCGTTACCTAAGTCATAGACGAAGGGCAGTCCTCCGTTTCCTCCTTGAAGACCTTTTGGAAACGGTCGTAAAAAAGAATCGGTTTTCGCGTTTTTAACCGCAGGTCGCTGTCCGGAGAAATACAATATACGGCTCCGCAAGCGTCCTCGAAAATGAATAATTCGTCCCGTGCATAGGAAGTGGGCCCGTTCGCCTCTGCAACGTTCAGTTTAAACGGCCGTTTGGGTGATGTCCGAAAAAACCAACACGACCAACCGGCGACCACACCTTTGGTCCGTTGGTGAGATCGGAGCGGTACTGTCCGCTATCGGGCGCTCGATGCCATTCCCTTGGCAAATGAGCAAGCGGTGTGGCTCCGCTAATTTGAACCGTGCCGTTCCTGCCAGCAATGCTGGTCGCGGAACTTAACGGCTGGCGGGTTTTTTCGTTGATGAATGCGGGAATAACGCTGTCCAGTAGTTTTTGTCCCACTGCCTCCTGCGTCCATCCGGTAGGGACATCAGCGACGGGATTCAAAAAACGGCGAATGCGTCCCTCGCGTCCGTTCCGTGATGACCGCGTCAGAACGATGCAGGAAGAGCGTGACAGCAGCCAGTCTCGCTGTTGTGGAGGGCCTTTTCGGCGTCCGCCTCGGCGGTTCACTCATTCATTTCCCAGATTGCTTTCGTGTTTTCGGAAAACCTCCAGCGGCTAGTTTGGTCGCTCCGATGGAAGGGCATTTTTATTCTTCAACAGCTCTCATCCGCCTGTAATCGCAGCGGAAGATGTCGCTGGTCGGCAGTTTCAACTGGATAATGAAAGCGAGGCTTCAGACTCGTTTTCAGCAGAATAAAGCGATTTACCAAAATCTAGCAAAGAATTCGTCCCTCGAAATTCCGCCGCCGATTAGTACGTTGTTTTCTTCCGTTTGCCGGGTTTTGCGTTTTCGCTCGTTTTCGGCAAGCACTGCAACATCTTTTAAAGAGCAAACTCGTGCCAATTTGGATTTCGGTTTTCGAGGGGCGCGAGCTTGGCACCCTGCCAAAGGAATTTTCAGCGTCAATTAATGACGGGACGGTGGAAACTCTCGAAGCCACGGTGGACGACGAAAGACCGTGGTAAGTGTCACACTGATCGATTTGACCACGGTGGGGTTCGAATCGACCACCAACTCCCTTGCACAATGGGGAGTTATTTTGTAGAACTGAAAGGCTGCTTCGCGGTACCTCACCCTCGACTCCCCGCACGCTCTCGATCAATTCGATCGCCCGGCGCTCGGTTGCACGCGGATCACGCAGTGCGTCCGTAAGACTGTTTCAGCCTGCGGCGGTATGCACAGTGGGAGGCGAGTGCGACGCCGGGGGTGATTTTAAAAAAAAAGCTGGCACTAACTCGACCGAGCGCAGGACGTTGTGTTGATCAGAACAACGTCCAAACGGAATCTCGCGCTGAGCGATCTCCAACCATACTTGCGGTGCGATCCGTCGTGGGATCCAGACGTCCAATCCGTACTTGCCGATTTTGCCTCGAGTGTGAGTCACGCAAAGGGTGATTTCGAGAAGTAACGTACGGTCTTTTTCCGCGATCGCCAAACCGGGGCCATCGGTTTGCATCATGGAATTCGTTGTGCCAGAACAATGAATTGCCGTCCTTCAGAATGCTGCGAATGCGATGCACGACGACGCGACTTCATGATCGTGAATTTTCAACGCCACGGTCATGTGACTGTGATGTCGGCAAGTTTGACCAAAACGGCGGCGGGCAGGATGCGACTTCTTTCGAACGTGGGCGAGCGTTGCGGGCGCCGTAGAACTCCCGCGATCAAGCGGTCGATTCTTGATTTGATTGCATCGTGCGGCGGCCCTCGGAAGGGGTGGGCGTCAGGGACCGAGCGGCGATGGACAACTGAACGGCTTTGCCGCGTTGGCATTTCGGGCGTTCGAAGCACGTGTCGACAGGAAGTAAAACAGTCGCCGCAGCTGGTTCGTCGGTCAAATTCGTCGGCGACCTGTTCGGCTCCGGATTGAATGTTTATCGACGGTTGCAAAGCGCCAGGTCGAAAAACGTCGGCCTTTGCGATAAAGTCGCCGCGCTGTTGATAACCGCTGGTGACGGTCAACTCGCTGTCGTCCGGCGACGGACAGCAAGGTTTTCTGGTTCCGCTCATCGGATGGTTGCAGCGCCAATGCCCATAGCAGTCGTCCGGTCGACCGGCTGATCAACGTCGGCGCCGCGCTGAGTTTGGTTCGAGTCCGTCCGATCCAGTCGTGGAGTCGTTTGATGATTTGAAAAGCGACGCCAAGGTGCGTGAGAATTTGCGAAATCGTTTCGAGACGAGAGGTTCGGCATCGCCCGCCCCCCCCCCCAAATTTTTTCCCCCGCCCCAAAAAAACGCCGCTGTAAAGAGGCCGCCTCGACGCGGGTGCGGTTTTGAGCGCGTAAATTTGAAGAGCATCGATGGGTCGCAAGCGTCCGGTTTTTGGCATCCACGCCACAACAACTCGGCGCCTTTGCCTCGGACAACCGCACGTGGGCGGCGCGAGTGAAATCGAGCAAAGTCCGACTCGCGTGGGACGCATCGGACCTGTCACCGATCATGTTTCCGGCTGAGAAAGGCGATAGCCCATGCCCGATCAAATAATCGCCCACTTGGATCGCCGAGGCGATTCCCCCCCCCCCCCCCCGAAGCGATGATGGACGGCGGGTTGTCCGTAAACGCTAGCATCGTGTCTTCGATATCGTCGTGGGGACGTAGGCTCGCATTTTTTTTTTTTTTTTTTTTGTGGAAACGTTCGTACTCCAGCGCGGCGCGTTGGACGGCGTCCGGGCACGGCTGCGAAATTTGCCTTTCGCCGTCGCTGCACGTCCGCCTCGCCGCCTTTCATCGCGTCGTAAGGCGCCATGGTGAGAGAAAGGGCCGCGAGTGTTTGCACCACCCGGGCCACGAAGGTATACGAATCGCTTCGGTCGCGGCGATCGGATCGACCCCGCGAGGTTGGCCGGCCGTGATCGCCATCGTCCGGCAGTAATCGGGCCCACCTCGCGCTGAGCGTTCGACGGGCCGCCACCCGAACACCCGGTTCGAGTGGAATACCGAGGTGCGTGGGCCGATGTGATCAAAACCTGAATTTGATCGCCCAATCCCGACGCGCGCAAATCGGCGGGGCAGAACGGGGTGCAACGTAATGCGGCGTGGAACAACCCACCGGCGTGCGCGCATTAAAATGCACATAGCCTGCGGGTCCTTCGCGGCGGCCGTACGTACGGTGTGCGGATCATCTCCTCGACCCCACACCTCGTTCGACCTTTTCGTGTTGCGACAATCGCTCAGACAGCAAACCGGCAACGGCCATGCAGGGAATCCCAGCCAACAGAACTTTGTCGATCGCTTTTCGAGCAACGTTCAAACACGCCACACCGACCAACCCGCGTCGACAATACCCACCGACGATAATCTTCCAGTCAGAACGGGGGACCCCTCGGCAACGGAGCACGCGTAACCCATGTCCTCGCGACGCTGCGGAAATCCGCGATGCTGCACGCGCCGTCATTGTTGCAGTTCAGCCGATTGAATCGTAAATCAGCTGGGCCATGCCTTCGGCGTGTTTGAAAGGCAATGTGGGCAACAGAAAAACAACCGGGCCCCGGCGGCACCGCCGAAAAGTTGGTCGCCAAAACGCGCTGCTGATGTGACCATCGTACCACTCCCAGCAAGCCTTCGGACAGATCGGCCTCGTCCAACATGCGACGGGCCGACCTGTTCATTTGGTCTTTCGTCCGTGGGTTATCGTGATCCGGATTTCGAATCGGCGACTCGCGGCAACGGTCACCGCAAACTCCTCTCCGCCATTGCCGAGGTTCCCCGGCACGTCTTGAGTGGCTGGTTTTGCCGGCGATGGCGCGAAGGAATCTGGTTTCGCGGCGAATCGGTAGGCATCTGGGGGGAGTCCGGGTCGACAAAGTAATTTAACCTAGGAGTGTCATCGGTGGTCGGGTTCGAGGGTCGCCCAAAACCCGCAGGCACGGCCTAGGGCGGCCGTGTGAAGATCAAAGGGTACAAACGTCGTGGTACCAAAGTTTGGCAAAATAGAAACCGTATCGGCCAGCCACCTGGTGGTTGTCTCGAAGTCGAGAACGGCAAAACAAATTAACCAAACGCGTGCCACTAAGTAAGCGTCTCGCGTCCACATCCGGTCAGGCAAGAAGATCGCGGAACCTCGGTGCGTGAATTCGTAATTCCGCCAGCAAAATTCGTTGCTGTTCATCCATTCCACAAACTTCGCAACGCTCGATCGCCAGCGCGGTATCTTCACAAGTGCTCGTGACGCCTCGGTTTAGTTAATACGGAAGGGCCGCCGCCTCCACCCGCCGTCTTCGTTCTTGATTCGCCACTAAATACCTGATTCCTCGGCCAAATCCGATCTTTCCGATTCCGCAGAGACGTCCACCAAACACTTGGCGGTGCCGTAAACCGGAATGTCCCTTCGTCGGGCGCGATTGGTTTCCCGAAACCGAACAGCGCACCCACGAATCCGTCCCTCCTGCGTTTTTTTTCAAAAACCGAGTCCCCGCCGAACCGCCAGTCCGCCTTTGCCGGCAACGACGGCATCGCGGACAACCTCGCATCGCGTGGCGTCAGGTCCCGTGCTGCTGCGGTCAAACGGCAATTCTTCCCCAACCCGGCAAGAACGTCGGCCAAACCGCCGTCCACGGTTCTTGCAAACCGATGCAGCCAACGTTTTCCCGTGAGCACAAGGCCTCGTTGATTTTTTTCCTGCCGATTCCGGACTGACCCGAGATCGCAGGCTCTGCAGCGCAATCATGGCCCAGGCTGTCGTCGGCATCGGAACCGCAACTCCCGACAAACTCCGTCCATCCCATCCGCCGGTCGGCGGCGGTGAACGGTGCCGGTGATGTGTTGGCACGAAGAGCACCAATCACGGCGAGTCGACCGCTCCGCCATGCGATCGTTGGGAAACAGACTCGAATTTTCAGAAATACCCGCCGTCGCACGCCAACGCCGAAACCGAAGTGACGTCCACCCAGTTGCCACGAGATTCGTGTCGATCGGCCAACTGCCTCAGCGTCCATCGAACGTTCGAGAAATTCCAACGAGGCGAATCACGGCTGAGCGGGGATCGTCCGGTGTCAATGCAATAAAAATGTTTCGGAATTCGGCATTCTCACTCGTTTTCGATCGCGACGGTTTCAATGAACGACATCACGACGAACGCGGTCAACGGGGTCGCCTCGAATACCCCGCCGCTGTCGCGGTTGCATCCGCCGCAGCACACGCAGCGAGGGGCGAACGCCGACCGGCGCAAAGCCCACGACCAAGGCGGCAAGCAACTCGCTGTGTAAAAACTTCGCCCTGGCGATCGCCATACGAAGTGCCGGGAACGGCCATAGACTGACCACGGCAATCCGAGGACCGAACATCGATTGCGGGAACACGGCCGCTCGAACGGCAGTGGCGAGACCTCCGAACCAGGCACCAACCCGGCGATCCGCCAGTGTTGTTGAGAATCGGTACGACGAAAGTTTTTATCGCGCCGTTATCGTTGCCGCAACGCCGCGATCCCGCCCGCCTCGTCGAGATAATGGATGCAACCGTTGCGTTCGTTTCTCCGCTCGTTCGTATCCGATCCACCGATCACTCGGGCGCACTCAATGAGCACGCGGCCAAACACGAGAAATAACTCGTCGCAATATTCGAAGTGACTGCGATCCGGTGTCGACCAAAACCGCCGTCCTCGTTTTTGTTCCGGTCGAGCCACTCGCAACCGCGCGTAACGAGAACCGTGGATAAATCGTTCCGCCGCTCGTCATCGTCGATCGCAAAAAACACGCTGCGCTAACGCACTCACCGCCGTCGCCGTGCCTCAATGCTGACGCGGATAGACACCCGTCCAGTGGTCGTCGTCGCCGCGATGTGAGCAGTTCGTCGCGAACACGAATCGAGCGTTCGACGGTGCTTCCGCGTGCAACTCGCGGGAACATTAGCGGTCTCTGTGATTCAACGAGCGGATGTGGCGGAGAGCCATTGTTTTTTTGGAAGAGATTTCTCGAATCACCTGTTGTTGAGGGACGCCGGTTCGGGGCGATAGCGAATATGCCGCTCCACCGACCGCTAATTCAAAAAGGGAAACTTGTCAAACTGGAGTTGTCTGCGATATCGAAATCTTGACAAGCCCACCACGACCACTCACAGAACCGCGAAAACCGTTTGATAGGCGACCCAAGCCGCACCGTCAGCCGAGCAGGTCAATGTAGCCGAACTGGAACGCCGCCCACTTCCACGATCCGGTCCTCTTTCTTCGTCACCGCTTTGCGTCGGCTAAGCACTGCAATCGCGGCAGAAGAAAGACCAAGCAAACTGACACACGTGCCCGTCGTGAAAGACCGGGTTCCCCGTCCGCAATCCGGTGGCGGGGAAAGGGCGATCCTTCAACACTGGATTCCTCCTCCGTTCGGGCCGAGACGCGTCAGATGGATCAGAGAGCGTCGACAACGACCACTTCCCTGCGCCGCAAAAACTGGTCATCACCCCGACGCTGGATCTCCAATCGAAGCCGAGCGGTTCGAATACGGCCGCGACCGTTTGTCCAAGACGACCGATAAGCGCGTATTCTTGATCGCGGCCGTCGGACGTTTCGAGTTCGCCTTCGTCAACGAATCGAACGCGAGACACTACGACGCGATTCCATCTTGGTCGCGAAAGCGCTTCCGTCCGGAAAGTTTCGGGTACGTCGACAACGCCCAAATCGTCGATCGAGATCATCCAAAATGACCGTGCCGCAGTCTCGCAAGAAAAACCAAACACGCTCGTACGCATACGGCCGCATTGCGAATCGACGGGCACGGTAGGGCGGCAATCGAAGGATAAGGGCGAAGGGACACCGGGCAAGAATCGTTAATTCAGAAGGAACGCGAACACGAATGCCGCCACCATGCCGATGCGCGTACGCCGAAGGCGATACAGGTCCGCTGCGAACAACGAATTGCTGCGGGAACAACATCGCCGCGACGATCGTGTAAATGGGCCAACCGAGCCGAACAGGTCAAATGCAGCGGAATGACCATGAGATCGCGGCCAGTCGATCGCGCCGGACCTCGAGACTTTCGTCGCCATGACGCGGGGATCGGCACAGGCGTTGAGCGGCAACAACGGTACGCAACGCTTGCGGGCAAACCCATCTCGCCGCAAATCCAACGATCGAACCGAAAACCAACGCACGCGCGTGCCAGGTACCCGGAGTCCTCGAGGATTCGCGAGCATGAAAAATAGATATGCAAAATCTGCAGCAGGAAAAATCATCACGTACGCCCACGCGCCGATCACACCGGTCGACGACTCAGAACTCTTGAAATCGCCTTCGGCAACCATTCCCGCCGATCCAGCGCCGAGCTTGCGAACCCACCGTCGAGCCATCCATCGGCGTTGTGCGAACTCAGAAAACGAGCGAGAAACGCCGCCAGCATGACCATTCGCAACACGATCGGCCCCATCCAAGCGTGCGTCAAAATACGATCTGAACTCGGTCGGTCGTTTCCCAATCCGCGCAACCAACCCCGTCTCGAAATGAATCTCGCGAGCGAGCGCGGACGCCCATTGATGTCCGTCGGCGTAAAGGACAAATGGCGGCACGACCGAACGACTCTCTCTCGGAAAATCACACCGTTAAAACATGTTTTCAGCTTCCCGCGGCGCAACATCAAGGCGATTCGTCGGGATCAGTACCGGCAAACCGCGGGCCCGGCAACAAAACCGCGAGTTGCATTCAAATGCGATCGAACCTTCGCCCGTCCGGGCCGAGACCAGCCGACTAACCGGACACCGCGAAGCCGGGCTCATCGTGGTCAGGTCGATCTCGATCCCACGCCGGCGAGCCGACTCGATCATGTTCAACCTGCGACGAGGGTCGGGCGGCCTTGTTCAACGCCTGCCGGGCGATGAACAACGTTCGCTGCAGACCTCGTGGCAATCGACGACGATCAGCACTGCGTCGGGAAACTTGAATCGAATCGCCGCGATAAAATCGCGAGCAACGTCCTCTTTCCGTGACGTAGGTCGAGCGAAAGATTCCAGGCTAAGTCGACGAGCGAGATCGGTTCCCGTACTCAAGTTTCGACACGACCGATCCGGCGATCTGTCGTCGTGGCCAGGGAAATTGGAGGTTTTCGCGAGCAGATTCGTCAGGCGATTGAAATTCGACGTTTTGCCGACATTGCGGATTGCCAACATCGCGAACGATTTTTGTCACCGGATTTTCCGTCCGCTCGCTGCTCATCTCCCGACACGCCCGAAGTTGCCGATCGGTCGATCGACCGTCGTAACTCAATCAGGGAGCCACACGCAATATAGATGCCGCGGGCAATTTCTGTGGCAACGGCGATTTGCCGCCGGCCGCTTTGGACGGTCATCGGGTTGCCCGTGAAATCGGCCAACTTGGCAATTGCTGGCCTTCGAACAATCCGAGCGATTTTCAGCCGCGCCGTCGCACAGGTCTCGGAGATCCAATTCGAGAGATCTCGCCGTGTTCGATGAGTGAATCGAGGGTTATTCGCTTGAGCATAAGCGTGGGGTCCCGTTTAACGCGATTTGCTGAAGGGGATGCGACAGGTTTCGAGGAAGCGGCTCAAAGACTAGTTGAGAAACGATTCTCGTTGCGCAAGTTTAGGCATCGACGACATCGTCGGTAGTGGGTTGTTGTGTAAAATCGCGTTGGGAATCCGCGAAAAAACGAGGCGACGGGAAGTGTTAGAGCGACGTTTCTTGTTTTTTCTTGGTCGAGAAAATGCTTCGGAACAACCAACACACACTCTTGCTGTCGAGGTCGTGAGGTTTTTTGAGCGATTGCGCAGCAAGGGTTTTCCTTCACTTCCTGAGCGAAGAGGCTGGCCTGATTAATTCGTTTTCGACACCTGCTTAAGCAGTGTGGGTATCATTGCGTCTAGCCCATTCGCCGGTTTGGGCGTTAGCCCGGTTAAATGCGAGAGTTCCGTGGCTAACGCCAAAACGGCGAATAGACCGAAAGACTCCCGAACCTGCTTGGCACCATCGGTTGATAATTTCGATCCCAAAACACTATCCGTAAAGTGCTAGCAAATATCGTTTGGTTAAATTAGCAGCCTCCAAGCTGGGAGGCCGAAACTCACCTCTCCACATGGAAAGGTGGTTGCGGCCCCTCACCGCCTTCGCCGGAGACCTGTTGCAATCGCATATCAAGCCCGACGGCGCTAGCGAGTGAGGTCAACAGGTCACTCGCGCGCGTCGGACTTGTATTCTTGCGTTACCGTACGTATCCAACTTCTGCAATAGCTCCGCCGGGAGGGTGAAGTCGTAGTGTGCCTTAATCGAATCCATAAGGAACCCCTGACGTGTCCGATCCGAGCTGTGTTGCAGACAGCCGTTTCGTAAAACGTGGTCGGATGGAGTTGCCGTCTCGTGACGGGAAAGTTTCACCGCCGGCCTACATCCGACATCCCGGCGCCCGTCCGTGCTCGTCCCGCTGCTCGATGAGGAACGATTGTGATGATCGAAAACGAGCGTTCCCGGCGTGGGCGAGACGCTGCTCGAAACCGCCGGGACCGTGAACCCGGCGAACGGCCACTGGAAAACGGCTGTCGTGAATTGACCGAAGGAAACCGGTTAGCACGCCCCGAGCGGCTGGAGATCGTGTGTTGAGTCTACTCCGCACCGGGAACTCGCACGAGCTGATGCACATGGTCGTCCGCTCGCGGTTGAACAGCCGGGGCACAGCCAATCGAACCGACCGGAACGGATTGAAACGCGGTTGGTCTCGCGCGGCGAGGTGGAACGTCTGGGTTCGAACCGCGAGAATTCGTGATTCCAACACTGGTCGGTCTCAAAGTTTTCTACTGGGTCATTTTCTAATGCTGCTCTCTTGCCAACGAGCGATGCGTTTGTGAATTCATCGGCACTTATTGTTTTGATTCTGATCGGTTTGCGGCGCGATGGCGGTCGAGACGCAACGCAGGCGTTGACTCATGTCGCGTCGCCACCGGTGTGGGGAATTGATCGGATGACGGATGATGCTATTCGATCGGCGATCCTGTCGGGTGCCCAACATCAAATCCGCCGTTTCGTAATCGCGTTCGCGTCCGTCGACGGTTCCCGGTCAAGGACACGATCGCGTACACGGTTTTCAGTGCGCCGGAGCGTTGGCGGCGGCGTCGCACATTCGCGCCGTGCTGGGATCGCGAGACCAACTCCGGGCACGACGATGACGATTTTTGCCAGCCGCAATCGGCGTGGTGCGTTGAGGCCGATGAATGACGGCGATTTTGATTGTGGGTGGTGATGGGCGTTTCGACCCGGGCGCGAAAGAAAAATCCATTAGGCGGCCTTCGCGTCGGCGGCGGTGGAATCGCCATGGAAGCGTTGTCGCCGGGCCCGTTGACGAAGGCCTCGATGAAACCCGGCCCGCAGCCTCGGCCCGCAACTGCGCGTCGGGTATCGACGAATATGGATCTATCTCTCGGCCACCCGAATCGCGGCCGCCCTCGTGGGCGATGGGGATATCGCCTCGTACGGAACGCTCGTACGACACGGAGTCGGTTGCCGATCGGCAACGAAATAAGTTCCAGCCCGGGTGCCCGTGAGAGAAACGCCAATAATGAACGCGGTGAGAGTAAGCACCGGTTGAATGGTGTTGCCAGTGGCGGGAAGCACGAATCGCAAGAATTTCCACGAAGATCAACGATCCCTGCTTCATCGTTCCTTCGTGAAATCCGTGGCCCCCTTTCCTTCGCGACTCCCGCTTGAACCTGCGGATCCTTCGTGAATTGAAAAACTTGCCCGACGCCGTGGGTTACGTGCCGTCCGCCTGTGTCGGGTGCAGGTGTCGCTACAATTCGACTCCCTGCCATCCCTCCTTTCTCGTGTCAGGTTTTTTGAGACCTCTCATGTCCGTGAACGTTGCCATGGTCGGACTCGTTCGGTTTCCGAGTTCGCATCCCGATTTAATCAAAACCATCCTGATGCAACATCACGGCAATTGCCGTCGCGATGAAGTCCCAACTCAAAACGCGGTCTGGCACGCAGTTCGGGATCGAAAAACGCTACACCCCGCTATACGGACGACGTGCTCGCCGGACCCGACATCGGATTCGTGCACATCAAACAGCCCGATACCCGATCACGCGTGATGTCGTTAAAAGCGCTCAACGCGGGCAAGCCACGTCATCTGTACCGTGCCGATGGCAAAACCACGATCGATTGATATTGCCACAAAATTGTGGAAACGGTTCAACGCACTGTGACTGAATACATTGATGGCCGAAAAACGTTCGTCTACAGCACGCGAATTCCTCTACAGTCAAAAACCTCTCGAGAAAGGCGAGTTTGGGAAAAAATCCAGCACCTCTGCCCGCTCCCATCCGCAGACCAGTGGATGGGTGCCGAGTTACTGGCAGCGATGATTCCGAATGCACTACGTGCCAGCCCACGTCCGTCAGCCCCTCGTTCGGAATTACCGACCGCACTCGCCGAAGCGTGAGCTGTTTTCGGGTCGGCCGGCGTCCGCGACGACTATCAGGCGAAAAATCCGGGCAAGCCCTTCGCCGTGAGAGTTCCATACAAGCTCAAAGCCAGCGACATCAACCCGCTCACATTGCGATTCCTCTACGACGTGCTCGTCAATACCGTGAGAGCTTTTGGACGTCTAACGCAACCAAGAAAAGTTTCGAATGGGACGCTCGTTGGAAAACGAACCGCAATGTGATCCACACGGCAAGAAATCCGAGCACGAGATTCCTGAAAAGATCGAGATCCGACTGTCGCCCATTCTGTTTGCCCCGAGCCGATCCGGCGTTTCACGTTAAACGCGGAAATTCACGACGAAGAAACATCTCTCGTTTGTAACAAGGCGGCGGTCACGGCGGGATCGCAACCCGCAGCCTCGGTTTCACGTAGTTTGTCAGTGCGCTGGTTTGAGGACCGGACCCCTGCGCCAACGGCGGTACGAGGTCCCAACTGGACCTGCGAAGCCGGAATCTGCGCCCACGAGTCGGCAATCAAAGTGGCGATGTTGGTGAAACTCCCTGAGTTCACTCAAGGCTTAAGCTAACGTGGGATCAAGAACGGTTGTAGCCGAACTCGCCAGACTTTTGAATTCCGCTGTCGGCCCGGTCGCGTACTGAATCGGTTGTTTGGAGAGGCTGCGTTCTTTGCACGAGGCGAATCAACGTCGCGTGCGCAAGGCGTGCTCGCATTGGGTTAATCGTCTGCTTTCAAGATGACCGACCGGGATCGAGCTGCGTCCCGAGAACAAGTTTCCGGGCGTGCGAGAACCTGTGCGTTGATCGCTATCGGTTTGTCAGGGCCTTGAAAGGCTGCAGTGTTGGGTTCCCCTGATGGTGATGAATGACATGAGGCAGCAATGCATGAGTTGCGGATGTTTGCGTCGATGCGTGTCAAAAGTACAAAAAAAGTCATCGTCGAACGTGAAAGAGAACGAATTCGGAACAAAACTTTTGAGAAAGTCGTGACGAATTTTTTTGACCGCAAACTTCAATGTGCGGCGATGAGCCCAAGCGGTTTGAATGAACTCGCACCCAAACGGCGAGTCGCTGCGTTTCCAACAGATCGAGGCGATGATCGCGCCGGGTGGGATTCAAAACGGTGGCAAAAAGCGGGCAACTGCCAAGTCGTTTTGTCCGAAAGAAAATTCCGCTGATGGGATTTTGGGCGGGCAAACCGCGCCGCCACGATCCAACGTTCTTTGAGAAAGGTTCTTCGAACGGCTGATCGAGGAACTAGCATTTCAATCAGGTGGTAAGTGGACGGAATTCACATTTCCAATTCACGATCAAGCGATTTGGACAATTTGTTCCACGCCTTCGACCGAAGCGGATGGTTTCTTGTGTGCCATCTGTTTCATGGTTGTACGAATGGCAGCGGTTTCCTTTCAGGTGAAGTGACCGGAACTGTAAAACGCAGTCAGCGATTGCAGCACGCGAATGGGGGACTAGAGCGAACGTCAGAGTCAACGCGGTTGGGTCACGACGCATTCGGCCAAGACATCGTTTCGCGTTGCTCGCTGTGATATCCGAAGCATCGTGTCGTCGGAATGGGTCGCTTGCAAGAACGCTCATACCAATTCCTTTTCGCGAAGAGCTTCCGGTGTGGAACCCCAATGCAACTGCTTCGTTCAGGTCGATGTCCATTTCTCTCCCACGATCTCTCGCTCGAATGGGGGCTGCCACTGAAATCATCGAACCAGCTGTTCTGAGTTTGTCTCCGATGGCGGTGATACACACTCCCGAGCAATGATGCAACGACGCTTCGCTGCCGAGCAATTCATCGGACATGGCAGCGGTCGTCCGCAGAGGGAGCTAGGGCTGTCGGAAATAGGTTTTCCATGGTCGCACCCTCGTTGAATCTCTGAAAGGGCAAGGTCAAGAAATGCAAGAGAGGCCTCCGTCTTCGCGACTTCGGCGTCCTCGCGTTTGCAGTTTTCGAATGAGTATCGCCCCCGCCGCGTCGTTTCGGGAAATCGCCGAAACTTCCTGATTCCGCATTGGAGGATTCGAAACAAATTCCTATCGCCCGAGGACGTTCTGCATCCGTCGGACGCGTTTATACTTGATCCGCAGCCCGGATTTCGCCAGAGATTGGACGTGTTGATTTCGGTAGGTTTGGGTCAAGGAGCTTTGCGACGCAGACCCACCACGCTGATGCGGACTCCCCGATTCCCATGGTGGGTCGACGCGAAGCGCTTTGAACCCCCTACCTAAACGAATCGGACTGCGGATGGCGACAGAAACTCACTTCGAATTGACAACACTCCAGCATGGGCAACCGTTTCCTCGAGTCGTCGGGGTCGGTGCGTCCGGCGGGTGGTTGGAAATCGTTCAGCAACTCTTCGCGCGGTTTTCCTGCCGACTGCGAGATGGCGTTCGTTTTGTTTTGTCCCTCATCTGGATCCGGAATATGGCGAAAGTCAGTATGAGTCGCGATCTTATCAAAAACCTGCTTCGCTGCTGGTCGTGGAGGCACCGACGGGAATGGTCGTCGAATCCAATCACGTTTACGTGATCCCGGCGAAAAAATTTAAGCACCGCGACGGGAGCGTTTGAATTTGCGCAACCACCGGACCACAGGGCATGAATCGCGATCGACTTCTTTCTGCTGCGATCGCTGGCAAAAAAGACATCAAGGGCACAACGTTCGATCTGGCCCATTGTGCTGTCGGGTACCGGTAGCCTACGGACCTCGAAATTCGTGATATTAACTCGCCGTTTTGTGTTTGATGTCGATCGCCCAGCCAACGCGAGCGCGCCGGGTCGATTCCATGGCATCGAGCTTCATCAACGAATAAGGCTCGCTGACTTGTTTTGCCGCCCGCCGAGATGGCCGCGCGCTGATGCATACGCTCATCGCAAGCGTACATCAATTCGCATCGACCGGCGTGCCCACAACGACACAGGGTCGAAGAGGACCAGCCTAACGGCCATTCTTAGCCACTCGCAAGCACTCGGGCTAGCGATGTTTGGAAGCTACCGCAGAACATGATTACTGGCGGATCAGCGCCGTATGGGACTGCAATCCTTTAGATCGTTTTGAACAAGTACGTCGAGCGTCTTTCGGAAGATCCCAAGGGAACGAGCGCTTGTACCGGGATTGCTCATCAGCGTGAGCGTCTTCGAAGCGGAAGTCCTATGAGACCTCTCCGACGGAAACTTTTTGTCCGATTCCAAAAACGCGATTGGGCCGCGAGTTTTTCCTTTTTCGCGTTTGGGTGCCTGGTTTTGCCACCGGCGCAGAAGCTATTCACTCGCGAATGTTGTTGATTAGGTAAAGTGGATGCGAGGCAACGAGTCCCCGCCGAACGGACTCCTGACCCTCGTCCACTAGCAACCCCATCCAAAATTCGCCAGCGACGTTGACGAAGCTGCGATGCGAAATCGCTTCAGTGCGGAAGTTTATCCGTCGCGCATCGCGAGCGGACGTATCACCCGCGCGTTTGGAACGCTTTTTTCGTGAAGACCGACAAAGGCAGTTTCAGATCGGCACAGTTTGCGTGAACTCGATCGTCTTCTCTCGCCAGAATGTTCAATCAAACAGACCCACCCTTCTCAATAGCTCGACTTAATTTCTTGTCGTAACTTATTGATTCTATTTGAACACCCGAATTGCATACAAACGGTGCTTTCGCTCTTCATTTGCACTCAGGCGATGACAGCTTAACTGATGTTGGGGCAGGCGGAATCCCTGGCCAAGCGATGACCTCTCAAGCCCATGCCGAAGAAGTGCCGCCCTCTTTGCAAAAGGTGCCGGTCCCGCCGACGCAGCCAAGTCCCTTTCCGCCTGTTATCGCGACCCGCCCCCACAGCCTGAAAAGACTCTTGCGATACAAACTCTTCGATTTCGCCGCGGCAAGGTTTACAAGGCTTGTCGGAGAAAACTCTCTTCAGCCACTATGCCGCCACTGCCCTGATCAATCGCCACTATGAAGGTTTTTGTTACGTCACCGTCCGTCGTCGATTATCTGGAGTTTTCCACCGGGCGAGCCCGAACCAAGAATCTATTGGCCATGGGTGTCGTCAGGCTGCGGAAAAACTACGGTTTGCCTGCCCAGATATATCACTCGCGGAGGAAACCGACACTGGAAAATCCCAGCCCGATTCAAAACGCGGCGACGATTCGTGCAGGTGTAAAGATCGATGTGCGAATCTTAAAAACAGAAAGGAAGCCGAGCCCCTGCTTCTGATTAGCTTCGCAAAGACAGCATTCCCCTGCCCGCATTGATCTCCAGCGACGCCCAGCGAACCGGTATCGTTGAACAGAAGACATCCTCCGAAGTCGAGCGAACTGCAGACGACGGACCTGAAGTCGAATGGGAGAAGACTCGGGGCGTGTGAGGAACTGGAGGCTGCCCACAGAAGAATCTCAAAAACCTCCAATGAAAGAAATCATGTCGGATGAATGAAGAACTTCAATCGCCAACGAGAACTGAAACGTCGAAATGAGGAAATTGCAATCGCTCAATGAAAGAACTCAGCACCGGTCAATTCGGAATGGCTGGAAAAAGTCACGCGCTCGACGTCGCCAACAACGACATTCTCAACTTGATCGCGAGCACAGGAAATTGCGACCTTTGGTTTCAGTGACAACGATTTGATGATCCAACGATTCACGCCACCGACCTTTACAAGCTATTGAATTTGCGAGCTACGAATTGCGTCCGCTGGAGACATCACCACTTACGCGGTTCACATGATCGCTTGATCAGCGATTGTCAAAGGTGATTCAAAGAACGTCCCGCACCGATTCAATGCGAAGGTCGAAGCCGAAATGCCCTTCGTTTGTATCTCCGCGGACTCCTTCCTATCGCTCCGCATGGCGACAAACAGGCCGGTGTGGTTATTCAACTTTGTTGACCTTGACCGACGCGGCTCGCGCTGGAAAATCGCTATAAGCAAGAAGGAGAGTTTGCAAGCGAATCTTGGATGCCGCGGCGATGCCATCTTGAACCGTCGACGGCGATGGAATATCGGCGAGTCTGATCCCGCCCACGGAGAGACTCTTTGGCTATGCCTCGCACGAATTGTTTCGGGAAGTCCGTTTTGCCGCGGCTTTTTGCGGTAAGCCGAAGCACCCGACCTTTGGAACACCCAAATGCACTCAAACTCTGGGCGAGTTCGGCTAAAGGCAGCGGCGAAAGCGAAAAGACGGTTCTCCACTTTGAATGCCGAGTTGACGCTAGGTCGTATCCGACACTTGTCATCCTTTATCGTCCATCATTGCGACGTCTCGCAAGCGAAAAAGAGTTGCAAACAAAAAATATGCAGTAATCGCGTCGGAGCGAAGCAAGCGCCGGATTCGGACAGGAAATGCATGACGGACTCCGCAGGAACTAGCTGGTTGTCATTGATCGCGGGGACCATCGAAAGACTTCTTTCAACAAAGGGTTCAACTCGGCAACGACGAATCACCAACTTTAACGCTCCGCACGTCGATTTTCCAGGCTCACGCTTCCAACCATCAAAACTAGTAGGAAGGGATGAAGGTAAGCGAATCAGCACGTGGCAGTCACTTTCGCATGGGATCACTGCCGGTTCAGATTGACGCCGAAGGTTGCAATTCGGCATTTGACAGTAAACTCGCCAAATGAGACAACGGTCAAAGGCAAGGTGGTTTTGCACTTCGTCCACAGCGGTTCGTTTGAAGATTGCAAAACATACACAGTCGCCACGCATCTCTATCGAATCGGCTCAGGAAGCGAATCAAACAACGCTCAGAGGCAACGGTGCGGTGGGAGCAATATCAAGAGTCTTCGTTATCAGGTGACGAGCACAGATTCAGTAGAAATCATGACAACGGATCGGTTGATATTTTTTTCTAATGAATGTAACGGCAAACTCATCAAGCAACGGGGTTTACGATCAATGGAATTCGAGCGAGCCTGTCATCGGCGGCACTATCCGATTTCGGAAGGGGAAGAAAAACGGAACCTCGTCACATGCACGTACACGGCAAAGGGAATCTAGGATGAGTTTTACAAACAGCAAACACGAATCGTGATCGCGAATGACCATTCCGACGGATGCAGATGGTCTCTCCATGCGATCTCAGCCCAATCAGACTGGAAGGTTTGCGGAGTCGCCGCGACGGAAGCAGGGCGTCGCCGTGGTTGCCTGAGGCAATGCCCCGACTTTGGTGTTGGTTCATATTTCGTTGCAGTTCGGTAAGGGATCGAATTGATCAAGCGAGTGGCGATCCAAAAATCTGCGTCAGTTCCTCGCGAATCTCGGCTTTTCAGGAATCGCTGGTACGCGGAACGCTGCGCTGCGAGCAGGGAGAGCTCGTTTTGAACAACAGGAACGAACGAGAAGTTTTGATTGAAGCCAAATCCGCACGGTTTGCGGGCGAGCGTTTCCTAAGCCGGGATTTAATCCAAGTGTCACGTCCGCTCTGGGCAAC
>Ga0163217_1001815_pt1 | contig 18284 bp, 32 predicted proteins | sample SynspAceP_FD_185933 | JGI IMG/M metagenome (GOLD analysis project Ga0163217, IMG submission 185933) | Saline lake microbial communities from Ace Lake in Antarctica - Synechococcus sp. Ace-P (PacBio error correction) | ecosystem: Environmental > Aquatic > Non-marine Saline and Alkaline > Saline ...
CAAAGCAAAAAGGAAAGAGAGAAAATGAAAAAAACCCAAAAGCCACCCCTGGCCCCCCCCCCCCCCCCCCCCCCCCCCCCCCCCTTTTTTTTTCTAATTAGCACACCCGCTTTTTTTGCCGGCGCCCCCCCAGCCCGAAGCCGGGTTTCATGGCGGGTCGGCAAATCCACCGGCCTTTTTTCCCACCCGGATGATCTCCACCTTGGGGCCAGACCGCTCTTGACATATGGCGGCAATCGCCGGCGGGATCAAGCCCCCCGCCCGCCCGACATGCCACGTAGATCGCGGTCCAAGGGGGAGGCCGAGGCCCTTTTTGCCGCCAGGATTTCCAAGGCCAACGGGTGCCCATGGCCGGCGATTCACCTCGGGAAATTCATCAAAGGGTGGGGATGAAAGCTGAGCTTGCCCGGCTGGGCCTCACCAGCCGCCCCGGGCTTTCCAGGTAGGCCCTCGCCATAAGGTGTCCGCCCATGCAGAACCACTCTCGGCGCCGCGGGCCCGTCAACGGCCGCGGCACTTTCATCCTCCGGGGTGGTGGAGCGGCAAATCACGATCACCGCCCGGCAACCCAAGTTTTGCCGGCGGCACAGCGCCACCCCTGGGCAAATGGTTTGCCGGCACTGCGGCGATCAAACACCCCGCCTCCAGCTTCAACTGGCAGAGAAGGTGGACCAATGCCGGTTGTAGGCCGCCGCGCAGCTTGTGAACGAAAAGAACCGGCTGGAGGTCTCCCGCTTTTGAGCAAGCACCGTGTTTGCCCAGCCGAAGCGAAAGGTTCGGGCCGGATCGAGTGCGACTCGATCGCCACGTCGTAGACCGGGCCGCAGGATGCGCTTGCGATAGTGTCCATGGGCCCCAGGTGGCAGCCGCCGCTTCAGGAAAGGTGACCAGGACAGACCGACCCCTGAAGGCAACCCAGATTGGACTGTTGACAGAACCAAAGGGCGGGGCATGCAATCTCAGTGAGCTGAGCCATCCCAATCAACTGCACGGGTTGACCATTGGCGAACTCGAAGCCCTTGGCCATGCAGATGCCGGGAGAAACACCCTGGGAAGGTTGGTGTCCACCAAGCGGTGGGTCACCATCGGACCCGGGCCCTGGGGGTGGCTGGAACTCACCCTGGCCCTCTAACCAGAACCCTCGATCTCGACATCGACCGGGTGCCTGGGTGTGGCCCCATCAGGCCTATCCCCACAAGCTGATCAACGGGCCGCTACAGCCAGTTCCACACCCGCGCAAGCAGGGCGGGGTCCGGGCTACTGAAACCGCGCCGAGAGCCGTTCGACGCATTTCGGTGCTGGTCATGCCTCCACCAGCATTTCGGCGGCCCTGGGCATGGCCCTGGCCCGTGACCTGCCGTGGCCGACAGATGCTAAATGCGTGGGCCGTATGCGCGAATGGGCCCTCACGGTGCATGGCCCTCGAGGCGATCAAACGCATCGGCCCCGGCCACCTGCCAGGAACCCGGCGCTGGTGTGCTCAACGAACAACGACATGTCGATCTCAACCGCCGTGGGCGCCCTCTCCACGTAACCTCAACCGCATGCGGCTGAGCCCGCGTTCACGTTCCTCTCCGGCAGCGCTGAGGGCGGTGAAGAAATCTGCCTTTCCGCACGGCCGAGCCTGCCGACTGAGCTCAAAGACGCTCAAAGAGAGGCATGAAAGCGGCCTGGCGGTGCCCAAGTGGCGCTGTCTTTGGAAGAACTCGCTTCACCTATATGGGCCCGGTCGATGGCCACGACATCGGCCGAGATGGTGCGCACAGCTTCCAGGCGCCCACCGCTTGTGATGGCCGGTACTGGTTTCATGTGGTCACCAACCAAAGGCAAGGGCTACCCCTACGCCGAGGCCGACCAGGTGGGCTACAGCCCCAGTCGGCGTTTCGATCTCAAACGGGCAAGGCTTCCCGTCGAGCAAGCCGAAGCCTCCGAGCTCAGCAAAGGTGTTCGGCAGACCCTGGTGAAGCTCGCGAGCACGACCCCACGGCTTGTGGGATCCACGGCTGCGATGGGCAGCCGGCACTGGCCTCGGACCTACTCGAGGAAGGCGCTGCCTAAAAGCCCAGTACTTCGACGTCGGCATCGCCCGAAGCAAGCATGCCGTGAACGATGGCGGCCGGCATGGCCACCGCCGGCCTCAAGCCGGTGGTGGCGATCTACAGCACCTTCCTGCAACGGGCCTTCGACCAGCTGAATTCACGATGTGGGCACAGAAGCTCCGGTCACCTGTGCTCGATCGCGCCGGCAATCGTTGGCGCCGATGGCCCCCACCCCAGGGTCAGTACGACATCACTATCTGCGCGCCGTCCCCAACTTCACGGTGGCTGGCCTCCCAAGGATGAGGCCGAACTGCAGAGCGCATGCCTCGTCACCCTCGGATTCACCACAAACGGCCCCTGCGCGCTGGCCGCATTCCCCGCGGGGGAAGGCGAGGCGTGCCCCCTGCCCGAAGAAAAAAAGGGCCCCTTTGGGGGGGGAGGGCCCCCCGGGGCTGGAGATCGGCCGGCGGTGCGCCAGCTGGCCGATGGCGATGACCTGCTGATCGTCGCCTACGGCGCCATGGTGGCTCCGGCATGGCCACCCGTGGACTGCTCCAGGAAGACGGCGTGCGGGCGGCGGTCGTCAATGCCCCGCTTCCTGCGCCCCCGCTTTGATCAAGACCTGATCTGCCTGGCACGCGCGCAGTCGGCCGGGTTGGCTGACCATGGAAGAAGGAGCCTGCCTGGCGTTTCGGGTGCCGCAGTGGTGGAAGCCTCAACGCACGAGGTCGTTTGGTGGCCTGTCTTGCGGATCGGCTCGCCAGCTGGTGATCACACGCCGAGCCCTGACCAGAGAAACAGGCCCTCGGGCTCAAGCCCCGCCCCAGATGGGCGGACGCATCTGCAGCGTTTTCGGCCTTGGGCCTCAAGCGCCGCCGTTGGCGGTTTGAGCCCACAGCTGAAGCAACTCCGTTGCCAGGGTGGCTGGTGGTGGGTCTGTGGCCCCCGCCCGTGGCGAGCTGGCCAGGGGTCCCTGGCAGACAATTCAGCTGGATGGCTGCTTGTCCGACAGGTTTGCCCGATCTGCGCGGCTGCCTTCATAAGCGCCGCCCTTGGCCGATCGGGGCCACGAGCAGTTCGGCCTGCCAGCTGAACTGGTGGCCAGTCCGCTGGAACGGCTTTGGGCAGTTTGCAGGCCCCCGCCGGTGGCCCCGTTATGGCCGCTGGCAGGCCGAGCGCCCTTGGGGGCGCGTTTCTCGATTTCGGTGCGCTGCGCCAAGTGGTTGGGCGGCGGAATGTGTTGGGCTGGGGCGGGGCGCCTGCGCTGGGACCAGGCCCTGGCCTGCGCGCCGGATCAGGAGCGATGGTCACCAGGCGCGTCAAGGCCGATGTCGCAGCTGAGGTGACCAGCGACTGGGTGGTGATGCCCAGCGTCAGCAGCGGTCGTTGACGGTGAACCGGCGGCTGACGCCGATCCCCTGGTCCTGCGTCCTCGGGCCGAATGGTTTGATGAAGTTCCGCTGAAGCACTTGCAAGGCCTGGTCCCGGAGCGGCTGACTTCTTCCTTGGCAGCGACTGGCGATGCCCCAGGGTATGGCTGGGTGTTTCCGAGGCAGCCAGGGCGCCTGAAGCTGGGGGTCTCCGCTGGAGAGTGAGGAAGCCAGGTTTCTGGGCCGGAGCCTCAGCGCTGGGGCCCTGGATGGAGAGGCCTGTTGCAGGCGCTGCGGCCCTCGAGGAGGCCGCCGGATCGATCGCCATGGCGGCCGAATCCGTAGTCAAGTGTCGGGCGCCGGGTCGCCATCGCCGCGGTCGGCCTGCTGCCTGGGATGGCAATCAGCACGCCAACCTGCTGGGCGGCGAGGGCATTTCGCCACGCCATGACCAGTGGCCCGCCTGCTGGTGGATCCGCGGCGGGAGGCCTGGCGGTTCGCGCGGCCGGCTGAACAGCATCCAGCTCGCTTGCGCCAGGAACTGGGCTGGCGTTGGGGATTGAGCGGCCGATGGCCCGCCGCACCTGGCGTGGGCTGGTGGACCAGGGGCCGACCGCGGCTGAGCGAACTGCCTGCGGGGCTCTCACAAACAGCAGGGCAGAGGAATCTCTCCGCCCGCTGTTCGACTATCGCTTTGAGCGCTATGGCCTCAAAGCCTTGCCCTAACCTGCTGGGGCTGGCGCTGAAGGCGCTGCGCCGGTGAAGGGGGTTCCCGGTGAAACCGTTAAGGGGGCGGTCGTGTTTCAGAGCACGCCGCGGAGAAGCGAGCCCTGGATCACGCCCGTGCCGAAGGAATGTGTCCGAGGGCTAGTGGTCGCCGAGCACGGCCCCGATCCCGAAAACCTCCGAAGAACTTGGGGTTGAGCAAATGCCGGCCCTGCTGACGGGAACATTGATGTGGCCTTGCCGTCGCGATCGCAACCGACGTTGCAGAACGATTTTCATCACCAGGGCCACCTTGGGGGAACCAAGTGGAATGAAGCGGGGGGCATGGCAGGAGCGGAGCGAGCATCGCGGAGCGTTGAGTGTCGGCCCATCTCCGGGGGAATCGGGCCGGGCGTCACGGCCCGCTTAAAAACTTGTTTCATCGAGTGCTCCCCTGCTCGTCGCCGGCTTCGCTGCTTGCCCGACGCCACTGAAACCCCAGCAGGATCATCAGGTTGCCGACCGTCAGCAACGATTCGCGCGCCGTGGAGGGCGTGCCACATCCGCCCAGCTTGCTGCCGATAGCGCTGTTCAGCGACCGGCGGCCACGATCGTCACGCCACGAAACACCAAGGTGAACTGGAACGCCCCCGTCAAGGGGCCAGCGGTGGATCCGCCACTACGCCGCCGCCCAGCGCAGAAATGCAGTAGGGAAGCACGCCAGATCACGACGGAGGGCCAGGATCAGATGCTGCCGAGAGATTCCAGCATAGGCGATGGCCCGGTGCCAGCTGGGAAGGCAGGCTCATGGCTGGGGCTCGGCGGGCAGCAGGGGTTTTTTCAAGGGCGGCGGGCGGCGAGGGCCAAATGCCCCATCAGGGTGGTGAAGGGCCTGGCACACCACCAGGCGCCTGGCAGGGCATCGGATTGTCGAATCAGGTGCCAGGCTGCAGGGCCGCCATGGCGCTTGACCAACCGTGCCGGAGCATATCGCCAGGTGCGATCCGCGCACCATTGCGGCTCAGATCCGCTCGTCCCCCAGAAGGTGAGTCGCCAGCGATCGCCAGAAGGGCCCACTCCAGCACCGAGGCTATGTGGATTCCAACCAGGTGGGCAGGGACAGGCATGCATGTCTCCCGCCGTCGAAGATTCCGTAATGTATCGAAGCCTTGAAACCGGCTGTGGCGCCCCGAGCGGCAGACAAGCGGAATGCGAATGCTGCGCCCTTCCCACTTTCCACACCCAGCCGGTGGCCGTCCCCTGCCGACCCGAACGATGGCTGCATCAGCCCCGCGGTGATCCCAGGTGTTGCTTTGCGGCTACTAACGCGCGAAGCACAACACACGGCGATGACGCCTGTGGAGGCCCTGTTAGGCCAACTCCCGCTTGGAAATCGTGCCGGTTTGTCACGGCGTTCGACCGAGGCTTGAGCATCGAGCGCTGCTTCGCACTGGAAACCACCCAGTCGCGCCAGTTTGCCGGCGGTGCTGGCAGCCCTGGCTCCTGCCGGGCTTGGTGCTCGGCGAGGCAGCCCTGCTTCAGGACTCCACCAGCTTTCGCAGCTGCTGTATACGGCCGCCTTGATCTGGCGGCCCGTTTGAGACGCACGCCGTTCTGCTCTGGGGCCAGGGGTTGGGGCCCCCTGAGCAGTTCCGTCGCAGCGCCTGTTGGTCCAGCTCTTTTGTTTCCCTTGTGCAGGGCGATCCCAGCTGGCGCGAAGCCCGCCCTCAGCGCAGCTGGCCTCAAGCTGGGGCCTCAAGGAGACGTGGCTGCAGACCCTGTCCTGGTCCGCTGCCGCCCAGGTGTGGCAGGGGGCTGGTTGGGCCGATTGTGCTCTGCTGGCGACCCAGCGTTTCTAACTGGAGGGCCGCCAGTGGAGCCCGCTGCTGGAGGCCTGTGGATAGCTTGGCGGCAGCGGTGCGAGCGGCAGGTGATCTGGTTGCCCCTTCCCCCGCGATCAAGATCGCGGCGCCTGCTCTCGCCTGGCAGCCGAGGGCCTCGTGCCGAAACGGCTGCTGCAGCGCAGCGAAGAGCGCCAGATGCGATCACCTGCTGCTGCTTCAGACCTGTTCAGGTTGCGCTGGGCCTGGGGGTGGCGATGCGCGCTGCATGGCCTGTCCTGCGCGCTCGGCCGGCGCCCCCTGCGTGGCGCTCAGTTACGACCCCGAAGGTGCTGCCGCAGCCGGTGCATCGACTGCCCCTGCCAGGATCTTGGACCAGGCTGTAACGGCCAAAGAACTTTTGCGGATGAGCCTGGGCAGCAGCAACTGAACGCGGCCGTCATTACCAAACAAAATCGCTTTGAATTGGCGAGCTCAGTACCGTCCATTCACGCAAAGCTCCTGAATCGCTGGCTAAAACCAGAACTGTTTGTTGTGAAGCTGGATTAAAACCAACAGAACCCAAAACTAATCAGCGTGCTGTTGGAATCGTGATGACTGCAACTCAAATCAATTTTTGGACAGGTCGATCCCTCAGCCGCGCATAGGCCCCCGGGGACCTTTTTTCTGAGTTTTTGGTGCGCAGCGTGCTGGTGGCGACGCGCGCTCAACCAACGCTTGCCCTTCAGCCCCACCAAAGGCGGCGCCCCTGAAGGTTCACTCTGCTGGAGTTTCTTGGTGCGCACGTGGGAATGGCTTGACGCCATGCCGTTGTTGCATGCGCTTGCCGGTGAGTTGACCCAAACCCGGGACAATGACATGCAGATTCAGACACGAACAACTGGGCACAAGCCCAACCACACTTTATCAAAGGGTGGTGATCTCTTGCTGGAGTGCCGCGAAAGGGTCCGGCAAGAGATCCCTGCGGCATCAGAAGCCTCGTTGCCATCAGCCGCGTCCAATCAGATCGCGGCGCTGCGCTGCGGAAGCCAGCCAGCTTCCTGGGTTCAGACCGCCCCGGAAGAGACGGGCCATCTCATGATTATGGCGGGTGAGCTCGTACCAGCAAGCTGGCGCGTGGTGAGGTGCCGCCGCGGTGATCACGGCTCCGACGAGAGCTGAGCCATCCTTCAACGAAGCGGGTGCCGGCGGTTGATTCAGCAGCACGTGGAATGGTCGGCAGGCGCCCGGCAACCACCGTTGCTCGCCTCAGGGACTACCCATGTTCGGATTTGAGTATGAGCGGGGCACGGCCGCATCTGCTCGGGCAACCAGGTATCAGAGGGGCCGACGGAGGGGGAGCTTCGACCATTTTCACCGCCATTGGGAGGTGCCTGCACGTTCCAGGGCACCTTGGTCGTGGGTCACGTGGCTTCTTGAACAGGCCCTGCGCAGTTGCTCGGCAAGAACTGGTCCTCGCCCTGAGGCGTCGAGGATGATGTGGCCCTGTCTTCCTTCCTCGCAGGCTCTCGTGCAGTTCGGCATCGACGCGCCGGAAAGGTGAGGTCTCCTGCGCGCTTTCGAGCCAAGGGATGACTGGGCGTCATGAGTGAATCGGCCAGCAGCACTTCGGCGCCCTGCGCCTTCCACAGCGCCAGGGTCCGGCTGGCCGGCCTCATCGGTGCAGTAGAGCACCCGGTTTGTTCCGTTGTCATGCGCGGCAGCGGCTGGCGGTAACGGGGCCGGGTGGTGAGGCCGACTCCGGCGGTGGTGTCCGAACAACACAGATCCGCTACCTGTTTCGGCGAACTCTCGTCTTCCCATGGCGCCGATCTGATGAACGGCGCAGATCCCCTCCCAGAATTTCGTTGTAACGCTCGGGCTCGTCCGCGATGCAGCTGCTTGAGGCGAATCGCCCACCTTCTGGCCACGAAGCTCACCGATCGAGCGAACACGCCGGTGCCGGTCTGGCCAGGGCGCTGCGGCTCACGTTTCAGAGGGGATGTCGGTGAATCAAATCACGCCGGCGCAAGGGCACGCACAGGTTAGCGGGCACCACTCCTTGATCGAATCGCTGACAACACCTGGGTTTGCAGTACAGCCGGATCTCGCCTTTCTCTCCCATATCACTCGCGACCGTCAGTTTTGAAAAATAGAGAATGGCCGAAGGTTTGTCCCCCGGGGTAATCGTGCGAGGTTGAACCCAGAGCAGCGAATCGCCTTGAAAGGGGTAAGATAGCGATAGAGCTCGATGTAGTCTTGTCGGTGAGATCAAGGGCGCTCCTGCGCCAGGGACCTGACGCTTGTTCACCGTTTCGCTTCCAGCGCACTTCCTACGGGCAGGAAGTTCGCAGTAGGTGTGATTCAATGCCTGATTCTTTGCGGGCTTCGATATATTCGAGTTTCTCTTCCTGGCATGTGCAGGATGATGTCAGTTCCCGGTGTGTCTCGCTCGCTTCTTCAAGGCTAAAATTGGGAGAGCCATACAAGCTCCCCGCGCACCGCCTCCGCTTCTGACGAGCGCTCGCGAAACCAGTTCCACCTTGGCCGGCACCATGAAGCTTGGAATAGAAGCCAAGCCCAAAATGGGCCGATATTCGCATCTCTTCGCGTTTTGGTATTTCTCAAGAATTCTTCGGCGCTGGAGAAAGGCCACCTGATTGATGTAAGCCGCTTCCACTTCATCGCGCGGACATACCAATGCCGCTGTCGCTGATGGGTGACAGTTTTGTTCTCCCGGTCGATGCGGATTCTGGATCTTGCCTTCTATCGCCCTCGCTGCAATCACCGGGCATCGCCCCATACGGCGCTTGCTGATCGCATCAACGACACATTGCTCACCCAGTCCCGCAGGAACACCTCATGGCCTGATAGACGGCCTTCTTGGATGATCGGGAAAATGTTCTCGGTGTGGATCTGAATCTGGCCCTGTTCCAGCACCGTCATGGAATCGAAGAAAAAAGATCAGCCAAGGAGACCTTAGGAAAGGGGCGCCGGGGGCCCATCAGCCGGGCCAGGGAGGGGTGACCGAACCCTTAACCTCCACTAGAGGCCCGGCGAACCACTCGTAGCCCTGTCTCCCAGGTGCCGCTGCGCGTTCCAGGGTGGCGATCACCTGGAGGCCGGGTGAGACCCAATTGCTTGAGCTTTGTAGCCGCGAGCCTGATCGGCGTGGGCCAGGCCCACAGGCGCTCCCGTTGACACCGGCAGCGGTGCCCCGTTTCAGCCCGTGGCAGCAGGGTCCTGGGGGTGTAGGGCTGCTGGCGATATCCCAAGGTGGAGAAGTACTGGTCGGCTGAACTCAAATCGCCAGAATAGCCGCCCAGGCTGGAGAATCCCCCGACCCAGGCTTGAGCACATCGGCCAGGCGCACCCCAGACCAGGCCACGATTCGCCGCCAGCCCTCCACGCAGAACCATGGGGCGGAGAAACGAATCATGCTTGGGGCAACGCCCGCCAGATCGGGCCAGCTCAAGTTCAGCGGCTGGCTCAACCAGTCCATCGACCCTGCAGCCGGTAGCCTTCGGATCCAGCCGGGAATCCGTTGAAGCTATTGACCAGAAGCGTCTGGATCACTTGATCACGGCGGAATTCCGGCAACCGCGGATTCCGGCTCTGCATGCAGGGCCTCCGATGCGTTCATTCAGTGGTTGGGTGGGCGTTGCCGCACGGCTTTGCTGAGGCCGTTTCAGGCGCAGCCTCCCTAACAGCAGCGAGGAGCCGCCACTGACCCACGACCCAGCCATTTGCGCCGCTTCACAGAAACATCCGCGCAGCAAGGCGCAAGCCACCAAGCCCGCCAGGAGAGGAACCGAATGGCTTGTCGTGAGCGGAGCAATGGCGGGGATCGGTGGCCAGATGGCTGCCGCGCAGGGTCTGCCAACTGCTGATCCGAGAGGTTCGGCGAAGCTGATACAGACCCCGATAAACCAACCAGAACTGGCCGGCTTGTACATGGCCAGGCCTGTGATCAGGACTTGAAAACCCAGTTACCACCAGCATCAGGCGTAACACCAGGCGATGGCCGAGAGCCGCCGTTTCTGGCGTTTTTCCGCTGGGCGCGCAGACCCGCTCAAGCTCGCCCGCATCGCCAGGCGCGCCCGGCCGTTTGGTCCCAGAAAGCAGGACGATCCAGACCGACGAAGATTGGGCGCGTAGAGGCCCATCAGCCGAAGTGCCAGTCCCGCCCCTGCCAACCAGCCCCCCAGGGTGAACAGCTCCGGCACGGGTGGCTCCTCCGCGGCGCCGAACAACCGGAGGGCGTTATAGAATCTGCAGGCCGCTGCCGGCCATCAGCAGCAGCACGGCCGATCAAGGACATGAAGAACCCGGGTCCAGCCGGGCATTCCCCGAATCGGGGGCAAAGCTTTCGGGCCGTTGCCATTCGCTCAGCGTCGCCTGCAGGTCGGGCGCTCTTCAGCCAGGATCGCCCTCGTCATACCGGGGCAGACTGCAAGGCAGAATGCCGCAATCGATCAGGTGTCGAAGTCGATCCATAAAAGAAACTGGTTCCCCTTGCTGTGCGCCCTCCGCCCCCCCGGGGTGCATGCAGGCCACCGGCAGGCAATCGACGCAGTTCAGCACGCCCCTCGCGACGTTGGTGACGATGTGGTGGGCCATGGCGCGGGCTGGGCCGTGACTTCGCCCGATCCATAAATGTCTGGCCGCAGGCTCAGCGAGCCAGTCCAGGCCGCGCTGCCCCTGGCGCGGCGATGGCCTCGGCCTCCCGGTTTTGTTCAAACAGGGATCGGAAATCAATTCGGCGACTGGCCCAGCCGATGCAAGGCTTCAGCCTCTCCGCGCTGCGGCCAGGCCGCCCATGGTTGCTGCTTGTTTGGCGTAGGCCACCAGTCGCGATCCCTGGTGGTGATGCGACCCGGTTGGCCGGGTCGATCAGGTCGCGATTTCCTCGAAGTGCGGAAGCCGAATCCACCCCGGGCTGCCTCGGCGAATCAGGGCATGAAGCGCTCCACCAAGGGCGTCGTCACACGGCCACCCTGGCAATTTCCACCGGCGCCTCCTCGCCTGGCAGACCGGGAAGCTTGAAAGCGATCCGTCGTAGTAGTTTGAACTGGGGCTGGAAGCTGGGGTCGAGCTTGAAATCCCCACTCCGAGGCGCTCGGCCACTGGCGGCGACGATTCTCCAGGGTGGGGGCCCAGCTCCGCCGAGCAGGGAGTCGGGCCCAATTGCCCGCTGCAGCTCCGGCAGCACCCAGCTGCCGGCTGGCCCCGCACTGCAGCAGCCTCCTGCAGTTGGTGCACGTTCGCCTGGCGGCAGCCTCCCAGGGCCGCCGATGGCCAGGGGGTTGAAATCGGTGAGGGCCTGCCGCAGGCGTGGCGCTGCTCCGCCGGCAACCCATCAGCAAGGCCCGAGCACGTCCGTGGTGACCCCAGCAACATGCGGCCGGTGGCTGGCCTGTGAGTCCCAGGGTCGTGCACGGCCAGCAGCAGGCGCTTCAGCTTCGGCACGCCGGCGGCCGAGCGCCCCCGAGCACTCCAACGCCGCTCTGCAGCCCGTTCGCTGAGCGCTGGCCGCCAGCCCGCGCCGGTGAAGGTGCGAAAAAATCGAGCCCTCAGCCCACAGCCCGCAGCGGCAGTGGCCCTGGAGGCCCCAGGCGGGTGGAAGGCGCGCACGCAACGATCGGGGCCGTCAGCTCTGGCCGCAACCCCAGCGGTTCCTCCGACGCCAATCGCAGCCAACATTCGTTCCTGAAGGCTTGCTGCGGCAAGCAGCTGGAGGCGTGGTCGAGATGTTCAACTCGCCGGCGGGCCACTCCATGATAGCCCCCAGAGCCGGATAGATCGGTGGCCAGTTTTGGGCGCAGAGGCTGGCGCGTTGCGATCCACCTGGCCGGGATGAGACCCTGGCACCGGCGGCGGTTGCAAGGCCAATGGGAACGGCCGGCGGCAGAATGGGGTTTGGGGCGATCCTATGGAAAAGGCTCGCTTCAGGCCACCTCGTCAGGCTTCCGCCTCAGGGCCAGGGATGCCGTAGCTAGGCGCCAGGCAAGGGGCGGCTTGGGGCCAGTTCCAGCCTTATCAGGGGTTGGTGAAGCCCTCGGGAGCCGAAGCGATCAGCCGCCCTTCGCTGAGGCTGCAGGGGCGATCCGTCGTAGCGGCTCACCACCGCCGGCCTGCTCAACAGCACCACACGGCGCGATGTCCAGCCGAGAGCCGCCGTTCCCAGTAGCCATCGAGCGGCAAGGCGGCCACGAAGCCAGATCCACGCCGCTGAGCCGCCACGCGGACGCCACGGGTGCGGTGGGTGAAACCAGCAGAACTCGGCGTAGTGGGTGTCGGGCCTGGCTCTGGCGGTTCGTTAGGCGAAGCCGGTGACCAGCAGCGACGCGGCCAAAAGATCGCTGCAGGCCGCTCACCTGAAGGCGCTGCCGTCGTTGCCCAGGCACCGCAGAACCGGGGGCCGCCCAGTAGCACTGGCGCAGGGCCGGCGCCTCGATGGCACCCAGCAGCGGCAACCCCCGCCAAGGTGAGCCCACCGAGGTGGGCGAAAAGAAGGGTAGGACAGTGGCGTAATTGGTGGGTGCCATCGAGGGATCGACGCAACCATTCCACGCCGGCCTCGCTGGGGTGGCCGGCCGCTTTCTCGGCCAGCACACCGGAGCTCGGGCGTTTTGGGGCCGAGAGCAAACCTCAAGCCATCCGCCGCCTCGGCAGGCCAGATCTGCTTCTGTACCAGATCTCCAGCGCGGCCCTTTCTCGCCGGATCTGCTCAAGATGGCCAAGAACTGCTGCGTACGCAGCTTCTCCGGCGGCGGCCGGCGGAACGGGCTACCCACTGAGTCGTTTCGATCTCAGTTGGGAGCAGCCCCGAGCGCCAGCCTGAATCGGGACAAGGCCTGATGGCCGGCTGCCGCCCTCAAAGTGTCTTGCCTGCTCATATCTTCTTCGATCGGTAAGACCGGGCGGACCTACCCCGCCCGAAAAAGCGGACCCCGAAACGAAGCTCGGAGACCTCGTCCCTTCGTCCTGGGTTCCAACCTGCAGCGGTTCGGTGGCCCTGCCACCGCATAACAAGCCATAGCCGCCGGCCGCAGCTCGTGGAAGGCCAAGAGATTCCCTTGGTCGATGCGGGCCTTTCAATCACCCCGCACGGCGCAGGTGGGTGCAAAGCACCCATTTCGGCAGCTGAAATGGCCAGCGTTCTCCCTGTTCGCTCGAAGCTCGCGAGATTAGTCGCCCTCGGGCACGTCCAATGCAATTTCACCCGTTCTGCTGGCGCCCGTAGACGCGTGAATCGGAATCAGTTTTCGCATAGCGGCGGCCGAACGTCCAGAAGGCTGACTGCCTACAATTGCCCACGTGGCCCTTGTCTGGCGAATGAGAGGTGGCCGAAGTGGTCGATGGCGCAGCACTGAATGCTGTAATACGGGGCAAACTCTATCGAGGGTTCGAATCCCCTCCCTCTTCCGTAGTTCATCAAAAAGCCGGCCATTAGGCCCGGCTTTTTCTTGCGGGCCTACTAAAAAGAGGCAAGAAGTCCCTACAAAGTGGATGGCAAGAGTTTGAAATTGGTGGCCATAGATTGTGGCCATAGATTGTGGCATAGATGGTGGCCATATGAATTGAGTGGCCATAGAATAAACATCCCCAGCAACGCCCCGAGTTCAGCCGAAGCGGCCGTGACGTAGTCCTGGGTGGCTTGTTGGAGCGGTGAATGAAGATTCTTTTCGGTTTCGTCAAAACTCGACGAGATATCCCACTTTGCCCCGTACCCACCTTCGACGGCCTCGGCATTGAAAGAAGCCGTTTGAATCAGACACCCCGACCGGCCCGTGCTGCATTTTGTGGGTCAAACGATCACATCGAGAAGGTTTTTCTTGAGTTCGTGCATCAATCTTCGATCTTCAGTGTGTAGTGGATCAAGAGCCGAACACGGTTCAATCCATCAGAATCACCTCCGGTTCGATCCGCCAATCGCCCCCGGCGAATGCAGAGGCCGTGGCTGCTGGCCGCCGAGACGGGGTTTTGGCCGGGGCTTTCCTGGAGTTTGTCCTTGGTTCACTCCCAGATGAAGGCCTTGCGCAGCGAACTCTCCAACCAACATTCATCCATGTCGCCCGTGAAGCCGTTGATGCGGGCAACGAAAGCCGATGTTTTTCGTAAGATCGAGTTTCGGGACCCAGGATTCGCTTGCTGGAACACATACGATCCGACGCCTCAGCCTCAACGGGATCCACCTCCGGGCGTAGATGTCCTGGCCAATCAAAGATCACCCGGCCCTTGAGAGTGCAGCCCTCCGCTAGGTCGTTCATAGTCCGTTTGAGCCCGCGCAAGCACGTGGCACTTGGCCACAACCCGAAAGCGTCCGATGAAGGCCGTCACCTTGCCGCGGGGAATTTCAAGATAGACATCAGAACGGCCTCGAAACTGCCGTAGCTGATCGTGACTTCTCCAGGGACAGGCAGCTCTGGTTCGTGATGGCGTGGTGTCCCTTGAGCGGGGCATCGTCATGGGTCATGGTTGAGAGGGCCGGGAGAACGGCGGAGGAAGGATGGATGAGCAGATGACGCTGAGATTGGTGGGGCTCACATTGCTATGCAAACACGGCGCAAGCCAGCGGGCCAGGAGGTTGGCGTCCCAGGATCAAACCACCCAGCCACCGAACGAGCTGCCCAGGCGAGTTCGTTCTGGGGCATCGAATGGCATGATCGCAAAAAATTTTAAATAAATTAATACCGACATCGTGCGATCGGATTGAAGACCCCTTCCAGCAAAGAAGGGAGAAAACAGTGCGAGGTGAAAATGAGGGTGCTGTTTCAACCGCCGCACGCGCATCCCCAGCACCACATTCCGGTGGCCAACGTGTGAGGGCGCTGGGAGGGTGTTGCGCGTGATCGTCACGAAACTTGGAAGCTCCCATCCGATCGCCCATGCCTGAAAGCGCTTTGGGCACAGCCCTGAGACCTCTCGTCTGTGGTATTTGATCACGGTGGGCAAGCATCAGGACGCCAAAGGCCATGCCCTCCTGCGGCAGCCGTGTAACGACTGACCAAATAGAACACCCGGCGCGCCACGATTGCCCCATAGCACAAAGACGCCGCAGATGATCGACGGCACTCCCGGCGAGGATGTCGTTTACCACGCGGATTGAACTGGGCGAAGGCCGCTTTTGAATATTCCGGCCGAAAAAATGCCACTTCCACCAAACCCAACTGGAATGGGCAATCAGGGACGCCACCACCAGGTGACCAACGAACGTGCGATGAGGGCGTTGCCGATGCCCTCCCTCCATCAAGACCGGGAGCCGGCGGTATTGGGTGAAACAATTTGATGCTGAATCAGCCCGCCCCCCTGCAGAATCACGTAGATGAGGACAAGGACAGTCGGCAAGCAACGCGATCAAGCTTGAAAGCCACGCACGCAATCGTGTGAACAGCGATCAGCCGGTTGCGTCTCAGCGACGGATTCAAGCACAGGGATGAATGCTTGATGGCTGGGTCAGGGTCGTCATCGAGATTCAGGATCTGGAGTCGGGTTCTGTGGGGTAATAGAATTTTCTGATAAGTATGATTCAGACCAGATTGAAAATAATAACTTCCGAGCTGAAGGTGAAACGACTAATAGCGGAGGCTGAAGCTTTTGACAATCCACTGCCGCCAGAATATTCACCGTTGGAAGGTGAGCAGCATGTCAGAAATCAAGGCTGCAGTAGAGAAAGGGCTTGACACCTGAATGCCGCTGGATTCGCCAAATGGTTGCCAGCATGGCCAGAGATCCGTGTTTGCCCGGTGCCAAACAACTGACCAAGCTGAAAATTCGTGGATTGCCGATGATCATGGTCACGGCCATGGTTTCCCCCATGGCACGGCCGAGGCCAGCCATGACCGCCTCCAATGATGGCTGAAATCGCGGCGGGCAAACATCACAATTGAAGATGGCAATCCAGCGGGTGCTGCCAAGCCCGTAAAGCCTTGCCGTAGGGCCGTGGGCACCTGGTTGAGGCGTCGCCGGGAAATGGCCGGATGAATTCGCAGAAATCATCACCACCAGGATCAGAATCGCTGGGCCATCCCCGGAACCCCTTTGGTGTGGGGTGCTGAACAGTGGGAACCAGCCCAGGGAGGCATGGAGAAAGTAGAAAGGGCCGAAGGATGGGCTCCACACACAAGAATGGCCCAAGGCCAAAGCACACTGAGGGGATCGCAAGCCAACAATTCCACCATCACACCCGCGATGATGTCGCCGCCAGCGGGTTGGGATCAGATTTTTCGGTGATGAAAAATTGCGTGGCCTAACTCCCCAGCGGAACCGCAATCAGCAGCGCCAACACGACGACCACCAAAGTCCCGTATCCGCCGTGGAAGGCCCCGTACTCACCGGTGACCTGGGTTCCAGCTGGAGGTGTCAAAATGTCAGCCGAAGGCCCTTGATCGCGGGGGTCTTGGGCGCCTTGGAACACAAACAAGAAAGATCCCCACCAGAACGATGGCGACGTGGGAGGCAAGCAGAATGGTGAGACTGCGAAAGCCACTGTCCATCAGCGTTCTGAGGGCGGGCGACGCCTTAATTTGAAGCGATCCACAGGTGGCTCCGGTCCTCAATCGCAAGAGCAGGAAAAAGTACGGGCCACGTCAAAAGTTTCAACAACCTGAAACAGCGAAAATTAGAACGAAACCCCCCGCTTCCCTCCACTAGAACGCGGTTAAATCCCCCAGTCCTCCGCCTGATCCCTCGGCCCTCGGCCGGCTGGAAGCGGTGCGGGCGGCTCTGGCCGCTCCCTCGGCCACAGGCCTGAGAGCCGGTAGTTTGGGTCTTCGATTGGGGTCCTGGGGCGCATTCGTTTGGCATCGACTTGGGCACCACCTGACCAATTCGGTGTGGCTGTGCTGGAGGGTGGCAGGCCTCAGGTCATCGCCCAAGCTGAAGGCAGCCGTGCACAACCTTTCGGTGGGTCGGCTTACAGCCGGGAGCAGGACGCTCCTGGTTGGACAGCTGGCCCGGCGCCAGCTGGTGCTGAACACCCCGCAAACAGCTTCGCAATCTTCAAGCGTTCCTTGGTATCGCAGCTGGGATGAGCTTGAAGGAGAGCAACCTGCTGTCCTTACACGATCCGGGCCAACGACCAGGGCAAGTGCGCGCGCTTGAATCTGCCCCGTCACGGAACGGGAATATGCCCCCCGAAGAACTGCCTGGGCCAGCTATCCTGCGCAGCTGGTTGACGATCGCCCGCACCTACTCGAGCGAGCCTGTGGAGGACCGGGGTGATCACCGTTTCCCGCCTATTTCAACGAATGCCCCAGCGCCAGGCGACAGGGATGCCGGTCGCCTGCGGGCGCTTTCCGTGAGGCGCATCCTCAAATGAACCCACCGCCGCGTGCGCGCCTACGAGCTTTCGATCGCAAGTGCCGTGAAGCGGGTTGCTGGTTTTCGATCTTGGCGGTGTGCACTTTCGACGTTTCGGTGCTGCGTATCGCAAACGGTGTGTTCGATGTCAAAGCCAGCCAGCGGTGAACACCCAGCTGGGTGGTAACGACTGGGATCGCCGCAATCGTCGATTGGCTCGCTTGAAAATTTCGAGCAGACCCAATGCCATCGACCTCCGCCGCCGATCGTCACGGCCCCTGGCATACGCCGCAACGAAGCGGCTGAAAAAGCCAAACAGGAGCTCTCCGGTGTTCAGAGCCCCCGGTCGTTGTTTGCCGTTTTCATTTGCCACCGGCGCCTGAGGGACCGCTTACATCGAATGCAGCCTGAGCGCCGTCGCTTTGAGTCCCTTTGCCCGATCTGCCTCGATCGCTTGCTCAGGCCCACGCGTGCATGCGCGCCCCTGCGGATGCCGGAACTGACGGCTGGAAGAGATCGACGATTGTTGGTGTTTGGTGGCGGCGGCAACCCGCATGCCGATGGGTTCAGGAGATGGTCCCGACGCGTGATCCCGAAAGGGAAGCCCTGCCAGTCCGGTCAATCCCGAGAGGTGGTGGCGATATGTCCGCCGTTCAGGCCGGCATCCCTCACCGAGAGGCTCCGGGACCCTGATTGCTTCACGATGGTGTCCCGCCTTTGTCTTTTGGGCCTCGAAACCGATCGGCGGGGTGAATGAAGGTTCCTGATTCCTCCGCAACACGCCGATTCCTGTTCGTAAATCCGAAGTGGTTCAGCCCTCGGAGCGAACCAGTCAGCGGTGGAACTGCATGTTGCTGCAGGGTGAGCGGCAGATGGCCGCCGGAACAACAAGTCGCTGGGACGGTTCCGCCTCTCGGGGATCCCAACGCTGGCACCGCGGGGGGTGCCGCAGGTGCAAGGTCCTCGTTCGACATCGATGCCAGACGGCTTGCCTGGCAGGTGCTCGGCACGGATCGAACCACCGGCCGTCAGCAGAGCGTCTCATT
>Ga0163217_1099970_pt1 | contig 18283 bp, 13 predicted proteins | sample SynspAceP_FD_185933 | JGI IMG/M metagenome (GOLD analysis project Ga0163217, IMG submission 185933) | Saline lake microbial communities from Ace Lake in Antarctica - Synechococcus sp. Ace-P (PacBio error correction) | ecosystem: Environmental > Aquatic > Non-marine Saline and Alkaline > Saline ...
AAAAAAGGGAACGAGAGATGGACCAAATCAGCCCGTTTTTTTTTCCCCCGGAAAAAAAAAAAAATTTTGGGGGGAAAAAAAAAAAAAAAAGTTTTTTTAAAACCAACGCATTAGGACCCGTTTGGGCTAAGGCCCCCTAAACGGGTCCTTTCAAACCCCTTTTGATCCGAGGCAAAAGGGGGGTACGAATAATAGACAATCATTCCGCGCCTTCATATGGCGGGTCAACCCTGCAGTTCCTTCAAACGAAAATTTTTGGTAAAAAATTTTCACTCGTGGCAAAACCGGGTTACTTGAGTCCCCGCTTTTTTCTTTTAAGCTTCTTTGAATTTTTTCGCTAGTTCAACTGAGTCCATTCTCTATTTCGATCTTAATTGATAATTTACTTTATCAATTAGCATACCAGAAAGTAAGGAATATACAAATGAAAAAATCAGGTTTTTATACTATGCCCGGCACTTTCACTTGGCGCAAAAATGCAGTTTATTCCCGACACCCACCTACAAGGTTCCGGTAACACAACCGGCAACCTTATAACGATAAAGGAACAGTTATCACAGTTTAAAGTTTGGCATGTCCGGAAATCTCAGTGTAATTACAAATATTGGGAACCAATGTTAAAAGATACTTTAAAACCAACCGAGTGGGCATTTATTTATACACAACTCGATATGTCAAGCGCCAGACACCAAAAAAGTGATTGCTAACGACCTAGTCAACTAATTTCCCAGCAATGCGTTTAACACAAAATTAAAAGAACAACTAGCCTTTGTTGTTTTTGCTGCTCGGGTTTGGCTCTAGCTTGTTTTAGGGTCAACCGTCAGTTCACACATACAGTTCTAACACGCTCCGCCCTTCTTTTAAAACACTTGTTCTTTCTGCATTACGCACCGTTTTTTCCAAAAATAACCCAAAACTTTAATAGTTTTTTTCCTACATTCACATCAGGAAAAAAGCAGTATATTTGGAATGACGAACAGCATCGCGAACGGTGCAAAGCCTTCTTCAACCTCCAACGTAATACATTTTTTGTTTATTAAGGCAAAGCATAAGCCACTTCCAACTCTCATACTATTCACCGTATACACCACTTTTTGCACGCTTTGCTAAAAGAATCCACCATCGTATTGGCTAATCTGGCTAAACACACACAAAAGCAAATTTCCCAGCATACCGCTTAATTGAAGTTAATACTACATAATTTACCAGCTATTCGGGTGAAGCTCAAGTAAAAGTCCATACTCCCCGTGTAGACCTTTTAAATGTCCTTTGTTACTAAGTCATTTCTATATCGGCTATAGTTTTCCAAAAAATTTTTTCTTTTGTCGTAAAGGATTGTCCGTACAGGCCTTTACCCATCATCCAAAGACGCGACGATTCATTCGGTGTTTTCTCGAAACTCAGTGTAGAGCCAAGCACGCCCTGCACGACTCTGGATACCATCGATAACATTTAAAAACAATGCAAACATCTGCCTCGCAACTGTAATGTAACATGAGCAAAGCGCTCTATATGACTCAACTAAACTCCTATCCAACCTGCAAAGGTAATCACCAACAAGCAGGAATACTGATGTATTTAAACGTTTTTTATAACTCGACCCAATGAAATGATTAACCTGTTCCGTAAATCATCTCATTTTGCAACATAGAATGCGGTATAAAACCAAGGCCACCAAAACAGACTAATAGAATTGCACCAACAGGCAAAGGATCAAAAGATGTAAACTCATCTACACAACTCACAAAAGAAATTCATCCAAAGATATTTTTGCTGTCCCAATGATTAAAAGAACAATAACAACCGCAAATACAACCAAGAAACCAGACAGCCCAATCCCAATTAAAAAAGAGCCCGCTTTCAACGCGCAATGTAACAATTTCTCATGCAACCAAGCAACAAACAATCAACATTGATATAGCAGAAGTCAACGCTGCGACCACCAGTAGTAAAAAAGAAGACACCAGCAAAAACAGACCACCGGGCAGACTACCAAAATGAGATGAGGCAAAGACAACAAAGGTTAAACTTGGGGCCCGCTTCCAATCAATTTGAAGGAAAAGACCAACGGAAGATAACCAAGCCGGCCCAAAATTGCCAACCAGCAAATGCCACTCCAACACAATTGCTACAAGCACCGAGCAATGGGACATCCGCTTACGCATGTAAGCGGCATAAAGCCAAACATCGCCCCATGCAACACTCAAACTAAACAGAGCAAAGTCCGACCGCCGCAAGAACAATCAAACGTAATAATCTGGCAAGACCAACGAAACATAAAGTCCATAGCTTCAAGAGGTATTTCCCCATCATCATGGAATAGACTGGCCCAGCAGAATCAAATCTCACCAATAAGTAGGCAACATAAACGTACAACTCGCCGAACAATCCACGGGTAACAGACTGACCAACCGTCCAACACCAACCAACCGCCATAAAGACAGAATGCCAGAGCATACATCTCGTTGGATCCTGATAATAACTCACCAAACTAACGGCCGCACCAACCTGACAGTAATCTCTGGTGAAATCACCCGTAAAGCAACGCTCTAAAATACGCAAGGGACCATCCGCAATGACACTGTAGAAAGCAGAATCAAAAACCCCCGTCACTCGCCAACAAGGCACAAACACCAAAGCTTTAACATGCACGAGCGACGCTCGCTAAATCATTTACCGTATCGATAGGTTAGAACGAACCGTGCGGCCCAACGCCACATCCGCCATATACAGGAAGGCCGAAAAACCCAGCAACAACACAGGCAGTAACACCATACAAAAGGCACACCTCCGTTCTTTTGGCCTAACACTAAGGAATTTTCCAAATATTCCCAAAGCCCCCCCGCCGACCACTGGCCGCAAAAAAATAAATATCCATGGACTTGACCAGATACTCTTGTAAACATCGACTTTCACAGGCATATTTTAAGCTCTAAATACACAATCAAGTGTTTAAGTAAAGAGGAAGATGCAGACGAAGGCCACACACCACAAGCCTAAACAGACAAACTTAATTAACAAGTGCGAATTTTCTAACATTCAGTGCGCATACCTCAAGAAACAGCACTAGGTTTTTGCCGCTACTCGACCGTATAATTTCAACTAGGTAAGTATAGAGAAAATGCCAGCAGCAACGGGCCTATTCGCGCTAATAAAACGTTGCAAAAATTTGACTACTTTGTTCTGACCAGAAGTTCGAAGCCGGACCTGGTTTTAATCTGGTTGGGAAGTAAAAGTCTGCGCGAAGGCCAAAGCTCATTAGTAGACGCCTTCGTAATCATTCCACCAAAACGAAGCATGGCTTGTTTGTGCCGTATTGTGCTCACTTGCTTAGCGGCTTCAACACACGTATCTGCGAGCCCAATTGCGCCAACGCAAACTGCTATTGAAATCGCAAAAGAGCTTGAGAAAATCATTCAAGTGCAGCAGAACAGAAAAGCAAAACCTGTGCGGCCAATGGCGCTGTACTGGAAAGGCAACAAAATAAAAGTGGTGAAGTGGCCCTTAGTAACCGGTAAAAAAGACCACGACAAACGCGATAGAACGAGTCGTGGATTGGCAAGAGACAAAGAACGACTAATGAAAAAACAACATCTAACACTCTATTTCAATCGTGGTAGATTACTGAATAATTTCAGCGTTATGTCTAGCGTAAGCAACATTTGTTCCTTAGACTTAAGTTACTTTTGGGGGCGACCATGGTTCCGACGTCGGGTTACAAACCCAAAGTGCACTGTCGAGAGTGAATGCGTGATCTCGTTACCCCGCATCAATTTTATATCGCAAACGACGAAAACGTACGCTTTTAGCAGCCTACAACCGCTGCTAGTGTGCCTGCCTCAGGTTTGCTTGTAGCCGAGAATTCCTGCGTATCATAATTACTAGATGCTAACCGATGCCCCGCCTAGGGATGAGTTCTAGATTAAGTAGGCTCGCCATTAAACCTGTCCTCGGGCGGTTCGTGATCCAAATAATTGAAGTGACTATGCAATGTAGAGCCGATGGCAGAGGACTGCGACGGGGTTCGACCCCCCCCGCCTCCACCAATTAAAACGGTTGTTTTTAGAGGTTTTGGCATACTTTTATAAAAGGAACTGAATGCACGTGATGAAGCATCGAATTTAAAACCACCTTCGGTGGTTTTTTTTATGCCTATATTTAATGCCCGCATCACTTAATGACCACGTTTCAGCCGCCTTCATTTCTCATTTAAAATGCTACGGTTAACAGTAGTTTTTTTGAAAAATGCGTGAAAAGCCGTTGATGTCACGCCTCGGCTTGATCGTTAGGTATGTTTTTAATGTGTGTCGGAATATTCTGATAAGTAATGGCGATGGCAGTATGAGTTTTTTCACATTTTTTTGATGCTGTTCATTCGCTCCTGCGGGCTGCTGCCGTCCATACGTTAAGCTGTCTGGTCAGAATGTTAGCAACGTGGACTCGAATGTGAATATTGATAATCCTGCCCGGCTATTGCTGTGATTGTCAAGCGAGGACGGTGCATCCGCCTCAGAACAAACGCTACATTCCGATGTTTCAGTGCATTGAAGACGCGGTTTTAGCTAATGTCTCCGGAAGTACAGAGCACCCCAGATTTCGTCTGGTGTAAACTCACGCTCAGAAACCAAAACTGAAACAAATTCAAGTTCCTATTTCCAATAACGAGCGGAAACCTTCCCTTATACCATTTTGCCGTAGAAATGCCCGACTCGAACACTCGAACCTGCTTCACTCGCTATCGACACTTTATGGAACCCATTGTTAGGGCTACAAAACGGAAAACCACACGCGACGAATATTTTATCTTTTCAATTCAACAACTGACGGACAAACAAAATAACTTATTTTGGACTCGACAATACCGTGGTTCATCGCGAGTTTGTTCAAAAATGGAAATGGTTCGAGTTCTTAGCCAAAAGACGCAATCGTTAGAGGCCAACTTTCAATAATCCAGTAGATAACCTTACGCTGTCGAGATGAAGCAAATAACAACTGCCAATAAATTGCGCAGTAACAATGGCGTACAAATGAATACGAGCGGCTTTAACTCCTTTACGTCATAAAGCTTACTTTTTTATAAGAAAAATTATTAACCTTTTTCGTTTATTCTACGTATCTATCTATTACATTCATACAGGCACTTTTGTTTGGGCGTGGCTGTAATCGATTTTTTTCCAAATCATTATGCTCCACGTTGTGAAGCAAGGGGAATCATGATCAATCAATGTTGGGTCTTATTCATTTCATCCAGAAAAGAATGGCGAGCTAAATAACGAGGAAACATGAAATCAAGTAAAGCACATGTTCTATTCACTATGTCCTTTGATTGGCAGCAATTCCAGTGGTGAGTACTTTTCAAATTGGAACAACACAATTTGGCTGGACATTTGAGGGAGTGCAAGCGATTAAGGTTTCTTTATGGATGCGCCTTAGTTTGGGGTTCTTTGTTTTTATGTGCTGTTCTCGCTGCTGTGGTAATTGGTCGGTTAGTTTTACATCCATTGGATTGGCTCGAAATCAACGCCACCGCCACCTCGCCAAGAGTGCATTGTATTTGCGGGCTAATATCGCTCACACCAATGTTTTCTTAAGTGGTCTATCTTGCTATATATCCGTCATTTGGCTGTGGCTTACTTGCTTGCGTGGCTGGCCGGTAGCCTATACCGGCTACTTACTTACCGAGGCACGCAAAGCTTTTTGGGCATCAGTTTCATAAACAAGGGTTATACTTTCCCAGTACGAACATTAAGGCATTGGGCAGTTTTTGGTATTGAAGCCTGCTCGCCGCGGTGGTTTTGCTTTGAGCCAGGGGTCTGAGAGCAGTACTGTCCCCCTGGGAGTTTCTTTCAGATATTAACCTTTTACGCCTTATGCTAAACGCGACACCTCTTCTCAGCAAAACTGACAGAACTTTTTTTCCGTCCGTTTGCTTTCCTACACCCCTTTATCCTTGTGACTATCCTGTGGTATTTTTTTCCTATGAAGGTGGTTTAGGCTATTGATATAGATTAGTAAAAGGCTATGCTTGTTAAGTAATTACCCTATGCGTTCTCCCAGGGTCATGAATAGAATCAGATCACATTAGAGACAGATTGTTAAGGAACAAGCAACCAGTGCTCACACCCACAATGCAATCTTGGTTATATTCGCTACTAGAAAGGAAATTTGCCCTTGAGCTTCACTTATCTGGCTTCCTTTCTTCCTTTATGTGGGTACATCTATTCCCGCTTATTTCTGCTCGTTTAAGCCGAACCTGCTTGTGCCCTTTATGACAGCGGCGATTACCCGCTTTAACCTTATTTTATTCTGTCTCATGCTGGTCGATAAATTTTTTCAGGGTGAACGCTCCAGCGGCAAATCCCTTGGATTTCCTGCATTGGGCTAAGAGCTTGCTTTCGCTTAGAATGGCCCTTGCTTACTATTCCCTATATTAAATTCTTAGCATCCTTGGCTTACTCGTAATCCTCTATGCTCGCTATTCATCTATCGGCTCAAGATTCGATTGGTAATTTTTACGCCCTATTTAATTTCTATTCATGTTCTCTATGTTGGGTGTGTCTATATCTGACCATTTTGATTCAGTTATGGTTTTTTCCTGGAATTACCAGTTATTAGCTCCTTTCCTACTGACAGTTTTTTGGGGACATAAAACAGAAGCTTCGGAAAAGGCGCAAGAATGTGCGCTTACCGTCACCCGCGCTGGTGGCTTATGCATTCTAGCTGGCTGCTCATATAAGGTCAATACCCGTCGGAAGCTTTAGTCTTCAGGACATTTTAGACAATGGCGATGTAATCAAGGCCAGTGCGAATTACCCTGATTATTGTTGTTTGATAACTGCTTGGCGCTTTTTACTATAATCCGCACAGTTTCCTTCCATTTTGGCTACCCAATGCCATGGCAGCTCCAACCCTGTCAGTGCCTATTTGCCATTCGCTACTATGGTGAAAGCGGGTATCTTTTCTAATCGGCGTCGGTTTACCCAGGCGCTGGCAGATACTAATTCTATGGTTTTTAATTGTGAGCTACAGGCCCTTGCAACCTTCCTTGTTGACGCTTACCGTTGCAGCTGTTCCAACACGAATCTAAAAAGGCCTTTAGCCAACTCTACCATCAGTCCACTTTGGGCTGATTACGTTTTTATTGGGTATGGGGACAGATCTTGCGGCCGTCGCCGCCTTTTCCATATTATTAACCATGCGATCTTCAAAGCATCATTTTATGGCGGCGGGATTTATTGACCCTGAATCTGGCTCACACGAGACAGCGTCAGCTAAACAGGTTTAGTGGAAAGTACAAGCCTATACTCGCGACGCTTGCCTGGTGGCCTCCGCGTCGATGCTGGCGTAGCCATTATAATGGCTTTCTTATCCAAAGAAATGTTTTTACCCGAAACACTTCACCAAGCATCGTTGGGGTCCTTTGTCGTGGTTCATTCCAGTCTTAGCCACATTGGGTGGTGTTCGTGTCGCCTTATTCACACAGTTTTATTCACATGTTATTTTTTAACGGCGAGCGATTAACCTACCAAAACCAACCGCACGAACCGCCTCGATAACAATGCGCGTTCCAGTGGAAATTTTAGTAGCCTGTGTCTGATAGGTCGGTATTTTGCCGAGTTTGGTAGTGGGCGATCTTTTGTTGGCGGCCGCCAGCGCGACATTAAATGGGGCCCTCGCCCGAGCTACAACCTTGCTTTGGCAACGGCCTTTTAATTTTCCTTTACTAATGAGTGTGATCGCTCTAATCGCGGGCTAATTTCATGTATTACAGCCCGTCTCATTTGTTTTAAGTTTCAAGCACAGTTCCCAGCCAATGACCCTAACTGGTTTTTGAAGGCGTTTTCCAATTCCTTACGGAGAAAAGCAAGCCGCTTTATTGCGCTGACAGAAAATGGTTCTTTACAGCGCTATATTTTCTCGTTCTGAAGCTTTGCCGTCATTATGAAACAGCGTCGTCGCTAATGAAAACTGAACACACACGGCCGGCACGCCCTGAAATCCGTCGATTGCACTATCATCACTTGTGCGGTTTTACTATGCCTTTCCGCTCTGCCACTGTGCTATGGCACAGAAGGCGTGTCGTCGCTTTGCTCACGTTGTCCGTCGTAGGCTTATCGTTCCTTGGCGTTTGGCTCATTTTCTGCACACAGAAACTTGGGCTCTTACTCATTATCTGTTTGAAGTGGTTTACCGGTCATTTTATTAATACTTGGCTTTATTTTCTTACCTACAAAAAAAACGCCGAAAGAGTTCGTCTCCTCGCCCGTGTGGTTTCGATGATTTGTGTTCCTGGCCTCATTGAATTGGGTGGGGTCATTTCGTACGATTGGTTATGCTTAATGACTCCGCCCTCTCGATACGATTTCAACTCTTCAATGAGATAGTAAAAACCAGGTGGCGGCGAACCAATATTTGTTAATGTATTTTGGGTGGATTTTTTCGTGGCTTGATACCTTGGGCGACATCACCCGTGTGGGCATTGCGCGCCTAGGCATTTATAAAGGCTGGATTGCGAGAGATGCGTCTCTACATGCCATCCAGCGACGACACGGACTGCTTTGGTCCCGAAGCCCACAGATACCAATTTTTATTAGCCGTAATTCACAAAGTTTATTACCATGGCACTTGGTAACTCAGCGGTATATTTTTTCTTTACGTGGTTCAACAACATTGCCTGCGGTGCTTTATCGCAGGCCTAATCACATCGGTCGCGATTAATTCAGCAGTATTGTCGCCATGGTGTTGTGTGGAAATTAAAGACACGAATCAAATGGATTATCAATCATGATTGGTTCTGGTATTGGTATCGCGACATTAGCGGTCTCGTAGCTGGCCTCGGACTACTTCTGTCATCTGGGTTCGAATTATTTCTATTTTACCCGTCTCGGGAAGTTCGAATTAAGCCAGCGCCATGGTTATTTGATCTTGGTGTTTTTTCCTCACGGTCGTTGTGCTAACATGCCTGAATCCCTTGCAATCTCGGACAACTAACAACTCAGTGAGCGCTCCTTGTTAAAAGAGCATGAGTAATGGAGTTTTGTACGGCATTTTGCGTTGTTTATTAACCGCTGTGTGTTTTTTTCTTGCGTTACGAAACCCGGCCGTAGTTTTCCGTGGTTATCGGTTGACGCTCTTATCTTACGCCGTGAATTTGTTTTCTGTTGCGAGTTGGACGACTCAAACCATGCAGCGGCGGTGCTTGGTCAGTCTGAACAATATAAGCGATCCGCTCCCTCAAAGCATTGGTGTTAACGCCATTGTTATTGGTTTTTGCAATGACGTTTTTTTGCGTGATATGGCAATGCGTGCACGTTGGGCCGATTTGGCAATGATCACGTTTGATGGCCACGCTAACCAAAACTCAACCCTGCGATGTCTCGCAAAAATCAGGAGGGAGTCAATAATCAACATCTAAGCATTTTTTCTCGATCTCCTGATCCCTTTGTTGTTTGGCGCTCTATGTTGCTGCCACCCATATCCTCGGCGACATACTTCAATTCAACAGCGAGTTTGCCCTCGATATTGGCACGTTATTCTCTTATTTCGGTCCGCTGTTTTTGCTTTATAAAATCAATGCTGAGGCGTTCAACTTTATGCATTAAGGGGTTGGCAAGCGCCCTTTGCATCGCTCTTGTGGCAGACAAGAGTACTAGCTGCTCGTACTTAACTCACTGCTTTTTAGCATTTCTGCGTTATGCTGTATGCCCGTTTCCGGGGCAAGATAAAGGCGGTTTTCTATTTTTCATCCTTGTTCAATGTTTCAAATCAGGAATTAACGGTGCGTTTTTAACATGGTTGAACATATTTAACTTATTCGTCTTTTTTGAAGTGTTATTGATCCGCTTCATATGCCCTTATTAAATATTCACGCTGGCGGTACAACAAAATAACACAAGCTTGCACTGCATTATGTTCATTCTTATTTAGTCGGCTCTAGCCTGGTTTCTATTTGGCTTTGGATATTAATAACGCACCCTTGCACGCTAAATATTGGCCGCACATGCAGTGAAAGTCCGGTCACTTCAAGGTGAAACCGCGACACTGGCAATAACAGGCCGCATTGCTATTATTGGTGCGTATTTGTTAAAAGCCGCCATGCTACCCATACATTTTTGGCTTCCTAAAAACCTATGCCAGTGCCAGCGCACCTGTGGCCGCTTTATTTGCCTATTTAATGACAAAGGTAGGTATTTACAGTAATTTCCGCGTCTATAACCGATTTTGGCGAAAAATGCTGGTGAATTAGCGAATATCTGCGACACTTGGTTATGGCCTTTGGCCCTTACTAACAATCACTTATTGGTAACCATGGCGTCGGTTTGCCAGCCCAGGTACAAGACACTAAGCGAGAATTTGTGATTGTTCCAGTGGCTAGCTTGCTCGCTTGCGCACAATCAATTTCGAAGCCGCTACCTCTGCTGCTCTTTATTACATGATCCACAGCACATTGGCATCACAGGACTCTTTTTATTAGCGGATGTTATGGCCCTCCGCCAACGAGGAAAAGCAAAGCCGCTTCGTACGTTCTCGCCCTTTTGTTCAAACAAGTTTATTAGGTTTTGGCCTTTGCGATTGCGGCAATGGAGCTCATTGGAATGCCGCCGCTTTTCAGGCTTTGTCGAAAAATCATGATTCCTGCAAGCAACGCAAGTCTACGCACAAACCATTTGGGTTTCTGGCCCTCTATTCTAATCGGGAGCCTCGCCGCTTTGATTACGTTTTCCTAAGCGGGAACCACATTGTTTTGGCGACATAAATGGAACAATTACAACTGACGCTGAGCCGGCTAAAAACACTACAGAAATAGTCCAGTATTGCACTGCTATTGCTGGCTCTCTCCAATACTGTTTTTTTAATTCGTGGTTATATCCACTGAATCACTAACAAGCGTTTACTACCTGACACATTCAGTCTTTCCGCTTATGAAATTTATTACCAGCAGGGGCACTATGAGTTTTTCCCTATCCATTTCACAGCTTTTTACTGTTTGTAAGTTTGGCTGTTATTGAACATAATTCTATCAGTGCAGGACACATCGTCTTGGCGTTTTTTTGCCATAACAATACCTTGGCTACGTCACGCATGCGCGACGAACATCCTAAAATACTTAAGCTGGCTGCCATTCGTTATGTACTAATGGTAATGAGGACAATACTTTACTGCTAAACCGTGGAAGTGGCCATTGCTGATCATTGGGCCAATTTAAAAGCTTCAATCCTGGCTTTATTGCTGTCCCATTAATGTCGGTCAGACCTAGGATCAGCTAATTTTGGCCAGCACTGTTTTCTCTACACCAGGAACACGTCAGTGCAGAGGTATCGAAAGAACAAGCGTGCTTTTATATTCACGCTCTTCACTAGACAATGAACGGCTATTGAATGTCCATCAAAGCAGCGTTACGAAAAAGCATCAAAGAGGATTTTTTGGCTGCTAAATTTAAACCATCACATTGTGGCTGTTTGCATTTTGGCCATCGCTTTGATTCTGAATTTAGGCGGCTACTAAAAGGCCCTACCATCTCCAGACCGAATTCTGGCGTTGGATACTATGTACATAAATGCTATTGCACTCTTTTTGCTTACGCATTCACATAAAAGCGCCTTTGTATTTGAAGCGGCATATTTAAATTGCCATGTAGGTTTTGTTCAGCACGGCCAAGCACTATGTTAAATACTTAACTTCGCCGGCGCGACCATCATTAGAATAGGATAAGTATGCCTTTTTTATCTAGAAATTACATCCTGTGTATCCTTGCTAATAGGCGGCCTATTTTTTATTGATAGGTTCTTACGGTCTCGTACGTTGCCTGATATTTATATTGCGCTTGCGACAGTCCTACCAAGCCTCAACGCTCGGTATTACGGCGTTTTTGGTTTGGCATCAATGATCTTCCAAAAGCACCAAAAGAAGCGCTTTCAATTCAAAGTTGCTCATCACTCTATTTCTTTTTGATTACTGCTTCCGTTGCCGCAATATGAATTGCTAAACAGCACTTCATCAACGCACTAAAATCATAGAGAGAACCCCAAGCCAAGATCTTATGGAAACGATTCGCAACGAGAAGCACCGGTAAGCCAACCTAAGCCACCACATAATCCTTAATAAGTAATTTAGCAATCTCATACTTTTCATCGTTTATGATAGTAATACCCCTTGAAAATCTCACAGCCTAAGAGACTTTAAACATCTCGGCTTGCCGGAGCGGTTTCTACAACCCTCCGACAATAGCCGAGTTCCCAGGCCTTTTGCGCTAGGTGAATTATGTTTCAACAGATTTTGGTGTCCTTCCACATACTACGCATTCTTCAACAAACGACTGGTCAATTTTCAAGATATCCAAAGAAAAGCTTTAAATAACTCAGCGATGAATAGCCGTTCCACCAATCATCAATGAATATTTAATGTCTACGCTTCAGCTTCTGCCATGACCCGTCGATGCAACGCTGGATACTTTCCAGTAAAACCCCTTCCCGTAATTTCATCTTCTAGCAACACCTTCAATACCGTAATATTCCAACTTTTTGTGAACTAATATGGCACAAAGGTCTGATACTAGATGTCGTCCAGAAAGATTCACTGACCAATAGAGACAATTGTTAAGCCTTGATCTCCGCAGCTTTTTTGCTGCTTTAACGCTTGTGATAACTCACTCATCTATCTGAATTATTAACTAGATTCCTCACAATGGGAGATGAATTCGATGGAGGAATAGCCCTTTGATCGGATGATTCCAACGATAAGGCTTCTAAACTAAAATACTTTATCTTTCTCCATGAATACTTTTGGGCTGAAAACCAAATGAAAGTGCCCTAATAAAGCGCTTCAGTAATCTCTTCTCAAAGCCGAATTTTCTTTGTGAATCACATTGACGCATTTCCGCTGAAGAAAAATGCGCATTATCACGCCCCTTTTTCCTTTGCCCAATACATGGCAATATCAGCTTGTTGAATCAATTTATGCCGCATCAATACCGAGTTGATCGGAGAACGAAATTCCAATACTGGTAGGATATAGTAAGGTACTGTTTCGTCTGAGTTTAACGGGCAAGACGCATCGCCAAGAAATGTCTTAAGCGCGCTGCGATAACAGCGACTTCTGTCACTTCTTCAGTCATCATAAAAGAACAAACTCATCCCGCCCAACGTGCAATAACGTCATGTTGAATCTGATACCGCGGATTTTAATCGTCTAGCAAAGCTTCACCCAACAACTCATCACCCCTTATGCCCAAGCGGTCATTAATAATCTTAAAGTTGTCTAGATGCCAAGAACAGCAAGCCAAGCGGCGTTTTCTGCTTGGGTGCAAACAATAATCTGAGCTCACCATTTGCATCCATTAAATAGGTTCGATTGTAATAGGCTCGTCAGCGGGTCGCTTGTAAGCCCAAAAAACTTCAAACGCCTCCTGCCAGCTGCACATGACGCGTCATATCTCTAATATGAAGCGTGGTATCACTTTCTATGGAGTTTCAGAATTTGCTTTGTAAAGGCATTTTCCTGCCGGAAAAATGACAGGTTTTTGACCACGTTGTAAACGAAACGGATTGCGTCCGGTAAGAATCAACCACTTGATGAAGAAAAGCCTGAGTTCAAACTTTCAAAGATTTTTCTTGTCTATCGTCCTTTCAAGAATAAAGAGACCAAATAAAACTTTTCCCTTCTACTTGTTTTTTCAAACACCCAAAAGTACGCTCGCGCTGGATTAAAACTCTCATAACCGAACCACAAGCGATTGGCATAGACTACAATACAGTCCCATCGAAGAGTCAAATCGCAGACTTGCGCATTCACTTTCTTGGCAAACGAGTTAAATAGCATCATCACGCTGCGCAATTTCCTGCTTACTCGATCCAAATAACTTGATTGTATTTACGTGCAATCTGCCTACTTCAGTAAAAGGTTCTTCTTGGTACGGGTTGAAAAGTCAGCATTATTTGTTGATACTGCTGGATTCAGCAAAATCAAACAATCCGTTGTCGGCGAATGCTCTGCAACATTTAACCCTTGTCTTCTTGTTCTTTTACTTGCTCGTAGGGGCATAAAACGCTTTCACGCAGACCACATGCAGGCATACAGCCAACAATAAAAACCAAATATAATACCGATGACAGCAACACCTAAGGCTGACGCCAAAGCTGCCCAAAGAAGCTTAAATCCATTATTTTATTTTGTCGGTTTGACCAACATAAAGCCACGCTCCAACGTGCCATATGCAAGCGAATAATTGCGGCAAGGGACAACATCAAAGTGCGTTCACGAGACGCCAGCGTTCCCATCAAATAAACTGCCGTAGTACAGCCCGATGCCAGAAACACCGCCGATGATAATGACGCCTCAGGCGAAACAACATGAAAACAAGAAAGCAGTGATACCAACTAGACCGGCTAATGGTGCCATCAATACAAAACCGACTTCAACATTAACCGTCCCTCTGGCTGAAATAATTGATAGCCGCTGCGACAAGCCTCCCAAGCCCGCAGATATGAAAGTATTTAAGATAATTCAAGGGAACATCAGCGGTCGGTTAACGCCAAGTACTTCCGCCATTAAAACCAAACCAGCCAACCAAATTAATAAAACCCAAAGCCGATAGGAAGATTATTTCCAGGCGGTAAACGAATTCCCTGCTCAAACGCCCCAAGCGTGGACCTAATAATGATAATGGCCGCTAATGCCACCCAACACCTACCGAATGCCACAACGGTAGAGCCAGCAAAATCCACAAACAAAGCGCTTCAAGCCACCCTGAGGACCCTCTGAAGGTAATACACTAGACAACCAATGCCAACAATAGGATAAATTAGGGCACTTAAATCAACCGTAATGGCTAAATAAGCCAATAAATGTCATGCGTTCACAAACGCTCCTGAACCTGAGCGTTGCTGCGGTACACCCACAGAACATCATTTTGAAAAGAAAGACGCTAATTTTTCCCCCAGGAGTATGTTGTCCATCAAAACAAAAATTCACTGCTGCCAAAGACACCCTGCTATAGAGTCACAAACATGAATGCCAAAACAAAGAACCAAAATAACGTCGTCGAGATACATGAAAAATCGGATATGTTTTTTGCCGCTCATTGATGCTGTTTTTTACTGCGAATACGTCACTCAAACATAAAAAACCCGCTTTTGCATCAAAATAAAAACAAACGGCCGAAGCGACACAACCACTAGAATTCCTGGCCATATACATCCTAGACAATGAAAAGCGCACCAAAAAGACTCGCGCCAAATAGAAGCCGCACAACTGAAGCTCACTAAAACCACCATCAGAACAAGAATACAAAAATACAGAAACAATTAAGCGGTTTCTGCCTTTAAGGTATCTCAATAAGTTAAGCCAACTTTGGGGAGCCGACCCGTTTTATGCCGCCCGTATAAAAACAAAAAAGGCCCTTATAGTTGACCTTTAAAAATAAACATCTCGACCGACTTAGACAGTTACTAGCCATTGAGAGTAAGTACTTTTGTTGCTAAAACGCATGACGAAATTTCACACTAAGATAACTTGATCGCATTCTTCACGTTTACATTCCAAACGAAATTCATTGAATAGAAACAAAGTGCTGGCTGTTATTCAATCACCTCACGATATTTTTTTCTCGTACTTGGCTAAATGGCATACCAGTTTGTATCTTAAAATTTTCGCTGATTTTCATACGTCGTAAAGAACTTATCTATAACGATTCACCAATTCTTTCATCTTGAATCATTTGGTAATATAGCGTTGTCTATTTCCATCCGTGTATCGGTAATGCATCCACGAGCAAAACAACGCTTCATGTAAGCCAACCATCAGCGTTAAAAAGTCATCACTTTAAACAAGGGCTTTTCGCAAAAGCGTTGTCAAAGACAAGTTTGCTTTGAAGCCCCAATCACAAGAGCGTAGCGCTTAAACGTGGTATTAGGAACATAAAACTGCTTCAAGTGCATTTTTCCAAACGATCAATGCAATGTGAAAGACAGTTGTAAATCTCGTGGCCAAAGAAATATGAATAGACACATGACGAAACAATTTTTAAAGAAATCACGATGGTTCAATGTACTCGCATCATAGCCATTTTTAAACGATAATCTTAATGCTTCACGGTATCGTTCTGAATTCAAACAGGCTAGCACTGACAACCTTCATCCAGCCGACGTGTCATTATTAAATGTGGCAAACTATAGAGCGCACAAGAAACAATCATCTATAATCACACTGTCTTGAAGCGTGCCTTCATTGCCACACTTTCGGCATAAGCCACCGCAACTGGGCCCCGCTAAACTCATAAATAAGTTCTGGCATCAAGGCGAAATGTTTCAGCAATATCAAATACCAGCAGGACGGAAGTAGTCTTCATCGTGTCTGTTGTCACCGCTTGTGCTGTCAGATGTTGAAAATTTGCTGTGATCATATAATGGTTAAGCATATTTCTCCATAGTGTTCTCGATATTATCCAGCATTCCAACCGTCTTCCTCTTCGGCAATACACGCATATATCGTTAGGAAATCAGCATCATATGAATCCAAGGACGATGCGTTCCATTACATCGGCAGGTACTCCGTCTTCTTCACGCTCTTCGTTATACGAAAAGGTTCCACTCTTTCTGAATATAGCTTGGTTAACAAACGCCCCTGCGTTAATATGCAAATGCTTCTGAAAAATCTCAACATTTTCCCAGAAATATTAGGAGAATACAGATACAAGGTGAAAATAGGTTCAAATACAAAACTATGACCTTATCAACCAATGGAATTCTGACTGAACGATAACCAATATGTTTTACTTAAGACGAAAAATTGTTGCGCAAGACAACATTTCAGACGCCATCTCCCGAACCAGTACCACCACCCACTGAAACTATATATTAAAATAAAGACGCGATGAATTCGCTTTAAATGCCGCAAGAATCAACCAAATAAGAATGCATGTGTTTCCAATTTTTTCATTTTTGGAATGTTGTCGCATCTTTTTATTGAGAAATAATTTTCGCTAGATATGCCTAGAAATAGGCGGCATTACCGGCACCAACCCGCAGGCACATTCAGACAGTCCATTTTTGCAGTTTTGTGTATTCTCTAAAACTTAAGCTCGGCGCGACTTGGTTCGAAAAAAACGAATTCGCTCCTTCAATGTCTTTATCTAAATCGCAAGTAATTACGATAGGTTCAATTAGGAAATCTGGCTTTAAAGCCATCTTATCTTCAAGCGGTAATGTTTGCGAATCCACAAAACCGCATGGGCGGAATCACGTTCGCCTATCTAACATTTCCTGGCTTTCCTTCACCATATAGCTTGTTCTGGCGCGTTAAGACTAACGGTGCGACATCCAATGGCGATATTGGAGCCACAAGTCCTAAACCAATGAGGCAAACAGATGGGAACACTGTTTTCATTAACGCCATTATCTTCTGGGATGGAGGATGAATTCTATTTCGAACTATGTCTAAATTTTTCTAAGATTTTTTCTAGATTTGTCTCAGTAAAATAAAGGTGGTTCTATTGGTAAGATTTTCTGGCTCATGCGGCATCCTTTTTTGAACGCGGAAGTTACTTACAACAACAATCATTCACGGGTATCAAAGATAACAGCATGATATAAGCAGAACGCTCACTGTTAAATGCACCCATTCTTATTAGTGCAACCTTGGCTGACGAAAATTTAAGTAAATCAATATCATCTTAATATAGCAATGACACTAATATGGTGAAATGAGAGTATATAAATAAAATAGAAAATTAAGGACTAATTCTGCGCTTTGAGTTAACCAATTAATATAAGCCACACAATATGTCGCCTTCTTGCCCTCTGTCTAAAAAATTATTCTGCTGTATAAAAAAAGGATATTCAAAAATAGAGCAGTAAAAACACACATACCTCAGGTCAATTTTTGTACTACTATATGAGTAGCTAATTTTGAATAGTTAACTAGGGTGGCTGTTTTGTCGATTTCACAAAGTAACTCAAGCAATCATCGTATCTGCCTCCTTACCGGTACACGGCAATAAACCAATGCGCGCCCAGAATTCTGAGAAACCGACAAGACCCAGTTTCAATTATCTGATCGGCAAACAGCTACTGGCCGCCAATCACCAGAAGAATCTGAAGCAAAAGACGAGTCGGGAAAAGAATCGGTACAGATATCATCCAGTATTGGCGGCTTTCTCGAGTGACCGGATTACAAAGAGGGAAGTCGCCCGGCGTTTATAATCGATCAATTGATCAATTAACCTAACTATTTTCGCTCTTGTAGACACAAACTCACTTAACACAACGCAACGTGTATCCTTCAACAC
>Ga0163217_1115147_pt1 | contig 18283 bp, 25 predicted proteins | sample SynspAceP_FD_185933 | JGI IMG/M metagenome (GOLD analysis project Ga0163217, IMG submission 185933) | Saline lake microbial communities from Ace Lake in Antarctica - Synechococcus sp. Ace-P (PacBio error correction) | ecosystem: Environmental > Aquatic > Non-marine Saline and Alkaline > Saline ...
TCCAAAACAGGGAAGAGGGAAAGATATCCAAGTGGGGGGCGATTTTTTTTTTGGGGGTGGAAAAACAAAAAAATGAAAGTCCGCTGAATTCAAACTGATTTCGAACCCCCTTACAAAACAATCAAATACGGTAAAGCGTTTGATAATGACAATCTGAAAATCCAAAAAGACTTAACATCGTCGAACCGATTTACCGAAACACCTATAGCAAATACCAAAATCGGCGTTTTTTTTGGTGATAAACCGGCCGACCCCGGTTATCAGGAAGCCGCTCGAATATCGAAGCGGTGGACCAAACCCTTTCCACTACAAAGGCCGTTTTTGGGTGGGATCCGGAGCACATGGCTCAATTGAAACCCAAACCCGCAACCTGCATTCGCATGGCCGATTGGCTAACAGCGTCGAACCGATCCCCGGCGGAATTCCTATTACGGTGCCCTAACGTGCAGAACCGTCGCCAAGATGCAGAATGCCACCGAACACAGTTACAGCTTTTGCGACAAGCGTGATTGATTTACGCGCTTGCTGAATATCCTGCAAGAGACGCGTTGCGCTTTCTCGTGCCGCTGCGGCAATTGGCGCTGGGGTGCGAAACATGAATAACACGGTGTCCGCCCGGTGGATTTGCCATCGCTGGCCCTGTCAACCCAAAAATGCATATCTAACCAGGCCAATTGCCGTCTGGGGTGCTGGTTCAGTAATCTCTCGGTATCGCGCCTGATTATCGACTGCGGTACCGGCGACGCGCTCGACCGCTCCAAAACCTACTGAATGGATGAAATGACGCTGTGCCAACCCATGCCGTCGCCTTTGAAGACACGCTGGTGATCAAGACTGGTTCGAATTAAGCCTGACGCAGAACCTGATCATCGACGGCCTGATGTACCCGCGATGTTATGAGGCCGTTCGATCAAGTGGCTGGATATGCAGGGCGCAGCCGATGTGTCCATGCCACGTGAAGTCATCGCGCGACTGGTCTCAAGGAGACCGTTCGTCTGGTCGAATCGATGTCCAAAGACGTGAATGCCGAAAACGAAGCCAACGCCGTTCATGCTCAGGCATTGTCAGCATTGAAACCGCGCGCCTAATGAGGCCTGGCACCTCCTGGCCGACGAACAGCATGGCCGTGACGCGCTGGAATTAGTCGGTGCCCATTTGCCCAACTCGATGAAAAAGCTTGGCCTCACTAGCCAGGAGTACAGGCATGACAGCTTCGCTTTATCAGTCTTCCAGCAACGACAACGCCTCGTACATCGTGGAACGTCCATTGCGCAGGAAACCCCCAACGCCCGAAGTGCGCACCAACCGCACTGAACCGAAATCCAGGCCGAAATAGCGCCTGGTGATCAACCGTAGCAAACGGTTGAAGAGAAGATCGTCGGAATGGACGTTCAGGAATGCTCCTGGATTGTGATCATATCGGCGCAACGTGGATGAGATGAAGATCATTTCATTCTCGAGTGGAATAATTAGAGATCGAATCATGGCGATCCAATAAGAAGAAACTCAGTCCAAAAAGACAAAGTACCAGTAACCTGCCCGCGACATGGGCCTGGGAGCCCACTACCAGTCCGAAAAAAACATCTTCCCGCAGGAAGATTTCGAAGGCATCAAGATTACCGGACTGGGACAAAGTGGAAGTCCCCCGCTTGACCCATGGATGCTTACTGGAAATACCAGGCCGAAAAGGAAAAGAAGCTGAATGCGATCTTCGACGCCCTTTGCACAGAACAACGGTCATCAGAAATATCTCCGATGCCCGTTATGTAAATGGCGCTCAAGCTGTTTTTGACCGGCGTGTCCCCGTCTTTGAGTTATGGCGCCTTCCAAGGGCTACCACGAGTCGGCCGGCAGTTTCAGCGCGCGCGCGCGTACTGCCTTGTCAATGCACAGCGATTGATGGTGCGCCAACGTGCAGACGCCAGATTCACGCGATGAGCATTTAACAACAAAGCACTTCACGTCCTGCATGAACCTTTGCCCAGTATGCACGATCGCGGTCTGGTTCCTTTCGGTGCCCAAATCGTTTCTCGATGATGCCGCGTGCAGGTCCGTTTCGAAATTCCTCCACGGCGATCTCGTTTTCTTTCGAATACGTCCTGACACATCTCGTGTTCGTGCCCTTTATGTCCGGCGGCTGCTTACAACGGCGATATGGCCACAGCACTTTCGGCTCTCACTCATCCGAATAAGCCTCGCCATATGACCCTGGGCCTGGAAGTGAAATCAGTTCATGCTTGATCAGCATCAAAACGTGCCGATTACCACAACTGGATCGACAAATGGTTCTGCGCGGTTACCGCTGCCTCAGGCCTGGTCAGCATGAAATGATGGACTATATGCTGCCCAACAAGGTGAATGTCCTGGAAGGACGCTTGGGAGGTGTATTACGACAAACAGCGGGGCCTTTGTTCAAGGAACCCTTAGCGTTACGGTATTTCGTCCTCCCAAATATCAGTACGAGAAAACAGGTAAAGAGCACTCAGCCACCAGCGTTGGCGAACCTTCTACCAGTACAGCCAGCTACCACTTCCATACCTGGATTCCCAGTGAAAAAGAAAATGAACTGGCTCTTCGGAGCAGTACCCCGGACACCTCGATCAGTAACTAACCGTCCGCCTTCGAGCATTGGGCAGCGCCGCAGAGAAAGGTAGCGTTTCTACAACAACACTTTGCCGCAACTGTGCCAGGTGTCCGGTGCCGCTCTGTTCACGAACCTGATATCCGCCAAGCTGAAGTCCCATCGCAGTCTGGAAATGAAGGGTGAGCGTTACACTTCTGCTCGGATTGGCTTGCTGCGACATCTTTCAAATATGAGCCTGATAAATACATCCAGGCCCGGCTGCCGGTCACCAGATCTAACCAGGGCAATTTGTGAAGGGCGCAGAACGTCGAGAACGGTGGTGAACCAAGTATTACCACATCGACGCTTGGCCGGGAACAAATTTCGATATCTGGGTTCACCGGACCACAACGCTGGCAGGCGATCAGGGCAGAAACCTGCCGAATCGCAGGCAGCCAAAGCCCCAAGAACGCAAGCCTGATATCCACTAACTGTGTCACCAGCCGGGAATGCTGACCGCCCGATGAACAGACAAGAAAAGAGTATAGTTGTCATGACGCAAAGCCATATCCACTACATTACTGCAGCCCCAAGGACACTGTGGCCAAATTTCAACGGCCAATGCAGGTGTTTACGTGCACTGGGCAAAGCAACTGAGTAACTGCGTCGCCGTTTGCGTTTCTGGTCTCGCCTGACAATACGTTGCCGCTTTTGCCGAGTATCTGCGTCCGGCGACAAAGGACCAATCCTACAGTCACGCGTGGTTGATTTCATGGAACTCATGGCTGCTCATACGCCAGGGTTTTAAGCCCGATCCAGAGGCGCGCTGCTGGCTCAGGCATTGATCACAAAAGCATGCTTACGCTGACCACGCTGGTCTGAGCGCATAAACGGCTGCGCCAGCTGAGCGTCAGCATATGAGCTACTCCTGACTATCGAGCCTATCGCAGCAGATTAAACGTCGAAAGAAAGGCCAGACCATCCTGCGGCGCATTGCGCCAGGGTTGTGGCTGCCCTTTGCCTGTGGCATGGACTTGCGCCAACCTCAGATTCAGGTGGTTCGAAGGCGATGTTAGACATTGGCGACGCCTCACCCTTTGCGCTGCATGGATGGCGAACGTGGACGAAGGCAAGGTACTGGCTTGGCCTGCGCGAACGTCTAACAGAGTGAATCGGTCATGAAGCCGATATTGATGTCGAACGACGACTTCGAGGTTACCCGTTCGAATTACCGTAACCACTGTGACGCCATCGTCACGCGTCTCCGACTAGATCAGGTGTGCATGCTGAACTTTGACCGGCCCATGACTTTCCAGCCGCCAGTACATCAACCTGGTCTTGCCCGTAATCGAAGGAAGCCGCCGCTCTCACTGGTGCCAAATCCACCCAGTCGTGCTGATGAGTCGAACTGCATATCGATTGATTGAAGTGGTGCCTGCGACGACACATGTCCATCAGCAACTCAAAGCCGGAGATCAACTCAGTCTGTCCGGCCCTTATGCCAATATTTCGTGCGCCGCTCGCACCCGGTGATCTGATTTTTTATATCGCGCGGTCGGCTTGTCCCGAGCCCGCAAATCGATGATCCTTGACTTGCTGGAGCAAGGCGACACACGGCAGATACCCTGTTCCAGGCGCCACGCAAACCTGCGCGGAGCTTTACAAACATACCTGTTCAGGGGTTGGCCGCCAGCACAGCAATTCAGCTATGTCCCCGCCTCTATCCAGGCGGAAAGGATATCAATGGACAGCTTTTGGTCGTCAAACGAAGGCGCCCCAGGAACATTTGGCGGTCGCTTTGCTTGGCAGCACAAGCCCTACCTCTCGCGGCCGCCGCCGATGAAATGACTCGTCCATCAGCGCAATTGATGCAAGGCCGACTATTTGAAACGCGATATTTTCATGGAACGCTTCTTCACGGCCGCCAGACGGCGCCGAAAGAAACGACCCAGGTCGGCATCTTCAAGAAAATATGAAGAGGCTGAAGAAATACCTGCCGGCGTCCATGTAAACTGTCCTGCTGCTCCGTAACACGCGGCCTGACCTGAAACGTCAGATAGGGTAGAGCGAAACAATTAACAGTCGAGAACAAGAAAAGACTGTGAACTATGAGATTTTACCTGAGCGAGTCCCAGCGGCAGCGTTTTAAGCTGCCGAATCCTGACAGATGCGGGCTCAAAGCGAGGAGCAGCGGCTAAACGCTGCGTCCCCGTCGGGTTGTCGAGGTGGTGTTCGGCTTGTACAGTTCAGGTGATCAGCGGCGAAATATCACTGTGGCGCCGATGAGTCGTAAACATGTGTCCGACGTCTGCTCTGCCTGCGGCGAAGCGCTGGCTTGCCGTCTTTAACCCGCTTGAGCGACTTTGATGATTTAGTCCGCACGCCCAAGGGGCCGCGCAAGAAATACAAACACAAATCAATGAGGTGATAGTCCATGAGAAAGGTGTAATGCCGCCCCGGTCACGTACAGCTTCGCGTCTGACATCGATGCTGCAGTTAACACTTACACGAGTTGATGGGCCTGATCGAAAATGGATCGCGAACCACCAGGCCTGTGTGTACCTGAAAGCCTGGACGAGGTCCGATAAATATTCCTTGGTGTTACGGCGCGGCCGAAGAGCCTGCATGGACTTCATGGATCAAGTGCGTCAGTGAAGAAAGCGTCTGTGATAACCTGCGCGTACGGCCCTGTTTGCTTTCGTTGCGAGGTTGAAGACATCCCGGCAGGGGCTCTGCAAGGACTGTGGTCCGCTCGGTGCGTTTCGTACGCCGACCGGCATCAATAACTTCGAGCTTGTTTTTGCGAGAAAAAACAGACCCGGCAAATGGGGCGTCAATTAAAACCGCAATCCGGGATAGCCTGGCCCGCGAGTTGGGTGGTATGCGAGCCACCCGCTTCGACCACTGCCCTGCTGTACGGCCCGAATCTGGGCGGAGACTTAGAGCTTGTCCGGACGTGTTTGGGTTCGGATCGGCTGAAACCCAGTACTGACACCAGACGGGAAACGGTTAGCACAGTTTCTCACGGTGAGTACCCAAGGCCCCACGGATCGTGGGCGTTTTATCGAGCACCCCCGAGGCCGAAAATTTCAACCATGCGTCCTCTATCTGGACAACTGGACTGACCTGTCTCGCGCGCCTGAACCTGATTCAATGACCGAATTAACCTCGATCGATATAGGCCCGACTCGGCAGGTCCTTACCATTGGCAGACATCTATTTCTTCGATCCATCGGTAACGTAAGAAGTGTTTGCCTGTGCGACTACCACTATTCCGGAATCCGAGCCTGTGACCTGGGATGCCGAATTCATGGCAAAGCTATTTTCTCATCACGTACCGGTTCTGAACGAGCGGTTTCCTAGACGCGTAACTGGACCTACTATTCGTTTTGTCCCAGGATTTGCGCAAGCTATGAATAAGACATGCAAAACATTTAATTATCGGCGATACGTCGGGTCGGTCCAGCGGCAAAAAAGACCTTCGATAACGGTCAATCCGGCCAATGGCCGTCCTGACCGTGTACATGAACGCGGGCGCGATAAGGAGGTCAATTGCGGCAGTGAATGCCCGCGCTGAAGCTGCTTTCAATGGACCTTGGGGGCGATGACCGTCGACACAGCGCTACTGAAATAGTCTGGCAACATAAGTGGCAGACGGCATCAATGCCCGTTTGAAGAGTTTCTTCGATTGCTGGAATTCAGGACAACCGGCAAACCTCAGATCATTGTGCGCAGCTCTAATCGACCTTCCCCGTGGCCGCAACTTCCAAGGTGTTTCCCGATCTGAATCAAGAATGTTTCCTGCGAGTCATTCGAGATGCCCACCCCGATTGGCACTGCGCCTTGAATTATGGCAATCCGTCGACCCAAAGGTGTGGATTGGGCGTCATCAGCCCATGGAATTGCCGCTGTTCTTGAATGACATTGGAAGGTTGGCCCGCAGTTGGCTGTGGCAACACCGTGTGGGTCAAGCCTTCGGGAAGAACACCCACTGGACGGGCTGCTCGTCGAAGTGATGAAAGCGGCTGGCGTCCTGATGGGGTCCTATAACGTGGTGCATGGTTTTCGGTGGCTAAATTCGCTGGCGCTTTCCTCACCGAACAATCCGGATGTGGATGCCATTCCACTTTACCGGTGAACCTGGCACTGGCGAAAAACCATGCATGAAGGCTGCAGCTAAGGGAGTTGCGTCAGGTCTCTCTGGAGTTGGGCGGCAAGAACGCCCGGCATCGTGTTTGCCGATTGTGATATGGTACAAAGCGATCGAAGCACGCTGGCGCTCGGTGTTCGCCAAACTGCGTCAGGTTCTGTCTGGCAAACGACGGTGTGGTACGGTCGAACGCTCTATTTTCGATGAGTTTCCGTCGCACGTCTGAAGGCCGGAGCGGAAGTCTGGTGAATCGGTCCCCCGATGATGAAAACCCAGCAATTTTCGGTGCCGCTCATATCAGTCTTAAGCACCGCGAGAAGTCCTGTCTTACTACACCAAGAAAGCCATTGACGGGCGCCACGTGATTTACCGGTGCGGCGTTTCCCGAACATGCCGGCCGAAGCTGCCGCACGGTGCTTGGTACAGCCCGACCATTCGACCCGGGCTGAAGGATGTTCGCCGATGGTGACTGAAGAGATCTTTGGGGCCCCTGCTGCCAATAATCCGCCCGTTTGACAAGCGAGGCCGAACAGTCCAACTGGCCAACATCTGCCTACGGCCTGGCTTCGCAAATCTGGAACCGAGAACGTCACCCGCGCTACACCGCGTTGCGGGCGCAAGGTCGAAGCAGCAATTTGTCTGGGTCAACAGCTGGTTTCCTGCGTGATCTGCGCCCTCCTTTGGTGTAAGCAAGCAGTCCGGCATCGGCCGTTTGAAGGGGTTAGCACTCGCTGGAGTTTGTACACCGAAACTTAAAAAACTCTGCATAAAACTATGAGGCGGCCATTGAGACAGCACCCCTTGAATAACCAATCCCAACCAGCTCCCAATAACTGGCCGGTGAATTCTCGCTGGCGGTACCTGCACTAACGTACACGACAACGGCCCAGGGCTTCCCGGGTGATGCTGATCCACGGCTCTGGCCCCGGCGTCACGGCCTGGCTAATTGGAGGCTGATTATTCCTGATGCTAGTCGCAACAGCGCCGTGTGATAGCACCTGACATGCTCGGTTTCGGTTACAGCGAACGCCCCGAATCGCCCAATTACTGTCGCGATTACCCTGGGTCGAACATGCCATCGGTGGGTGGCTTTGATGCGCTCGGCATTGAGCAGGCCGATGTGGGTTGGCCAACTTCCAACTTCGGCCGGCGTAAGCCGCTGGCGTTGGGCAATCAAGTATCCCCAATCGGTACCGACGGTAGTGCTGATGGGTAAGCGTCCCGGGTCAGTTTTTTCCTATCACTAAAGGCTTGAACGCGGAGGTGTGGGGCTTACGTAACCGTCCTTTCGCTCTGAGATGGCCGACTGATGAGTGTGTTCGCCTTGACCGCAATCTGTGACTTGATCGAGCTGCGAATTTGCGTTACGGCCAGTATTCGACCGGCTTTTCAGGAGTCGTTTGGCGCAAATGTCCCCAGGCACCTCGCCAGCGTTGGTAGATGGCTTGCCAGTGACCTACGGCAATACGGGCTTTGCGCCATGAAACCCTGGTGAATATCATATGGCCGTGAAAGACCCAGTCATTCCCCTTCAGGCTTTCCGGCTGACTGGCACCTGATTGAGAGAGCAACAGCTGCATGTCTTCGCCCAGTGCGGACACTGACGCAGATTGTAGCCACGCCGGGCGCTTGCGCGGCTGGTTAACGATTTTCCTCACCGAAGCGGATAGCGCTTCAGGAAGCGCACTGCAATGAGTACAGCAAACAGATCGAACAGCTCGAGATGAGCTGTATCAAGGCCATTGAGCAATGCCGCGAAGATGGTCCACCCCTCTGACCAGCCCGTGCTCGACATCCAGCCTTGATGACGCTTACCACATTTCTTTGCGCATGCTGCAGCGCCGCCTGAACGCTGGGAGCGGGTAAAATCGGCAAGAAAATCGGTGTTTACCAGCAAAGCAGTGCAGAACATGCTGAACGTGCACACAGCCGGACTTCGGTTACCTGACCAGATAGCAATGGTTTACACAGTGGTGAAGCGGTGCCCCAAATCAGTGAGCGGCTCTCATTCAGCCTCGCGCTGAGGGCCGGAGATCGCTTTTCATCCTGAAAAAAGATCTACCGGGATCCGGGTGTAACCAATGCTGACGTCTGGCTGCCACCGAGTGCGTGATGCTTGTTTTCGAGATGTCGATTCAACGTCCATCCAGATGGAAATCGCGATTGAAGACACCCGTAGCGATAACGCGTCCTTGCGGTCTTTTGTATGGGCGACAAGGCGATTTCCCCGCGCAAAAGTCGATCTGGTCACCTGCGGCAATGGTGGTCGAGAAGAACGGCCAAGGTGATCAGCACTCGGCGCTGGTGCAGCGGCGCTGGGCTCGCCAGTCAATTGCGTGCTTGTGCTGCGTAACCACCCTGCCGATTCGGCTTTCATCTGAATAGCCGGAGAGGTCATCCTGTCGGGTTCGTGGTCCGCTTGAACCGGTCAAGGCCGGTGACTTTCAGCGCGTGGATATCGGCGGAATGGTCAGCGCCAGTCTGTGAGATTCAAATTTGACCCTAATTCCAGTCATTGAACAGACAGCATTTCCCTAGAGGGTAATACATCATGAACATAGAAACTGAAAGGCGATCATCGGCTCAGGCAATATCGGCACCGATCTGATGATCAGATTTTGCGTAAACAAAGCCAGCATATCGCCATGGGCCCATGGTCGGCAAATCGACCGCGGATTCCGATGGCCTGGCGCGCGCCGTCGCTGGTGTGCTACCACCACCCACGAAGTGATGTATGGCCTGGTCAAAATGGCCGGAATTCGTCTGACATTAGACTTCATTTTTGATTGCCACCCCTCTGGCCGGTGCCCACAGTCACAACGAGGTGCTTCCTGCGCCGCTCCTCACAAGCCGGGTTTGCGGATCAATCGACCTGACGGCCGGCTGCTCATTCGCCTTCCTGTGTGCCGGTAGTTAATCTGGAGCAGAATCCTGCATGAGACTAACGTCAAAATATGGCACAATGCGTGGCCAGGCAACCATACCATGGTCGCGGGCGGTCTCGCGCGTAGCCAAGGTGCACTAGTGTGGCGAGATCGTCGCCCCTCGATCAGTAGCATAATCGGCTGGAACGCGGGTACCCGCGCCAATTATTCGACGAATTCACGCGAAACGCGACTTCCAAGCCGATGAAGTAATGGCGGCGCCCAACACGTGGTAAGGTGCGATTATCATCATGAATCCGGCCGAGCGCCGCCTGATCATGCGTCGATACCGTGTAATGTGCCAGCGAGTTTGGCAGATCAGGCCGCAGTCCGAGGCTTCTGTTGAAGAAATGGTCAGGCGGTGACAGCTATGTGCCTTGGCTATCGCCCTGAAAGCAGAAGGTGGCAGTTCGATGTGATTTCCCAGCAGACAGCCGTCTGAACATTTCCTGCCTGGGTCTCCTGAGTGGAATTGAAGACATCAATATTCCTCGAGTGAGGGCGCGCGCCCATTACCTGCCGGCATAACGCCGTAACCTCGACATCATGAACCTCTGCAAGCGCTGGCGACCGCCGAGCGCAAGGCGCAGTCCGATGAATCAGGCCTGAGGAGGACAAGACATGACATCAATCCCGGCAAGAAACTTCTAATATTCGCGACGTGACGCTGCGTGACCGGCAGTCCATGCCCCATCCGCTCACCAGTAATCTCGATCCAGAACGGCCAAGGAATTCGCTCGCTGGCGCTGGACAAGGCAATAGGTCGACTCCCATCGAAGTCCGCGCACGGCGACCGGCCTGGCAAGGCTCCACTTCAAACTACGGCTTTGCGCTCATACCGAACCTTGGAGTGGATCGATAAGCCGTCGCTGAAGTTATCAGCCATGCCCCAGAATTGCCACGCTACTGCTGCCTGGGATCGGCACTATCCATGATCTGGATAAGCGCCTATCAGGCGGGCGCGCAGCATTTGCAGTGTGGCCCTACCTCACTGCACCCTGAACCTGCGTATCCAAGCAGCATACTCGAACACGCCCGGACTGGGTAATGGACACCGTCGTTTCCCTGAGATGGAGCCACATGCAAAACTCCCGCAGGGTCTCGCGCAACAGCGAAGATGAATGGAGGACTACGGCGCTACCTGCCTGTACGTGTCTGACTTCCGGTGCGCATTATGAGTCGATTGCAGGATAATTCGTGATCGCTTTCGTGTCCTTGAAAGAATGTGCTCGAGCCGGAAACTCCACACGGTAATGACGCTTCACCCACACCTCAGCCTGGGTGTGTGCCAACTCCATCGGCGCGGTGGAATAGGGCTGCGGACCCGCCTATCGGACGCACCTGGCCGCATGGGCCGGTGCGGCAACGCGCCGCTGGAAATCTTTATTGCGTGCCGCTGAACGGCTGGGCTGGGAGCACGGTACTGGACTTACACCTTGTATGGATGCCGCGGACGATCATCGTGCGCCCGCTGCAGGACCGAACCGGTGGCGGGTCGACGCGAAACCACTGGCGCTGGGTTATGCCGTGTGTATTCAAATTTTCTGCGTCACTCCGAAGTGGCCGCCGACCAAATATGGCCTCAAGGCCGTGGATATTCTCGTCGAACTGTAAGCGCCGCATGGGTCCGGTGGCCCAGGAAGACATGACCCGTAGACGTGGCGCGGACTTGCTGCCGCCCTGCAAGGAGCAATCCGCATGACAGAACAACAACGTACTCTGACCCGTGATAGCAGTGCTTGCGCTAGCCGAACACGTGAGAACGCCGAGCTAAATCGGCAGGACAATCACTAAGGTCACCAACGTTACTCGAGCATGACTTTTGCCGATTGCTTTATGACGTGCAGTGGGGAAACCGTAGCCGCAGTGAAAGCCCGAGGCAACAAGACTGTTGGGCTGAAAAGGGCCTGACATCCTGGGCCAAATGGGCGCAGAATGGCGTAGAAACACCTATTTACGGCTTTCTCGCGGACTATTTCATTCGTGCGTGACGCGGTTGTGTTGAAACCGCGAGCTGATTCACCCCCCAAAAATTGAAGCGGAGATATTCCTTTGTACAAAGGCTCCATTGAGGGGGCCTGCTGCCACAATTGGCGATGTGCTGGCTTGCCACGGACTATGTGGTGCCGACGTCGAAGTCATTTGATTCGCGCTATCGAGAACTTCAAGTTCGATTTGATCAAGCGTAAGTGGCAGACAAATGCCCTCTTCTACAACGTTTTAATTTACCGGTGCCAGATGGCCAGCGTGAGAATGTTGATCTGAAAGAAACTTCGGTGTGGTGGTCGAGAAAGAATGGCGAGTGTAGTGGATGTGGGGGCTGGCGCTGCGGTGCTTGGCCATCCTGCCTCAAAGTGTTTGCCATGCTGGCCAATTTGCTGGCCGAACGTGGGAGCATCATCCCCGCCGGTACTTTCATCATAACGTTGGATCACCCGCCGGCTATTCACCTCCAGGCCGGGACAATAATCACCGTCGTTTATCAGGGCTGGGAAGTGTTTCAGCCCGCTTCGTCCTAAAGAGTAAACAATGCCAGATTTGCTCAAACTGCCATATTCTGGAAGGCGTACTAGACGCCACAGAAGTGAAATTTTAAAAATAGCGAAGTGAGTGACGCTATCGGTCGAAGCGCTGATGCACTTTAACCTAGCAATCCGGTCCCCATCACAGTGTGAGATGCCAAAACGCATTTCGGCATATTGGAGGTGAGCCGGCCAGCAGGTCAGAGCGCTGGATGGCTGAAAGAAAGTTCCAAGTATCGACGCAACCATCCAGGCGTTTGCCAGCACTTAGCCCTGGCCTGTAGGGAATTGACTTGCACTGACACTCGACTTTGCCTCTGATGGCGAGGCTGCTTGAAACCGGCCGAGAAGTTGACGCTGTGGTGTTCATTACTACACTCACTGGCGCAGGTCGGTGCCCCAAGCTACGTAGCAGTAGAACTGCTGATCGAAGTTTTTGTCGTTGAGTTGCGGTTGCTCCTGGAAGTTTGGGCAAGCACACCGTACAGTAAAAAAACATCGTGCTTCGATAAACATTGGCGTCTGACAAATACAGCTTTTTGGCCAGCGCGGCGCCTGAATATGGTCGAAGTGGCGTTTGGTCTGAATGACTGGCTGGCCTAAATACCGGAGACCATGGGGTGAAAGCCTGGGTGCTCTGCTGGCGAGATCGACATGTGAATGCTTCAAATATGTGGTTGATCCACTGCTCGTAATATGGATCCCGCAACAATGATCGCAGCCCCCCACATGAACTCTACTGGCGGGTTTGGTTGATCAATGGTGAAGAGCGGAACTGAAGAGGCACTTTCCGGGATCAGCCGCTCGGAGCAACGCACTCGTTCGTTAAAACTGAAAAAGCGTTGGTCAGCGATAAATACCCTGTGCCTGTGCATGCAGCTTTCGGAATAGGGGGTTCGCGCGCGCCCCCAGCGATTTTTGGCTTTTATTTGATGAATAATGAGCGAGCGCTATCTGGTTACTGCTGGATGGATTGAAGAGAGTTGAGATAGCTATGGAGGTCACAAGTTTTAATACCAAGTTTGCGCTGGGAGATGCGCTGAAGGCTCTCTCGGCAAGCTCGGCAAAACTCTCAGGAACTCATATCCCTGTAAAATGGTTGCGGTAAAGTCGATTCGTCTGGCAAAGTCACTAGCCTCCGTATGCATGAATTGGCTCCTTTCTGCACTCGATGGATGGCATAGCAAAGTGAACAAGCTTAATACCGCTGCCAGCTTTGGCTTTTCCTACCAGCGAACCATGATGTCCCGCTTGAATTCCGAATCCGGAGATGCTCTCGCTTCTCGTTACGTCAACGGTGGTGATATTTGGAGGAGGTGTACCCTCAAGTGAGGGTCATTGCGTGGGTGGTATAGGGGTCTCTGGTGTCTCGAAGCAGAAGATGAGCTATTGTGCCCTGGCCGGTCTGGCAGCGATCTCTTGGATGAGGCGTTAACTTAATTTGTATTGGTATAAAGGAAGAACAAGTGATCATGACTCGACCGAAGTTATGGCAGTATTTCCCGTTTTTTCACTGGCTGATGGCGTCTGATCGGTTGGCAAACTTGCTTAGTTTTTGAAACTCGTATTGACGACGGAAGCATTGGGTAGGTCAGGTTATTGGTTCCTTGGCACATTCGCCAGCAAGACCCATCTGCACACAGCCGGAAGGTATCCACTTCCTCGGGTAGTCTTCAATCGTGCTATATATACGCGAATCCAGATGAAGAAGCCATAAGGACTGAAAGCCAAAGCTGAAGTGGATGACCGCCGGCAAACTCGGGCCAAGGATCTGGGCAGCATCATCCGCCGATAGCTCAACCCGTGCCTGCGTGCCTCATCAAACTACTTCAGGTTCACCACTGTACGCGGTAATGAAGCAGTTATGGGGTGGCTACAACGCAAGGCTTTTACGCTGCGTAAACAGCTGAACACGTGGAAAGACGCCATCGCGCCTGCAACCGGCGACTGAACAACTGGCTGCGCCCCGGCCTTTCAAGTTTATCCGAAGCAAAGTTGGCGCAATGCGCGCAGTCCACTGGCAAAGCCTACCGCCATGCCCAATCGCTGTTTCAAACGACGAACTGTGGGCTGATCGACCTAAGCAACTTCAAAGTAGGACTCTGGTCCCTGTAATTTAGGGATAAATGTTTATCTATAGCCCGTATACGAGCCCGTACGTAAGGTTCTGAGAGGATGGGGCGGCAACGCCTCACCCTACTCATGCTGTTGGGTAAAAAAATAAAAAAAAAATATGGGGGTGGTGGTACGATAGTGGTAAACAAGCGGCGAATCGTCCACCCATTCAAGCTTGTCATCCCAAAGCGCGGTGAAATGCTGCTTTCTACAGACACTGAAAGCGTTACACGCCTTGGGTACAGCGCAATCCAGCGTGTTGCTTTCCTCCGGCACCTGCCGTTTTGACCTTGACTACCATCCTGACTGCACGCCATAGCGGCTTCCTCGCCAGTGGCTCTCGGTCTGACCCGACCAGCAGGCATTCAGGTCGTCCAGCCGCATACCCAGTTTCGGGGTGGCGTGGGGTCAGGCTATCAGACCCTCGGTTCCTGCTGCCGGGCCCACTTTCACGCCCTTGCGTGCATCAGCCCGGGTGTTGCACGCAACGGTTGCAGGTCTGGCCAAGGATTACCCGTACGACCGTGTCGAAAATCCTCATCGGCGTCTGCCTGTCTCAATAAGCGCAAGCCGTTGCCGCGCGATACAGCAACCTAAGCAAAAAGCTCAGAGCCAGCGCCAACAGGCCTGTAGCCAGTTGCCAGGGCCAGATGGCACACCTGGCCAGTTGGTGGGCGGCTGCCTCGTTTCGCTATACGCTGAAGCGCTTCGCTGCGAAGCCGCACGGCCAGCACGTGACGTAACGGCTCCAGCTCCAGTTGTGCAGTTGATCCGCCTGGGACCACCAGTACAGCGTTTGTTGCAGGCAGAATGAACTCACCAGGTTTTGTACCAGCATGGCTGCAAGCTTGTCCTGGCCGCACGCCACGCACGCCAATCGTCACTCAGGGTCGTGGTCCAGCCTTTGGTTTATCGCATTTGACGCAAGCCCTCTATTTGCATGCCATTCAGCTGCCCACGAGGGAACTGGCTGGCATTCAGGCCCTCTCCCATACTCAGAGCGGGTCCAAGATTCACTCACTGAGCAGGTCAGTGTTGCTCTGGTTGCCATTCTGAGTTCAGGGTGATTGATCGGGCGGGAGCCAGGCCGTATCTGCCGGAAATAGCTTTCCAAGGGATCGGCTCACTTCCAGACGAATGCTCGGGAGGCGCAACCTGACCAGGCGCCCCGTGCGCGCGGAGAAAGGCGCAGAGCATCCCTGGGTTCAGAAATGGTCGCGCTTGAACAGCTGGACGGTATCTCCACCGCAAGCTGCGTTGTGGGAACATGCGCGTAGCGCACCTCGATAACCCGTCGGCAACACCATTGATAACCCGCTCGTATTGGTCGGCCACGCCAAGGCCTTTCCGCGGGCGGGTATCAGCCCGGTCAGATTCGAAGTCGTCGTAGAGTTGAAACCCGAAATGATCAAACCCGCAGCGTCATCAATACCTGTGCTTGTACAATAGGGCGTCCCTCGTGTCGCTTTCGGTATCAAGACTACGGCGCCATTTGCAATTGTGTTTCTGGCGGGCCACCTCTTCGGGCTGACGACGTGCAAGCTGATCGCTCGGAATCTGGCCTCTTCCAGTCTTGATCGGCGGATCACGCACATAGCCGGTGGCTTCGGGCCAGGTAAATGAAATCCAGCGGTTACTGCTGGCTGCGTCCATTAAGCTGCTGACCGACTCAATCTGGCAGTTCCCTGTATCAGAAAATGTTCTGCGAGCACGTCCATGTCCCGGGCGCTGAATCGTTAGCTGCGCCACTCTCCAGGGTCCACTCAATGTTTCTCCTCGACCAGGCGAGTGCGGTCCACCTGCTTCGACGCCGCGAGTGCAGGGCTGCCCAAAAAAACAAGGCCAAAACAGGAGCAACACATACTGACATTGACCGCTCTTCCAGTTGCCGCAGCCCGCTGTAACAAAAATTTGCGCTTCAGCAAGTCGATGATATCAGGATCTCCTGCAATCCATTGCTGTAGCCGCGGCTTGTTGCTCAATTTGTTGCTGTTCCCAAACGCCAGCTGTCACTGGCGCCTGCCTGGCCGCTCTGATCAGTCCCCTCATCAAGGAAAGGCTTGGTGCCAAACCTTCGCCCAATTGCTTCCCCTTGTGCCCTGACGCCGGCAGCGGCAGTGCCCGTTGGTAGGCTCAGCCTCAAAGCGGCGCCGCCGCCCGAGTCTCTTTCCTGCCCCGCGGTAGGGCGTGGGCTGGCGTTCTCTAAGCTTGCCCCCGTTCTCGCGCGGACTGGGCGTCATCGATGCCTCAGCCTGACTGCCCTCGACTGACGTGCCCTGCTCTGCCGTTGCCTGCCAGCCTCCTCAAGCAAAGGCTTCGATGCTTGCGCGGTATGGCGTGCGGCCAGGTTTTCAGGGCGCGGGTCAGGTCTGTTCGTGCTCCAGGCCTCTGGTTAGTGACCTGCTGCCATGCCAGCCGCATTGCCATGGATTGAAATGGTGCTCAGGGTTATCTTGGCTGGGCATTCAGCAGTGTTTCAATAGCTTCGCGCAGCGGCTCGTAGTCACCCCCTGATAATGGCCCAGGCCGCCCTGCGGAATCTCAATAACGCTGCTGCCGCCTGCGGTTGCTGGCGATCTCAAACTGTTGCATCGCCTGTTGATCAAGGCTTGCCATAAATTCCTGCCAGGCTTGAAGCCTCTGCGGCAGCGTATCAGCGCCGCGCAACAACAACAAATCCCAGCCAACCGCGGCGCGCGCCCATTGCCGCCAGGGCAGCAACAGCAACACCAGCCAAATGCCTAATCATTCAGCTGTCCGGCGCCCTGTCGTCTGCGCAGGCTTGTTACTGCAGGCACCAGTTTTCCAATCCTGATCGTCCAGGCGGACTGCTGGTAACGCGCCCGCTGCGGCGATGGCGGCCAGCTCTTTCCCGTTCATCTGGTAGTAGTATGGCGGCCCTATCATCACGCATGAAGCCGCCCCTCGGCCAAGGGAACTGCGAAGCCTCCCGCGTGCCCAGGCCGATATCGGAGTTGAACTACCCAATGAACTGGGCCGTCAATGCGCAAGGCTAATTTCCGCCTTCGGCGCCACTGGTGAATCAGCATACACTGCCGACTGTCCGCCGACGGCAGGTCAGCAATCAATTTGTGTTGCCAATTCAGTCCGCTCCAGATTCTGCCATCTTCGGCATTATGCGGTAGCGTTGAGCAGTTTTCAGGGTGTCCATATCGCTGCTCAGCGGGGACCGGTGCGTGTGCCGGCGTATTGCAATAGGGCCAGTTGCTTCCGAAGCGCATTTGCATCAGATCGCGTAACTTCAGCCTGGCTCGCTTCGAGGCGGTTGGGCTGCAGTCATGCTAGCGTGTTGCGCAGACCTCCAGACACCAACCACGGTAGACTAGTTCGATGAGGGTGCGTTTGGTGATTCTTGGACGTGCCACTAAGCAAGAATGCCACCCACCCAGCCCTGCACCGAAAAAAGGAAAACGGGCCGCCATGTCGGCCCTCCGGCTTGACGTGCAATAGTGCCCGGCAATAAAGCGGCGGTAGTAAGCTTGTCCCCAGACAGAGTGCTGATTGGAGTTGACGATAGAGCAGCCAGCAGCAGGCGCGGCCAGGCAATAACAGCAGAGCCCATGGGCGCACGAATGTCAGCCGGCGATCACTCAGGTCATAAAAGCGACCTTCTATCCAACCGCTTGCCAGCTTTTTCTTGCTGCAAAAGGCCAGCTCAATGAGCCAGCGCCCAGGCCAAGGGCCAGTTAAAAGCCGCGGCCGGCCTGGCGTTGCGGCGCTGATCAACCGCAGGCAGGTTCGAGCAATCAATCGCTGGTAGACTTGCGGCTAAGCTTCCTCTCCCTGGCCCGAAGTCTTCACCGCCCGTGTCAGTGCGAATCGGTCACGTACCTTCATCCAGCTCGACGACGGGTCAATCTCCGGGCGAGCCCGCCAGGTAGTGGCCGCTTCGCTGAATAGCTTTCGCGCCCACGCCGATGTAGAAAATTCGAAATTTCCTAGCTGCGAGCCGCCGGCCGCCGAGGATGATCTGCCTGCGTTATTGCCC
>Ga0163217_1043129_pt1 | contig 18282 bp, 8 predicted proteins | sample SynspAceP_FD_185933 | JGI IMG/M metagenome (GOLD analysis project Ga0163217, IMG submission 185933) | Saline lake microbial communities from Ace Lake in Antarctica - Synechococcus sp. Ace-P (PacBio error correction) | ecosystem: Environmental > Aquatic > Non-marine Saline and Alkaline > Saline ...
AGAAGAGAGATTCCATCTCTGTTGTAAGGCTTCAAGCATTTCATAAACTATAGGCAGCCTTTAAGGTTATAAGGACTAACGCTCTTTTAAAGCTTTTTAAGTGATATCAATATTTTTAAAACCTAACATAGCTAGAGCTGTAATAGAAAAAGCCAAAAAGATAGGAATAAAACCCGCTTTCTTTTTTTTATTTAGAATTACAAAAAAAAAGGGCCGAAATCAAATCCGGCCCCTTTTTTTTAGTTTTTCAACCCTCCGTTTATTGCGAGTTTTTAAATTGCTGCTCTAACATTAGTTTTGGTTTTAATTTGCTTACGTAAGGCGAAATGAATTTCACCGTTTACTTTGCATTCTAAAGTTCATCACTAGATTAATAGCGTCCCCTTTGGGATGTTTTTACCATGTTTGTTTGAATAGTAAGATACATCGAAGAAGAATTTTGTGTCTAGAGTTTGATTTTCAAGCGTCTTTAATCTTTTTTCTGAAGTGCCCGCATAAAATCCTGTGAAACCTGCTTCTAGGCTCAAGGTCTGTGCTTCATTTTTGGCCTTTTTTTTGAACCGCTAGCCAACTCTCAAAACCGATTGCAAGTTGCTTTGTATTGCCTTTCTTGCTTAGTAAACTAATCCAACCGTTTACCGTTCATCGATCAATGCAAAACCCCCGGGCCAAAAAAAAAAAGGGAAAACCAAGCTTATTATAACCGCCTCATATCTCATAAAGAGGTTTCAGCTTGAATGGCTTATGCGTTTGATTGAGTTGAACATGGTATTACGCCATTGAAGAAAGCTTTTTCCAACTCCCATCTATAGAAGTGTGTTTGCTGGTTAATGGATTTTTTTCTGTTTGTATCGTAAGCAACGCCCCACAGTTTGCGATTTCGCTTTCGTGATTTTTTAAAGTGTTTTCTCTAAAAAGTCACACTTTGTTCATGTGGCAGACAGCAGTCAGCAGCAAGTAATTGATGGTCGACTAAAATTTTGAATCTCACTTTTTGCTCCGTAAACAGTTCATTAACGAAGCTTGCATGTTTTGTTGCCATAACCAATAGCCACGCGCAGCGATTGCCGAGTATTGAATATAAGATAAACATAGATACCAGCCAAGCTGTTTCTTTTTATGGACAACGCTCGAGCATGGCAGGTCTTGCTGGTAAGGTTTGGTCGACCTTTTGTATTGGGCTGCATTAGGGTCTTCCTATCGCTGACTCATCTTGATCTCAGAGTCAGGCTTGGGATCTCACATCATCGTCTCTTTCGCTGAAACTTATAACTAGTCGCTAATTAACAAAAGTTTATGGAAAATCGTTCTAGAACTAATCCTAAAGAATATTATCTTACGTTGTTCAGTGTACTATATATACCACCAATTAATGCTTGATAACAAGCATTTTTCGTTAATTAAATGCAAGGAGAATTTGAAATGTCCTTTTGGAATTACCCGCTCTTCTTATGCTAAAGACGCACTAGAGCCTCACATGTCCTTTGCCAACGCCTTGAATATCATTATATGGCAAGCATCACAACACGTATTTGTTAATTAAATGGCTTGGTTTCCTGGATCTGAAATACCGAAAATAAAACGCTTGAAGAGATCATTACATCTGCTCCTGCTGGCCCTTTTTTTCAATAACGCAGCTCAAATCTGGAACCATACGTTCCTTTTGGAATAGCTTAAGCCTTAATGGCGCGGCGAACCAACTGGCGCGCTAGCAGATGCCATTAATAGCAAAAATGGGGCCTCTTTTCGCAGAATTCCCAAACGCAATTCAATGACAAAAGCGGTAACAACTTCGGTCTAGCGGACTTGGTTTAAGTTAAGAAACACAGACGGTTTCTAGTAGAGATCGTGAACACAAGTAATGCAGGGGGCCAATGACAAGTGGTCCAACTGCCGTTATTCAGTGGATCTTTGGGAAACACGCTTACTACATTGATTACCGTAACTGTTCGTCCTGATTACCTTAAAAGGTTTCTGGCACTTATGCTAACTGGGAATTTGCGGCAGCAAACTTCGCAGGCTAAAGTCCCCTATTCTATCAAATTAGAAAATAGAGGTCAGACCAGTCATAAAAAAACTGCGGGCTTTTGCCGCGTTTTTTATTTAAAAGTAACTTTAATTCACTATTGAGTGTTTAGCTCATTCTGCACGAAGATTTTGGCTTGGATAAATTCGGAATGAGGCATAAGTAATAACTCACTGATTCTTCTTATAACGAATGAATCATTCATGCGCAAAATCAATATCATCCGTCGGCTATGCCACACGCATAAGCCTCTTAAACAGCAATGCTTCTGCTCTAGAGGTGGCATATCATTAATGATTTTAGTGGAATTGATATAGGTCATTCGCTTTGGTCCACTCCGGATCGGTGCTTCGGCGTAAAAGAACACGTCTATATCATCACCTAAATTCGCTGATCTCGTCGAAGGAAGAGCTTAATTTCCTCTTCTTCTTTTTCATCTACTTCATGGTCATCCAACAATAAACTTCCCCATACAGTAGCGCAGCAAACCGCTTTTTTGGTAGGATATTTTCTTCACCCTGCTCTCGGGATAGTGAATAGGCTTTTTAAAGCGGGTTAAGCTTTTTTCTCGACAAAATAATACTCACGAAGAGTTTTTCTATTAAAGATATTAGGAATTGACGGTAATCTAAATACGGAACACCAATATATACGATACGAAACCTAAGCACGATGTTTTAACACCAGCTTCCTCTGCTGATTAGAATACAGGAAGCTGATCTCGAAACGTATTTCAACCACAAACAAAATACCCTTTGTAGTCATTCAGTTGATCTACTTGAGAATTGCGATCCAACCTGATTGAAATACATTCGCATCGCGGACACTCTCGCCAAAGCCGATATATTTGCAAGAATGAGCTTTGCAATTATAGTCAATATCTTACGCCAAGTGATTAGCCATTGAGTTCAATCAGCACTGCACTGTCTGGCTTGGCCAAAAAAACCTCATCAACATCATCAGTAAAAATAGGTTATTTGGTAGGAGGGAATAACAATTTGAGCATCATGGTTGAGGCCGCCTAGCCATAGATTTAATCATTTTAAAATCTCCATTGTGCAGTAAAAGTCAGAATACCTTGTGAGCGATGGTTATAGCCGCTCATTTCGGTAAAGACTATGCAAGTAAGTCGTAACATAGTCATTACACTTCATTAATTTCTCCTCTACACTGATGAATTGGATAGCGCCCAGCAAATGTGTTTTTGAAAATTATATTAGACAATCCTTAGATGAATTTACATTAGAATAATCTAATATAAATTAGAGGAACTCAATCATGGACACTATCTTTAACCCCCCTGTCGCGGGCCTAGTTAAATAGGTGCAGTACGGCAAACTACCTCTATCTTCTTAGCCTAGGAATAAGTGATTTTGGCATCAGTGGCAGTTCCTGTCAGAACTTCTCTTCAATAAAGAGCGATTCCTACCTTTTCTATTTATTCCGTCTAATTATTGGCAGCGCCCTAATGGCATTATTGACAGAACAAACTGTCGCTTTTTCCCTGAAAGCAGAAAGCCCAACTACTGTTTTGATTATTCTGGCTGCTAGTTGGTTACGACGTGCACAAGGCTTGGAAGGATGTAACTAAGTGTCTATGGTGTCTGTGGTATTTCTCGTTATCCCCGCGTTCTATTAACGGCAACTCCGTCTCATGCTGACTGCCGTCATTACTGTTTCTGTCTTACATTAGGAGAATGATATTTATGCAGTTATCACGCCGTTTCTGGCTTATATATTTGGTTAGGTTTAGCATTTTCCGAAATGACAAACCCGCCGTTGTTATGCGGTTTTTTTAGATATTTTTGGTAATTGGAGATCCCTTCTCTTCTTATTGTAATGGCAAGCGCCTATTGCCGTCGGCATGATTGGCTTATGCAATAAAAAACAAAAGCTTAAAACCACTGTTGGGCGGAACGGGGCAAGTTCAAACTTGCCGTCATATCGACTTCAAATGGTTGTAGGTTCCTGCGCTTATTTGAATCAGGTTTGGGGTTAAGTGGTTACTGCCCTGGCCCTGTCTTACCCGCGGTTGATTAACAATCCAGGCGAAGGCTTTTATGTTGTGTCAGCCCTAATATTAGGCAAGTGGGTTGCATTATATTTCAGACACGAATAGCCAATAAATAGTGTAAAAAAAGACTGAAAAAAAGGAACTGTAAACAAGTCTCTTTTTGTATTAAACGTTAAAAAAGCACTTGACGGCAACGCCCCATTGTTAAATTGCGCCCAGCGTCATTGCTGAACAATAATCCGCACCGCTTCAACTGCTGCGCCAGTCGCCTAATGGCCTTAAGGCCGGATAATAACAGCCACACAAGTAGGAACGGGAGAAGGTAAAGGCGTTTACTTATAATCGGTTTAATGTTTGTACTTTAAGGAGCTCTTAACTTTATGTCTATTGACGTTAATTCCTTTCTACACACCAAAGAGCGTTTCGCTCGCTCAAAAAGCCTTTGGCAGAAGACAAAGAAACCCCTTTTTGTTGTTATCGATACGATATCATCGACGAAGCCTATACTGAGGCTAACAAAAGGCTTTCTGTTGCTGATATCTTTTATGCAATCAAGCCAACCCAGCACAGAAATACTTAACCGCTCCTTCGTGATCGGTGGTTCAATTTTTGATGTTGGCGTCACGTTACGAGTTGGATAAAATTGCTTGCCATTTGGCGGTGTTTCTCCTGATCGTGTTGAGTTATGGAACACGATCAAAAAGCAAAAGATGTGTTAATTTCTATGAAAAAAGGCGTTCCGTAGTTCGCTTTCTGAATTCTGAGCAGATTTTACGCACATTGCGAAAGCAGCACCAGGGCACGGTTATGTACGCATTTTAACGAAGGGGACTGTTACAGCAGATTGGCCTCTTTCTCGTAAATTCCGGTTCCGTCCTGACATGGCGAATTGGACTTGCTTGTATTAGCCAAAAGAAACTTTGATTCTAATTCCTTATGCATTTCCGGTTTCAACGTGGGTTCACAGCAACGCGATAATTGGCGCCTGGGACGCGCAATCGCTAGTGTCCAAAGTGATTTTTGAAACGCCTTAAAGAGAAAGACATATTTGAGCTTACAATGATCACATTGGGCCGGTGTTTCCCTGCTAACTATATTACACGTAAACGAATGAACCTTTCCTAAACTTACGCTGAAGAAATCACACGCCTTTTTAGAAAGAAGATTTTGTACAGAACTTACCTCGCTCAATTCTTGAGCAGGTCGTTCTTTGATTTCTAATGCCCGGCGTTTTTGTCAGTGGAAGTAGTGTTGAATTTCAAGTAAATCTCATACCGCATTGGAACCGTTGGTTTACACCGGATGTGGTAATTCTCTGGCCTAATTGAAACATTAGACGAGTCAATCAAATAACCCATCCATGTAAGACCCAAAGGCGGGCGAGTTAGAAGAAGTAATTATTGCTGGACCAACCGTGCGATAGTGCCGACATTATTGTTATGAAAACTATAAAATATGGCTGCCACTAAACTTGGCAAATTGGGTGATCGTATGTACTGGTTATCTTACTGGCGCTTTACTACGACAACATAACAGCGCGGTAGAGTTTAATGCTTCCGCGCCTTTGGGCCTCTAATTACTTGTAATTATTAGCGTATAAATAACAATTAGAAAGCCTCGGATATAAATATTCCTGAGGCTTTTATTGGAAGGAAATGTCTTACTGAGCAATAATGAAACTCATATTAAAGAGGAACTTTCATGTCGTACTCCCCTAGTGAACTCGTGATAATACCCTATATAAAATCTAATTAAAGGTATTTTCAAGTTAGAGACTAGCCAAGTTTGACAAAGCAAGGTCCCATGGGTGATCGCCGGTATATATGTTAGTAAACTCTGAGGTGAATGTATGACGGCTCGAACACACCCTATTATTAAATACTGGTTGTGGCTGAAAGCCGCGAAAGTGGTGTATGGCAAACTCTCTCACTCAGGTATTGTCAAGTAACCTTACTTGGATCCTGCTACATCTCAGCAAATATGAGACGTTGTTGTTTGGGGAAAATACGGTAAACGGAACAGCGTGTTTTGGAAAGAGGCGGAATACTTGGTTTAGTAAAATAGTGGGAGAAACCGTTAAATTTAAATCTATTTTTGGCGGGGGAATAAGTCCAGAACGCTAAGACTAACCGAGACCAGAGTGCCTGTTGCCTTTGCCTGATGCTACCCATCTTTGCTAACCACAAGCGTCTTTACTCGAGCTAAATCGAACCTGCCTGAGCAATATTGAAATGGCACAGTTTCGCGCCTAATCTTGTTATTAAGGGAAATAAGCCATTCGAAGAAGAACAGTTGGAAACGGATCAAAAATTGTGAGGTAAAAATTCCGAGAGCGTAAAGCCTGTATTCGCTGCATCTTTACGACATTAAACCCAACGACAGCTTGAGCGCCTTCCATAAGGTAACCATTAAACCTTAAGGTAAATTTTCGCCTTCCTAGATCAATAAAGGCATTTATTTTTTGGCATTAATATGGTTTGAGTTGAAATACCGGAAGAAATACACCTTGATGACAAGGTTGAGGTACTTGAATACCAAGAACCTGAGTGGCTAATATCGATAGACGCAAAAAAATAATATTGTTTTTACGAACAAAAAAAGGAAGACCAATAAGTCTTCCTTTTTTATAACAGAAACAAAGGCGTTTAGCTTAAGATTCTTCGCTTAGCCAGATATTCGTCCGTATGTTTCCGTGGGAAATCAACAATGCCTTCACTTGTTACTTCAACAATCAACTGAGTCGCCAAAGAAGAAAACAAACTCACGGTCATGGCTGACAAAATCATGTACCCGGTATAGTTAATCAAAGCGCTAAATTCAAAGACTAAATCGATTCCATGTCCATGTGGTTTGGTTGGCTCATCCATCACCAAACGTTTTGGTTTTTGAAGCATCATCTTGCAAACAACATACGACCATGTTGGCTCACCACCAAGACAGTACTTTTAAACCGATTTTTTGGATTATCATTTTTGAGAGAACAGAAACGACCCCAAGGTGCCACGAATAATTTGTTCGTCGTCGCCCCTTGGACCATTGTGCCATCTCATTCGATCAGATCAACATCCGTTTTCAAATATCAAAGGTGATGGTCTTGGCATAGTAGCCTATGTTGGCTTTTCAGACCACTTAACAGTACCTTTTGTAACCTCAGTATCCCCACAAACATTTAAGCAGTGTGGTTTACCAATACCGTTGGACGCGAATAACCGCCAATACGCTCGCCTACTTCCACCATCATATTAAAGCCGCTAAATCAATGCTCATCATAGGATTTTGCAACATTTCTCAATTTTGAACCGCCATGCGGTCAATTTTTTCTCTGCTCGAAGCGAATGAATGGATTTTGACGGCTAGACGTTTTACATCTTCCAAGCTGGATTTTATCAATTTGCTTGCACGAAGATGTGGCTTGTTTAGATTTTGATGCGTTAGCAGAAAAATCGGCTTTACAAACGATTTAAGTTCAATTAATTTGTGCTTTTTTCTTAGCGTTATCAGACCAATAAGCGCTCACGAGCTTGAGTTTGACCCGCGGTCATTACTCATCAATAATTACAAGAGAATAAACGAATTCACCGTAATCCAATCCCGCCATGGTTAGTACCACGAACCGAATTAGAAAGGACGGTTCATGGGAAATGATGATCATAGTTGCAATTACGGTCGAACTAATACGCTCTAACCAACGAATGGTATTGATATCCAAAGTTTGTTGGAGGCTCATCGAGAAGTATATTTCTGGGGTCTGAAAACAGCGCCTTGTCAAGCAATACTCGTAATTTCAAACCTGAGCTACTTCGCTCATTAATCCTAATGTTGTTCTGTTGCAATTCCCGACACCGAGCAAGAAGTTCGCCTGCACGAGCGTCAGCTTGTGTAGCCAATCCATTTCTGCAAACTCTGCTTCCAGATCACCAGCGCGCAGACCGTCAGTCTTCGGTCTTCTGGGTATTGCAATAAATTGCATCTTTTTTTCAGCTCTAATCGCCCAAAAGTTTTCAGTATGCCCATGATTACTGTATCAATAACGAATACTCCTTCGTAAGCGAATGGTCCTGTTTCAATTTACCCACAAGGCGCTTTCGTTGGATCTTTAAGAAACATTCCCTGAGTGCTTCTAACGTCCGCCACGAGGATTTTCAATAAAGGTAGATTTACCACACCCATTTGCGCCAATAAGACCTAGCGCTGCCTCTCCAAACTAACAGAGACATTTTCAAAAAGAGGTTTGCACAAAATTGCATGGTGATGTTGCCGTCGTTAAACAAAGTATCTTCCGTTATCATGAGGTAAGTTTGTATGCTCTTACTAGTGGTTAAACCATCAGAGCAAGATATGTGGCGCATTATCGCACAGATTGTGTTGGACTCTTTAAAGGGAGAAAGTAATAATAAACATTAAAAAACGTGAATTACTGGTTACATAGAGGCTCAATAAGTGGTTTACTAGAGAATACAAAACGCCACTACTACTTCTTATTAAAAGGCCTAAACTAAAGATAATAAGCTTGGCTATTTAGAAATGTGTTTTATAGCCGATGATATATTAAGAGACCCCACAGCGACGGAGACAATGAAAACCGTCTTACAAAAACACACAGTACGACAATATCCTTTCTTCACATTTTGAAGAAGGCTCAATATTTGGCGCCTGTCAGATTCTTCCCATCATGTTTTATTGGAAAGCGTGTTACATCAAGCCAAGTAAAAGGATGAAATATTTACTTACGGCAAGTAAAAAGGTACTAGTTTCCATACTGTACTTTATGAACTCTGGAACTTTTTTAAACAACACGACGAAAAAAAAACGACCACCCGCATCCAATTCAATCGGAGAAGCTATTGGCCTTTGTCTCCAATGATAGCCCTGCATGAACGCGTTGGTAACCTATACGCCTTAGAAGAACAATGTTTTTACTTTTGAAAATTCAAGCCAATTATTTAGTGACCTTCATGACATAACCCTTTTTGAATTTGGGCATATTACTGAGAATTTATCGCGAGATATGGCCAAACGATTCGGTATTGAGTAATTCACTGGTTGAAAATGAATGTAGTGGTTAAAGAAGACTAGTATGTGCGAGAAGAGTAAAGTTGACAAGAAAGTGCCAACTTATTTCGCAGTGTATTACTTCGGCGCTGCAAACCGAAATTTCCGACTAATAACTCTGGTCCCTTTGCCATTTTCGCTTCAATAACAGCTCGAGCTGGTTGCACACCTTCAGGATCCAAAGCATCCCAAACAGCAAATTCATAGCCGCAATCTTTTTCAATGTCACGAATGTAGATAGTTTCAGATAGAATATGGCCTTATCTGAATGGCCCGGCTGAATCTAACAAAGAGTCCTACTTTATCCAGCATTGTTTGAGTCTGTTCTCAATGCCAGCATTTGGCATCTGCACCGACTTGACCACAAAGGTAAATCGTTTCGTTATGTTTAACGATACGACTCAATACGCTGCCCTACTTCCCATGCGTTCAATGGTAGCATAAAAACCTCTATTTGATTTAAAATAAGAACAATGCTTTAATAATAATTAGTATTTATTTATAAAAAACCAACACTAAATGAATATAACCCAAAGAATTAGAACTCTAACCCTTCTGACCTTAAAACCGCGTTTAAAAGCATCTAATTTCTTTGATTTACCACTGTATCTGCCATTCAATCGTGGATCAGATGCCCCTCGACACCGTCACAACAAGATGTTGATAATCAGGAACATTGCAGATTAAAGCCTTAGCACATCATCTTCATTCAATCTCGTAATGTAAGTCAAATAGGTTATTCATCAAAGAACAGACTAGATCAATGCTTGGTCTGACAGCATAACTCTGCTTTTTTCCATGCCTGCATTGAAGAAATAATATCTGATTCACGATTCTGTGTTCCCAGTAAACCAGCCGGCAAAATTTCCCACTGGACATTTTCCTTGTTGCTTGAAAAAATCGATCTCCCCCGTATTCCATTCACCTTTTAACGATTGCACTACGCCGAACCTTCATACCATGACCCAAAGCTCGTGCCACCATATCCCAATGCGGAACTCGATTTCCCTTTGCCATTTCCCGTCAGAAAGCACAAATGTACTTTATCTTCTGTGCTTTTTTCAATGCGTTATCGACCATGCGACTTGATAGCTTTGCATACGTGTTTATGCTGATCTGGGTCCTTTAAATGGTTTTGCCATGAGAATTCCTTAATAAGATAGTACGAGTCCCCAATCGAGGTAAGAGTACCCAAACCGTATAATGATACGGTACGGGATACGGTGAAAAATCAGACTCTGTCGTCTTCTGGATCGTAACCAAGATTTGGGGTGCCAACCAGCCGCTCTGCATCGTCTTTAACTCATTCCTTTACGCTCAGCAAATAAACTGTCTACTTGATCAGGAGCCAATTTTGCCGACACCGACAAAATAACGTTTTTGCATCAGGATTGAGGAGCCAAAATACCCAGCCACTAAGCTGCGGGTAAAGCATGGCAAAGCTTTCAGTAATGTTCCATATCGATGTGTTTCTTAACATTCTAAAAGTGTCCACAGTTTTTGCTTTTTCAGTGTGATCCGGACAGCAGGATAGCCAGGAGCTGGGACGAATCCTTGGTACTTTTTTTTATTACTGCTCATTAGTCAGGTCTTCTGCCCGCAAGCGTAACCCCCAATTTCTTTTACGACTTTCCGCATTAAATATTCTTGCAAGTGGTCAGCCAAACGATCTGCCACAGCTTTAATCATGAATGGAGTTATAAATCGTCATGAATGCGCTTCATATTTTAGAGCCACAAGGGGATCAATGCCAAAGCACGCAAAGCAACACGCAAATGCCACCCATATAATCCGCAAACGCCACTGTCTTTGGCGCAACGAAGTCAGACAAGCTATGATTGTATTTTCCTGGCGCCGTAAGTTCATTTTGGATGCGTAGAAATGATAAATTTTCAAATAAGCTTCAGTGCGAGACTCATCCGCAATAAAGTTTCGATGTCATCGTCCGTTCACTTGGTTTGCAAAAGAAATACACCCACAACCGCTCGAGCTTGGCAAACATTTCGTTGCAATCACTTCATCAAGCAATTTCCAAGAGCATCGGCAAAAACACGGGTCGCTAACCCCAACAACCTGCGTATCCGTAAAGAATGCCGAGAAAAAAAAAAAATAAGCTCCGGCCAATTTCCCATGTTGGAAAAAACGGCGTCATCAATGTATTTTTGACAACTCGAAATCGATATCTTTTTTTCAGGTGAGCACAGTCAAGCCCACTTTTTTCGGTGTCACAATAAGCCCCAGAACTCGATGGGTGCTGTTTAAACGCGCCTTACTTAAAGAAACGCGACGGCCAGCCCTTGACTCGATTCTTTATAACGAATAACGCGTTTTTCATAATCTGCTTTTATTTTCGTCTACGATTTTTTGACGACGATCCTTGTCTTTACTTAGTAACCGCAACTTGCTAACACCAACACTACGAGATGCCCATTGGGGTCAATGAACGACTTGATTACGTTTGTAATTTTTTGTTCAATTTGACAGCGGTATGGTGCTTTTCGACGTGGTTGCACCGCCCAAACATAACGGGTTATTCAAAAACCTTGACGCTCCATTTCTTTTGCTACAATGAACCATCTTCATCAAAGAGACGGCGTACTCAGGCAGACAACCCGATCAATTCAGCGCCCTGACTTCTTTGCTGTACGGCAAAATTTTCTCAGCTGGTACCATAACGCCCAAACGATTGACTTCAAAGTTGTTACAGCTGCAACACACCCCAACAAATAATTTTTACCAATGTCGTGAACATCCGCCTTTCCACCGTTGCCATGAAACTATTTTGCATTGCTTGATGATCTGTGGTCCCATGTTGCGTGCTTTTTTCTTCTTCGATATACGGCATTAAAAACGCCACTGCTTTTTTTTTTCATTAACCGAGCAAATTTACGACTTGAGGTAAGAACAGTTTACCTGCGCCACAAATCAACCAACAATACTCATACACCATCCATAAACCCTTCCGATAACCCTCCAATGTCGATCAAAGGCTAAACGGGCCTCTTCTGTATCTTCATCATAAAGTCGGTAATACCTTTAAAACAAGGCATGAACTTAAGCCGCTCGAGACGGCAAGCTACGCCAATTCCTGGTTTCTTTTTCGGCTAACTTCACCTGTCCTGCGAAACTCACCGCCATAAGCCAAGCCAAGTGTCCGTTGCAATCTGGCGTGCCGGTTAAGTTACGGCATCTTCAACGGCAATTTTCTAAGTTTAATTGGAATGTCTTCCATCAAGGCCAATTGCCCTGCAATTCACTATCCCCCATTGTCAATGCTTGCTGGATGCTATGTAGAGAAACACGGTGTGAATGGCTTCACGTACAGGATGTGTTTTCCACGGAATGAAAAGACAACATTAGACAACGCCCAACCAGACCACTTTGGCGTAAGGCAACTCCCGAGTAAATGTCGCCGGTAGCCTCGATAAAATCTAAATTGCATAGCGATTGTGCTCTTCAATGCCTGTGGCAATCGCAAAAATAATTGGGTTCGAAAATAATGTCTTTCCTGGTGGAAAAACCAACTTCGTCTACCAGAATATGATGCGACGAACAAATTCTATTTACGGGCCACGAGTAATCCTGCCTGAACCGTCACTATCCAAACGCCATACGATAACTGCGTGCACCGTATTCATTAGCTTACGAGCTTGTTCTTGTAAAGTTTTCTTCGCTTCCCTTCATGCTGATATGGAGTTTCACAACCGCCTTACCTCTGACCCCTAATCCCGCTTCCAGAAATTTCCCACTTATGAGTCCACATGATTGGACGCGAGAGATATCAGGCCTCCGACGCGATCAGCTTTAAGGAAGCGCTCCCATGGCCGAGCCTGAGAGTCCAACATGCCTTCATCCATGTTTGATGTCGATAATCTGGCGCCGTTTTCACTTGCTGGACGAGCTTACGCTCAATGCCCGTGTCAAAATCGCCCTCTTTAATAAGACGTTTAAACATGGCAGAACCCGTCACATTGGTTCGTTCACCAACGTTTACAAACAAATACTGCCATCGATGTTAAAGGGTTCTAAACCAGAACAGTCGACACGTTTTTTTTTCCCATAGTGGAATAACACGCGGTATGGGCGTCTGGCAAAAAGCGGTTGCAAACGTTCGATATGACTTGGCGCCGTACCAAACAACCGCCAATAATGTTTAAGAAACCGGCGTCTACCCAACCTTGAATTCTTCAAAGCAATCTCATCCAGGTGATTCGTCGTATTCACCAAAAAGCATTCGGCAAGCAGCAAACATTGGGGTGAAGGCTGACACATGGGTTGTCAGCAATACGAGATAGCTCTTCTATATAATTGGCGTAACTCCTTTTGGCCCTAACGCGCAGTTTAAATCGACGGAAAATAGGGTTTTTTGCATGCGAAATAGAATTCCAAATGCTTCAGTCGTTTGCCCAGAAGCGTTTCGGCCTGAGGCTCGGTAATGGTGCCAGAAATCATGATGGGATAACGCACACCGGTTTTTTTCCGAAAAATAGTCCCCAATACGGCCATAAATGCAAGCCCTTGGCGTTCAAGGTACAATATGTTTCAATCAGATAAGATAACACCACCCTTTGACCAATCCATAGCGACCGCTGTGTATATGCCTCCAACTAAGCTCAAATCGAAATGTACATTACGAAAGCCTGGATCATTTTACATCGTGAAATGGTACACGTAACGGCTTGGTTTGGCCCAATCAGCACCCTGCCACAAAACAGGTTGTTTGGATTCTTTTGCTAGTGAACGCATCTGCCGGCTTCACGGTGCAAACGAGCCGATTCAAATTAAAGCTCGTAGCCTAAGCGATCCATGCCGTAATCCAGCAATGGAAATATAGTTTGGCGTTAAAAGGTGTTTGTTTTCAATAAGTCCCGCGCGCGCCAGCCGGCAAGATAGGCAGAATAAATGGTCTTTAATGATTTTTAGGTTGAAGTCAGGGACAATAGGTCATTATTGCCTTTTACATTCACTGTTCCAATCTTCAAACGATCGCCACGGTAATCCTGCTCTTCTAATTTTACATACGCTTGGATCATGGGTGCCCAATGGCAACCATCAAGGATTAATACATTTCAGCTAGTCGTTTCTCAATAAATAGAATACGAATCGGAACTTTACCACCTCTCACCACCTCAAAAAAAGAATATGCAGAGGTCTATACCGAAAGTGATTGTTTTTGACGTTGAAAAAAATAGTAATTGAAAGGAGTTGAATGATTCGATGGGACAGAACAGTGCGGAACCAACGGTTCCGCACTTATTCACTTATTAGTAGAAATTCTAGCATTACAGCGTGTTTTTCCGATTGTTTAAGACGACCGATAAGAAAATCCAAACCCAACAAGCCCAATAAAATCGCACCCTACCGCAAATAGCCATACTTTTTCAAACAAGGTTGTAATTGATCAAGGATAAAGTTTCATTTCCACGATAAACTGTCCTTTGGGATAGAATTGGTCTTCGAAATTAATTTGCTGACTGAACAAATAAGTTTTTGAGTGCCGCTAACGGCTTTTCATTTAAAACGCCGATATCCCGCCGAACGCCACTTGCATAACGACCACCGCTTGAACCACTGCGTTGCTAGTCGATCACTATCATATTGATTTCCTGTCTGTTACCTAGCTCAGCTTTGATAAGTTGGCAGAAAGGGAAGCTGAACGTCAGCCGACAACTAAAAAAATTTCAAAGTGTTATGCACGCTATTTCATTAGGAGCTGCCACGTCACATCTTGCAGAGTCCGACTCAACTGCAATTGGAAAAGACTCTATCGCAGCCGCTAACGAAATGTTCATTGTTTCTTTCGACTCTAACATCTGTTTTTAGTAGTGCCAGTCGAGCAGACAGTGCCACTCAGTTCAGTTTGGCTTTGCAGCGAGCTCTGCAACCACGGCCATTAAGTTGAGAACGACATGCACATTGTCCTTGCTGAGCTTGAGCCAGTTTTATCGTCAAGCTCTTTCCAGCGCGCTTCAATAGTCAAGCACCTTCATCAGCGCTGACTCTAGTTTAAGAAACATCACTTTGAATATTCTTCAATGATCAGTTTTTGCTCTGCAACCTGCTTCTGTAGATTTGCTAAGTCCATTCGAATTTGCGTATTTTCAACGAGCGTGAATCAAAAACGGGGCTGGTTTTCCCGATAATGAGCTTGAATCTAAAGGTGAATTGATGTATTCGTTTGAATCTAATTATCTCGTAAGGAGCGAATTTATCCCACAATAAACTTGGTGCTGAGCTCTTGCATCAGACAATGCACGCACCCAATATCAAGTTTTCTTTTTTCAGCATAGAAAAGTTTGTTTTTGATTCGCTTTATTGTCAGCTTTCTAAATTGGCCGTATTTATTTTGTAACTCGTATTCTCACTCATAGAGTAAGGTAACTTTGCTTAAGCCATCTTGTGATGTAGGCATAGATTCTAAAATAGAAACCTGCTGCTTTAATGAAGTGTTTTCAATTTCTAGTTGATTAATACGACGAGTCCCCAGTAAAATCGTTATCCCAGCTTAATGCAGCATATCGTGATTATAGCGTTTCTCGCGAATTTTTCTGCTCTTCTAATTGCGGCTAACGATTCTGCGTTGGACGAAAATATTTTTTGTAAATCCGCTTCGCCCTGTCCTTCTCATTAAAGAGACAGGTTAAGAACGACAGCTGTCTTTCATTGTCCAGCAAAGTTTGTCGCTGGAGAAGAAATTCTATAAAGCAACTTGTTTTGAGGCATTCCCCTTATCTAAGCTCGCTTATTTTGACTGGCACTAACAATAGGGCTTTGAGGTGAATGTATCGGTATTACAACTTTTTGGCACAATCACAGACGATGTCTGGTTGGCTGGAGGATGTACTGCAAGCAGACATCATTAGGCCAAAAGTAACAGAAATTAAAAATCTTTGAACCCACGGACCTTTCATTTTTCGCTCCTTAATAAACTCAAGGTCGACAATAGGTTTACCGTCTCTTATGCCAGATTTGGAGTATGGAATGCCAAAGAACCAGTAAAGATCTTCTTCATGAGTGATTAATTATAAAGGTCACTAAAAAGGCCCTCTAGGAAAAGTTCTTAGAGGCCTTAGGTGTATTAAGTACGAGGAATTATTTAAGCAAGATTTTAGAGACACCTCCATAAACATCTTTAGATAATTCTTCCGACAGAATACCTCCAGTTCCGCTTTTCATTTTTAACAACTTACTTCCGCTGTAGTTTTTTCCATCGTGTTAAGAGGTGTGCAAATCTGGCACCAATTTGTTGCGGTTTCTCTTATTTAATAAATAATCTGATCGGCCAATCAGCGATAACCACTTCCCATCCTCTTTATGGAAGCCAGACATACTTTGACCAAACCCGCCTAACCCAGAGCGTACTTTATTTGGGATTTTTTAGATCAAAAAAGCAGGATGTTCCATTAACCCTTTCAACCCGTTGGCCAAATGCCGCAATCGTGTTCTTGACCTCGCGGTCAGCATTAACCATTTATTTCCACTAAAGCTCATGCTTTCCATTGCTCTAAAAAGCAGCCAATAACTCGGCCGCCTTTCATGTTGGGTGAATCACGGCGTGGACAGCGCGGAAAACTGATTCTGTCATGTATTAGCCGATGAATTGCTATGAAACAATTCGATGAGCAGTCTCATCTTTTGTTTCAACCCAGTATAGTAAGGCCATATTTTTTTTCAGCGACCGATGTGGCCGATGTCCTTCAGCTGTCGCCTGGTACTGCACCTGAAATACTAGTGCTCTCGATAAACGCTTCAAAAGTCTTCGGCCAACGTATTTGCTAAGCTGAGCTTTTTAAATATTGGGCGTGCTGTTTAAAGTTGCCGCAGGTAAATAAGGATTTGCCAACTCTGAAGGTAACGCCTGGCTTGCAAAAGCCAGCAACTAACGCCCACCATCGCAGGAATCCTAAACTTGCTCAAACTTAATAATGCTTTAAAGCCATGTGCTAACTGAGAATTCACGCGATAAGGTTTCACCGTCAATCGATTGCTTTGATCAAGACGTATTTAACTCATTTAACGGCCAATTTGTTGCGCAGCCACTCCAACGATTTGAAACCATCAGATCAGCCCGACATCAATAGCAATAAGTTTGCTGGGGCATAGTCATATCGAGTTTGACGGGAGCGGAAAAACCTCTGGTAATAAAAAGACTGTATCAGGACGCCGCTTGTCAAGTCCGGCAAAACTCCGATACTTGTTCATTAGAAATTAAATGTAAAAACATGATCTTTCTGAATCAACATGTCGACTGTTGCTGAATTAACGCGTTCCCTCAAAACTCCATCCATAACAACCACGTATAGGAATATGCAATGGTAAGCTTGGTTGGTTTGGGCCCGGCGTTGCTGGCGTATCCTTGCTTCATTGTCAACGGATGAAAAATGGCCAGTTTCTGCATCAAACGTAATCCGTCACCCGTTACATCGGTGGTACCCGCTTGAGATACCAGCGATTGAATTGATAAGGTTCAACACCAGAAGCTCTTGCATCGCGGCAACAAGTCATACACAGTAGTACGCCTTGCCCATCATGTACGTTAAAGTACAGATCAGACGCAGCCGGAATTTCTCTTTTCCACAAAGTTATGGAATCATATCGCACTATTTTCAGACGCCCTTCTCATACACTGTTAGCTGTATAAAAATTTGAAAATTTCAAATAAAACGACGCTGGACGTACTGGGTGGCGCATAGGTCCGCCATCTTCAGCAAACTGCGCCGTTTTAAGGAAGGAAACATCTTTCACCCTTTTGAACGGTTCTGAATGCATACGGCTGAGAAAGTATTGATCACGGAAAAGGTAAACCTCTTTCCAAACTTAACTGAAACTCAATTCAGGCAAGTAACACGATTACCAGACCAGTTATGGAAATTCATGAAGCGACAATGGCTTCTACAAAACGAAGGTAACGTCGTCTGTTGTTGTTTTCTGGGCTCGCTAACAAACAAGAAGAGTTAAATATCGTTTTAACGACCTTTGTTCTCCATAGCACCCATAGTGAAAATCATCGAACGCCGCAACGGATCATAAAAAATATCTAAAATCATACTCCCGACCATATAGCTCTTATCCCAACGCAATAGAACGCTTAAGCGCTTCCATAGCGTTATCCACTTTGTCGATATTATGGCTCAGGTGAAAATCTGTAGCTTTTACATCGCGGTTTAACTTTTGCGTTGTAAATACACGT
>Ga0163217_1109646_pt1 | contig 18282 bp, 25 predicted proteins | sample SynspAceP_FD_185933 | JGI IMG/M metagenome (GOLD analysis project Ga0163217, IMG submission 185933) | Saline lake microbial communities from Ace Lake in Antarctica - Synechococcus sp. Ace-P (PacBio error correction) | ecosystem: Environmental > Aquatic > Non-marine Saline and Alkaline > Saline ...
AGAGAGGATGTGTGCGTTTTTCAACGGCGTTGGGGCAAATACGGGTTTTCCCAGAGGCACGAATCGGGGGGGGCCCCCCATGGAAAAAAATTTGGCCAAAAAAAAGGGGGGTTTAGGCGGAAATGGTAGACCAACCGAAAGTTTTTTCAGGGCAAACAGCAACCGCAAAATGGCGCCGGCTTGGAGGCCCCCCCGCCCGCAAGGCCAATTTGCCAAACAAGGCCACCCGCAACAAGGCAAAAAACCGGCTTGCTTTGATGGCCTCTGCAACTGGGCAGCGCAGACAGGTTCAAAGCCGCAAGACAGGTCAATGGAGGCAGCTTCCTTTACAAGGCGGCCCGATACAAAGAGCTCAAAAACGGACCACGATGCGATGAAAACCGAGGTCCTGCGCCCCTTTAGCTGTCGTTTTCCAACCGGAGAAACCGTCTGGCTCAAGGAACAGCCTGCCGGAGCAGCCGGCGCTCCAGGCTCGCCTCAGGGCGATGGGGTGGCGTCCAGGTTGTTGCCCTTGCAAGGTGGTTACTGGCGGGTTATCCAGGTGGGTTTACTGCCACCTGCGGGCCGGACTGGATGGAGTTTTCCATGGTTTGGGTCCGCGTGAAGGCGCCCAATGGACACGGCCTCGCTCCCAGAATCCCGCAATCAGCCCCATGCCCCCAGCAGCAGGCCTCCTTGATACAGCAGAAGCAGCCATCAGCCAGGACAGGCCCAACGCCAGCCAGTGGACAACAGAGTGAAACCTTTTGCTGGCCCGATTCCTTGAGCTGCAAAACCGCCACGGTGAGAGGCAAGGGGTGTAGAGGCAAGAGTGAACATCAATGAAAACTCAGCGGCCTCAAGGGAAGTGATTGAAGCGGCGATGGCCTCGCCGCAAATTGGCCTGAGACGTGGCAAAATAGATCACCGCCCATGGGCCCGAGGCAGGAGATTTCCCTTTGGCGATGAAGCCGAAATCAGCGAAATTGTTGAGTTGGGGGGTTCATGCCCGATCGGCCGAGCAGCGGAAATGAAACGGGTTCCGAGCTGGCCGGCCAGCGGCCTTGTTCCCCGGAAAACGGATCGACCACGAGCGGCAAGGTTTGTTGAGGCAGCCAGAAATGGCCGTGACTCCGGGAGGATGAAGCGGCGGTGGTGAAAAAAAAGCGCGGGTCCATCTCCACCCAGGCCCGCTTCAGCATCGCCTCAAGCTGCGACGGCGGGTTTAAGGGGGGCAAGCTCAAGCACGAAAGGCGGTCCCGGCTTTGGGATACACGGCCCTTTTGAACAGCAGGGCCGTGAGGGTGGCCAAGCCACGAACTCAAATCAACGTAAAACCCGAAAAATCACCAGACCAGCGGCCCCACCACGGCCGGGCAAAGAAGGCCCCGGCGATGAACCAAACAAACACGCCAGGCGGCCTGGCAAGGAGAAGGGAATCCACCAGCATTGGTGAGCAGCCGCGCCGAACGATCGCGGATCAGCCCGGGTGCCCATGATCGCCGGCACGTGCAAACCAAGCCGAGACTGCAGGCACGAAGGCACGACCATACAAGGCCCAGGCCCGTGCAGAATCCATCCATCAAGAAAGGCCGCGGCGCCAGATAGCCGAGTCTTTCGATAGGGCGAACCAATCAATAAAAGATGAAAATGATCGGCAAAAGAAGCTGATCACCGTGCTCCAGCCCAAGCCAGAGGCATTCGCCAAGAAGGCCACCACAAAGTTCCCGGCAGGCCAACGGCAGCCAGGGCCGAAAAGAGGGGCGACCTGCGGAATCCAGTCGAAGCCCAGAGCGCTAAGACCTCCTGAATCGGCACACCCGATTAGCATAGATTCAGCCTGGAACATTCGCCAGCCAATCACTCGCCAGGAAGGCCAGCAGTCCCGCCACGGATGCGCAAGGAATCCCGTCCAGGCGATCGCTGAGCGGTCACGATCAGGCCCTCAGGCAACTGCACGCAGCGCTCGGCGAAGCTGGGCAGCCCGTTGCTCCAGCGCAGCGGGTCCAAGCGGAGCAAGCGGCGCTGGGTTCAATCTGCTCGAAGCGGTGGATCTGCTTCCAGCAAGTTTCCATCCCTGGTTTTGTTGTCTGGCGCTGATCGAGAGGCACCGCAGCTTGAGCTCCTCGCTCAAGGCGCTCTTCGTCGACCTGCAAAACCCCAAAGCGGGGGGCTCATCGCTCATGGTCCCCAGGCGATCAGCAGAGGCAGGCCGCCTGGCCTGCAAGTTCCAGGGCGAGCCGCAAATTGCGTATTCACCCGGCTTGGCAATTGAACCACCACGATGGCCAGATTCCGGTGGGGTCTCCAGCAGGAGACGCTGCAACAACCTGCCGTCCTTCGCTGCGCGAGCAGGTCATTGGATTCCGGGCAGGTCGATCAAGCTGTAATGGCGACCCTGGCTATCGCAGGCAGGAGCCGCGCAGCAGCTCGACGGTGAGGCCTGGCCAATTGGCGACATTGGGCATCGCCGCCGTGAGCCTTGTTTGAACAGGGTCGACTTTGCCGGTGTTGGGCATGCCTAAGCAGGGGCAATGCGCCAACCTCGCCCGCGGATGGCCCGCGGGTCCAATAACACAGACGTTTAAGGGCCAGGTCCTTCAGGTGTGACGCCATCGCCTGGGAGGCCTGTTTTGCCATCCCGCCCTGATGCCAAAGAATCAACAGCCTGGCAAGGCGCGCTGAAGCCGGCGCCCCCACTGCACTCACCAAACACCGAGTTGTTACTCCCGGTCCGGGGAAGCCCTGTGAGGTGTTGCACTGCGGCCTCTGGCACAGCGATGTCTCGATGCTCGACAACGCTGGGGGGTGAGCAACCTTTCGCTGGTGGCCCGCCACGAAGGTGGTGGGGCGGGTTCGTCGCCGTGGGCGGAGGGCGTTCCCCAGGAGTGGATCGGTGAGCTGCGGGGCCTGGGCTGGATCGCCGGCAGTGCCAACCACATGCACCCTCCTTGCCTGGGGCGGAGATCAGGAACCTCTGCGCCGATCTCGAATCCAGCGTGGTGGGCCGCAGCGGTGGTTTTGCAAGCCACGTCAAGCCCACCAAAGACTGGCTGATTCCCGATCCCCCGCCGGCGTCGACCCCGCCCTGGCCGGGCCGCTGTTCTGCGGAAAGGCATCACCGTGTTTTGCGCCTCTGAATCGACGAGGCCGATTTCTCTCGACCGCCCATGTGCCGTGATCGGCATGGCGGGACTCGGCCATCTCGCCCTGCAGTTCGCGGGCCGCCTGGGCCTGCCTAGGTCACGGCGATCACGACCAACGCTCTCTGAAGGCAGAAGAGGCCCCCGCGCTTCGGTGCCCCATGACGTACAGCTGCTGGCTGATCTGGCTTCCCCCCGAATCGCTATGAACGTGATCATCAAACAGCCAGCAAACCATTCGCTCGATTGGACGCGGTGACAACGCCCTGGCGCCCTGGCCGCCCTGCTCCAGCTGGGTGTGGTGCCGAGCCGATCCCCATCCAGGCCTTCGCCCCTGATTTCTGGTCGCCGCCAGATCACACCGGCAGCCCCCCACCTCCTCGGCCGGCCGAGCTTGCGCAAGATGATGGATTCTGCGCGCGCCACCAGATCGCCCCGAATGGTGGAAACCCTGCCGATGGCCGAGATCAACACCGGCCATCGATCGTTGCGCCGGGGTGGATGTGCGTTATCGCTTCGTGCTCAACGGCCTGATCACACCGAAAAATCAGCAACCCGGTTGTTGGCCGGCAGATTCCAGATCCTCCAAGGACGTGAAGGCCAAAGGGCAGCGCTTCATCAGCTGAAGTCAAGCCGCAATCAACGAAACACCCATGCTGGATTACCGAGGCTGAGCAGGTGGGCATCAAAGGCGGCGTTGCTGGCGCTGGTGTGGACCGCCGCCGCTTGAGGAAACGGTCCGTAGAGGCAGCGCAGCCCCCTGGATCCAGCAAACCCTGGGCACTACCGGCCAGCAAGTTCAACTCACCGCTGGCGCGGACATGATGTGGGCGGTTTGTTGGCGCTGAACACGCTGGAAGGGACCTGAAGGCCATTGCATTCAGATCGGTTCACATCCAACGGAATCGGCTGCAGCAGCAAAGGCCCGGCAGAGCCGCACCCCTCGAAATTGGCGGACGCGACGCTGCAGCCCAGCAGGTTTCTGGCGCTGTCGCTGGTTGCCATTAGCAACGCGAGCTGGCGGCAAGATGTGACGGCATGTTGAACCACTGCCGGAGCCCCAACCTCAGCACCTGCGGTCGCTGGCAGCCATTGACTCAGAAACTCGAGGAATCGGCTGCTTGTTGAAGCTCGCAGGCTTCTGAGAAGGGCAGATTCCTGGTTGAAGGCCGAACACGGATCGCGAGACGCGGTCATCGGGGAGGTGGAAGTGGGTTCAGCCGTCCAAGGCAAGAGCGGAGCTCGGCGCAGAACCCAGCAGCAGCGACGGCTGATCATCGCCAGCAGCGCTTGCCTGCTGCCATTCGTTTGACGAGGGCACTAGCCAACGATCGCCCATCAGCCCCCCATTGGCGCACCTGGCGGGCCTGATCGGGGCCGGAGAATGCCGAAACCAACGGCCACCGGTGTGGGCCCAGGGCCTTGAGTTGGCTCCCAACCCGCCCACGCGGCTTCTTCGAGTTGCTGGCGCACGCCCGTAACCCCGGTGACACTTGACCAGATAGTGAAGCCGCGGCTGCGGCGGCGATCCTGGCCATGCGGGCAGCTGGCGTTGTGGGGGCCACCAGCAGCACAGAATCGGCCTTCGGCGGTGGCGATCGTGAAAGCCGCTCGCCTCCTCCAGCGGGGAGATTCGGCACCACCAGGCGCGGCACCGGCGGCGGCGCCTGGTGACAGAAAAGCTTTCCATGCCCAGGTTGAGCAGGGGTTGGTGTAAGGTGAACAGCACCACAGGATGCGTCAGCCGTCCGCGCAGGCTGGCCAGCAGCTGCCAGCAACGGCAGCAGGGAAAGTGGTGCCAGCGGCGAGGGGCACGGCCGGCAGCGCCTGGATCACCGGACCCATCCGCAAGCCGAAATCGCTTGAGGAATCCCCAGCTCGATCACATCGGCGCCTCGCTTCCACTGAAGGGCCACAGCAGGGTGAAGGCCGGTAGTGGCCAGATCGGGGTCACCGCCACAGAAACGGCATCAGGCGCGCGAACCTTGGCCCTGCAGTGCTGCTAAAGGCGTTGCTGGATGCGGGGTTTCCTCCAGACGTGCTGAGGCTGCGCGGAGGGGGCCGGTGCTCATCGGAGGCCTGCGTCAGGCAACGACAGGGAGCGTCCTCACAGCTCAGGTTCGTCGTTTGAGCTGACCGATCTCGCGCAGCAAGTTTCCTGCCTCGCCGGGGCTTAAGGCGTCGAATTCCTTCGGAGTTGCTTCCTCCGTCAAGGCGTCCGTAGCCAGCGCGGTACTGACGCCGCTGCTCCCATGAAGGACATCTTGCCGGTGCAACACGGAACAGGTAACTTGCCGCGTCCAGCCGACCACCACGCAGGGATCAGGACAGCTTCAGCGCAATACCTGGGCTGAGGACCTCTTCCATCCCAGCGGCTGAAAACCCCAGTAGCCCACTCCACCGAGGGCAAACACCGCCCAGGCAAGCAAGCAGCGATTGACCGCGGGTCATCGGCTCAGGCCTCGCCGGCCAGCCATGCGCAGGTTGAGGAAAGGGGGAGAACAGGAATCAAGCGGGAAAAAACAGGAAAACCAAGCCCATAAGATGCCGAGGCGCTCAAAGCTTGCCCATCACCGTCCCAGCGGTGTTCATCCACCAGTTAAAGGGCCAAAGCACCACCACCAGATAAGGCACCGGCCACCGGCCAGATAGGCGCCGATCACACAGCAGGGAGTCGGTACTGAGCGAGCTGAAGAAGTCAAGCAGTGGGCATGGAAAAAGAAACCCCTAACCCCTGATATCTAAGCTGCCTGAGGCCGGGGGCATGGCGAAATATGTTAGACGCAGCGGACTTAAAAATCCGCAGCCGCAAGGCTGTAGGGGGTTCAAGTCCCCCTGCCCCCATCGCTCAGATCGTTGCAGCACAGAGTTTGTCCAAATAGTCCTTTCTGGGTGGTCCGCAAACGGCCTAGACCCGCTCTAGGAACAAAAACGAACAAAGAGGGCAAAATCAGGAACGTTTTAGGCAGGGCGATTTGCAGGCTTATCAGGGCCCCAACTTGATTCGCATCAACTGTGATCTCAAGGACCCGGGGAACCCCCGTCACACTTCCTGAGCCTGGTCTTCCTGAACCGCCACAGCTGATCAGCGGCAATGGTTATCCGGAAGCCTTTCAAGGGAAACGAATGTGAAAGAAAACGCCCAGCCAAAACGTCAAAGCATGAGACTCTTATCAGGAACTCCCACTCACAGAAACGCTCAAGCCCCCTGGTCAGGACATGACTCATAAGCCTGCAATGATTTGTGATCCAATGAGCTGATCGATCCCCTGCCCTTCCAGCTTAAAATGTTTCGAAAGTTTGCTGTACATTAATAAGGCCGTTCTCCGACCTATTTCCCGCTCTTCGGAGCATCACCCCCCGTCCTTATGACCACCACCATCCCAGCAGCGCCAGGCGCTTCTGCCTGGAGTCCAGTTCTGTGAGTGGGTCCAACCTCCACCAACAACCGCCTGTAGTCGGTTGGTTCGGTGTGCTGATGATCCCACCCTGCTGGCTTGCCACCAATCCTGTTCATCGTGGCCTTCGTGGCCGCGCCCCCTGTCGAACATCGACGGCAGCCGCGAGCCTGTCCGCCGGCTCCTTGATGTTACGCACACACATCATCTCCGGTGCTGTTGTTCCCTCCAGCAACGCCATCGGCCTGCACTTCTACCCGATCTGGGAAAGCCGCCAGCCTCGATGAGTGGCTGTACAACGGCGGGCCCTATCACTGGGTGATCCTTCCACTTCCTGTCGTAAATCTTCTGCTACATGGGCCCCGCGAGTGGGAACTCTCCCTACCCGCCTCGGCAATGCCCCCTGGATCTGTTGTCCGCCTACAGCGCCCTGTAGCGCTGCCCTCGGCTGTCTTCCTGATCTATCCCCTTCGGTCAGGGTTCGTTCTCTGACGCATGCCCCTCGGCATCTCGGCACCTTCAACTTCAATGTTGGTGTTCCAAGCCGAGCACAACTCCTGAATGCACCCCTTCTCACATGCTGGGTGTGGCTGGTGTCTTCGGCGGTTCTTTTGTTCTCGGCCATGCAACGGTTCACGTCGTCACCAGCTCCCTGTGCGTGAGACGACCGAAAGCGAGAGCCAGAACTACGGCTACAAGTTCGCCAAGAAGGAAAGAGACCCTACACATCGTGGCGCCCCACGGCTACTTTCGGTCGTCTGATCCTTCCAGTACGCCTCTTTTCAACAACAGCCGGCACTGCCACTTCCTGCTCCGCCCAACCCTGGCCGGTTGTAGGCATCTGGTTCAACCGCCCTTGGCGTGAGCACGAATGGCCTTCAACCTAACGGTTTTTTCAACTCAAACCAGTCGATCCTCGAATGGGCAAGGCCGCGTGATCAACACCTGGGCTGACGTGCTGAACCGTGCGGTCTTGGGCATTGGAAGTGATGGGCAACGAGCGCAACGTCTCACAAACTCCCGCTTGACCTGGCCTCGTGCGAAGCCACCCCTGGCCTTTGATCACGCCGGTTCCATCGGCTGATCGCAGCGGAGCCAACCTGTTTGGGCTCCAGCATGCTTTCAACCTCAAGCCCCCACTCACTGCGAAGGGGGCTTTTTTTTTGTGGGGTTGATGGGGTCCTGCCAACAGCAATCCCCCAAGTAATGAAGTCACGCGTCGAGATCGTCAATTGGTGAAAGAAACTCAAAATGCTGTACGAATTACAAATGACTCCTCCTTGATCGGCTCCGCAACATCAAGGCACCTGCTGGTTCAGGGCTTGCTCATAGCCAGGCCGGAGCCTGACAGCATCTGGTCGCTGCTGTCGTTTCTTCAACCTGCTGGAGCCCTGTCGACCTTGTTCTGTGGCACGATTGGAGCTGGTCCGTGCAGCCGCAAGAGTCAGCGTTGAATAGCCATCCATCTCGGAACAGCTCGCAAGTCGGGCCTAGTCTGATCGACTTTGCGTTCTGCCATGCCCCCGGTTGTTCCCCACAGCTCGTCCGTTCGTCCGCCTGGCCCCTTGGGTTGGCCGGGTTTGGTGGTGGCCTCGACCGGCTTTTTGCATCAGGGTTGCAAGCGCAGACCGCTGCGGGTGGTTGTCCGGCTCAGCCCCTTCGTGATGCCCGAGGAGACGTCACCCAGGGAAATCCAGCATTGCGTCTGAGGGATTTCCGCTTCTTCAGAAAGGCTTGCCCCTACAAACTGATTCCAACGACGATCGACAGCTAAGGCAAGCATCAAGAAGCGTGGCCAATGGTGAGCTGGATGTGGGATCGTGTCCGATCAGCATCACCTCGATCGGTTTGATGATCGATGGTATCCGAATTCACCCAGCCTTAATTAACATCAGCCATTGTCGGCTTGCTGGTTTCGGAACGATCGCCAGGCACTCTTGGCGGAGGCGCGCCCGTTTTTCGGGCTGGGTGGGCGGCTCTTGTCTTCGGGCGGGTGGTGCTGCTGTCTTTCTTGTTCGAGGTGGGGGAATTGATACTGCTGACTGAACATCGCAAAAAATCCAGAGCATTTTCCGCGCCAATTCAATCCGTGGGAATCGGCAACGGCCCAATGTGTTTTGCCCTCGTCACACTGACACCGTCGATACGGGGGCGACCGCGCTCCGGTAACCGGCATTGGTCGTTGGATTTTCGGGTGTGTGGATGGTGGTGTCCGTTGTTTGATCCGCCGTTTCTTCGATCACGGCTGGCTTTGGCCTCGGCCCTTTCACGATCTCCCTGGCCCAGCCTGGTGGCGAGCCCCTTCCGAACCTGCCGACCTGCGTGGTGTGCCGATCGCTTTCTGCGGGTGCGTGGCACCACGAGCGTGAAATGGGGGCAACCATTACGAAGCAAGGCTCACCCAGACCGACTCCCTGAGGTACGCCATTGCCCGCTGGAAGGCAGAAGGGGTGCAGGCGTGATTTTTTTGATCGCCCGCGTTGAAATATCACCTGCTCCAGAATCCCGGAGCTCGGCAGAAACTGGCCTCCCCTTCAAGCCTGGCGAACCGAACCTATGGGATTTCGTGGATCCAAAGTGCGGCAGCCCCTGGAGCGCCCACTTGGACGTGCCCTGGTCAAGGATGCAAGCGCCAAGGCCTCACCGGTGAGAAATCGCCGATCGCTGGATCGAGTCCATAACCCAGCAAAAGAGAGAACGAATCGAGGGGTCTTGATCGCGGGCCTCTGAGCCGTGGCCATGACCCTGCCTTCAACGTCTACCCCGCCCTCCCTGGTGCTCGGCTTCGTCTTTCCGGTGAGTCGTGCTGAACTCTGGGTCTTCAGTTAGCTTTTAAAACCGCGCCTTCCGAAGGTGTTGTTTTCTACTTCATCCCTGGCGGGGGTGATCGCCTTGATTCTGAACATTCCGGTTCGATTGCTACAGAAACGCCTGGGCTTCAGCGCAGCTGGGCGATCGGTAGCGGTGTTTTCTGCCTCTTCCAGCCGTAGGGGTGATTCTCGCCAGCGCCACGCTGGTGCCATGCTGGGTGATTGCTTCTTTCGATTGTCCAGACGTTGCGAGTGGAATTGAAAAAATTCCAGCGATAGCCAGCAACATCAAAGAGCAGCTTTGAAAAAGTGTGTTTGCTCGGATTCCAAGTTTTCCGTCTCCGTTCTCTAGGGCCGGTCTCAGCATCTTCTTCCTTTTGTGCCACCGTCTTCTCCTGATCTATGGCGGGAGCTGGTACACGCACTTGTTTGGTGTCCTGTTACCGGATTTTGACCGTGGCCTGTAATGTTTTCTCGCGTGCTCCGGCGTAAACTTCAACATCTACATCTTCAACCAGCTGGTGCTGACGGTGGTGCTTGAATACACGGAGCATTGACGCCCCGCTTTGGATGCTGTTGGGGCACCTTTTCCCCAATCCTCTCAGGTTTTGGCCATCGGCCTGATGGCTTCATTCCCTTTGGCGCCATCCTTTGCCATTCTGGTCGTGAGCATCCTGTTTATGTTCCAAGAGTTTCTGGTCTTGGGCTGCCGCCGTGTTCCAGCGTGGCTGATTTCTCGTTGATCAAGGTGGTGATCGAAAAATATCTGCCGCCGCGGCTCTTGGCAATGCTCATCCGGCTCATCCGATCGTGATTTGTTCTCGTGATGGTGGGGGCGACATTGGCTGATTCTAACGGTTGTGATCAACCGGCGTACCGATTGCGGCCACCATCAATTGGCATTTTTTCTGGTTCAACTCCGCCTTGCTACTACTGGCTTCTGGACTAATCAGACATTCCAGCGGATGGCATGGAGATGGGTTGCCAGCGCTAGGGGCCTATGGGACGAGATACAAACGTCAATGACCGAGCAGGTTCCCGGCACCAAGGTATGAGGTGGCACGAAAGAACCTGCTCGAAGCTATTGGGAATGCCTCTCCAAAAATACGCATTCAGAACGGGTAGCGCAAGATCGCCGCAAGCTTCGCCTCACGGGGATATCGCTTTTGCGCACACCCATGACTTTTGCGCCTGTGACCTAGGGCGCGGCTGGCAAATCTTCATCGAAAAGTCCCGTACTCTTGTGCACTGGGCCATCGGAAAAAGTCACAGCTCCATCGTCGTCGACCGTGCCGGGGTGACACGTCAATGTCAATCAATAGCATTGAATGGCGCCGCGTAGGTGCCCGCGCGGGGCCGCCTGGACTAGATCGGAATGTGTCCGAACTCTGGCTGGTGCGACAGCGCGTAAAGGGATGGAACTCAGCAAGCTCATCTCTGAACAGTTCCATCAAGGATGGGCGTGCGTTTGAGGCCAATTCGGCATCGCTCTGGCGTTTCAGGATTTGTGCTGGATTGCCCGTGCGAGCCAGGTGCGGATACACTGCGTTCGCGGGTAGATCGATTGCATCGGCTCTGCCGCTGCCAGAATCAATGGGGTTTCCTTGCCTACCAGCAGCACCCTCAAGCGCCTGATCGATCTTGCGTGCTATTGGAACTTGGTGCAACTTTCATGCCTTCTGAGCCCTGAAGGCGGCCGCTGGGTTGAACGGGTCTTGATCGACGTCTTTTCGGGCTGAGCTGGCCACAATCCTCGGCAATGCCCGGTTCCAAGTTCAGCTCAACAAGCCGCAGGTCGGAGGAGAACCCCGACCAGGCGCACGCTTGTTCTGTGCAAGAGCCAAGCACGTAGGCCGACTGATTCCACTGTGACCGTGCGCAAGTCAGAGGCCTGAACGTGAAAACGGTCGCTGACCTCCACGGCGGCTTCGAGGTGGTTGGGCAAGCGGAAGCTGCGCAGGCCTTCTTGGCGACACAAGACGGGCAAAGGCTGTTGCCTGAACCTCCCAGAAAATCATCATCATCGATCAGTCGTGGAGCAGTTCCTCAATGGCGAGTACTTCAGGCTGGTCGTGGTGGCGAGATTGCTCAACGGCTCTGCTCAGTCAGTTTTTCAAAAGACGTTCGTTCGCCCCCTGAGGCCGCCTGGGTCAGCGGTGTGGGTCGGCATTGGACCAACTGACCCGTGCTGGGCAGTGATTGAGCAATCAGCGCTTCGATTTCGGCACGCGTAGGAATTGGGTCAACATGCAGCATGAAAAAAGGCGCCTGAACGTTCTTTTAATTAATCTAGCAGGGTAGCGATTGTTAAAAGAAACAAGAAAGATTGATCAGTTGAAACGCAAAAAGAAACCGAGTAGCCGTCCGAATTCGCGCTCAATTGATGAATCTCCCAGCCATTTTCTCAAGGTGACTGGTTGTAACGGCAGCGTGCTCTCCTTGCTGTCAGCGGACGATGGCTCCTCACGCCAGGTTGGTCATCAACACCATCGCCAGTTCATGGCTGAGGGCCTGGAGGAGGCACAACCGCCTGCTATCTCGCAGCTTCACAGCTTACGACGCGATTCGTGCTTGCCTTCAAGGAAGCGACGCGGCCAGGAAATCGCTTTGGCGATTGGGTGTTTTCCAGCTCCCCGTTGAATCGCACGCTTCAAGGGAACGGGCCCCATACACCGGGTCATATCCGGCGGCAGCGATCCAGTCGAGTGCTTCGGTGCTCAGCTCAAGGCCCAGCCTTGCGCCCATTCGAGGCGCTGACGCCAGACGTTCACTGCAGCAACAACGATCTGGGCGCAGTTCATCGGGCGCGCAGGCTGTTGGAAGATGAATCGATTCATGCCAGGAAAGTTGAGGAAGCTCCCGGCCGGAAAGTGGCGCGGCAGGGCCTCGTTCACTTCGCTTCTGCCCATCCTCGCCATGGCGGGCCGGAAATCACCCGGCCAGATCCAGAATCGAGGCAGCTGCCGAATGTTGCTGGGTGAGGATCAGCCAACCGTGGTTGGTGAAATCCACCGGCGGCCCTGGCCGTCGTTGACGCGAACCGACCCCCCCCTCATCGAGCACCTGGAGGCATTACGTTGAACACATCGGGATGGGCCTTTCTTTCCACCTCATCGAACAAGAAATCAACCGCATAGGGCCGGCGGCGCACGCTTCCGTGAGCTGGCCACCCTCTTTCGTACCCACATAGCGGGAGGGGCGCCCGATCGGCGGCTCACAGCGTGCTTCTCCATGTATTCGCTCATGTCGATTGCGCACCAATTGGCGGTCGTCGCTGTCGAACATCTGGGCGGCAGGGCTTTGCAGAGTTCCGTCTTGCCCATGCCCGTGGTCCAAGAAACAGGAACGAAAGCGATCGGCCGATTCGATCTGATAACCGCGCGGGAGCGCTGATCGCATCTGCCACCGCCGTGACCGCCTGCTGGCGGCCGATCACCCGGTTGTGCAGCTCCGCTTCGAAGATGCAGGCAGCTTTCTCCATTTTCGCTCTGCCCAAGCGGGCCACCGGGATGCCTGGTCACTTGGCGACACCTTTCGCGATGTCCGTCCTGGGTGACCTCCTCACGCAACAGTTCTTTTCACGCCGGTTTTCGGGGCGTTGAGGGCCGCCTCCTTGGCCGCGGCTTCTTGTTGAGGTCGGCCAGGGTGCCGTACTCCAGCTGGGCGGCCCCGGTTGAGGCGTCGTAGCTGCGCTTGGCTGTTTCCACCTGCAACTGCACACTGCCTCGATCTCCTTCCTTGAGGCCGGAGAGGGCATCGATGGCGCCCTTCTCCTTCTGCCAACTGGGGCATTGAGGCCCGCTCTGCTGTTCGCCCAGCCTCCGCCAACGTCCCGCTGCGATCCGCTTCCAGCCGCTCCTTGCCGCTGCCCGGGTCCCGATTTCGCGGGCCCAAAGAGAGCTTCTCCATCTCAGCCGCAGGATCTGCGATCGATCTCCATCGATCTCCTCGGCTTGGAGGTGATCTCCATCTTCATCCGGGCCGCTGATCATCATCAGGTCGATTCGCCTTTATCCGGCAAGAAGCGATCGGCGATGTAGCGGCTGGAGAGCACGGCCGCTGCAACAGGCGCGTTATCGGCGATGCGTACCCGTGGGTGGACTCATAGCGCTCCTTGAGGCCACGCAGGATCGGAATCGTGTCTTTTCCACCGTGGGCTGATCCACGACACCTGCTGGATAGCGGCGTTCCAGGCCGGATCCTCTCGATGTGCTGGCGGTGCTCATCGAGGGTGGTAAGCACCGTGCAACGCAAGCTCACCGCGCCAGCATCGGCTTGAAGCAGGTTGCTGCGTCCATCGAGCCCCCGGGCGGCACCAGCACCCACCACGGTTTGGATCTCATCGATGACAGCACGATCTGGCCTTCGCCTGGAGGGTCACCTCCTTGAGCACGGCCTTTGAGCCGATCCTCGAATTCCACCGCGTATTTCGCGCCGGCAATCAGGGCGCCCAGTCGATGCGAGATCAACTGGCGGTTCTGCAGGCCGAGGGCCAACATCACCGTTGACGATGCGTTGGGCAACCCTCCACGATCGCGGTTTTGCCCACACCCGGTTCACCGATCAGCACCCGGGTTGTTCTTGGTGCGGCGGCTGAGGATCTGGATGGTGCGCCGGATTTCCTCATCGCGGCCGATCACCGGAATCGAGCTTGCCCTCGCGCGCCGCCTTGGTGAGAAATCACGGCCGTATTTCTCCAGGGATTCGTAGGTGCCCTCGGGGTTCTGATCGGTCACCGTCTGCTGCCCTCGCACCGCATCGATCGCCTCCGTAGTTTCCCCGCATCGATGCCGCAGCTGCGAGAGCAAGCTGGCGCCCCGCAAACGCCCCATGCGCCCTGCAAGGCCAACAGCAGGTGCTCAATCGAAAGGAAGCCTGTCTGTGAACTCCTTCCTGAACACCTCAGCCTGATCCGAAGCAAGGGCGTTGAAGCGCCTTGCCCAAGAAAAACAGACTCAGGCGCCGCACCCAGGCTGGGCTGCGTGCTGATGAACGTTTCCCACCTTTCCTGGGCCAGCACGGCGGGAATCCACCCCCGACCTTCTCGAGATGCGCGTGGCCAGGCCCAGGCCTCTGCCAAGGGGGAGGGCCGCGAAGAGATGTTCGGGTTTTCGAAGTTGTTTGGTGGCGGCGCTGCTGGGCCAGCCTGTTGGGCGGCCGACGAATCCGCGCCCAGGCCTTCTCGTGAACTGCTCGCGGTGGGTTTTGCATTTGACCTCCTGACGTTGGTTTCTGTGTAGGAAAACGTATGCCGGATCCTGGCTCCACAGGGTGGGTGGCCGCGAAACAAATAGCGGATCATCCGACCGAGCGGCAAGAGCACTCTTTTAATTGTTTTTTTTTCTACTGACCACTGAATAGAATCCGTGATGCCCTCCGCTCCCTCTTCACGCTTTTGCGCCCCGCTTCAGCCACCGGCCCTGCCCTGGCTTCGCTCTGCTCCTAAGGCGGGGTGCTGCTGACGTCAGGGCGCAAGGCTGCCACCTGCAGCAAGCTGAACGCCGTGGGTGGGCGGGCACGCAGCGGCAGCAAGTCGATCCAGCTGCGACGGTCCCCGGTGTTCCCCTTCGGACGCCACCAACTTCACACCGACTTCGCGTGACCAGGCCTTACAACAGCTACCGGCTCAATTTCAAATCCCACCTCCACCAAAGGCGGGGCCCCCTTTTCCGATCCCAGCTATCTGAAAATTTCAGCGATGGCACCACTTCAGGTGTGAATGAAAAGCCCTTTTCGACGCCCAGCCCGGGGAGTTCAAGCAATTCGGCCCGGTTGCTGCCCCCCGCCAACAAGCTCGTCAGCCAGGTGAACATGAAAAGTGGGCAGTGGCTACAACGCCAACGCCACCGGCTTCAGCCTACAACCATCTCCGTCTACGGCTGCGTTACCCAGACCCTGAGCGCGGTCCCACCAGCCAGGCTGCTGCTTGATGCAGACGCCACCCCTGAAAGGCTTGCAATCCCCCGCGGAGTGCCCTGGCAGCAGGACTCGATTCAGATCTTCGGGCAGCGGCGGCTTCTGCCCCGGCTCACCCTGCTGGTGGCGATCCTTGGTTTTTGCTTAACACCTACAGCGGTGGAACAGCAAAGTCGCCCAGCCCTGGATCCCCGCGTTCTGGAATTTGCGGTGCGCTGCTAACGCGTTCGCTGGTTGTGCTTTCAACTCGGTGCTGATCAACTCTAACCGGGAAACGGGGACGACCGGATGGGCTGGCATGCCGACGATGAACTGAACTCGACCCCAGCGCGGCCGATCGCTCATTGAGCCTGGGGGCAACCCGCAGTTTTCGCTTTCAAACCCAAAAGGGCAGAGGGCTCCGGACAAGCCGTGAAGCGTCACTGCCTGGGAGCTTGGCCATGGCGATCTGCTGCTGATGGATTTCCACCCACCCACAACATGCTGCAAGAACTGCCCCGCCGCCGCCGGTGAGGCCAGCCGCGCTCAAACTCACCTTTCGGCTCTGCGGGCCCCAGCTGAAACGCCTTGCCACCCTTCCATCAAGAGCTCAATGCCCCACGGGTCTGTGGGGGACACAATTGACGCGGAAAGCAGCCCATCGCGCCGTGATGGCATCCCCGAAGGCACAGACACCGCCGCATTCTGCGGGCAACCTGGGCAAGGAGCAGCGCTTTGGTGGAAAACCGCATCCTGCCGGGGTACCAGCAGGGGACAGCCATCAAGCAGAGAAGGTCTGAGCCTGGGGGGAGGGGGTGGTGGCGGCGGACCAAGGGCTAGAAGCAGCAACAGGGCGCGAATGATCATGATGGGCGCGTCGAATCTACGGACATTCAAAGGATGGAGATCGCGAGAGTCACGGGACCTGTTGGACCGGCTGGTGGCGGAGTCACGCAGCTTCGAGTCAGCAGCAGGGAATGCCGAAAAGGAACTGCTTGGCTGGTGGTTCACCCGCCATGCCCATGGCGTGCTCCCACAGTTGAGTACGACAATCCGCCGAAGATCCCCGAAGAATTCTCTAACCTTGAGGTGCTCGCCCTCCACCGCCAGCAAGCGTGAGCTGGCTGCTCAGCGGCACAAAAAAGCCCGGCCAAGGCGGGCGTGATTCGAGGATCCAAATCAGTCAGATCGAAACAGATCAGGTCCAGCCCTTGGCCGCCATTTCTTCGACATAGGCCGAGACATCGGCATGTCGGCTTCGGGTAAGCCGAAACGAGGAGGCGGGCCAATGGCGGGTCTTTGCCTTGGGTGACCTTGGGCGCGATGGCTGCCTCATGAATCCAGTGCTGTAATCAGCCAGGTAAGCCCTGCCAGAAGCTCCCCTGCTTCAAGGTGCGGCCTCGGCATTTCACCACATGCCGGCCTCCCATGTGGCAGGGCCGCGCAATTGGCGGAGAAGAGCTGGCCACCTGGGCCGCTATCCGCAGGCAAAGCTTGGGGCTGCAGCACCGACAAGAGGAGGGCAAAGAACAGAAGAGCGAAAAAGCTGATCAGGCCGAACGCCATGGAAAAAAATCCGGGCAAACGAATACAAAAATAGGCGGGCAGTTGGCCCTAAAGCCAGCCTGCCGGCCAACGATCGGAAACAATCCCTGTGGATCACGGCTCGCTGCTTCAAGCTTTCGAAGGCTGGATCAAGAAGGCAGAGACCGCGCTTCACTCACAATCACCTTGCCACCAAAATGCCGGCACCACCGGTGGGGTTCGCCACCAAGTAGTTTGAAGTGCCCACTTCACTGAAGGTTTTCTTCCCAGGATTCGCCCGGTTGAAGGCCAAGGCCGGAGTGGCTCAGCTCTCGTGGCCGTCCGAACACGGCGTTTATGGGGGGGCCAGCTTGTTGTTGACAAGCGACGGTGTCCGCCCTTTGGCGATGGTCAGGCCTGCTGGGCGCTCAAAAAGCGAGCAGCCGAGTCTGTGCCCAACTTTCACTTCCACGGTGGCGGCATCGGCGGGCAGGGCCAGCAACAGAACCGCTATCAGGCAAACAGAAAGGCGAACAGGGACGCAAACAGGCGGGAGCGCATGGCAAATCCAAGAGGTTTGCCAAATACTAGGAATGAAAACCCTTCAGGGCCATGGTTTTCAAGGTGAAGTGGCTTAACTGACGGGCCAGCCCCTGCGGTCTCAAGGCAGCATCCAAGCTGGGAAGCCAGGCTTTGACAAGCCCGAAGCGCCGGTGGGCTGATCGGCTCATGCACGAAGTGGCGCTGGCGGATGCTGAAGCGATCCCAGCGTTCACCTCGATCGGCAAGCACCTTGAATCAGGGCTTCGATCAACCAGCCGCTGAGCGCAAGGCCAAACGGGGGGCGGGGACATCCCGCGCAGCGCAGAGGCGACTGACGGTCGTCCCACGCTGACCGCCGGCTGGCCGAGCACCAGGCGCCGCAGCGGCCCCTGCCCCGGCTCCGGGTTGGGTTGGTGGGGCTGCAGGGTCAGATTTCACGCAAGACCGGGCGAATGTCTTTCGGCGTGGATGAAGTGTAAGTGGCCTCAGCGCAAAGCCCAGCGGCCAGCCACAACCAGCGCAACCACCTCGTGAGCCCGGCGGTGAGGTAGCTGGTGGGCAAGCTGCTGCCCGGTTGCACCGATCCATCACCGAACACGAAGTGTTTGGAAACACCGCACGATCCCTTCAGACGAGGGAGGGTCTCGAGCTGCTTTGCAGGCAGGGGCCTTGGTCCTGGATGTATTCGGTGCCGTAGGCCGCCGCTTCCGGCCAGCAGGTGAGATCGCGGTCGAGGATGCTGGCCGGTGGAGATAGATGCCACCTGCTCCAAAACCTGGCCGGGTCCGGTGGCGCCCCCAGCACTCCTTGACGGCCACCACGTTCACCTGATGGGCACGCTCGGGATCACCAGGCCGTGGCCGTGTGGATCAGCCGCTTGGGCCGAGGCAATCCGCGGCGGCGTGGGGCTCCTGGTCGCGCAGAATCACCCAACCAGCAGGGTGAATGCGGGGAATCGTGGCGAGGAACGGCGGTGAGCTGGCAGGGTCG